>Ga0335078_10018629_pt1 | contig 10321 bp, 10 predicted proteins | sample Lox_Sample_32_FD_206711 | JGI IMG/M metagenome (GOLD analysis project Ga0335078, IMG submission 206711) | Soil microbial communities from Loxahatchee National Wildlife Refuge, Florida, United States - Lox_Sample_3.2 | ecosystem: Environmental > Terrestrial > Soil > Wetlands | place: USA...
GCGGATTCTTACAGTGGCTGTCGTTTCTTACGGGGTGAGCGAGTGAGAGTCAGTTGTTGCGGTAGACAACCTTACCGGCCACAATCGTGGCGACCACTTTCCCCGTAAGCTGAAAGCCGTCGAATGGAGTATTGCGCGAGAGCGAGCGCGATTTCGCGGCGTCGAATGTCCAGTGTTTCTTGGGATCGAAAACCGTGACGTCGGCAAAACTGCCCTTGGCTAATGTGCCGCGCCCGCTGAGATCGAAGACTCGCGCCGGGCCCGACGTGAACAACTCCACAATTCTGATGAGCGGAACCTTGTGCTGGCGATGCAACTGCGTGATGGCCAGCGCGAGAGCGGTTTCCAGACCCGTAATGCCGAACGCGGCGCGTTCGAACTCCACCTGCTTCTCGTGGGCTGCGTGCGGTGCGTGGTCCGTTGCGATGGCATCGACGGTGCCATCCGCCAAAGCGACGATAATGGCTTCGCGATCTGCTACCGATCGCAGCGGCGGATTCATCTTGAAGTTGGTGTCGTATTCCCCCACGTCTTCATCGATCAGGGTGAAGTGATGCGGAGTGACTTCGCAGGTCACACGGGACTTGGCCCGTTTGCCGCGGCGTATGGCCTTGAGCGCGTCCGACGTGGAGAGGTGCGCAACGTGCAACCGGGATTCGCGGATTTGCTGGGCGAGAGTTACATCGCGGTCGACAATGGAGGCCTCCGCGAGAGATGGCATGGCTCGCAAGCCGAGGCGAAAGCTCGTTGGCCCGGCATTCATCGAGGAGTTCTCGGTGAGACGCGTGTCTTCCGCGTGCTGCACAACGGGGAAATTCAATTCGGCGCCGAGACGTAACGCCATGCGCATAACGTCATCGTCGAGAATGGGTTTGCCATCGTCGGTAACTGCGACTGCGCCGGCACGCTGCAGAACACTGAAGTCGGTGAGAGTGCCGCCGCGGCTGCCGCGGGTCGCAGCAGCAATCGGGAAAACGTTAACGACGGCGCCGCGTTCAGCATGTTTCAACCAGCTCACCCAATCCGCCGTGTCGACCACTGGCGTTGTGTTGGGCATGGTGCAGACGGAGGTGAAGCCGCCCGCAGCGGCAGCAGCCGTGCCGCTGGCAATCGTCTCTTTGTAGTTCTGACCCGGCTCTCGCAGATGCACGTGAAGGTCGATGAAGCCCGGGGCGACGATAAGTCCGCGAGCGTCGAGTTTTTCGTCCGCGCCCCCACGAATCTTGCCGGGGAGAGCGACCTCAGCAACGCGGCCATCACGGAGCAGCAGGTCCATCGGCGCGTTGATCTTCTGGACAGGATCGATGAGATGGCCGCCCTTGATCAGCATGCTTGTTTGCTCATGGCGTGTCATCCGATGCTCCCGGGCGACTTCTTTTCCGCGGAAGCACTCAGATTTTCGCCGCCATCCCGAGCCGCGTCGCCGGCGGTGGAGGACCTATGCAGTCCGCTGGCAACACCTACATAGTCGGCAAGTTGCATAGGTCCTTCGCTTCGCTCAGGATGACAACCCTTAAAGTTCATCGTGCTTTCCCCAGTGCTCTCGCCAAGATCGCCATGCGCGTGGGAACTCCATTGTGCACCTCGTCGGTGATCACGGACTGGGGCCCGTCGGCAACTTCGGAGGTTAGCTCCAGCCCGCGGATAATCGGCCCGGGATGCATGACGATCGCGTCCCGCTTCGCCAGCTTCAGCCGCGCTTCCGTCATTTGATAGCGCGCGATGTAGTCTTGGAGCCGGATCTTCTGGCCGGCCAATCGTTCCGTCTGCACCCGCAACAGCATGATTACATCCGTTCCGCGAAGTGCATCTTCGATGTGGCGCGTCACGCGCAGACCTGGCACGAGTGTGGAAGCTACGTCAGGGACAAACTCCGGAGGTCCGCAAAGCGTCAGTTTGACTCCGAAACGGGTCAGCAAATGGCATGCGCTGCGCGCCACACGACTGTGGAAGATGTCTCCGATGATCGTGGCGTGCAGTCCCTTGAATGACTTCTTGTGTTTCAGGATGGTGACCGCATCAAGAAGCGCCTGAGATGGATGCTCGTGCATCCCGTCGCCGGCATTCACGACAGGAATGTCGAGGTGAGTCGCCATCAGGTGAGGTGCTCCTGCGGAAGGATGCCGCATGACGATGCAGTCGGCGCCGACGGCGCGCAGAGTGTAGCCCGTGTCGAGCACTGACTCGCCCTTTTCGATGCTTGATCCAGAGGACTGGACGAGGGTCGTCATCGCACCCAGAGATTTCGCGGCGAACTCGAAGGAAGATCGTGTCCGAGTGGACGCTTCGTAGAACAGCAGGACGATTCGCTTGCCGCGAAGCAGAGGACGCGTCCTCTGGGGATTCATGCGGCGGGCCAGTTGGAGCAGGCCCACGATTTCCTTAGTCTCGAGATGCTCGATCCCGAGCAGCGAACCGCGCGCAGGCTTGTTCATCGGGAAAAGTACAAACGGTGCATCATACGCGGCAGTGCTGACCGCTGCAAGTGGTTCGCAAACGCCCGCGGCAAACCTGACTCTTAGCCTTTGCCGCGGCGTCCAAGAAACGCTCCGCCCAAGACTCCGCCGAACGCCGCAAGGACAATTACCCCGACAAATCCAACAACAAGTCCCAACACCATCAGGATCTCGATACCCTGAGGAGTCTTAAAGCGGGTAAGCATTTCCTGAGCCTGAAGATCGCTCGTCCGGGACACGGTCTGATCGAGAATGTCGAGCATCGCTTTTCGAAGGTCGGGCCCCTTATGCAAGATCAGGATAATTGTGGTCTCGAGGATTGAGGATACGGCGAACCAGAGAAGCCCACTCAAGGCGCCGATCCGTGCAGCTGTCGAGGGCCGGAGGGCGTCGCCCCGGCGGCCGTACCCGTAGAAGATGACAGCCAGAAATCCAACAACAACCATAGCTACAAACGGATACAAACCGAGAGACATCAACAACGACGCAATGAGCGCTGCCAGCGCACAGGGCTTCAAGGCCTGCGACCACTGCATGGGCAGCGCCAGCACGGGCACTGTTTGCGAAGCCGGAAGAGGGGCTTCTTGTGCGTCCGACGGTCCCTCCGCTAAGGCGCGAGCGGCATCGGGCTGGGCGACAACCACGCGAATCTGAGGCGCGGCGCAGTGCGGACAAAACGGCCTGCCTTCATCCACCACCTGGCCGCACTTGTAACAGGGATGCTCCATCGTTTTGCAAAACGAGAGCCAAAGAAGGGCTTAATCTGAAGCTACCGCAGATTGCGAGGCCGGGGCAAGACGCGCTCACTCGAAGCGATCGCTCATCGACGGGAAAAGAGCCGAAACTAGATATCCCCCTGCTTGCCCCGAGTGTGGACGTAGACCAATGCGAATTTTGCTCCCTTGTTCTCGTCAGCCGGTTCGACGGCGACGATACGCTGGTTGTCTTCTGTGCCAACTTTCAACTCGGTCACGGGGCCCGAGTTTTCATCGCACTTCAGTTCTTTGGTCTTGCGACTGTCCTTGTCGTCGTCACTGTCGTGCACGTCGAGGTCGCCGCCGTGCTTCTGAGAGTGGCACTCAAGAACCTTGCCGTACTTCTTGAGTTTGTCGCGATAGAAATCGAGGACCTTGGAGGGGGCATCATCGGAAACATAGTTCGCGACGACGAGTTTCATGCCGAAGGCTTCGGTAAACAGGCTGAGGTTCGCCTGATTATTGTTCTCATCGCCGGACTTGAGCCGCGCGCCAGGGTATAGAGGAACGCCGATCTTCTTCGCATCGGCATCTTCACCGATGTGAAGGCTGGCTGCGGGTATGTGCACATCGATGTTTTTGTCGTGGGAGTCTGAATCCTGCGAGAACGCGGGAAACGTGAACATGCCGGCCAAGGCGAACGATACGGCGAGTTGACGATACATAATTCCTCCTGCCAAACGCTAAATATCGGCTTCCTGGCCGTGCGTGCGCACGTACACCAGCGAGAAGCTCGACCCTTTGCTTTCCGGCTGTACAGCAACGATGTGCTGGTTTTCTTTCGTGCCGACTTTCAATTCCACGTTGACGCCATTCGCTCCCTCGCAGGTAAGCTCATGGGAGCTGTTTTCGTGGTCTTTGATATCCGCATTCACGTTCAGGTTGCTGGTGTGGCAGACCAGAACATTGCCATATCTCTTAAGTTGGTCCTTGTAGTAATCGACGATCTTGGCGGGCGCATCGTCTGACTCATATTCAAGTGCAATCACCCGAAGACCGTAGCCAAAGCCAGAAATGTTGACATTGGCGCTCTTGTTTTCACCGTTAAAGTTTTTCACCTTCAGACGAGAACCGGGATAGACCGGCATTCCGACTTCTTCGGGATTTACGTCTTTGCTGACGTGGATGCCGCCCATCGGCGTCTTGATATCGACCTGCTTGTCCTCGCCATTCTTTTCCTTCTTCACGTTGATGCTGCAGGCAGAGAGCAGCAGAGCGATGGCAACCAATCCGAATGATGCTGAAAGAAAGGGAAATCTAGTTCTGTGCATGGGAAATTCCTCCCTCTGCAACCTGGGCAGGGCGGTCGAGCCCGGCGCCACGCTCGGCGATGCTTGGAATCGTGACTGGGAGATGGCCACGAATGGGAATCTCTCCGAAAAGCGCCTTGATGGCCGCCACTTCCGAGACCGTCGCGTTAGAAAAGGTGCACATGTAGTTTTCGATCCTCGGGAAATCGCTCGCCAGATAAGGATTCCCCATCGCGACCACGGCCGTTTTTCCCGCTGCATGATCGAGCACCTGCTGCAGCAGCTGACCAGTGGCATCGGCCATCGCGACCGAGTTGCCCATCTTGCCGGCCGTAGGGATCACATAAACCGCAGCCACCACGGTTTGTGCCTCGTCAACGGCTTTCAGCACTTCGTCGGCCATGCCCGCTGCAACACGAGGATCCACATAAATCACGCGCGCATCCGGAATGCGAGTGCGGAACTCGCGTCCGAAAGTGCGACCGGACTCGGTGCGGACGTCGTCAGAAAACAGGACGGCGACGGTCTGGTTGTGCGTCTCCTCTTTGGTGGTATACGGAAGGCCGGCCTTGGCGGTTCCCTTCGATTTCAGCGGCAATACCTTGCCGTTGTCGCGGACCAGCGTGATCGCAGCGTCGGCAACCTGCTGGCCGAAAGCGATGTCCTGCGGCTTTCCGACAGCCGTCGCAATCGTGCCGAGGTCGACGGTTCGGGTGTCGTTCAGGCCCAGGGATGCCTTTGTTTTCAGGATCTTGAGCACGGAATGATCCAGGCGCTGCTTGCTGATTTCGCCCGAGTGGACGGCCTTGACCATGGCCTGGAAAGAGGCCGGCAGATCGGCAGGAATAATCAGCACATCGTTGCCCGCCTTGAATGCCTCGACAGCGGCGCGGCCAATATCATTGGCAAAAAGATGCGTCAGACCGGCCATATCGAGTGCGTCGGTCACGACGAGGCCTTGGAATTTGAGTTCCTTTTCGAGCAGATCCGAGACGACCGCGGGCGAAGTTGTGGCCACGTGATTCGGGTCGGAGTCGAGCGCGGGGACGGTGACGTGCGCCACCATGACGGAATCCACTCCAGCGGCTATTGCCTGCTTGAATGGTGGCAGCTCAATGGAGTCCAGATGCATCTTGTCCCCATTGACGCTGGCGACGCCCAGGTGCGAATCGGTTGCGGTATCGCCATGTCCGGGAAAGTGCTTCACCGTGGTTAGCATTCCGCCCTGGTGGGCGCCCTTGATATAGGCTGAGACCATGTCGCCCACCAGCTTCGGATCTTCTCCAAACGAGCGCGTGTTGATGATGGGATTCGCCGGATTCGAATTCACGTCGGCGTCAGGAAAGAAATTCCAGTGCACGCCAATGGCGCGTGCCTCTTCTGCGGTGATTCGACCGAAGGCCTCCGCGTCCTGGAGTTTGCCGTCGGCGCCAAACGCCATGGCGTGGGGGAAATTGGTCGTGCCCATCAGGCGCGTTGCGACTCCGCGCTCGAAATCAGCAGCAATCAGCAGCGGCAGTTTTGAGTCGCGCTGCAAACGGTTGAGCAGTTCCGCGGCTTCATAGGGCTCGCTGCGTAGCAGGAACGGACCATCGACGTGCACGGTCATCGTAAATCCGCCGACGTGGTATTTCTGCATCGACTCGCGCAGGTCCAGGTACTCGGGGCTCTGTGCGTTGAGGAAGCTGGCACGGCACCAGATCAGGAAGAGCTGGCCGACTTTCTCCTCCGTCGTCAGCTTGCGCAGCGTCTTCTCGGCCCATTTGTCTCCAGCGCTTGTGTGCCGGATCGAGCTCGCGTGCGACGGCGGATCTTTGGCGAAAACGGGCAAAGCCAGAGCGGCAGCAACCACTATCCAGCCCATGAATTTCTGCATGCGGAAACGATAGCAGAACGGCTGCCTTTGGGCTTCAGGCTTCAGGGCGCGAGGGTTCGTCCCGCCGTCCTCGAAAGAATCCCACTTCTGGCAACACCGGCCAGAAGTGGGGCACCCGTCGCCCGGGATCAAGCTCTCACACTGATGGTTGACCTGTCCCTACGGCTTATCGATCAAAGACCCGCGGACGGATTCCGATGCCTCCCTCTGGATGTGCGGGTCATCACCAAATCCCTTGAACCGGTTCACGTGAGGCTCACGACGAAACCAAGTCATCTGGCGCTTGGCGTAGTTGCGATGCGCTTGCTGAGCGGCTTCGAGGGCTTGGTCGCGGCTCAATTCTCCACGCAGAAATTGCACCGCCTGTTTGTAGCCGAGGGAGCCCAAGGGCCGAGCGCGATGTGCATACTTTTCGACGAGCGCCTGAGTTTCTTCGATCAGACCAGTCTCAAACATCCGCCGGGCGCGCTGGTTGATTCGGTGATAGAGAGATGTTCGGTCGGGATCCAAGCCTAGTCGCAGGATGCGGAATCCCAACAGCGGATCGCGCCCTTGCTCCCACATCTTCGACATATTCCGCCGCGAGGTAAGGCAGACTTCAATCGCTCGAATCAGTTTTGGCAAGTCGTTTGGGTGGATTCGCTCAGCCGCGGTTTGGTCGACACGTTGAAGGACTCGATGAAGGTAAGTCGATCCACGGCTGGCAGCTTGCTCGCGCAAACGTTCCCGCAATTCCTCCGAGCGCTGTGGACCGGGAAAGAGCCCCTCGAGCAGCGCGCGGAGATACAGTCCCGCCCCTCCGACGACAATTGGCAGATGTTTTCTGGCCTTGATCTCGGCTAGCGCGTGCCGGGCCTGCCGCGCGTACTCGCCAGCTGTGACGTCGCGCGTTGGGTCGACACAGTCGAACAGATGATGCGGTATGCGGGCTCGCTCGGTGGGGCTTGGCTTCGCGGTACCGATCTCGAATTCGCGATACATCGCGACCGAATCGCAGTTGACGATCTCTCCCGCAAACTGCTCGGCGAGCACGAGTGATAACGCGGTCTTTCCGCTGGCGGTCGGTCCGAGGATGACGACAAGCAGAGGATCGGCGGTGTGGTCGATGGGCTCCGCCACCTTTAGCGCAGGCTCCAGTGAATGTCGTGCCAGTAGCGGATCAAGGTAAGGATGAGTAGCACAAATGCGATGATCAACAGCCCAGCAGTCTCCGACGCATACACGGCATGCCGGTGATGTTTATGATCCGAATCGTTTTGTGCGGGGGTGGACACGCGGTTATTGTAGCGCTGCGAAGGAACCCGAGGCGAAGTTGGCTGACATTCGGAGCGGAAGCCTGATGCCTGAAGCCCGAGGCCCAAGGTCTGAGGTCTTAAGTCCCACTTCCGGCCCGAATGCTAAACTACCCCGTCGTCCATGCCCCCGCCAAATAACAGCCGAATCGTGCGCTTCGGGGTCTTCGAGCTCGACCTGAGGGCCGGCGAGCTGCGAAAGAGTGGTGTGAAGCTTCGGCTGCAAGGACAGCCCTTCCAGGTGCTGGCCCTGCTGCTCGATCGGGCCGGAGATGTCGTCACTCGAGAGGAGTTGCAGCAGAAGCTTTGGCCGTCGGATACGTTCGTCGACTTCGACCACAGCCTGAATACTGCAATCAACAAGGTGCGGGAGACTCTGGGGGACTCCGCGTCCAGTCCGCGCTTTGTGGAGACGCTGGCCCGAAGGGGATACCGTTTCATTGCGCCTGTGCAGAATGACGCACCGCAGGCCCAGGCCCCGCCGCCACCGCAGCCAACAACGGCCGCTTCGACTCTGGATCCGACTCCGTTGCATCCCGAACTCGAGGTTCCGATCCCACGCCGGACCTTGACGCGCAGCCTTTTTGGCCTCATTCAGGTGATGTACCTCTGCTTCTATGTTTCCGCGCTTATTCTTTTGCGGTACGTTCTGGAAATCGGCGACTCGTTTGGTCACCCATGGGGGATTGTTCTGGCGGGTGCGGTGCTCGTGACCGCGGGAGCGGGTATCCCGTTGCGACTGTATCTACTGTCGGCTGTCAGTTTTGACTATCAGCGCTTGGGCGAGAAGTTTCTGCGGATGTTTCCTTTGATTCTGGCGCTGGATCAACTGTGGGCGGTCGCGCCGTTCTTACTCATCCCTCAAATTGGCCTAGGCGCTGCCTTTGCAGCCGCAGCGGCCCTGCTGTACCTGCCATTCTCAGAGAGAACCTTGATTCGCATGGCGTACGTCGCTTCCGGTCGGTAATCTCCATTTATGAGCTAGTTTCAGGGAACCAACCTCACGGATTCTCCGTAACTTCGTCTAACACGCGGGGCGTAGCTGTGCCTCCCCGTTGGAGGATTTCATGAAACCATTTGTGATGCGTCTTTCCCTCGCAGCTCTAGCCGTTTGCCTGGCCGCTGTCCTGCCCGCCCGAGCCGAGGAATGGTCGAAGACCTATAACATAAGCGGCAAGCCCGAACTTCGCATTGAGACCTCGGACGCGAACATCAAGGTTACGACCTGGGACCAGAATACGATCGAGGCTAAGGTCATCACTACGCGCTACAAGATTGGCGAAGGCGGGATTCGCGTCGACGAGCGGCAAAACGGCGACACAGTGGAGATCGAGGTGCGCTATCCTCATCACAACTTCACCGTCGAGTGGGGACAGCATCGCGTTGACGTGATCGTCCAGATGCCTCGCGAAGGCCGCGTGAATCTGCGCACCGGGGATGGCAAGATCGAGGTCGCCAGCCTTAAGGGCGACATGGAACTTAGCACTGGCGATGGGTCGATCAACCTGGACGGTGTCGATGGCAAGCTACACGCTACGACGGGCGACGGTCATATCCAGGCCAATGGCCGCTTTGATGCGCTGGAACTGAAGACGGGCGATGGACGCGTGGATGTGCGTGCGGCAGGCGGGTCGTCGCTGGCTTCCGGGTGGAGGCTCGAGACCGGCGATGGCAGCGTCTCACTTGAGGTCCCAGGCGATCTGGCTGCGGACGTTGATCTCCACACCAGCGATGGTCATATCGACCTAGACATGCCGGTGACGACCACTGGCACGCTCCGTCAGAATGAAGTTCGCGGCAAGCTGAACGGAGGCGGCAGTTTGCTCACGATCCGCACCGGAGACGGTTCGATTCACCTGAGGAAGGGTAGCGGCAATTCTCTGTAGGTGATGGCGGCAGATCGCGGCTTGCCCAGGCACTTCTGTCAAAGACAGATGCCAGCACCCAGGTGTCGCCTTTGACACAGGCCCCGCCCGCCTAGGCTTATACTCTTGGGTCTCACGATTTTGGTTTCTTTCCACACATGAGGTGTCCCATACATGGCTACTATGCGCGCGGGTGCGGTTGCGCTCTTTGCGGTGCTCACGTTAGGTCTCGCCACCGCCCAGCAGTCAAGTGAGAAGCACGAACCTGCTCTGGATGTGACTTCCATGGACCGCAGCGTCGATCCGTGTGTCGACTTCTTCAAATATTCTTGCGGGGGCTGGATCAAAGCCAATCCGATTCCTCCCGATCAGTCGTCGTGGGACACATACTCCAAAATGCAGGATGAGAACCGCGCCCGTTTGCGCAGCATTTTGGAGGCTGCGGCTGAACCGAGCGCCGGCCGCAACGCCGTCACTCAGAAGATCGGCGACTACTACGCTTCCTGTATCGATGAAAAGGCCATCGACGCTAAGGGTTTCGATCCGCTGAAGCCGGAACTGGAGCACATTGCCAAAGTCACGTCCAAAGCGGAGATCGCGGACCTCGCCGCAGCGATGACCGACGACAATGTCCTGTTCCGCTTCGAGTCCATCCAGGATTTTCGCGATGCCAACCAGGTCATCGCCAACGCCGACCAAGGCGGACTCGGGCTTCCTGACCGTGAGTACTATTTGAAAGAGGATGCCAAGTCCCGGGATCTTCGCAAGGCGTACCTCGTGCACGTGCAGAAGATGTTCGAACTGCTTGGGGACAAGCCCGACACTGC
>Ga0335078_10018630_pt1 | contig 10321 bp, 8 predicted proteins | sample Lox_Sample_32_FD_206711 | JGI IMG/M metagenome (GOLD analysis project Ga0335078, IMG submission 206711) | Soil microbial communities from Loxahatchee National Wildlife Refuge, Florida, United States - Lox_Sample_3.2 | ecosystem: Environmental > Terrestrial > Soil > Wetlands | place: USA: Florida...
GGGCGATCGCAGGGAGGCGCGACAGGGGCGGCTAGTGCCGCCCCCAACAGGTTCTGGAATTATAGAGGAAAGTCGAATCTGAAAGGCCGGGCCTCCAGTCGATCAGCCCTAAGGCACAGGCGCGTCACCGGCAGCGGGCGGCTCCGTTTTGTATCCGAATTTCTTCCATTGCTCGCGGACGTAGGCAGGAAATCCCCGAACCGGAGTGGCGCCTGATATTGGGGCTAGTTGCTGGCCCGCCTTCGTCAGAAGGACCTTCCCGAGTTGAAGAACGTTGTTCTCCGGCTGCGCGAATTCGATCCAAATTCCGATCCCAAAGTAGGGAACGTTGCCCTTCTGACCAAGACCCTCGTTCACATATCCTGCCAGCTCTGAGAAGCGGATCAGGCCTATACTCTCGAGGTGGGAGAGTGCGCTGAAATCAATTCCGTTTTTCTTGTAAATCTCGTTGTTGGGTTCGTAGACAAGGGGAAACATCTGCTCGCCAAGCGAAACCGCGAAGCTACACAGCTGCGCGAAGAGAAGCGCGTCAGATCTGTCGAGGGTTCCGACAAGGTCGACGGTTCTTTTCGAGAACCTTCCAGGCGAGTTGGCCTCACCAGCAAGGATGCGTGCCCAGAGGCTCTGCATATCGTCGTTCGAGATCAGGCGACATTTTTCGAAAAAGTGCGAGATCCAATCATCCTCCATCTGCTCCGGTCTGGCATCAGGCGACACGGCAGGAAGAGCCTTCGCAGTAATTCCCTCGATGTTGTTTTGCCTTTTCGCTTCTTCGGCAATAAACCTTACCATCGCACGCCGCTGAAGCTCGGTGACCTCGATTTGTGTGGCGACTCTTATCTTCTCAGCTTCGGCCTCGGCTTCTGCTACCCGCACGATTTGCCAAGGCCTAGCAATACCACCAATCGCATCCGAAATCTTTTCTATTAGCGTATTGGCCGGTTTGCCCAGGTCACCGAGACTGACAAGAGACTTCGACTCGCCCATGGCACCGCCTCCGTCAAAAACGAGAGTATATCCCGACGGAGCTGACGCAGAGATCGTTTACCGCCCGGGTACACGTTTCCTCCCCGATTGACGCCGCGCCGCATTTCATACTAAGCTGCGCTTACACCGGAAAGGAGGTGGTCTGATGACAAGTTCTGATGGCAGTAGTAGAGGTACTCAAAGACCAGGTGAGGTGGCTGAGACTTAGAGCAGGTCGCTCTAAGCGGGGCTTCGGGCAATTCGTTATACATGCTGTATAACGAAATTGAATCCGAGGCTACAGCCCGCAAACTATCGGTGCGTAAGGATTGATTCCGCTCGACGCAGGTCGGTCGAGAGCCCGGAGTTGCCGAAGAGGCCACGTAGAGTGACCACCTCTTGGTCAATCCCAACCAGTCCACCGGACGGCTCGCAGGTTTTCCTGCGGGCCGTTTGTTTTTCTCAGGCGATGTTCAGAGAGTGGGGAGAGCAGCGACGCTCGCGAGCGTACGACTCAGGGTTTAGCCGGTTGCCAGCGCCAGAGGTCATTGAGCGGACCGCCGCCCCCAGTAGAATCGCCGCCGTAGCCGCCGAAGAGCCATAAGTTGTTCTGGCTGTCGATCCATCCCGAAGCGTCGCCGCGAGAAGTGGGCGCGTTGCTCGGGGAAGGTACGCCCTTTGTGCCGTAGCCGAAAGATCCGCCTGGTATATTGCTGCCGCCCATCCAAGTCCATTGGCCGGTGGATGGATTGAATCGCCACAAACCGTTGGCACCACCATTGCCCTCGGACGAGTCGTAGGTGAAGCCGCCGAAGAGCCAGAAGTTGCCGCTGTGATCGACCCAGGCAGTCGGACTAACAAGGCTGCCGGGAAGATTGCTAGAGCTGGGAACACCCAATGTCCCGTAGGTACCGCTATAGCCACCGCCGGGCACGTTGCTGCCCGCCATCCACGTCCACTGCGCGGTGGAAGGGTTGAACTTCCAGAGATCGTTGAAGTAGTAACTAGGATTTGTGGCTGACCAGCACCAGCAAACGCCGCCGAAGAGCCAGAGATTGCCGCTGCGGTCAATCCAGTTGGCAGGGCTAGTGCGGGCGCCGGGAACGTTGCCAGCGGCGGGCGTCCCCAAAGTCCCGTAGACGCCATCGGCATCGGGTGTGTTGCTGCCGCTGACCCAGGTCCACTCGCTGGTTGTCGGATTGAACTGCCAGAGATCATTGAGATAGCAGTCTGTGCAGGTCACCGCGGTTTCGCCGCCGAAGAGCCAGAGATTGCCGCTGCTGTCGATCCAGTTGGCAGGCGTGGTCCGAGCGCCGGGGACGTTCGTAGCGGCGGCGACGCCCAAGGCGCCATAGTTCGGCGAAGCGTTGACGGTGTCGCTGCCACTCATCCACGTCCAGAAGCCGGTAGAGGGCTGATACCGCCAGAGGTCATTCAGTTGGCCCAGATTTCCGTTGACATCGAAACCGTATCCGCCGAAGAGCCAGAAGTTGCCGGCATTGTCAGTCCAACTGACACTGGACACGCGTCCGCCGGGAACGTTGGTGGCAGCTGCGACACCGAGTTGTCCGTATACGCCGGGTGGATTCGGCTCGTAGTTGTCGCCCATCCAAGTCCACTCATTGGTGGCGGGATTGTACATCCAGAGATCGTTCTGCTGCGGAGAGGTGAACCCGGTGGTGCCGCCCATCACCCAGAAGTTGCTTTTGAGGTCGGTCCAACTGTTGGCGAAGTAGCGGCTGGCGGGCATATTACTTGGCGAGGCGATGCCCTGGGTACCGAAGTTGCCAGGGTCGTACGCGACGTTGCTGCCGCTCATCCAGGTCCATTCACCAGTGGCGGGAGGTGGCGGCGGTCCGCCTCCGGAATTGGAGTTGCTGCCGCAAGCGGTCAGGTAGAGGGCAAGAGTGAGAGTAGAGAACAGGTAGATTGGAGATGAGATCCGCGCAGGCATGGCAACCTCCCTTCGGGCTCTTCTCCGCTACTGCCAGCACCTGGGTCAAACAGCTCCCCAACGACGGAGGACCCGAGGTCAGTGAGCAACGGGTGATTATAGACCTCAGGAGGAGACGATGGCCGATGGTCGGACATCGAGGTCTTGTCCTAAACGCTTTAGGACAAGACCGATATCAAACCTAAGCTGGTCGAGTTTTTCTCTTCGGTACTCCGTGGGTGTGGCAGTCGGCGCACTTCACGGTGTGGATGTTGTGCGGGCTCTTTGTCGACTTGAATGTCGTGTCCATCTTTTCTACATCCAGGCCACAGTTGGAGAGTTGCGGGTGGCAGGTGGCACACGACGCTCGTGTCGTTTGCCCGTGCTTTTCGTGGCAGGCGAAGCAACTCAGGCCTTCGTGCACGCCGATCGGGGTGCGGTCGTCGCCGGACGCAACCTGGGTGGTGGCCGTGGGCGCGTGGCACTGGTAGCAAAGCGCCTGACGTTGATCCGGGCTGATCTTCAACTGGCGTGAGCCATCGCGCATTTGCGGGAGAGGCAGACGATCGACCGCAACATAGTCCTGCTGGCGCCGGTCGAATAACGCTAGCGACGGGCGAGAGATTTCCTCGTGCGTGCTCGCATCGTTCGCTTTCGCCTGTGGGTGGACCAGAGGCTCGCCATGCCGATGCGTCTGATGGCATGTCAGGCAGGGAATTGCGGGTGCGTCGGCGAGCCGTGAGTCGAGAAGCCGCCAGGGGCCTTTGGTGTCGAGCGGCGCAACCAAGTCCCGAATGCTTCCCTGAAAGTGCATGGAGTGGCAGCGGAGGCAGTCGTCCATGAGGAGCGTGTGCTGGTTGTGATCTTTGTCGAGGAAGATGCGCGAGTAAGTCGCGCTATGCGGGCCGGCGGACCAGCTTGCATATTCCTCACGATGACAATTGGCGCAACTTTTCTCGACTTTCAGGACGTCGTCGGTCTTCAGGCGAACTTGCTCAGGGATCTCGCCGCGTAAGTGCGCAGTCAGCCGCCGCAAGTTCTTGAGATGAAATCCGGCGTCGAGGGTGAAGACACTGCCGTGGCACTCGGAGCAGGGAATGTTGCGATGCGCTGATTCGTGCCAGTCGCGATAGGGCTGCCAGATTTCGTGGCAGCGGGCGCACGCGTTGCCTCCGGAATAGTTGTAGTAGAGGCTTGCGCCAGGAAGAAACAACACAAGCACGATCAAGCCGAGAAGGACGAGGCGGAAGCGAGAGAATTTGCCTTGGCCCTTCATCTGGATGGCTCCAAAATCCCCACCCTGTCCCGCACAAACCGCGGGACAAGGATGGGGCAACCATCGTTCGAGAGATTTCGCTTCGTGACCCGAACCGTGTCAGGAGCGCGCATGCGTCCCCTTCCACGACTTCACCAGGTTTTCGGAGGCGTAGTAAGCAATCGCCATGATGGTGAGGACCGGATTGAATCCACCGTTGGTGACGTGCACGCTGCCGTCGATGACGTACAGGTTGTCGACGTCGTGAATGCGGCAGAACTTGTCGACGACCGATGTCTGCGGGTCGTTTCCCATGCGGCAGGTTCCCGCCTGATGCTGGCCGCCGCTCGGTCCGTCGCGTGAAGTTGCGCCGAATGCGATCGTTTGGGTCGCACCGGCTTCCTTCAGCCACAGCTCGGCTTTTGACGACAGGAATTTCGTTCCGAGCAGATCATTGTCGTGGCGATGGCCTGAGAGTCGTGCGACCGGGATTCCCCAGTGGTCTTTCACGTTGGGATCAACCTGCACGCGCGACTCGAAAACCGGCATCTCTTGCACAGGGCCCATCACAGAAATGTTGCGGCGGTAATAGCGGCGCATGAATTCTTTGTGAGCGGCGCCCCACTGCGGAACTCCCGCGCCTCTCAGCCGAGCGAACTGATAGGGCAGCCGGATGAACTCGTTGGCGAGAAGGCCTCCGCCGATGAATCCCGGGTTGCCGTGGTTGAAGTCGCAAAGAGCGATGGAGGCTCCGGGGCCGAGGTCGTCGTAGGTTTCCTGCTCGAAGAGGCCGACGGCGCCAGTGTAGGCGTGGCCTTGCAGATTTCTTCCGACCCAATCGTAGCGGTTGCCGAGTCCATTGGGGAAAAGATGTGTCTTGGAATTCAGGAGCAGGCGCGCGGACTCAATGGCCGCGCAGGAGACGACTACGAGATCGGCGGTCTGTTCTTGCAAATGGCCGTCGGCATCGAAGTACGCGACTCCGGTGGCGCGGCCGCGCTCGTTGGACAGAATCTCTTTTGCGATGCATTCGCTGCGTAAGTCGCAGTTTCCCGTCGCGAGCGCCGTGGGAATGACGGTATTCTGCGTGCCACACTTGGCGTTTACTTCACAGGCGAATCCTACGCACCAGCGGCAGCGCATGCAGGCGCCGCGTCCGTTGTAGGGGATGGAGTTGCGGAGCATGGGAATATCGAACGGATGAAGTCCGAGGCTCTCGGCAGCGGGCTTCAAGATTTGATGCTCACGATTCGGCGACAGCGGAGGCATGGGCAGCGGGCGTTTTCGGGGCGCGCGGAAGATGTTGTTCGAATCGTCGCCAGAGACACCTATTTCCCACTCCGCCTTTTCGTAGTACGGTTCGAGATCGGAGTAGCTGATGGGCCAGTCGTCGAGTGTGCTGCCCGGCAGAGTTCCGTACGTCGAGCGAAGGCGGAAGTCCTTTTCGAGGAAGCGCCATGCCATCGCGCCGTAGCTGAGGGTTCCGCCGCCCACGCAGGCCGCATTGTTGCTGTAGCCCCAGTGATTCGAAGGGACTACGTGGTCGCGGCCCTGAGGGTCAACATAGACCCGCGGATTGCGTTGCTCATCCGGCCCAAAGGAATTGCCCAAGACGCAAGTCCGCTGGTTACGGAGGTCGTCTTTGCGGTCGTCAAATGGAGTGAACCACTTGCCGCGGTCGAGCAGAACGACGCTCAGACCCGCTTCTGCGAGTTCTTTGGCGACGATGCCGCCTCCGGCACCACCTCCGATCACGACCGCGTTGACATGTTTGAGAGACATACCCTCAGGGGCTAAAGCCCAGAGCTCTTATGAGCTCTAACGCACGGCTTAAGCCGTGCCCTTCCCGACTCGTTTTGCTTCCTTCCGTGAAACTTCATCAGCCGGACCTCGTTCCCGGAGTGTCTTTGCGGAGTCTTCCGCGAATTGGCGGGTAGGGAAGTCCGAGCATCTTCCAACTCAGGCCTTCGCGGTTGCCACCGTGGCGCGGATCTCCGTAGAAGCCTTGCATCGTGTGATCGACGACGTACGAGAAGAACTCCGCGGAAGATGCACTCTGCCAGACTGCGCCCGGGGCGCGGCCCTGTTCGAGGCGGTGCATCAATTCGATTTGCTGGTTGGAGTCGAGGTCGGCGAAGACGTTGCCGTAAAGTGTGCGGCTGCTTTCGTCTACTCCGGCGAGGCCACGTCGATAGATCGTTTGCAGATTCTCGAACGGTCCGCAAAGCTGGCGGTCGACATAGATGACGACGCCGGCCCAGGAAGCTCCCGCGTCCTGGTCTGGAGGAATGATCTGATCGCTCAGGGCTGCGAGTGTTCTCGCCTCATACAGTGTGAAGAATCGCCAGGGAGTCTGGTTCCGACCGCAAGCCCCACTCATGCCACTTGCTGCAGCAGCAGCCAGTGCTGCTTGCAGGAAGGCTCGGCGGTTTAGTTTGGCGCTGGTTTCCAAGTGAGACACCCGATTGGAATGTAAAAGGGACGAAGCGGAGAGGATGTGATGGGCATCACCGGCGAGTGGTGATCAAATCACTGTCCATCTAAAACGTCCGATCCGGCGCAAAGACGCGCAGAAACGCGGGGAATCCGGGGAGAGTATGATAGCGTGCCAGCCATGACGAGAATCGACCCCCAACAGGAGAGGCAGCGGCTCACGGACTATTACTCGCGCCAGCTGGACGGGCGACTGGAGAAGGTTGCCAGGGAGGCATATGAACTGACCGATGTCGCGCGTGAGGTGCTCCGCGCAGAACTGAAGAGGCGAAGTCTGGCGGTGGATCTTACGGAAGAGCGTCCGGCGATTGCGAAGCTGCAACCTGAGCCTGGAGATCCTCCTCCGCCCAGCAGTCCTCCTGATGATGAGGCCGAGTCTGAGGAGGCGCTCGATTATCGGAAGATGGTGGTAATTCGTAAGTTCCGAGACTTACCTGAGGCGTTACTGGCAAAAGGAAGTCTTGACTCGGCCGGAATCGCTTGTGTCCTTGTCGACGAAAACATCGTGCGGCTGGATTGGTTCTTGTCGAACCTGATGGGCGGGGTCAAATTGCTTGTCGCTCCAGAAGACGCGGAGGAGGCCGATGATGTTCTCAAGCAACCTACGCCCGAGCATCTTGAAGTTCCCGGAGTCGGCGACTACGAGCAGCCGCACTGTCCAAAATGCGGCTCGTTGGACATAAATTTTCGCGAGATCGACCCGTCCGCGTACGTGGCCATGTTCGTGAGTTTGCCGATTCCATTTCATCGCCGCGCATGGCGATGTCACTCCTGCAATGTGGAATGGGAAGATGACGGCGTTGCAGACTCGACCCGATCAGCCAGCTAGTGCTGCGAATCCTTTGCGGATCACATCCTGCGTGTCGTCGGCGAGTTTCAGCGGCAGTAATTCTTCTCGCTTGAACCATCGGACTTCGGCGGCGTCGCTGGCTGCGCGGAGTTCGCCTCCGACCGGGTGGCAGAGGAAATCAACCAAGACATAGTGGTATTGCACGCGGCCGTCCGGATGACGTAGAACGCGATCGTAGACTCCGAGCAGTTCCGCGGGCTCGACGATGAGTCCGGTTTCCTCGCGTGCCTCGCGCACGGCGGCCTCTCGTACAAATTCGCCCACTTCGAGCACGCCTCCGGGAATCGACCACTGGGCTTGGAGCGGCGGATGGGCGCGCTTGACCAGGAGCACCCGGTCGCCATCGATGATGATTGCGCCCACGCCGACCAGCGGGTGTTGTGGGAATTCGCGTTTCATAATCAGGGGCCAGGGGGCCGAGACCAGTGGTCAGTTGTCAGTGGCCAGTGGTCAACCCCGCGCCCGCATCGCGATTATAGCTTCCGTCGCGAGCCACGAAGTGCCTGCTCTGCTCCTCGTTTCACCCTTACGGTTCGCGCTGTACGGCGCTCGGTGAGCACGCTTGGTAGAATTGCGGCCGGAAAGCCCATGGCTCTCGAAGAATACAAACGCAAAAGACGGTTTGAAGAGACACCGGAGCCTCCGCCGAAAGTAGAGAAAGCCGGCGGCAACCGCTTCGTCGTGCAGAAGCATGACGCTACACGGCTGCACTACGATTTCCGGCTGGAAATGGAGGGCGTGCTCAAGTCGTGGGCGGTACCGCGAGGGCCATCGCTCGATCCGGCGGATAAGCGGCTCGCGATGCAGGTGGAAGATCATCCGGTTTCCTACTTCGATTTCGAAGGCAACATTCCCGAGGGCAACTACGGCGCGGGGAGCGTCATGGTCTGGGATGTGGGAACGTGGGAGCCTTTGTCGGAGGTGAAGAAAGATGGGAAATACATGATTGGGACGGAAGCGGATGCTGCCGCGATGTTAGCCAAAGGAGACCTGAAATTCCGGCTGCATGGGCAGCGGCTGAAGGGTGACTTTGCCATCGTCAAGATGAAAGGACGCCGTCCGGGAAGCAAGGGCAACGAGTGGCTGCTGATCAAGAAGCACGACGAGTTCGTGGAGGAAGGATACGAAATTGAGACCATCGATGAGTCTGTGCTGAGCAAGCGGAGCATGGACGAAATCGCTGGGGATGCCGGGTCTCGGGAATGGAAAAGTCGTCCCGCCGGGCGTGGGCGGCTGAAGGCTGCCTGGCTGGCGGATGCCGTTGCGCGCGTAGAAGGGAAAAAGAAGCAGACCACAGAGGGCACGGGGGAACACAGGGGAAGAACGAAGAAATCCGTTGCGATGCAGACTCCTCCTCTTCCTGCTGCTCCTGAGCGCAAGGCTGCAATTGTCCCCGCGGCCGACGATCCCACGCCTACGCCCGCTCCTACTCCCACTCCCGTCAAACGGCCGATGCCAACCCGGATCCATCCGATGCTGGCCGAGTCGATTGAAAAGCCATTCGACGGCGATGACTGGCTTTTTGAGATCAAATGGGACGGCTATCGGGCGGTTGCGTTTGTTGAAAATGGCAAGGTTCGTCTGGTATCGCGCAATCAGAATGATCTGACGCCGCGCTATCCGGAATTGAAGGACATGGCAGCGTCGATCAAGGGGAAGAGCGCCATACTCGATGGCGAGGTCGTGGCGCTCGATGCAGATGGGCGTGCCTCCTTCAGCTTGATGCAGCAACGGACGGGATTCCGTCCTGGAGGGCGGCGTGGCGCCGCGAACGCCGACGTCCCTGTGCTTTACTACGCGTTCGACTTGCTCTATCTCGACGGATACGACTGGCGGCGTATGCCAATCGAGCAGCGCAAGAAGAAACTCGAAGCCATCATCGTGGCGGGCGATGTTGTGCGCTACTCCGATCACTATGACACGCACGGCACGGCGCTGTTCAAGATCGCAGAGCAGAACAAGCTGGAAGGAATCCTGGCGAAAAAGAAGGGAAGCTTTTACGAGGAGCGGCGCAGCCGGGAATGGTTGAAGATCAAGATTCGCCACCGGATGGAGTGCGTCGTGGGCGGCTACACCGAGCCTGAGGGGACGCGCGCACATTTCGGATCGCTGGTACTAGGCCTCTACGATAAAGAGGGAAGGCTGATTCATGTGGGCCAGGTGGGGAGCGGATTCGATCAGAAGTTGTTGACGGAAATCTCGAAGTTGCTGAAGAAAATCGAAACCAAGAAGAATCCGTTTTATGGCGAAGTGGAAGCTCTTCGCCAAGTGATATGGGTCAAACCAGAACTGGTTGCGGAGGTCGAGTATGCGGAGTGGACCGATGGCACGAGCGAAGGCAGTGGACCCAAACTGCGTGCCCCCGTGTTTCTGGGGTTGCGCGACGACAAGGATCCGAAGGAATGTCTGCTGGAGGAGAACCTCAAGGCTCAGTAAGATATGGCTATTTGATGTCTTTCATCGCTAGGAGCGTGCCGTAGTCGTGCCCCGCGGCATCCTGTGCTCTGGCTACTACATTGGCGAATGCGTCCTTGAATTCCGGGAATTTCGCGACCACCGCTTTAATCACCGCGACGTTTTCCTGATAGGCCAGATCAGCGTTGGTGGCGTTGATTGATTGGTATCTCACGACCAGGTCCAGGTCGTTCCCGACAGCCGCCGGGAAGACTGCAGTCAACTTGTAGGTGGCGGACCCGCCGGTAAGGTCAGCAATCTTACCGTCGCCCGGAAGGTCCGCTGGTTGCTGGGCGTGCCACTCGTCGTAAAGCTTGTCGGTGGCCAGCGTGTACATGAAAGGCACAGCGGAAATCAGATTGCGAGCCTG
>Ga0335078_10018631_pt1 | contig 10320 bp, 14 predicted proteins | sample Lox_Sample_32_FD_206711 | JGI IMG/M metagenome (GOLD analysis project Ga0335078, IMG submission 206711) | Soil microbial communities from Loxahatchee National Wildlife Refuge, Florida, United States - Lox_Sample_3.2 | ecosystem: Environmental > Terrestrial > Soil > Wetlands | place: USA...
GGGTCATCTTCCACCTGCGGGCGATCCGCGCCACGCTCGTCGCGACCACCGGGGGGGTGACGGCCGTCGCGGACCTGACCAGCACCGTGCCGGACCGGCTGACCTCGGTGAACGCGAGCCTGAAGCCAGTGCGCGACTTCTGCGAAACGGTCTGAGGAGCTGTCATGCAACCACATGCGCTGGCCACCGGGGCCGCGGCGGGCTCGACTGCCACGGGCTGGGTCGTGGGCTACATCATCGGCATCCTCGTCGTCCTGGTCGTGGTGGCGCTGGTCGTGCCGATCCTGCTGCTGGCCAAGTCGATCGGCGACGAGGCACCGAAGATCAACGACCAGCTGACCAAGGCGGTGGGTAACACCGCCCCGCTCGGCGCGCTGCGCACCACGATCGAGCACGCCACGATCATCATCGGCGGGCTGCAGCGCGGCCGCGCCCGGCTGGGAGGTTAGCGATGCATGCACTGGCCATGTCCTCGGACGAGCACTCCCGCTGGCTGATCGCCAACATCATCGGCCTGATCGTGGTGGTCGCCGTGGCCGTCCTGCTGACCCTGCTCGTCTGGCTGGTCAAGCGCATCGACCGGCGGGTGGTCCAGGTGCGGGACACGCTCAAGGCCGCGGCCGCGAACACCGCGGACACCGCGCTGATCCCGCAGGTGGCCGGCGGCGTGGAGGCCGTCCTGGCCGAAGGCCTGCAGCACCACCTGTTCCTCGGCCGGGTGCTCGGAAAGGTCAAGTCATGACCGGCATGGTCGTCTTCACCGTCATCGACATCGTCCTGCTGGTCGCGGGCCTGGCCGTCTACCTGTTCTGGGTCGGCAGCCTGCTGGAGCGCATCGCCGGGAACCTCGAGGAGTGCGCCGAGATCGTGCGGACGATCGTGGGCCACGCGAAGCTGATCGGGCCGGGCGTGGAGCACATCAACGAGACCGGCGGGGTCGTGGCCGGGGCGCTGCCGCTGCTCTACGGCATGGCCGAGGAGATCGTGACCGATGTCACGCCGCGGCCCGAGGCACCGGCCGTCCCCGAGCCCGCCCGGCCGGCGTCCGGCACCCGCCGCTCCCGGCTGCATGACGCCGTCGGGTTCGTGCCGCAACGCTGAGTCCCGGGCGGCCCGGCGCGGAAGAGACGGCGCGTGCCGGGTGATGTAACGGCCGTCAGGCCTGATCCGGTCCGCGGCGGGACACCGGCCCGGTGGTGGGCGCGGTGTACCCGCCGATCCACTCGTCCTTCCAGGCCGGGTCGTACTGCTGGGTGTTGCAGCCCGGGCGGTAGATCGCGGTGAGCTCGCGGGCGATCTGCTCCCGGTGCGGGCGGCCGCCGCCCGGCACCTCGTAGGTGCACACGTAGAGCTTCCACTTCGACCCGGCCCGGCGCACCCAGCACGGCGCGCGCGGGTGCCGGAACGGGAAGCGCTCGGCCGACAGGTCGTCGGCGTGGCCCACGTAGATGACCGCGTACCGCTCCGGCCTGGCCTCGGGCTCCGGCTTGCACAAGATCGCGTAGACCGCCGCGGCCGGCGGCGGCGTCCACCCCCCGAGCACGCGCGGGCCCTCGAACGGGTAGCCGGCCAGCGATCCGAGGCGGATCACCGCTGGTCGTCCTCGTCCTCGCTGATCGCCTCGGCCCGCACCACCGGGGCCGCGGGCAGGCCCGCCGCGGCCGCGGCGCGCGCGAACTCCGCCGTGCCCTTGGCGATCGCCTCGTCGTGGCTGGGCGCGTCCACGATGAGCTGGGCCCCGTACCGGGTGGTCCCGATCCCGGTGGCGATGCCGTTGCTCGCCGCGACCGCGTCGGCCAGTTCCACGACCTCCTCGCGGGACAGCACCCGGTCGCCCTCGGCCTCGACACCCACGCTCCACCGCATGACGGGACGCTCCTTAGCTCAGCGCCGGGAGCAGCGCGGCGAGTTCCTCGAGGCTGCTCAGATCGTGCCCGGACAGGGTCAGGTCGATGTGCGGCGCGGCGACCATCATCCCGAGCGTGCTGGGCCGGAAGCCCGGGTTGTCGCCCTTGTGCGGGTTCATCCACACCACCTTGTGGCTGAGCCGGCCCAGCCGTTCCATGGCCGCGGCCAGCACCTCCGGGTCGCCGCGGTCCAGGCCGTCCGAGCAGATCACCACGATGCCGCCCCGGCACAGGCCCCGCCGGCCCCACTGGCTGACGAACTCCTCCAGCGAGGCACCGATCCTGGTGCCTCCCTCCCAGTCAAACACCGTCCCCGCGGCCAGTTCCAGCGCGTCGTCCGGCCGCCGGTGATCGAGCGCCCGGGTGATCCGGGTCAGCCGGGTGCCGAAGCAGAAGACCTCGACCCGGTCGGCCGCGCGCTGCGCGGACCAGGCGAACTGCAGCAGGTGCCGCGAGTAGTCGGCCATCGAGCCGGATACGTCCAGGATCAGGATCAAAGGCCGCAGCCGCACCCGGCGGCGGCGCCAGAACAACTCGGCGGGCTCGCCGTGCATGCGCATCGACTCGCGCACCGTGCGGCGCAGGTCCGGGGCGCGCCCGGCGGACGCTTTGGGGGCGCGCTGGGTGCGCCGGGTGCGCCGCTTCGGCGGCGTCAGCCGGATCCTGGCCATGATCCGGCGCACCGCGGCGAGCTCTTCCGGGGTGCAGGCCGTGAACGACTTGTGCCGGAGCGCCTCCGCGTCGGACGCCATCAGGCCGAGCATGGCCTGCTCCTCCGGCCGGCCGTCCTGGGCCGGGTCGGCGGCCGGGATCTCCAGCACGGCGTCCGCCTGCGCGCCGGCCTGCGCCTTGAGCCGGAGCACCTCGGGGACCGGATCGTCGGCGCCGAGGAAGAACCGGCGGAACACCCGGTCGTAGACCGGGATGCCGTCACGCCGGGTGACCAGCGTGGCCCGCCCGGCCCAGTACAGGTCCAGCAGGTCAGACGCGTCCAGCGGGCCCATCGCGGCGCAGAAGTCGACGATGTCGCCCGAGCCGACGGGCAGCCCGGCCGCGCGCAGCTCACGGGAGAACGCCACGAGCAGGCCGACCAGGGGGGTGCGGCCGGGGTCAGGCACCGGAGGTGATCTCTTCCAGGTTGTCCCGGACCAGCTCGAGGTCGTCGCGCTCCTTCACCACCGCACCGAGCGTGTCCCCGGCCGCCCGCGGGTCGAGGCCGGTCTCGCCGAGGAAGTCGAGGGTGCGCACCCAGTCGATGGTCTCGGCCACCCCGGGCGGCTTGGCCAGGTCCATCTCCCGCAGCCGGTTGACCGCGGCGACCACCTTGCGGGTCAGCGCCTCGGACACGCCGGGCTCGCGGACCAGGACGATCTCCACCTCGCGCTCGGCCGGTGGGTAGCCGATCCAGTGGTAGAGGCAGCGCCGTTTCAGCGCGTCGTGCAGCTCCCTGGTGCGGTTGGAGGTCAGGATGGCCAGCGGCGGGCTCGGCGCCCGGATCGTGCCGATCTCGGGGATGGTGATCTGGAAGTCGGAGAGCAGTTCCAGCAGGAACGCCTCGAACTCGTCGTCGGCCCGGTCGACCTCGTCGATCAGCAGCACGGCCCGGTCGCCGGCCCGCACCGCCTCCAGCAGCGGCCGCTCCAGCAGGAACCGCGGGCCGAACAGCTTGTCGACCGCGGCGTCGTCGGCGATCTGCCGCTCGGACAGGGCCCGGATGTGCAGCATCTGGCGGGCATAGTCCCACTCGTACAGCGCCTGGTTGGTGTCGATGCCCTCATAGCACTGCAGCCGGATCAGCTTGCGGCCGAAGACGTTGGCGAGAACCTTGGCGGCCTCGGTCTTGCCCACCCCGACCTCGCCCTCGAGCAGGATCGGCCGCTGCAGGCTGAGCGAGACGAACAGGGCCGTGGCCAGGCCGCGGTCGGCCAGGTACCCGCCCTGGCGCAAGATCTCGGTTAGCTCACCGACGGTCGCCGGACGCTCCATGCAGCGCTCTCCTCGCCGTCGGTGTGCGTGGTCAGCGGGGCTGGCGCCTACCGGCGGGCCTCGGCCGGGCCCAGGACCAGATCCCGGACGCTGCCGGCGCCGGGGTCCAGCTTGCCCTCGCGGCGCAGCTGCTCTCGCCAGGCGGTGCGCAGGTCGGCCGCGCCGGCGCCGGCCTGCGCGTCGGCCAGGCCGTCGAAGCCGACGTCCGCCATCTTCTTGCAGGACTTGGTCGTGCCGCAGGCCTCGTCGAGCTCCGCGCTCGTCTGGCCCTGGGCGCTCCACACCTCGCGGAGCACTTCGAGGGCGTCATCCGGCTGACCGGTCATCGCAGATACCTTTCGGCCCGGGCTGCTGTGCTGGTCCCGACTCTAATTCCTGCTGGCAGTTCGGGCGACCGCGGATTAAGGGTTCTCTTATGACGGCATCGGCCGGGCGGGCGCGGCGGCGGGCCGGGCGGGCGCGGCGGCGGGCCGGGCGGGCGCGGCGGCGGGCCGGGCGGGCGGCGGCGGGCCGGGCGGGCGCGGCGGCGGCCGGCGGCCGGCGGGTCGCGCCCGGAACGGACGCCGGGCCGGGCCGGGCCGGGCCGCGGGGTTCCGGCCTCCCGGCCGACCGCCGAGTGCCCCCGAGTGCCCCCTTGTGTGCCGCTGAGGGCCTCTGTGTGCCGCTGAGATCCCTGGTTACGGCTGCGGCCTGTGGGTCCACGCTGCTACATTTAGTTTCATAACATTTCGGTGTCCAGGGGGGAATATACCGACGGGGTCATCGGTCATGCGGCCATTGCATGCTTACCTGGCACGAACGGTTCGCGGCGTGCGCGGCAACGGTAGTGCTGGCGCTGGCCGGGGCGCGGGGCGGCCTGACCGGACGCGAGCCGTCATAACGGATGCGGACGTCATAACAGACATGATCTGCCATGATTTGCCCGCCTATGCCGTCAAGATAATGGTCGTCTAAGTTGATAAGGTTTAGCGGTTTCATGGAGGGGGACCATATGCCGGCTGGGCCAGCGAGTGACTCTGCTGAGCCGCCGCGGGGGGATCCGCGATTGGCCGGCCGGAGGTATTCCTGGCTTACCAGGCACGCGCGGAACCCGTTCGTATGGGCCGCGGTCGCGCTGGTCGTGATCGGCGGCTCCGGGGCGGCGCTGGTGACCCACGAACCAGCCGGGCGACCGCGGGCCCAGGCGACCTTCTGCGGCCTCGTCGCGTGCGCCGTGCTGCGGTCCGCCACCGCCAGCACGCGGGCCGGAACCAGGCCCGCGCCCGCGCCCACGCTGCCGCTGCCCTCGGCGACGCCGTCCGGACCGACCCCGACGCCGATGCTGGCGCCCGCGCCCGCGCCGGTCTCCGCCCCGTCACCGGTCCCGGCCGCCGCGCCAGAGCCCGCCGCCGCGCCAGAGCCCGCTTCCGCGCCCGCGCCGGCCGTGCCGCGCCCGCCCGCCCCGCTTCACCGGGCCGGGTCGCCCCCGTCGCCACGCTGGCCGTGGCCGGGCCAGTGGCCGTGGTCACGGTGGCCCTTCCCCGGCGGTGACCAGCGTCATCACTGGTCACCTTGGTGGTGGGCGCCCCGTCGGTAAGGTTCCGTTAGCATTCCGTATGATCCGTAGCCGCCGGACCTGCGGTGACGCTAATGTTCAGTGATCGCCCGGCCTCAGTGCCGCGCTGGGGCTCGCCCCCGTAACCCTGGCGCGTGCCGGCCGCGGCGGGACCCCCTGGCCCCGCTGGCCCCCCCGTGCCAGCGGGGCCGGCCCGTTCCGGGGCGCCGAACGGCGATGGCCGGTCCTGGCGGGAGGACCTAGAGTGACACGAGGATCGATCGCTCGAGAGTGGGCCCATCCTTGGCAGGCACGTGGCACGAGGGTGTCGTCTCGGCGGACAACGCGGCACTCAGGGACATCGACACCAGCGTCGCGCATTCGGCCCGGGTCTACGACTACTGGCTCGGCGGCAAGGACAACTTCGCCGTCGACCGGGAAGCCGCCGAGGAGGTGCTCCGGGCCAGGCCCGCCATCCGGCTCAACGTCCGGTCCAACCGCGCGTTCCTGGCCAGGTCGGTCCGGTATCTCGCGGATGAGAAGGGCCTGCGCCAGTTCCTCGACATCGGCACCGGGATCCCCAGCGCGAGCAGCTGGAACCGGTGGGGTAGCCGACCTCGATGGTGGCGGCGGGTCCCGGCAGTACATCGACGTCCTGCCCGGCTAGCGGCAGCGACCCGCGGCCGGCCGATCCCGCGTGCCGTCCGCTGTCTGGCGACCCGGCACGGCCGGGTAATCACCTCGGGATCAGATGAGGTCACTCGCCCCCGGTGACCTCGGCGGAAGCGGGGCTCGCGTGACCTGGCCCTGGTATCTGGCCTGTGCCCGCGGCCATGCGCTCACCCTTCCTCTTCTGGTGCGCGCCGTAGGCGACCGTCCATGCCGACAAGATCGCCGCGAAGAGGAACGGCGTGACCGTCGAGCTGGCCAGGGCTGTTCCGGTCGAGGTGTTGTAGACGATGACCACCCTCAGGGCGGCTTCGAAGAGAAAGGCGATGCCCCACACGGCCGTGATGACCCGGATGACGCGCCGGTAGCCCTCATACTGCCAGAGCCTGGTCATCTCGCGGCCCTTGGCGGTATCCGGCCCGGTGAACTCCAGGGCCAAGCTGAAAAACAGCGGGCGCCGGGCCCGCAGCGAGCCCAGGCACGCCACGCCGAACACGAGCGTCGGCACCGATCCCTCGACCAGCAGCGGCCTGGTGCTCTGGCTGACCAGTGCGAGCACCGTGCCGACAACGATCCCGGCGAGCACCAGGGCACCGACAACCTCGAGCCGCCGGCTCCGGATGGCGGTGATGGTCACGCCGAGGGCCGGGAACACCCCGCTCAGCAACAGGGCGGTCACGGCCGTCAGGCCCGCCGAGCGCAGCAAGCTGTACGCCGCGAGCGGGACGGCAATGTAGACGATCACGATCTTCGCGGTCGAGCGGAGCCAGCCGCCCCTCGCCGCGGGATTTCCGGCGCTTTGCCGGGAAGCGGGGCTGGTGTCCACGTGAACGACGGACCTTTCGGGATGTTGCGAGGCTGCCCGCCCTCGCCCGGCCATAGCCTGCGTGCCTGCCCTTCACCAGATGACCTGGTCCGCTCACGATCAGGCCTCTTCCCGGAAGGATAGGTCGTTTCGACCTGTGGGGCAAGGTAGCATCGTGTCATGGCCGGACGGCAGCTCACCCCTTTCGAGCACATACTGCTCGGCCTGATCTGCATGGCCCCGTCGTCCGGCTACGACCTGAAGCGGGTCTTCGCCACCACGCCGATGGGCCTCTACCAGCCCAGCTCCGGCGCGCTGTATCCGGCGCTGCGCCGCCTGGAACTCAGAGGGCTGGTCCAGGCTCAGGTCCAGGCGGCCCGGCATCGCCGCGCGTACGAGCCGACCCAGGCCGGCCGTGCGGCCCATGCGGACTGGCTGCGGGCACCCATAGAACCCGCCACGGTCTCGCGTGACCTCGGCCTGCATCTCATGCGGTTCGTGATGATGGAACACCTGTTCCCGCCGGAAGACGTGTGCGCGTTCTTGCGCAGGCTCGCGGACGGGCTCGCGGTAATCACCGCGCAGCTGGAGCAGTACTCGGCAGCCGCCGATCCGGGCGACCGCCACCCGCGCCTTGCTCTCGCCCACGGGCTGGCCGTCCACCGCACCAGCCTGCGCTGGGCCGAGCAGACGATCGCCGCACTCTCCGCCGTCCCCGCCCCTGCTGATGGCCGGCCGGTCCGGGCCCCGGCACTGGCCAAGGGCTTTCCCACGGGGTGAGCCTGTTCCCGCGTTGCTGCTTCCTCCCACGTCAGGGCAGGATAGAGGGATGCAGACCACGCCTGGCTCATCGTGGGCCTACCTCCCGCAGAGCGCATGAACGCCGACATCGACGAGTTGCGGCGACTGCGCCGGGCCCGCGACCGGATGGACCGCGAGTACGCGCAGCCTCTTGACGTCCCGGCGCTCGCGCGCACGGCGCTGATGTCGCCCGGCCACTTCAGCCGCCGCTTCCGCGAGGCATACTCCGAGACGCCGTATTCCTACCTGATGACCCGGCGTATCGAGCGGGCGAAGGCGCTCCTGCGCCGCGGCGACCTGAGCGTGACGGATGTCTGCTTCGCGGTCGGCTGCACGAGCCTGGGCTCTTTCTCCGCCCGGTTCACCGAGCTCGTCGGCGAGACGCCGTCGATGTACCGCGCTCGTAACCACGACGAGCTTCGCGGCATGTCCCCTTGCCAGGCGATGGTGATAACCCGGCCGCGCCGGGCGAGGGCCAAGGACGCGCGGAAGAGATCAGTTTCGGAGAAGCAGTCCGTGGCCGCGCCCGCCTAGCATCGGTGCCATGACCGTTTCACTCTGTGGCGTGCACGTCACCGTCGACGACACCGACGCCGCCCTTGGCTTCTACCGGGATACGCTGGGCCTGACGGTGACCAATGAGGTCGCCAACGGCGGCTTCCGCTGGATCACCCTTTCCACCGACAGCCAGCCCGAGATTAAGATCGTGCTCTCGCAGCCGCATGCGGGCCGCTCCCAGGAGGACGGGGATGCCCTCGCGGCCTTGCTGGCCAAGGGCGCGCTGTCCATGATCCAGCTCCGCTGCGACGATCTTGACGCGACCTTCGACAAGATCGCCGCCGCGTCCGGCGTCGAAGTGCTGCAAGAGCCCGCCACCCAGTTCTGGGGCGTCCGCGATTTCGCCGTGCGCGACCCCGCGGGCAACATGGTCCGCATCGAGCAGGGCTAGAACCAAGGCCGCGGGCGGCGGATGCTTGGCGCTCTCGATCAGAGGATGTACGGGATGAGCATCTTCGTGGCGCGCTTGTAGGGCGGGTAGGCAGCGGGGAAGAGCTTGGCCATATTGCGTTCCTCAACGACGGCGCTGAAGAGGAAGTAGCCGCCGAGGATCACGACCGCGGTCAGCCAGTAGGGGCTGACCGCTACCGCCGTGCCGACCATGCCGAGGATGATGCCGCTGTAGATGGGGTGGCGGATCCTCCCGTAGGGGCCGGTCGTGACCAGCTCGGGGTCGGCTTTCTGAGACATCGGCACGCCCCAGTTGCGGCCGAGGTACACCCTGGCCCAGACCGCGAGCGCCAGGCCGAGGACGAAGATCGCCAGGCCGGCGCCGAGCAGCCACGGATTGCCGGTAGGCGACAAGTGGCCCTTGAAGACCCGCAGCCGGACCAGAAGCAGGATGACGAGGATGATTCCCACCCGGACCCCGGCGAACTGCGTCCACCGGGACCTCCCAGCCTTGGCAGTGGTGGCCATCACGAGCCAGTAGACCCAGAAGACGATCCAGCCGACTGCGATGATGGCGTCGATCGCTTTCATCGCTCTCGCTTCCTCCCCGCCAGGCTAGGCGAGGCCCGTTCACGCACGGAGCGGATACCGCCCCGCCCCAAGTCAATCCTCCGTCAGAACTGCGGCGAGTGATGCGGTGAAACGTCTGGCCGGTGCTTCAACGGAGGCGCTCGCTGAACTCGCATGCCGGGTGCTAGGCATTAGCCCGGCGGAGGCGTTCTGCCGCTTGCGCGCGGAGCGCATCGCCGGACAACGGGGTGTCACCGTGCAGTGCCTCCCATATGTTGTACGCCGCCATCCACAAGCTGGCCGCCCACGCGATCTCCTGCTCCACGGCCGTGAACAAGCGCTCCCGAATGTGCTGATAAGCCACGAGGAACGCCTCGGAGCTTTCGATCGGCGCCAGCGTGGGCGGCCCGGAACTCGCGAACGCCCCGCTCGCCGCTCCCGCCAGCGCCGCTTCCGGTTGCCATGCCAGGCTGTCCCAGTCGTGCACCGCCCATATTTCCCGGCCGTTCCACCGGAGGTTCTGCGCCTCGAAGTCGGCGTGGCCCAGCACGCACGGCAGGCCGGCGGCCAGCAGCCGACCCCGGGCCCGCGCGGCCGTGTCAACGACGTACGCCGGCACGGCGCTCCGCTCCCGGTTACCGAGGCCGTCGATCGCCGGCCACACCCCGGAATCGGCGTGGTCCCAGCGCACCCAAGGCGGATTCGGCAGCGGCGGCGCGACGGTCACCTCAGCCAGTTCGGCCATCAGCCGGGCGAACACCTCCGCGCAGCGCACGGCCACCTCCGGCGAGTCCCCCTGCAACACCTCGCCACCGGGCCGGAACTCCTCGGCGTGCACAGCGAGCGCACCGACACTGACCACCGGCGTGAGCGGCCGGGCACACGGAAACCCGCGCTCGGCCAGCCGGGCCTGCACCGCGACGCACGACACGGCCCGGCCGTCATCGGCGCGCGCCTTGACCACCACATCCGCACCGCCGGCCAACCGCAGACCGAACACCATCGAGACCTGCTGTAGCTGGAACAGCACGGCGGCGGGTTCGCCACCCAGATGATCCAGGCACCAAGCCGGCAGCCAGCCCGGCAGATCCTCCAACGGC
>Ga0335078_10018632_pt1 | contig 10320 bp, 6 predicted proteins | sample Lox_Sample_32_FD_206711 | JGI IMG/M metagenome (GOLD analysis project Ga0335078, IMG submission 206711) | Soil microbial communities from Loxahatchee National Wildlife Refuge, Florida, United States - Lox_Sample_3.2 | ecosystem: Environmental > Terrestrial > Soil > Wetlands | place: USA: Florida...
ACAATCAGGTCAAAGACGAGATGGCGCGCTTCATGGCCGAAGTGGCGGCGGCGTTTGCGGATGGGCGAAAGGTGGCAGCTGCCTAGCCCTGTCGCTTGATCGGCTGTCCCCGGCCTTCACTTTGATCAAGTCCGGTTGCATCATACGGGCCACGCGACCGCACGGCCTGGACGGCACTCCTTTTTGATAATGCTGCCTCGAGCCCTTTCAAGGCTGGACGGTTCGGTCGTTCGTTGCAACCAGATAAAAGCTCGGCTAAGCCAAACGATAACCAATCATTTTCGTGCGGCGGAGCGCCATGGCGCCACCAGTGCAGTCCGTCATTGAGCAGCGGCGTGATCAGGTGTTTGCCAAGCTCGATCCGATGGAAATCGAGCGCGTGCGACGGTTCGGTGATGTGCGTTCATTCGCGCCGGGCGAACGGGTTGTGACCGCGGGCGAGGTCGCCCCGGGTTTGATCGTGGTCCTCTCCGGCAGTGTCCTTGTTACGGAGCACGATCAATTCGGCGTGCACAAAAAGATCTTCACGCACACCCCAGGAAGCTTCATGGGTGAGCTGGCGCAATTGGCGGGCCGGCCGTCGCTGGTTGATGCTGCTGCCGAACAGCCGGTAGTGGCGCTCGTCATTTTGCCGGAGCGCCTGCGAGCGCTGATGATTGCGGAGGCGGAACTCGGCGAGCGCATCATGCGTGCGCTGATCCTGCGCCGGATCGCTATCCTCCAAAGCGGAACCGGCGGCCCGATCATTCTTGGCCGCGCGAATAACGGCGACGTGCTGCGGCTGCAAGATTTCCTCCGCCGCAACAGTCACCCTCACCAGTTGCTCAATCCCGAAACCGACGCGCCGGCGAAGACGCTGATCGAACGCTTTCACATCGATCCGGGACAATTGCCGATCGTTGTGTGTCCGGATGGACAGTTTCTGCGCAATCCGGGCATTGGCGAACTGGCGCGCTGCCTTGGTTTGGTGCGCGCGATCGCTGCGGATCGCGTCTATGACGTAGCCGTCGTGGGCGCGGGTCCGGCCGGCCTTGCCACGGCGGTCTACGCGGCGTCCGAAGGCCTGTCTGTCATCGTCCTCGATTGCCGCGCCTTCGGCGGACAGGCAGGCGCATCGGCCAGGATCGAAAATTATCTCGGCTTCCCGACAGGGATCAGCGGCATGGCGCTGATGGCGCGGGCCTACAATCAGGCGCAGAAATTCGGTGCCGAGATGGCGATTCCCGATGAGGTGACGACACTCGACGCACAGAGCGACAACGGCGCGTCGTTCGCCTTGCATGTGCAAGGCGGCGAGCAGGTGAATGTCCGCTCCGTGGTCGTCGCCACCGGGGCTCGTTATCGCCGGCTCAATGTGCAAAATCTCGACGCGTTCGAAGCGACAAGCGTGCACTATTGGGCATCGCCGATCGAGGCAAAGCTATGTGCGGAGCAGGAAGTGGTGCTGGTGGGGGCCGGTAACTCTGCCGGCCAAGCTGCCGTCTACCTGGCAGGTCAGGGTGTGAGGGTCTGGATGCTCGTGCGCCGTTCGGATCTCGCGGCGACCATGTCGCGCTATTTGGTCGATCGCATCCGTGGTCTGTCGAATGTCGAGGTTGTGACCGATGCGACGGTGAGCGGCCTCGAGGGCCGCGACGGCATGTTGGAAAGCCTCCGCTGGCGAATTGGCAAAACGGGCGAAGAGGTGCGGCGGCCGATCAGGCATTTGTTTCTGTTCATCGGCGCGGATCCGAACACGGATTGGCTGCGCGGATCAGCTGTTGCTCTCGACACGAAGGGCTTTGTTGTGACCGGCGAGGAAGCCGGGGGCGGACGCCATCCGCTGGAAACAACCCAGCGGGGGGTGTTCGCCATCGGCGATGTGCGCACCAGATCGGTCAAGCGCGTGGCCGCGGCCGTGGGTGAAGGCGCGCAGGTCGTGGCGGCGCTGCACGCGTTCTTGGCTGCCAACTCGCCCGGCCACGCTGTCGGTTCTCCCACCCCAACTCAAAGCCATTAGCCAAACTTGGCACTTGCGCCGAGGCGCGCTCAGCCGGGCGTCTGCGACGATGCGGCTTACGGCAGCTTCGGCTGGTAGGAGAGCGCGTCTGACACTGTGTCGCTCCTGATGCTGTCGCGCGCAGGCAGCTCGCCTGCGGCCTCCAGCACCGGATAGGCGACCGAGCAGATGTGGGAGTGAATGCGTTTGAGATCGTTCAGGATGTCGAGGTGGAGCGAGGTGGTTTCCAGGCTCTCGGGCCGGCCTTCGCGCAAGCGCTCGAAGTGCCGGTCGGCGGCGTCGAGTTCGGCGCGGCGCAGCTCGGATTTTTCCCGCAACAGGCGGCGCGCGGCGTCCACGTCGCCGCGCATAAAGATGCCGAATGCGGCCTGCAGGCTCTCGCAGATGCGCTTGTGAAATGCCGTCAGCTCCGCCGCGCCCTCGGCGGAGAACTGATAGTTGCGTTTGATCTTCTTGGCCGCGAGCTGGCACAGATTCTTGTCGATGATGTCGCCGATGTGCTCCAGGTTGATCGTGAACGACACAATCTCCATGGCGCGCCGGCCCTCGGCTTCGTCGAGACTGCCGCGGGTGAGTTTGGTGAGATAGAGCTTGGTCGCTTCAGTTAGCCGATCGACGATATTGTCGCGCCGCGAGACATCGCTGGCGAGCTTGCGGTCGTTGGTCATGAGCGCGGCCATCACGTCGCGCAGCATGGTCTCGATAGTGTCGCCCATGCGCAGCGTCTCGCGCGCCGCGTTGGCGAGGGCGAGCGACGGTGTTTCCAGCGCGATCTCGTCGAGATAGCGCGGGACCGATGGGTCGGCCGGCTGCTTTTGTTCAGGCAACATTCGCACCAGAAGCATTGCGACGAAGTCGAGCGGCCCGATGAACAAGGCGCCCAGCGCGACGTTGAATAGCAAGTGAAATTCGGCCGTCATCTTCGCTGCATCCGGCTGCAGCGCGGTGAATTCACGCGCGAGCGGCTCTACGAAGGGCAGCACGAGTACGACGCCAACCAGACGATTGATGAGATTGCCCACCGGCAGGCGTCGGCTGGCCGGATTGCCGCGGACGCCAGCCTCGATAAGCGGATTGACGGCGCTGCCAAGATTGGCGCCGAGCACGAGAGCAAGCGCCGAGGCTGGAGCGACGAAATGCGAATAGGACAGCGACATGACCAGCAGCACGACGGCGACGCTGGAGTGCGCCGCCCAGGTCAGGACGGCGGCGATCAAGACACAGAGCACGGGATCGCCGGTGATAGCGCTTAGTAACGCACGCGCCGCAGGTGCCTGCTCGGCTGGCGCCAGCGTGCCGAGCAAGATGTGGAGAGCGAGCAGCATCAGGCCGAGCCCGATGGCGATGCGGCCAAGAGCACGTGTGAGACTTTCACCGCCGGCGCGAAAACTGACAACGCCGACGATGAACAGGACAGGAGCCACCGCCGAGATGTCGAACGAGAGCAGTTGCACGATCAGTGTCGTGCCCACATTGGCGCCGAGCATGATAGCCAGCGCGGGCACGAGGGCCACCAAGCCGTCCGCAGCGAGCGAAGTGGTCATCAACCCAGTCGCGGTGCTGCTCTGCAGCAGAGCTGTGAGGAGCAGGCCGGCGCCGAACGCTTTGAAGCGATTGCTCAGCGCCTTGCTGAGAAAGCGCCGCAGGTCATGGCCGAACGCGCGCAACACGCCGCTGAGGACCATGTGCAGGCCCCACAGCAGCAGCGCTACGCCGCCCATCAGGTCAAGGAGGACAATCGATCCCATTGCCACGCGCTCCGCACTTCAGCTCGACAACGGCACGTGCGCCGAACAAACCATCGGCGCATGTAGGTCCCTCGCGGGACCTACACAACCCTAAAGCCCGAATAATGCTGAATGTTTCCGGATGCAGCGCAGCAAATAGGTGACTCCGACGGCCTCAGGTCGCGCACCCGCCGAGGCGAGCTAAGCGCGCTTACGGATCGAGTTCGGTATCCCAATAGAGATAGTCGAGCCAGCTCTCGTGCAGATAGTTGGGTGGGAACAGCCGGCCGTTGCGGTGCAGGTGCTGCACCGAGGGCTGAAACGGCTTCTGCGCCGGCCACATGTTCGACTCCGCCGAGGTCATGTTGCCCTTGCGCAGATTGCACGGCGAACACGCAGCCACGACGTTGATCCAGGTCGTGTGGCCGCCGCGCGAGCGCGGTACCAGATGGTCGAACGTCAGATCCTCGCGCGCGCCGCAATACTGGCAGGAGAAACGGTCGCGCAGGAACACATTGAATCGCGTGAAGGCGGGATGGGTCGATGGCTTCACGAAGGTCTTGAGCGAGACGACGCTCGGCAACTTCATTTCCAGGCTTGGGCTGCGCACCGCACGGTCGTAATTGGCGACAATATTCACCCGCTCGAGGAAGACTGCCTTGATGGCGTCCTGCCACGACCACAGCGACAGCGGGTAATAGCTCAACGGGCGAAAATCGGCGTTGAGCACTAGCGCCGGAAACCCCGATGGCGATACGTGCGCGTTCAAGTCAGCGCTCCTGGTCGACTCGCTGCGCCGCAGTGCGGCGTCGAGTGGTAGTTTATAGGCAGGCGTGACAGGATTGTGAAGCCTGCTCTAAGGCTTACGGACGACTTCGAGGATTTCCTGACAACCCTTTGTGGGGGCGCTTACTTCCGGCCGGCGAGGCGGGGCGGATGAAGAACCAAATGACGCGTCGCCGCCCTGCGTGCGGCCGATGTCGAGACGACTGTGGAGGGTGGCCGTTCAGCTTCAGGGACGGGCATTTCCTCGTCGTGCTGCGGGCGTGGCAAAGTCAGCGAAAGTTTGCAACGCAGACCGGTCGGCACAAATCGTATTTCCACCGCACCGTCGAACTGCTGTAGGCCCTTACGCAAAAGAATGCTCCCGAACCCTTCACGTCGCGGCGCGATTGGTTGTGGTCCGCCGCTCTCGGCCCAGTCGAATACGACACGGTTGCCCTGTTTCATCCAGGCCAGCGCGATCCGGCCATGAGGTGCGGACAGCGCGCCATACTTCGCGGCATTGGTGGCCAACTCGTGGAAAATCAGCGCTAGCGCCGTCGCGACCTCGGATTGACATTCGAAATCGTCGCCGGCCAACCGAAAGCGCGCAGCATCGTAAGGGGTGAACTCCGCGGCGAGAATGTTTTTTAGAAATGCCCCGCGCCACTCTGACTTTACGAGCAGATCGTTGGTTGCCGCCAGCGCGGCAATGCGGCCGTTCAATTTGGCAACCGCGACCGGTTGGTCGCGTAGCGTCTGGCTGACAACCGACTGCACGATGGTTAGCGCATTCCTGATCCGATGCGCCAACTCGTGACTGAGCAGTTGACGCCGATCCTGTTCCTCTCGGAGCCGCCAAAGTAGATCACGGTAGCTGTGAGCCGCCCAGACGATAACCACGGACGATATGGCGAAGAGGAAATAACTGACGAACCATTCGCGGTCGAAAGCATGGGATTGCCAGTCGGGCGGAACAAACAACCACAGGGCGGCCAGTGCGCCCGAAATGGCCGCGACCGAGCCGGCGCGCCAGCCGCCGACGAGTGCGGCCACAAGGGTCGCCGAATAGTAGGGCGCGAACACAGCGCTTGCGGAACTGATCTCACCAAGTCCGATGCGAACTAATGTCGCAATCGCAACGCAGGCGAACGCGAACACAAAGGACGATGGCGATCGCGGTGGCAAACCGTCGCGCCAAAGCTCGCGCCACCAGCGCAATACGAGACCTACCATCGGCGGTTCCCCAAGCTGCTGCCATGGCAGTAATCGCCGCCCGATTGATCGTGCAACTGATGAGAATCCCGTCCCGTGAAGACTCATCTTAAGCATCCGAACATCGCGGCGAATTGAGGATGTGATTATGCCCTCAGCTTCACATTCGCGCGACTGCACCACAGCATCAGAAATGGCAGTTCGGCGAGAATCTGGAACCACGTGTAACTGAACCAAAATGCCGCAGCGGCATTAAAGCTTCAGGCCCTTTTGTGATTCACGCGGTCGCGGCACACTGCCTTTTCGGGGAACTCTCATTTCCAAATCATGTCGCGTTTGAATTTCGCAAGCATCGTGGATTTTTGCCTACGGCGCGCCTGGGCAATCGTTTTGGCGAGCGCGCTGATTGTAGCCGCCTCCTCGGTCTATGTGGCGCGCCATTTCGCCGTCGACAGCGCCATTAGCCATTTGCTGTCCCCCAATTTGCCGTGGCGCCGGCGCGAGTTGGCCTATCAGGCGGCTTTTCCCGAACAGGCAACGTCGATCATCGCCGTTGTCGGCGCGCCGACGCCTGAATTTGCCGGCGCAGCGAGTGCGGCTTTGGTCGCCCGGCTGTCGTCGCAATCAGATCGGTTCCGCGCGGTCGATGCCGCCCAGGGCGGCGATTTTTTTGTGCGCAACGGGCTTCTATATTTGCCGCCCGACGTTCTTGCCGAACGACTGAACAAGCTCACTCGGGCTGCGCCACTGATCAGGACGCTGGCGTCCGATCAATCGCTGCGCGGTCTTGCCAACGCATTGTCCATGAGCCTCCAGGGTGTGGCCACGGGCCGTCTGCGCCTGGACGACATGGCGCCGCCGCTCAACACGATCGCCGACACGATCGAGAAAGTCCTCGCTAATCGCCCAGCGATCTTCTCCTGGCGGGTTCTCGTTAACGGGGCGCCGGCCAAGCCTGAAGACCTGAGCCAACTCATCGACATTTTGCCGGTGCTGGATTACGGCGCGCTTGAGCCCGGAAAAGCGGCAACCGAGGCTGTTCGTAAGGCTGTCGCTGACGCTCGGCTCAGTTCCGACTACGATGCGTCGGTGCGCTTGACCGGCACGATCCCGCTGGCCGACGCGCAGTTCGCTACGTTGCAACAGGGCCTGTGGCTCAACGCTCTCATCACCGCGGCCATCGTTGTCATCGTGCTGTGGCTGGCCTTGCGCTCGATGGGCATCGTATTGGCTGTCTTGGTCACCATCTTCGTCGGCCTCGTCGCCACGGCTGCGCTTGGTCTGCTGCTGGTCGGAGCGTTCAATCCCATTTCGGTGGCGTTTGCCATGCTGTTCGTCGGACTCGGCGCCGACTTCGCCATTCAATTCAGCGTCCGCTATCGAGCCCAGCGGCATGAACTGCATAACCTCAATGCCGCCCTGGTCGACGGTTCCCGCTATGTCGGCCCGCCCCTCACGCTTGCGGCGCTTGCGGCCGCTGCAGGGTTCCTGTCATTTGTCCCAACCGACTATCGTGGTGTGGCTGAGCTGGGATTGATCGCGGGCGTCGGCATGCTCGTGGCCTATTTCGCCAGCATGACGCTGCTGCCGGCGCTATTATCGCTGTTCAAGCCGCCCGATGAGCCCCAACCGCTCGGCTACAGCGCCATGGCCGGCGCCGACCGATTCATGCAGCGCCATCGCGTGGTGATTGTTGTCGTCACCTCGCTGGTCGCTGTTGCTGCCTTGCCATCGCTGTTCTGGCTGCGATTTAACTTCGACCCCAACAGCCTGCAAGTTCAGAACAACGAAGCAGTCGCCACCTTGCGGCAGTTAAGCGCCGACCCGCGTGTCGTATTCGAGGGAGCCGACGTGCTCTCGCCAGCAGCCGGCGCCGATGCGATCGCCAAGCGGCTCTCGGTGCTGCCCGAGGTTGCGCGCACAAGAACGCTCGACAGCTTCATTCCTGCCGATCAGCCGCAGAAGGTCGCTTTGATCGACAAGGCTGCCAGCGAGCTCGATCCGTCTTTGGGTGCCGCACGGCAAGCGAAGCCATCCGATGCCGAAAACGTCGCGGCTCTCAAGAACGCGGAGAAGGCGCTGCGCGACACTGCCGGTGAAGCCGCCGGGCCGGGCTCAACCGCGGCCGAAAGGCTTGCCAAGGATCTTGCGGAGCTCGCTGCGGCGGACATCCAAATGCGCCGCCAGGCAGAGGTGACGTTCATCAGGCCGCTACAGATCGACCTGCGCCAAATCTCCCTGGCGCTGCATCCGCAGACGGTGACGCGCGCAGATCTTCCCGGCGATCTCGTACGGCAATGGGCGGCGCCGGACGGCCGGGTTCGCACCGAGGCGGTACCGCGAGGCAACGCGAACGATAGCGCGGCGATACAGCGCTTCGCGCGTGCCGTGCTGACGGTTGAGCCCAATGCGACCGGCGAGGCGATCGAGATGTACGAATGGGCGCGCGCCGTCACGTCGGCGTTCGTTAAGGCCGGCGTGTTGGCGATCGTCTCGATCGCGATTCTGCTATGGCTGGTGCTGCGGCGGATCGGTGATGTCCTATTAACGCTCATCCCTCTTCTGGTGGCGGCGGCGGCGACGCTCGAAATCTGCGCGCTGAGTGGCTTCGCGCTCAATTACGCCAACATCATCGCGCTTCCGGCGCTGCTCGGAGTGGGCGTCGCCTTCAAAATCTATTACGTCGTGGCGTGGCGCCGCGGCGAATACAATTTCCTGCAGTCGAGCCTCACGCGCGCGGTGTTCTTCAGCGCCCTGATGACCGCGACGGCGTTTGGCAGCCTCTGTCTCTCGGCCCATCCCGGCATTTCGAGTATGGGAAAGCTGTTGGCGCTTTCGCTCGCCTGCACGCTGGCGTCCGCGGCATTGTTTCAGCCGGCGCTCATGGGCCCGCCGCGCACAACGCAGGCGGAGCCGGGGAGTTCCCCCTCGGCTTGACCAAAGCGATAGCAAAGCGAAACCGGAACGCTAGCAATTAAAGCCGATTTTGCTGCGTCGGGCCCGGGAACAACGCGGTGCTGGGCAACCACGATCGTGCGGGAGCGGAAGCGAATCCTCTGCAATTCTGGGGATCGCACCGAGCGTGCCGCCAAAAATTCGAGTCAAATTACTAAGCTGATCAAATTCAATTTCAGCTTCGCCGCTACGGGCCGTTAACGACTTGACCTGCGCAACTCCGCAATCGCCACAACGAAATATCAATGCTCTTCTTCTTGTATTGGCCATAAGTAGATAACCGTACTCGTCGCCGGGAGAACTAGGGTCCATGCTCTGCGTCTACGTTCGCCGATTCATCTGCGATCGCAGAGGCAGCACCGCGATGATTTTCGGGCTGTCCCTGATCCCCCTGATCTTCCTGACTGGGATGGCGCTGGATTTCACCTCCGCCGCGCAGAAACGCACGCGCCTTAATGCGGCCGCCGACGCCGCGGCACTCGCCGCCGTGACGCCGGCGATGATGATCCAATCGAATTCGGCCGCCCTGACCGCAGCGACCAACATGTTCAATGCCGAGGCCGCTAACATCGGCGCGGCAACCGTGAATGCTCCGGTTATTACGATCAGTAATGCCGGGCTAGTCCGCACCGTCAGCGTCAGCTATACGGCCACCTCGACAAACACGTTTCCCAACGTCTTCGCATATGTGACCGGGGCGTCGCATACGACGTGGCCACTGTCCGGGTCCGCGACGGCGACATCGTACAGCGCACCGAATATCAACTTTTACCTGCTGCTCGATAATTCACCGTCGATGGACATTGCCGCGACCACCTCAGGCATCAATACGATGGTCGCAAATACGTCGGCGCAGGGCGGCTGCGCTTTTGCCTGCCATGAATCCGAACCGTCTGTCGACAATTTGGGAAATCCAAACGGCGAAGATAATTACACGCTCGCCGCAAACTTGGGTGTGGTGACCCGCATCGAGCTTATGGCCCAGGCGACGTCGTCGCTGATGACCACGGCAGCCGATACCGAGGTGGCCAACAACGCCACCTACCAGATGGCGATCTACACCTTCAACTATCAAGGAATTACCACGGTTTATGCGCCCAACAATGCGCCGTCGTCAAATCTGACGGCCGCGGGCACCGCCGCGAGCGGTATTGACGTGCTGGAGGTCTGCCACAACAACTACCTGTCGTGCTCGACCAATAACGAAGACACGGACACTAATTTTGAATCGGCGATGACGGCGGTCAACAACCTCATGCCGAATCCGGGGACGGGTTCTTCGAACAGCACGCCCCAAGAGGTGGTGTTCCTGGTCAGCGACGGCGTCGATGACGAGGTGAACTCGACCTCATGTTCGCAGCCGCTCGACGGAACGCGCTGCCAGCAACCGTTCAACACTTCGATGTGCACAACGATCAAGAACCGTGGGATCATGATCGCTGTGCTGTACACCGAATATCTGCCGCTCCCGACTAATTCCTGGTACAATACCTGGATCGCGCCATTTCAAAGCACGCTAGGATCCAACATGCAAAGCTGTGCATCGCCGGGCTTATATTTCGAGATCACTACGGATGGCGACATCACCGCCGCCATGCAGACATTGTTCCAGCTGGCAATTGCAACGGCGCGCCTGAGCCAGTGATTGCCACTCGGCGGACG
>Ga0335078_10018633_pt1 | contig 10320 bp, 7 predicted proteins | sample Lox_Sample_32_FD_206711 | JGI IMG/M metagenome (GOLD analysis project Ga0335078, IMG submission 206711) | Soil microbial communities from Loxahatchee National Wildlife Refuge, Florida, United States - Lox_Sample_3.2 | ecosystem: Environmental > Terrestrial > Soil > Wetlands | place: USA: Florida...
AGATCTCCGAGCGCTTGGTCGGGATCGTGGTGTTCCGCTCGATCAGCTTGGTGAAGATGCCGCCCTTGGTCTCGATGCCCAGCGACAGCGGGGTCACGTCGAGCAGCAGGACGTCCTTGACCTCGCCGCGCAGCACGCCGGCCTGCAGGCAGGCGCCGACCGCGACGACCTCATCCGGGTTGACGCCCTTGTTCGGCTCCTTGCCGCCGGTCAGCGACTTGACCAGGTCGACCACCGCGGGCATCCGGGTGGACCCGCCGACCAGCACCACGTGGTGCAGGTCATCGAGCTTGATCCCGGCGTCCTTGATCACCTGCTGGAACGGGCTCTTGCACCGGTCGAGCAGGTCGGAGGTCATCCGCTGAAACTCGGCCCTGGTCAGCTTGGCGTCCAGGTGCAGCGGGCCGTCGGAGGAGTGGGAGATGTACGGCAGGTTGATCTGCGACTCCATCGACTGGGACAGCTCGATCTTGGCCTTCTCCGCGGCCTCACGCAGCCGCTGCAGCGCCATCTTGTCCTTGGACAGGTCGATGCCGTAGCCGTTCTTGAAGTCCTGCACCAGCCAGTCGACGATCCGCTGGTCCCAGTCGTCACCGCCGAGGTGGTTGTCGCCGCTGGTCGCCTTGACCTCCACCACGCCCTCGCCGACCTCGAGCAGGGACACGTCGAAGGTGCCGCCGCCCAGGTCGAAGACCAGGATGGTGGCCTCGGTCTCCTTGTCCAGATGGTAAGCCAGCGCGGCCGAGGTGGGCTCGTTGATGATGCGGAGCACGTTCAGCCCCGCGATCTGCCCGGCCTCCTTGGTGGCCTGCCGCTGCGCGTCGCTGAAGTACGCCGGGACGGTGATCACCGCGTCGGTGATCTTCTCGCCCAGGTAGGCCTCGGCGTCCCTCTTGAGCTTCTGCAGCACGAACGCGCTGATCTGCTGCGGAGTGAATTTCTTGCCGTCGATGTTGACGGACCAGTCGGTACCCATGTGGCGCTTGACCGAACGGATCGTCCGGTCCACGTTGGTGACGGCCTGCCGCTTGGCGACCTCGCCCACGAGTACCTCAGCGTTCTTGGCGAAGGCCACGACCGAAGGAGTCGTCCGCGAGCCCTCGGCGTTGGCGATGACCGTGGGCTCGCCACCTTCGAGAATGGCGACGACCGAGTTGGTCGTCCCCAGGTCAATCCCTACCGCACGTGCCATGAGCAGTCCCTTGCTTGTCTTGATGAGTGTGAAGTTGAGTAATCCGGGCCCAAGCTTGCCAGCGGGGACCACCGCCGTCAAATGACTTGAGTCATATAGGCTCAACTTACCGGAGTCCCCGATGATTCCCGCCCCGGCCGGAAATCCCGCCGGCGCCCCGGACCCGCAGCGTGTCCCGCCCTGAACCTTCCGCCCCGCCCCGCCCCGAGGTCCAACGTCCGCAACTCGCCCCAAGGTTAACGACCCAGACATCTCCCACCCTTCCGCCGCGCCACAAGGGATTCCGCCCAGTGCCCGAAGTCGGCCCCGGCCCGGGACGTGGCGGGGCCTGCATGGCTACGCTTGAGTTCCGGATACCGAGGAGGTTCGCCGTGGTTGTGCGGATGACCGTCGGCTTGGTGCTGACCGTGGTGGCGCTGGCGATCGCGGGGCGGCGGATATGGTGGCTGAAGCGGCTGGCGTTCAGCGGTCAGCCCGCGCCGGAGCGGGTCGCGGCCGTCCGCGCGCATCCCGGCCGCGACGTCTCGGCCGAGGCCACCGAGGTGCTGGGGCAGCGCAAGCTGCTGAAGTGGACGGTGCCGGGGGTGGCGCACTTCCTGACGTTCTGGGGTTTCACGATCTTGCTGCTGACGGTCATCGAGTCGTTCGGCGCGCTGTTCTCCCGGACATTTTCCCTGCCGTGGATCGGGCACTGGGCATTTATCGGGTTCGTCGAGGACCTGTTCGCGGTGGCGGTGCTGGCCGGGATCATCACGTTCACCGTGATCCGGGTCCGGAACTCGCCGCAACGCGAGGGCCGTGCGTCGCGGTTCTTCGGCTCGCATACCCGGGCGGCGTGGCTGGTGCTGGCGATGATCTTCCTGGTTGTCGCGACGCTGCTGATCTACCGGGGCGCGCAGATCAACACCGGCGTGTTCCCCTACCCGCACGGCGCGTTCGCCTCGCAGCTCGTCGGGCACTGGCTGGCGCCGCTGGGCTACGGGGTGAACGCGGTGCTGGAGGCGACCTTCGTCATCGCCCAGGTCGCGGTGGTGATGGCGTTCCTGGTCATCGTCGCGTACTCCAAGCACCTGCACATCTTCCTGGCCCCGCTGAACGTGCTGTTCTCCCGGCGGCCGAACGCCCTCGGCCCGCTCGAGCCGATGCGCAGCAACGGCAAGGTCCTGGACTTCGAGGAGGCCGACCCGGACACCGACGTGTTCGGGCTAGGGAAGATCGAGGACTTCACCTGGAAGGGCCTGCTCGACATGGGCACCTGCACCGAGTGCGGGCGGTGCCAGTCGCAGTGCCCGGCCTGGGCCACCGGCAAGCCGCTGTCGCCCAAGCAGGTCATCCTGGACCTGCGCGACCACGCCTTCGCCAAGGCGCCGTACCTCCTGGCCGCCAGCGACGACGATCGCGAGAAGCTCCCCGATGACGTAAAGAAAGAGGCCGAGCGCCCCTTGGTGGGCAAGGACGGCGGCGTCATCGACCCGGACGTGATCTGGTCCTGCACCAACTGCGGGGCGTGCGTGGAGGAGTGCCCGGTCGACATCGAGCACATCGACCACATCGACGGGATGCGCCGCCACCAGGTCCTGATCGAGTCGGCGTTCCCGGTCGAGGCGGCCGGGATGCTGAAGAACCTGGAGAACAAGGGCGACCCCTGGGGCATGGGCGAGAACCGCCGGGCCGAGTGGATCACCGAGCTCGACTTCGAGGTGCCGGTGGTCGACGGCAAGATCGACCCGGAGACCGAGTACCTGTTCTGGGTGGGCTGCGCGGGCGCCCTGGAGGACCGGGCCAAGAAGACCACCAAGGCGATCGCGACGCTGCTGCACGACGCCGGGGTCAAGTTCGCCGTGCTCGGCCCGGCCGAGACCTGCACCGGGGACCCGGCCCGGCGGATCGGCAACGAGTTCGTCTACTCCATGCTGGCCCAGCAGAACGTGGAGACGCTGAACGAGGCCGGGGCGAAGAAGGTCGTGGCCAGCTGCCCGCACTGCTTCAACACCATCTCTCGCGAGTACCCGCAGCTGGGCGGGAACTACGAGGTCATCCACCACACCCAGCTGCTGGCCCGGCTGGTCGCCGACGGCCGCCTCCAGCCGGTTGCTCCGGTGCAGGAGAAGCTGACCTACCACGACCCGTGCTTCCTGGGCCGGCATAACAAGGTGTACACCCCGCCGCGCGAGATCCTGGATTCGGTGCCCGGTGTCGAGGCGACCGAGATGCACCGGTGCAAGGAGCGCGGCTTCTGCTGCGGCGCCGGCGGGGCGCGGATGTGGATGGAAGAGCGGATCGGCAAGCGGATCAACACGGAGCGGATCGAGGAAGCCCTCGCGCTGAAGCCGGACACCATCTCGACGGCCTGCCCGTACTGCCTGGTCATGCTCGGCGACGCCGTAGCCGAGAAAAAGAGCTCCGGCGACGCCCCGGACACGCTCGAAGTCGTCGACGTGGCTCAGTTGCTGGCCCGTTCGGTCCGTACTGCCGCCCCCGCCGTAGCCGACGGGGACGGTGGCACGGACGGTGCGGGGGCCGCGGGCAGCTGACCCCCGCTGCCCTTTATCGCGGCGGCGAGGTCCCGGTCCGCAGGACAAGGCAGGCTCTTCTGGCGCTAGCCCATCTCCCCGCTGATGATCCGGCCCGTGCCCTGGCATGGGGGGCACGGCCGGCCCGCGGTCAGGCTCGACCCCTGGCACTTCGGGCACTCGGCCAGCGCGTCGAACCACGGATCGTGGTACCTGCGACCGAGGCCGCCGTGCGTGCTGGTGATCTGCCAGGTGCGCCAGTAGGCTTCGGCGTCATTCATGGCGAACACCCGGTCGCCCAGGCGGCGGGGCAGGGCCGCCAGCCAGCTGAGCAGGACCCGGCCGGCCAGGGGAACGGCGCGGGCCGCGGCGACCAGCCCGCGACGGAGACGAGTCCATGTATCGGACCGTGCTACTCCCGGGACTGCCCCCGCAGGAGTCCCCGACGGTGACGTCAGTGTCGGGCGGGAGAACTCGCCGGGCCACCATGGGGGGTTGTTTTCGCTGGTGGCGTTGTTAATCTTGATCATGTAGCTAGCCGTTCGAGCTCGGTCCAGAGCCTGGTTAGTGTCTCGCTGGGTCGGTGTTGCAGCACCGGCCCAGCGGCGTGTCCGGGGTACGGCGCAGCGGATGGCAGCACGGATTCCGGACTGGTGCGGTTGTCGCCGTGGATGTAGAGCCACGGTCCGCATGCTTCGGCATAGCGGAAGCGGGTGCGGTCGTCGCGGGCTTACGGAAATAGCAGGTCTCCCCTCCCTCACGTGGCCAGGTCCCACGAGGGGCGACTCCGGTCGCCCGGTGCGGGCCTTCGATCTGGCACGCGGTCTGCTGTCGGTAACCCCTCGGGGCACCGTCGACCCCGTTGTCGGCGGGTCGCTTGAGGATGACTTCTGCGATCTGATTTCATAGTGCATCTAGCAATGCAGGTTGGCAAGTGCCAAACTAAAGTGCATCCTGCATGAATCAGCCGTACGATCCCGAGGGTTGGGACCATTGGTCCCGGACTATGAGCAACAACGTAAAGCTCTTGCGAAAGGACGCTACTTTCGTGCCTGAAGTGCGCAGTCCGACGGTTCGCCGTCGCGAGCTAGGAGCCCTGCTGCGCAAGCTCCGGACCGAAAAAGGTCTTACGGTTGAGCAGGCTGCCGAGCAACTCATGTTCTCCATGAGCAAGCTGAGTCGCATGGAAACTGGTCATGGTGCTGCTACGGCACGTGACATCCGCGACCTGTGCGCCCTGTATGACGTGACCGACGAAGCCGAACGCGAGCGGCTTACGTCGCTGGCGCGCGAGGGTAAGCAGTCAGGCTGGTGGCAAAGCTATGACCTGGATTTTTCGACGTACGTCGGGTTGGAAGCTGCCGTGACGGAGCTTCGGTACTATCAGTCGACTATCGTGCCCGGGTTGCTCCAGACGGCCGAATACGCACGCGCCATGATCGAGGTCTCGGTGCCAAGGCTCACGCCCGAGCGTATGGACGAACTCCTTCAGGTGAAGCTGACTCGGCAGCATGTCCTCAGCCGTGATGAGCCGCTGCGCCTATGGGCGGTCCTCGACGAAGCGGCACTACATCGTGTCGTGGGCGGCTCGGCGGTAATGGCGGCCCAGCTGGACCGGCTGGCCCAGGCCACAGGTAGCCCGAATGTAACAATTCAGGTCATCCCGTACAGCGCAGGCGCACACCCTGCGATGGACAGCACCTTCAACATAATGGAGTTTGGTAGCTCCGTGCCTAGTGTGGTGTATGTTGAGGGCCTGGTTGGGTGGATCTATCTCGATCGCTCAGCTGAAATAGCTAGATACCAACAGGTATTCGAATTTCTTTGTTCTCTGGCGTTGAGTCCGAGGGAATCATTCGAACTAATAACGGAGGTTGGCAAGGAGCACGGACGCCCATAGGTCGTGTCCGCATTGCTCCCCCAGCTAGGACTGCTAACAGGACCGAGTTCCATAAGAACATTAGGTCATTGCAGTACCAGAGGTCTTGGTCTGATCTAGAGAGGAGGGTAAAGACTGTAATGTCCGTTACAGGAAGTGAACTCCAGCCTCTTTACTGGAAGAAGGCGCACCGCAGCATCGCTAATGGCGATTGCGTGGAAATCGCATCTGCCCAGGGGCTAATCGCTGTGCGGGATTCAAAAGACCCGTCAGGGCCAATTATGCGATACGACGCCAGCGTTTGGCAGTCCTTTTTGTCCGGAGCAAGAAGCGGGAAGTTTGATCGCATTTCCTAAAGCAGGATTGGTCCGCCTTCGAGCAGATCGCATAGCTCGAAGGCGGCTCAACTCTCGTCACTGTGTACTTCTCTGTTTGCGCGTCCTTCCTCGAAGCAGGATTTGGCCAATCTTAAACTTAAAGGTGGCTGACCTAAATCTTCCCCCCTGCCTGACGAGCCTGCGAAAGGAACGGGAGCTTCGCCCGCCGTGGTGGGGTTTAGGCCAGATCGGCGCTGCTCGGACGCTTGATGGAACATCTTATCGACGATCGCGAAGAATTCTCGCTCGCGTTTTGACGATGCCTCTACCGCATAGATTTCCCGAGCCCCAGCCCACCACTCATAAGGGTAGCTAACGGAGAATAGCCTTGCCGTCTGGACCTGAACGCTTTTCCTGGATATAACCTTCATCGAGTAACCCATCTCAAGATGTTTAATGAACAAGTTCACATACGCAGACTTGAGGTAATTCCCGGGATCCTGGTTGAAGATATCCGAAGTTAGTTCCCGGTTATCAATCGATACTTTAATCAGTTCAACCTGTGTAGCGCGGGAGGCTTGTATCTGGCTTGCGTGCAGCTGGCGGCCCTGCAAGACCAGGCTTACCGCCACACCCACTAGTGCGATCGACGATATAAGTGTAGAAATTATAGCTATGACGGTCATCTGAGCCTGGACCTAATCTGGCAAGATTAACGAACCCTCTGTTTTCAGGGCCTCTAGTAGCGAGATCCATGAATCGGCAGTAAATTTAAGTGTCGGTCCGCAGCGATCTTTAGAATCGCGAATCATAATACCGTACTCACCGGACGCGACTTCGATGCACTCCCCATCGCCTGCGCTCCACGAGCTTTTCCGCCAGGAAGTCTCTATCTGAAAAGACTCTCCATCCGCCTTGGTCATATCCTAACAATACAGTTCAGCTGGAATCAGTGGTAGCCCGTGTCATGACTTCTCCAGTATCACGAAGGTTCGGCCCGCCGGCTATGCCGTCCCTGCTGCAGGTCAGGTCCTGATCGTCAGGTTCAGGCTCCGAGTGGAGCTGAAGCATCTTTATCTCGGCCAGTCATTTCCCCCGATGCGATGGGGACTATCAATGACATTCGAGTGCTATCGACCTTGGTCGATCACGTGAGTAGAATTGCTTCCGTGACGTGAAGACAGCCACGCCATAAGCTCACATCACTGCAAAGCCTGGCAGGAGTGTGCCGCCTGCTGTCGGCGAACTTCTCACCCAGAGCCTTGGGCGGTGTCGGCCCCTTCAATTCAGCTGCTATCCCGCTCGGCAGGGGCCCAGTAGGTGGCGAATACTGGTGTGATGTTGGTGGATACTTCTGCTCAGCTAAACTCTGGCACGGTAGAAGTTCAGGTACGACCGCGACGGCGTCGGGCCGCGCTGGTCCTGGTACCTGGAGCCGTAGACGGACGAGCCGTATGGGTGCTCGGCGGGGGAGCTGGTCCGGAACAGGCACAGCTGGCCGGTCTTCATGCCTGGCCACAGCTTGATCGGCAGCGTCGCCACGTTGGACAGCTCGAGCGTCACGTGCCCGGAGAACCCGGGATCGATCCAGCCCGCGGTTGAGTGGGTCAGCAGGCCGAGCCGCCCCAGGCTGGACTTGCCCTCCAGACGCCCCGCTATGTCATCGGGCAGCGTGACCACCTCGTAGGTCGAGGCCAGCACGAACTCGCTGGGGTGCAGGACGAAGGGCTCGTCGTCGTCGGTCTGGACCAGCCGGGTCAGGTCCGGCTGTTCCACCGAGGGATCGATGTGCGGATAGCGGTGGTTCTCGAATACCCGGAAGTACCGGTCCAGCCGGACGTCGATGCTGGACGGCTGGATGAGTTCGGGATCATAGGGGTCGAGCTTGACCCGCCCGGACTCGATCTCAGACCTGATGTCACGATCGGAGAGGAGCACCCTGGCAACCTACCGGTTCCGGTACGATGTCTGGGCGAACACAGTCCAGCTCGCCTCACGGCGAAACGCTGCAGGTCCGCGCGGGTGTAGTTCAATGGTAGAACGTCAGCTTCCCAAGCTGATAGTGCGGGTTCGATTCCCGTCACCCGCTCCACGCTAGAAGCGCAGGTCAGAAGGCTAGCTGTGAGCCATGGCCTGACCAGTCGAAGGTCATCAGATACCGTCCGGGCCATTAACGGGCCATTAGCCAGCGGGGACCAGCACGCCGGTCGGACCGTCGTCATCGTCGCCGTGCCTGGCCTGCTCGGCCTGGACGTGCGTGTCGATCGCGTTCGTGATCACGTTGTCAGCGCCTTGGGCCTGATGCTGGTAGATCATCGCGGCCCGCTCGCTGTCGTGCCCCATCCGGGCCATCAGGTCCCGCAGCCTGGCGCCGCTGTGGGCCGCGAACGCGTTCCCGGTGTGGCGCAGATCGTGGAAGTGCAGGCCGGGCATGCCGATCGACTCGACGGCTTGCGGCCAGGCTGACATCTTGTTGAAGTTGCCCCGTCGCAGCGGGCCGCCTTTGGCGCCGGGGAAGACCAGCGCGCCGGGGTCGTCCTCGGCGAAGACGGCCAAGTGCTCGCGGAGCGCCGGGACGATCACCTCGGGAACGCCGACGATCCGGCGGCCTGCCCTGGATTTCGGCGGCCCGAGGAGCATTTCGCCGGTCGACCGCTCGATATAGGAGGCCCGTACCCTGACGGTGCGCGCGTTCAGGTCGAGATCGCATCGCCGGAGCGCCGTCGCCTCGCCCCAGCGAAGGCTCGCGAAGGTGGCGAGGAGCACCAGGGCGTAGAACCTTTGGTCATGGTGGCAGTCGGCCCGGCCGTCGATGGCCATCTTCCAGAGGGCTCGTTCGGCCTCGGCTCTGCTCACGTACACCTCCGGTGACGTGCGCATCTCGCCATGGCGGCCGAATCGGAGCCGGTAGCCGCCTTGGATTGCCCGGATGTTGCCGACAGGGCGGCGTCCGACTTGCCCGGCCAGCTCGAATACCTGGGTTACGGACAGGACCGGCCGTTCGGCCGCGTCCTCGGTCCCGGCCCCGCGGATCCGGCACGGGTTGCGGGGGAGGAGCTTGTCCTCCTCCACCGCGGTAGTCATGATGGCGCGGAGCAGCCGGTAGGCCTTGGCCGTCACCGAGACGGACACGCCGTTGGCCAGGAGCGTGGCGCGCCATTCCCGAACCTGGCGGGTCGACAGCCTTCCGACCGGTACGCCGCCGAGGTATGGCTCGACGTGCTTGCGGAGCAACCAGCGATACAGATCCATCGTGCGGGGGCGCAGCCCGGGCCGTTCGGTGATCCAGGCGGATCCGTAGTCGGCGAGCTTCACCTTCCCGCGTTCAGGATCGGTCCACTCGCCCGATCTGATCTGGGCTTCGATCATGACGAGCGCCCGGTCGGCGTCGCTCCTCCGCTCGTAAGTCTCCGGGCCCGTGCGCATCCGGGCGTCAGGCCCTGGATATCGGATCTGGTAGCGCCCGGATTCACGTCTGCGGACGTTGCCGAAACGCCGGTGTCTATCTCGGTTCGCCATTACGCGACTCCTCTCATCTTGTGTCGGGTGTGGGCGTTGGTTAGCGGCTCGACGCGGCCAGCGTCGATGAAGTCACGGAGTGCGGATTCGCTGATCCGGACGTGACGGCCGACCTTGACGAACTCGATCCGCCGTTCGGCGATCAACCGGCGGATGAATCGCGGAGACGTGCTGAGCCGCTCGGCCGCCGCCTCCACCGTGAGAAGCGCCGCCGAGTTGTGGTCACGTCGGCTCGTCATGCAGCCCGCCCGGTTGCCGGAAGATCGGCCTCGGCTGCTCTGCGCCTGGCCAGGTCGAGGGCGTTCTGCCATTGGATGCGGTCGGCAACGACGTGCAGGAGTCGTTGCCCGGTGGGCATGTGGTCCGGGTCGCCGGGCCTGACCGGCTCCCAGCTGTACCGGGCCGGGTCGGCTGCCGAAATCCCGAGCGCGCTGGTCAGCCAGGTCCGCCGATCGGCGCGATGGTCGGCCAGGGTCTTGCCGGACCACTTGCGGGAGACCAGGACCCGGCGCCCGGCGTAGCCGAGGTACTCCCGGCGGTGGGCCTTGCCCTTGCAGGCCCCGGGGCGTAGGCCCGGGCGTGCATTCTTAGGCTGGATGCCGTAGCGGAGCCAGTTCGCGCAGGTTGGCGAGCATGGCTCGTAGCGCAGCGCGTCGGCGAGCCGTCCGGCGTGGTCGGCTTGGGCGTCAATGGTCACCTGGTGGCAGTCGCCGAGGTGCTTGGTCAGGTACTTCGTGAGGTAGCCGATGCACCGGCTGGCATCGCGTGATCCGGCGAGCACGCCCTGGGCGTCGAACCGGGCGCCGAACCGGGCCACATGCCGCGGCTCGTCGCCGTCGCCGATAGCGTCGAGGGCCTGGTCCCAGTCCGGTAGCACCTCGCCCGTGTCCGGGTCGAGGT
>Ga0335078_10018638_pt1 | contig 10319 bp, 7 predicted proteins | sample Lox_Sample_32_FD_206711 | JGI IMG/M metagenome (GOLD analysis project Ga0335078, IMG submission 206711) | Soil microbial communities from Loxahatchee National Wildlife Refuge, Florida, United States - Lox_Sample_3.2 | ecosystem: Environmental > Terrestrial > Soil > Wetlands | place: USA: Florida...
GTCGAATGGCTGAAGGTGCGCGCGCTGCGCATGCTGAACCAATCCCGGCAATCGTTGCCGCCGCAAGGCATCTACAATGCCGGCCAGAAACTCTTCGCCTTGCTGGTATATGTGCTCGTGCCGGTCATCATGATCACCGGCTTGATCATGACGTTCCACGTTGCCGGCACTACCGCTGTGGGATGGGCGGCGGCGATCCACTTTGCCGCCGTGGGCGCGATCCTCTCCGGGCTCATGGTCCACGTGTACATGGGCGCGGTGTTTCCGGAAGAGAAACCCGCGTTCTTTTCCATGATCACGGGCACAGTGGACGAATTTTATGCTTACACCCACCACTTCAAGTGGTGGAAGGAAGTTTCCCAGGTGCGCGCCGAAATTCTGCGCGAGTCCTGCGCGGAGGCTATTGCGGCAGGTCCGTGTGCTGCGCGTGAGCAGAAAACATCGGAAGAAGGAGAAAAGCAGCCATGAGGCGCTCGATTGTCGTGACCGGAAACCGGCTGGCAGTGCTCGCCGTCATTATTGCTGTGGTGCTGGTCGCGGCAGCCGCGATCAGCCACCACGTGAGGGCCGCAGAGATCAATGCTGTGGCCCAGTCCGCTGCCAGCGATGCCGGTCAGGTCACCGCCGGCGCACTGGCACAGTGGATCGTCGAAAAGCGGCAGGACTACCAACTCATCGATCTTCGCGCTCCATGGCAGTTCGATGACTACCACATTCCCACGGCCATCAACATTCCGTTCGCCCAGCTTTTCAGCGCGGAATCTCGCCTCAATAAGAACAAGCAGATTGTGGTCTACGGGCTCGGTGCCGGGCACGCAGCGCAAGTCCAGGTGCTGCTCGCAATGAAGGGCTACCATGCCTATGCATTAAACGATGGCATCATCGCCTGGTGGGATGAGGTCATGACGCCGAGCAGCATCCGCAGCGCGAACCCGCAGTCATCTGGATATCAGCAAGCGCGGCAGTTGCGCGAATACTTCATGACCGGAGACCGTGCCAGCGAGCCCCCAACCTTTGCCGCAACTCCGGTACAGGAGCCGGCGCCTGTGATGCCGGTCGCAAAGCCCGCGAACACGAAGCCCTCGGTGAAGGCAAAGCCTGCTGCCAAACCAGCGAAGCCCGCAGAGGCGCCGCCCAAGGACAAAGATAAAGATCGGCTGAAGCTCGGAACCGGTTGCTCTTAAATCTAGAACCAGCTTCAAGTTCGGGCCCGTGGCGAATCCAGCAGGATCTGCTCTGCGGGCGCCAACTGCTCACAAAGGTCCGAGACGTATAAGCGAGACTTTTGAATTCTCGCGCCGAAGTGATTCTCCAGCCTGGACTGCACCATTCGAGCCAGCTTGAGCGTTTGCTCGAATCCCGTGTATTTGTTGCGCCACTGTTGTTGCGGAAAGTGGTAACGGATCACTGAATTCTTGAGCGCGTGCTTGTTCGTGGGATGGCGGAAGAAATCGGCATTATTCAACACGAAATTTACTAGAGGGATATGCAGCCAGGCGAGCATGATCTCAGGTGTGCTGAAGTAGAAAAACGGTTCGTGCCGCACACGGTTTCTGCGGCACCATTCAAGCGGAGTCGTGTAGCTGATATCGACCTTTAAGTATGGATCCGCTGCGGTCAACACTTCCTTTGAGGCATCGACTTCATACAGCTGCTCTCCGCCCGCCAAGACTGCAAATCCGCCCATGTTCTCAACTACCGACATTTCTTTGATCATCAAGTAGCGGAAAAGCTCACCTGCCGCATATCCCTCTTGAACATAGTTCTCTACTTCGTTCTTCACAAAATCGAAAATATCGAGAGGATACAGTTCCTGCTGCACGCCGTGCTGTTGGCACCATCGCTTAGCAAATACGACGTCGTGCTCATTCTTGCCCTCGGCAAATTCAATCGTCAGCACATTGAAGGGCAGGCCGAGCCTGAGAAAAACCTCGCAAAGCGTTTCGCTGTCGACTCCGCCGCTCGAACAGATCCAAATGGGATTGGGTGTGGACTCGGCTAAAGAAGTTGCTGCTTTCTCGAGTTCTTCAATCCAGGAAAGCGGAGGCCGCGAGCAATGGGAAAACTTAAATCGGGAATCCGGGGTGGGGAAGTTTGGCTCATCCCAGCGATATTGCAGGTTTTCCGCGCTTCCCATGCTCGGATTATAGCTCTCACTTCCTGATGTTCTTACGGCTTGCGGTGCCACACTGCCAGCCCAAAGCACTGTGTCGCTCGTCACTGAATCTCAGTGGGAGGCGTGCTAACGTAACGACAGGTTTACAGGAATAGAACATGAGCAAAGTGGAGAAGCTGTTTAATCGTGTCCTGATGTTCATGGTTTTTGTTTCGGCAGGCGCCCGGCTGGCCGTTGCGCGCATTTTTCCTCCTCCTCAGCTCGATCCGAAACCCCCGGCCGTGAAGGTCTTCGCGCTCTCGGAGGCTGCGTGGCTGGAGCTGCGCACTGTCAGTGATGGCCCTAACCAGGAAAAGAAGGGCAGTGACGACAAGAAGGAAAGCCCGAAGAGCAGCGACAGCGACAAGGATACCTCGAAGAGCAGTGATACCGCGAAGAGTCAGTCCAAGGGTGATTGCGACAAGGACTCTTCCAAGAGCCAGAATGACAGCAAAGGGGCAGCACCAAGCGGCGAGAAGCAACGCGACGCATCGCAGAACAGCGAGTGCGGGCCGGGTGGCGGCGATGGCGACACCGGCGGCAGCGGCGGTTAGCTGGTTTGCAGATTCTCTCGACTGGGAAGGTCATCAGCTGGCGTGATTCGCAAGCGAGCACACAACTGTCCCAAAGTGCCGCGCCGGCGGGACATAGCTTGACGAACGCGGAGGGACAGCTCCTCCACCGCAGCCTCGTTGACTTTCAATTCTGAGCAGTCCTACCATGTCTGCCTCGGGTATGGCGACCTCTCCACGACTCGTCGGCCAAACTATCTCGCACTACCGTATCCTCGAGAAACTGGGCGGCGGGGGGATGGGCGTGGTCTATAAGGCGCAGGACAACAAACTCAGCCGCTTCGTCGCGCTCAAGTTTCTCCCAGCCGAGTTCGCGCGCGAGCAGCAGTCGCTGCTGCGCTTCCAGCGAGAGGCCCGCGCGGCCTCATCGCTGAACCATCCACACATTTGCACGATCTACGAAGTCGGCGAAGACCAGGGTGAGAGCTTTATTGCGATGGAGTTACTTGAGGGCGAAACTCTCAAGCATCGCATTGACGGCAAATCGCTCAAGCTTGAGCAAATCCTGGAACTGGGAACCCAGATCGCCGATGCGCTCGACGCGGCCCACTCCAAAGGTATTGTCCACCGCGACATCAAGCCGGCAAACATTTTCGTCAGCCCGCGCGGGCAGGCCAAGGTGCTGGACTTCGGGCTGGCGAAGATCACCGAACGCCATGCCGTGTCCGCTTCCGGTGCTTCCGGCGTGCCCACGGCGGTGACGCAAAATCTTACCAGTCCGGGCTCGGCGGTCGGCACGATCGCCTATATGTCGCCCGAGCAGGTGCGCGGTGAAGACCTCGACGGCCGCAGCGACCTCTTCTCACTCGGCGTGGTGCTCTATGAAATGGCGACCGGCCAGGCCGCTTTTTCCGGCAACACCTCGGGAATTGTTTTCGATGCCATCCTGAATCGCACGCCTACCGCGCCGCGGCAACTGAATCCGGCTCTTCCGCCAAAGCTGGGTGAGATCATCGAGAAGGCGCTGGAGAAAGATCCCGATCTCCGCTACCAGTCCGCTGCCGAGCTCAGGAGCGACCTCAAGCGCTTGAAGCGCGATGTGAGTGTGCCACGGGTCGTGGACGATAGCTCTTCCCACACGCAGGCTGCCGCCGCGGCGGTCGCTGTGCGCACAGCACCTGGCAAGCGGACTCCGTTGCTGATCGGCGCAGCGGTTTGCGTTTTGCTCGGATTCGCCGTGGGAATTCTCGCCGGTAAGAGCATCTGGCAAACGACACAGATCCCGCCGAAGTACCGCCAGCTCACGTTCCGCCGCGGCGCCATTCGCTCGGCGCGATTTGCTCCCGACGGCCATACCATTCTTTACAGCGCTGCTTGGCAAGGCAATCCCACGGAAGTTTTCACCACGCGGCCGGAAGCGCCGGAGTCGCGCCCGCTTGGCCTGAGCCGCACGCAGTTGCTCGCGGTCTCTTCTGCCGGCGAAATGGCGCTCACGCTGAACAGCAACCCCATGGGAACGTGGCTGAACGTGGGCACGTTGGCGCGTGCTCCGCTGGTCGGCGGCGCTCCCCGCGAGGTGCTGGAGGGTGTGCAATGGGCCGACTGGTCTCCGGACGGCAACAACCTGCTAGTGGTGCGCGACGTGGGCGGCCGCACGCGGCTCGAGTATCCGGTAGGGAAGGTGTTGTATGAAACCGGCGGCTGGGTCAGCCATCCGCGGGTCTCGCCCAGCGGCGATCAGATCGCGTTTCTCGATCACCCCATTCAGGGCGATGACAGCGGCGCCGTGATGGTCATCGATCTTAAAGGGGCGAAGCGCACGCTCTCCGGCGACTGGCTCAGTTTGCAGGGGCTGGGGTGGTCGCCTAAAGGAGACGAAGTCTGGTTCACCGCGACCAAAATCGGTATCGACCGCGCGCTCTATGCGGTCACCCTTTCCGGGCGCGAACGCTTGGTAGCGCGCATGCCGGGAACGCTGACGCTGCTCGACGTCTGGCACGACGGCAGTGTGCTGCTCACCCGCGCCAGTTGGCGCCGCGAGCTCATGGGCCGTACAGGGAATGAGACGCGCGACCGCGAGCTCTCCTGGCTTGATTACTCGTACGCCGCCGACATTTCCGCCGACGGCAAGACCTTATTGTTCGACGAAGAAGGCGAAGGCGCGGTGCTGAGCCAGGGAACGGGTGGGTGGACATATGCCGTGTATCTGCGCGGCACCGATGGTTCGCCCGCTGTGCGACTCGGTGAAGGAACGGCGGTCGCCCTCTCGCCCGATCAGAGGTGGGCCATTGCGCAACCTCCGGGATCGCCTGCGCAGTTTGCCTTGCTGCCGACCAAGGCCGGCGAGGCCAAGCCGCTGAGCAATGACTCCATCAACCACATCTGGGCGCGCTGGCTGCCGGACGGCAAAGCCATCGTTTTCTCCGGCAACGAGCCCGACCGCGGCGTGCGCCTCTATCTTCAGAATATTTCTGGAGGCAAACCGCAGGCGATCTCTCCTGAAGGCGTGAGCGCGATGGCGTTTGCCGTCTCGCCGGATGGGCAAAGCGTGGCCGCCATCGGTCCGGATCAGAGCGGGCAACTCTATCCGGTGCACGGCGGCGACGCTCGGCCTATCAAGGGGCTGAAGGCGGGCGAGGTGCCCATCACGTGGAGCCAGGACGGTCGCAGCTTGTACGCCTACCATCCCGGCGAACTTCCTGTGCGTGTATATCAGGTGGACGTTGTGAGCGGCCAGCGAACCGTCCGCAAGGAGCTAATGCCGATTGACCCGGCCGGCATCGAAAGTATCAGCCCGATTCTGCTCAGTCCTGATGGCAAGACCTACGTCTATGGCTTCCACCGCATGCTTGCAGATTTGTATTTGGTGGAAGGATTGAGGTAGATCCAAATGCCGATACGCCAGCCCGAGGGGCCGGAAGAAACTAGCGCGGTTTAAGATCTCCCTCGTCGCAGCTAAGACCACCACCGACGCCTACGGCGGCCCGAGAGATATGTGTTTGAAACGCCTTCTCGTCTGGCGACCAGTTCTGGGCGCTCCGCGACGCCACCAAGAAATCGTGCGATAGAACTCGTGAAAAGTCCCAGCCGATGAGCAGATTCGCCGGCGGAGAGACGAACAGAGCGATGCAACGAACCAGGCGATGTTTGTACAGAAAAACAGGTACGCCCAATCGCAGATCGCCCGTTCACCTTACCGTCGTCTGCAATGAGGCTAACGAAGTGTTCCGCTAGCTGAACTGTTCGCAATCATGAATCGACGATTCGCTCGCTCTCCCCTGTCTTCATGCTGCGATATGCAGCATCGAGCACGAGTTGGTTGCGCCAGCCTTCTTCCCCTGGCGCGATGAACTCGGTCTTACCCTGGAGCGCGGCGGCAAAGGCGTCGACCTGCCGGGCATATGCGAGATCGTTTGTGACTTCTTCGGTTTCCACCACTCCGTTGCGCCGTAGTTCCAAGCGAACCGGCTGGTCAACGCTCAAGCCGTTATCCGCCCTGAGCGTACCGGTCTCGCCGACAAATTCAAACGGCGTGCGGTATGCAACATGCTTGGACACCAGCACCGTTGCCAGAGTGCCTTTGTGAAATTGTAGGGTCAATGCCGCGGTGCTCTCCATCGGGCCGTCAAAGGTTCCTGAGGCATGGACGCTCGCCACGTCGTCGCCTAGAACGAATCGCAGCACGTCGACACAATGCACCCCGACGTCGGCAATGGGGCCGCCGCCGGCCAGTGCCGGATCATTGATCCATTGGCGCGGATGTTGCGCAACGTTGTAAGAAAACTCACAGCGGGCGAAAACAGGCTTCCCGACCTGGCCTGACTGTAGCCGCTCGCGCACTCGGATTACACTCTCTGCAAATCGGAATACGTGCGCCACTCCTAACACTAGCCCCGCTTTGCGTGCCGCCTCCGACATCTCCCTGCATTGTGCCGCATTTAAGCCCATCGGTTTTTCGCAGAGCACGGGCTTGGCACATCCCAAAGCGAGCAGAACATCTTTGAAATGGCATGCATTCGGGCTGGCCACAAAGACCGCATCCACTTCGGGGCAGCGGCAGAGCTCAGCGGGCGAACCGAAGCCAAAGCGTACACCGTATTTTCGTGCTGTGTCCTGGGCTTTCTCCGAGTCTCGGCGCGAAAGTGCGACCACACTAGAATTCTTGGCCCGCTGGAAGCCCGGCATCAGGCGCTTGGCCGCATGCAAACCGAATCCCAAAATTCCGAACCGAGCCATCAATGCCTCGCGATCTCCTATTTTATTTGCAGCGCACGGGGAATTCATCGCGAGCGGTTCGCCCCCGTCGTCCGCAGCCATTCGGCTGCTCACCTCACGTATGCCGAATCGCAAGCGCCACACGATATCGATGGTGGTGCGATAGTAGTGGCTCTCATCGGTGCATCTTGTTCAGTTTCGGATAGGCGGTATTTATGGGCCCTATAAATTTTAATTCTAGAGATACTTTCGATCATTATCACCAGAAAGATCGATTGGACAGCTTGATGAGCAACCGCTAAGTTGTAGTGTTTTCAGCAAAATCAAAATTGTGTCTTTGCCTTTTGTGAGGTGAGCTTGGTGGACAACTAAGCGCGAGGCACAATCGTCGGCGATCGATTTCGCGCACTATCATTGGACCGCACAGACACATTCGGAAAAGGTGCAGCCAAAAAAAGGAGCACGAACGGATGAAACGTATCGATGCCGTGATCAGGCCTTCCAAACTGAATGAGGTGAAGGATCGTCTGCACGAAATGGGGGTCACCGGTCTGACCGCCCTTGAAGTGCGCGGGTTCGGCCGCCAAAAAGGCCACACCGAAACCTATCGCGGCACTGAGTACTCCCTGGATTTCAGGCCGAAATTGCTGATCACTGTTGTCGTTCCCGCCGAACTGATGCAAAAAACCGTTGATGCAATCTGTGAGTCAGCGCGAACTGGCGAGATTGGTGATGGCAAGATTTTTGTCTCGTCCCTGGATGAGGTAGTACGCATTCGAACTGGAGAAACGGGACCGATCGCCATCTGATTTTGCTTCGTTTCTAATATTGGTATATCGGAGGCGGATTGCCGCCTCCGCCTGTCGCAGGAGGAGTTCACCATGCCGTTCGCGTTGTTGCGCAGCACTGGACAATGGTTGCGTGTCGCATTTGCCGCCTTCGTCTTCGCCCTTATCATGAATTGCGCAGCCGGTGCCCAGCAGCAACAACCGCAGGCAGACCCGGCCGGCCTCGCTACCGGAGACAAGTCCGCCGTTTCCGATGCGGAGGGCAACCCGCTGGTAGTTTCCGAACCCACCGACAAAACTGCGCCGGATTATCCGCAAAGCAAAAAGGCATTCGACGATTACCAGGCGCAGGCCAGCAAGGAACCGATCGCTCTCCGGCTTGCCGATAGCGTCGGCCACATGCGCGTCGCCACCAACTTTTCCTGGACACTCCTCACCGGATACCTGGTGCTGTTTATGCAGGCCGGCTTCGCCCTTCTGACCTGCGGGCTGGTGCGCAAGAAAAACGCTGGCCACCTCATGATGTTGAACTTTGCGGCTTACGTCTTTGCTTTTCTTGCCTACTACGTGTGCGGCTTTGCTTTTCAATACGGCGGTACCGCCATCAATGCTCCTCCCTCCAATATTGGGGGCGCTCCCACGCTTAATCATTTCCTGATTGGGCACGGGTTGTGGGGCTTCTTGGGCGGCAAGGGATTTTTTCTAAGCGGTCCCGCCTATGACGCCAGCAGCCTCTGCCTGACGCTGTTCGAAGTGGTGTTCATGGAGACGGCCGGTTACATCATCGTGGGCGCGATCTGTGAACGGATCACCTTCTGGGCTTTTCTGCTGTGTGAGATTTTTATGGGCGGCTTCCTGTATCCCGTTTTTGGCTGCTGGGTCTGGGGTGGCGGGTGGCTATCGCAATTGGGCACCACGATGCATCTCGGCCACGGCTATGTCGATTTCGCCGGCTCAACCGTGGTGCACGCGGTGGGTGGCTTCAGCGCCTTTGCCCTCGCCGTGATTCTCGGTCCCCGGCTTGGCAAATATGGGCCGGATGGCAAACCTCGGGCCTTCCCGGCGCACAACCTGGCATTCGTCGTGACGGGAACATTCATTCTTCTCTTCGGCTGGATGGGATTTAATCCCGGTTCGACGCTCGGCGCAACTGACCTGCGCATCTCGGTGATCGCGGTCAACACCAACCTCTCGGCGGTCGCTGGAGCGGCGTCGGCAATGTTTCTGTGGTACCTGATCTTTGGCAAGCCCGACATCACGATGGCGTGCAACGGAATGCTTGCCGGGCTGGTTGCCATCACCGCTCCCTGCGCATTCGTCTCGCCGAACTCGTCCGTGATCATTGGGATCGTTGCCGGCATTCTGGTGGATGCCGGGGTCTTGTTCAATGAACGCGTGCTCAAGGTTGACGATCCCTGCGGCGCCATCTCGGTTCACGGCTACTGCGGCTGGCTGGGCGCGGTTTGCGTAGGCATTTTCGCCGATGGCACCTATGGAGCCGGCTGGAATGGTGTTGGGGCGACCAGCTACCTCGGCAAAGCCGGCCAGGGCGTGACCGGATTGCTGCACGGAGATTGGTCGCAGTTCTGGATGCAGCTTGGCGGCGCCACTCTCACGGCGGTGTACGCCTTCGGCGGGACATTCGTGGTCTTCAAGATCGTCAATGCGATTCGCTCCATGCGTGTGTCCAGGGAAGCGGAACAAAGCGGGTTGGACGTCCCCGAATTCGGGATGATGGCGTACCCGCAAGATGCGCTGGAGTTGCTCTCAGCAGGTTCGCAAGAGTCCTAAAAAACGCGCAACAGGACTGCGGTTTTTCAAATCTTTTAGAGAAATTTTACGCACTCTTTACGACTTTCTCTGTAGTGTTCAGTTGGCAGTAGTAGTGAGGATCTGCGTTGCTGTCACTATCCGTTCGACCGGACTGATCGCATATAGCTCCGCATAATCGAGCGACCAACATTTCCTGGATGTAGCAGGGCAAGGCACGAATCTTCTCCGCAAAATGGGTGCTCGGAGAAACCTATTCCTCAAAATATTTTCTGCGCCCGATGAAACAAACAGGCGGAATCTTTACGCCTTTTTTATGCCGATCGCATTAGGTTCAATGCGGCCACCACAAAACCAAAAAGGATTCGCAAGACAGAGGTGATATGAATTCCTCCCAGCGTAAGCCCGTTGGGCCCGCCGCATTCGGTTTATTGGTTATTGTCACTCTTGTAGCCACAGCCCGACACAGTCACTCCCAAAACTCATCTGACTCGTTGGCCGATCGTCCGTCTCATGGCGGATCCGTGGCCACTGATTCGTCCAGCCGCCAGACCAGCCCTGATGGAGAAATACCGCCGGCAGTGGCGAAAGAGCTTGAGGCAATGAAGGAGCGTATCGCCCAGCTCGAAGCTGAGCTGAAGGGCCGTTCTGCTGCTCCAGTCCTAGTACCAGCCGTGGCTACGCTCGGGCCGGTTCAAACGGAGCAACAGCCTTCGGCCCCCGCGAAGGGAGAACAAGTTGTTCCGCCGGGAAAGGCGGCCCCGAGCGAGCCTTTTGCCTATGCCGACTGGACCTGGCTCAACGGTACTCCGCGGACAACCGAGAGCCCCCTGGATTCGAAATACTTTACCGGGGAATTCCGGGCGGACACGAATTACA
>Ga0335078_10018640_pt1 | contig 10318 bp, 9 predicted proteins | sample Lox_Sample_32_FD_206711 | JGI IMG/M metagenome (GOLD analysis project Ga0335078, IMG submission 206711) | Soil microbial communities from Loxahatchee National Wildlife Refuge, Florida, United States - Lox_Sample_3.2 | ecosystem: Environmental > Terrestrial > Soil > Wetlands | place: USA: Florida...
TGATCCGGTTTCGCCGGTAAGCCATGAGCAAGCCGTTGCCGACTTCATAGAACCATAAGACCGGAACCACGGCGCGTTTGTTGGAAAGGCTTGCGAGGACGCTGAGGCCATACTGCCGGCCAGCCTCGTCTTCCAGAAACCACTGGAGCGCCAAAGATGCGTCCAGTACCAGATCACTCACAAACGGTGACCCTCGCGGATCAGTTGTTTAACCGAGATGTCCTGCAGGGCAGTGCGGTTATGCTTAACAAAGTCAAGCATTTCGCGTACGGCGTTGTCGTAGTCGCCGTTGCCACTCAGCGCCGAGCGATCCTTCTCGCGGAGCGCTGCCAGGGCCTCGGCGATCACTTCCTCCGCGGATCGAAAGCGACCCGATCTTAGTTGATCGTTGACGATCCGTTCCTGCTCGGGAGTCAAGCTTATATTCATGGCAAAAACTCCTGCCCCGACCATGAAATCATAGCAGTTTTCCGGCTTATCAACCGGCCCTTGCGCTGCTCTCGTTTATGATGAGTTATGGGCGAGACGCCACTATGGGCAACCGACGATCAACAAGGCCGTCTTTCGGAGCTGACGGCTGAGACCTCGGACTCCGCCAAAGAAATTCCCCTCCGGCGCGATGTTCGTTCCTTTGGAATTCTGCTGGGCCGTGTGCTGGTCGAGCAGTCTGGCGAGGCATTGCTGGATGTGGTGGAACGTCTCCGCCGCATACTGATTCAGCATCGTGAGCCCGCCAGCCGTGAGCAAAAAAGAACCGACGACGATCTGATGGCTCAGGCGCGCGGCGTGATCGCCGGCCTCAGCGTGGAAGATGCCTACAAGCTGACCAAAGCGTTCGCCATTTATTTCGAGCTGACCAACCTGGCGGAGACCAATCACCGCAAACGGCGGCGGCGCGCCGCCCAGCTGCACGCGGATCACGCTCCCCTGGCTGGTTCCTTCCGCGGAACGCTGGTGCGTCTGAAGGCAGCCGGCGTCTCGGCGCAAGATGCGCTGGCAGCGTTGCAAAAGGTTGAAGTGATCCCGGTTTTCACCGCGCATCCGACGGAGGTTGCCCGCCGCACGGTGCTCGGCAAGCGGCGTAACATCGCCCGCTTTCTCGAGGATCTCGATCGGCTTCCGCTTTCGAGTGCGGATGCCGAGGCGCTGGAGAGGCAGATCGTCGCCGAAATCACCGCCCTGTGGCAGACCGACGAAGTGCGGCTCAGCAAGCCGAGCGTGACTGACGAGATTCGCATGGGCCTCGATCCCTATCCGATGACGCTGTTCGACGCCCTGCCCAGAATTTATGCCGAGATGGCGGACTCCTTCCGGGAAGTCTACGGTCGGGCCTTGCAGAGTCGAGAGCTGCCGCGGGTGCTTTCCTTCGGATCTTGGATCGGCGGCGACCGCGACGGCAATCCTTTTGTGACCGCGGATTGCATGCGGGATGCATTGCAGATGGCGCGCAATGTCATCATCGATCACTATCTGCGGCAGGTCGCCAAGGCGATTGATCTTCTCAGCTCGTCCAAGCGTCAGGTCGGCATCTCAAACGCGCTTCGTCAGAGGTTGAAGGAGTACGAAAGCCTCGGCGTATCTGCCCACATGCGCAGGATTTCTGACGCCGAGATGTACCGTCTCTTCCTGGAACTGGTGGAAGCGCGGCTGCGAGCCTCGCGCAAAGTTCCCGCGGCCGCTGCCGCGTACAAGGACTGTGCGGAATTTACGGCAGATATCGTGTTACTCCGCGACAGTCTCTGCGAGAATCGCGGGAGCCGACTGGCCGAACTGGTCATCGATCCGCTGTCGCGCGCCGTGCAAACCTTCGGCTTCAACCTGCACACGCTCGATATCCGGCAACACTCACTGGTTTTGTCGCAAGGACTGGCGGAGTTGACGGACGCTGCCTCGGGCCATCTGGGAGCGGGCGCGGCGCCGGCGGTGTCGCCGAGGTCGCGCGAAACCATGAATACGTTCCAGACGCTCGCGACCTTGAAGCAGCATTTCCCACCCGCTTCGATTCGCAGCTTCATCATCAGCAATACGCAATCCGAGCAGGACATCTTTAACGTGGTGCGGCTGGCTGCGGTCTGCGGGCTCAGCGTGGGCAGAAACGGAGACGATCCGGGCTTGATGCCAGTGCCGCTGTTCGAATCGATTGAGGCGTTGCGCACTTCCGCCGACGTCATGCGGCGGACTTGGAATTCGCCCGAGTACTCCCGTCTGCTCGATTCCTGGGGGCGCTCGCAGGAAGTGATGCTGGGCTATTCGGATTCCAACAAAGATGGCGGCATGCTCACCAGCACCTGGGAGCTGCACAAAGCGCATCATGCGCTGCATCAGGCGGCTCGCGACTGTGGAGTTCACTTGCGGCTGTTCCATGGCCGTGGCGGCACGGTGGGACGCGGCGGCGGGCCGACGCATGCCGCCATCCTGGCGCAGCCCGCCGGAGATTTCTCCGGTCAGATACGAATTACCGAACAAGGCGAAGTGCTCAACTGGAAGTATTCCGACCCGGTACTGGCGGAGTGGAATTTGGAGTTGATGATTGCGGCGTCGCTGGAGAAGCTGATGCAGCCAAATTCTCCACAGGCACACGCTTTGCGTTGGGACAGCGTGATGGAATGTATGTCGCGCGAGGCGTTCGCCTATTACCGGAAGAATATCGCCGAGAATCCGGACGTGCTGCTTTACTTTGAGCAGGCCACGCCGGTCAACGAACTGGAGCATATGCCGATCGGATCGCGCCCGGCGCGGCGCAGTCAAAGCCGCCGGCTGGATGATTTGCGCGCCATCCCGTGGGTGTTTGGCTGGATGCAGAGCCGGCATGCGGTTCCCGCCTGGTTCGGCGTGGGCTACGCGATTGAAAAATTCGTCGCCGAAGCGGCGGATAACGGTGCGCTTCTCCGCCAGATGATGGCCGAGTTCCCGTTGTTCTCGGAGCTGGTACGTAATGTCGAGCTGGCGATGGCGAAGGCTGATCTCACGATCGCGCGGCTGTATGCCAATCTGGTCGAGGATAAGACCGTGCGCGACGGAGTTTTCAGCTTGCTGGAGGAGGAATTTCTTCGTACTCGGCATGCCTTGCTTTCGATCACTGGTGAAAAGGAATTACTCGAGACCAACACCGTCCTTTTCCGTTCGATTCGCTTGCGCAATCCTTACGTGGATCCGATGAGCCTGGTGCAGGTGGATCTGTTGCGCCGCAAACGGGCGGGCGAGAACACAGACGCTCTCAACTACGCCCTGGGCGCCACCATCAATGGAATCGCCGCCGGCCTGCACAACACGGGCTAGAGCGATTTGTGCGGGCGCGAGCGAGGTCGCTCGCGGCCACACTACTTTTATTTTTGTGGAGGTTGCGGTTTGGCGTTCGGGTCTGCGCCCGTGCCTTTTTCTACTTCCTTGCCGTCGTAGGTGATCTTCACGTTCGCGCCAAACCGCTTGTAGTTCTCATACTTCACGATTTCGCGAATCTTTACATCCTGGGTGGAGAAGTGCAGGGTGTCGTCGGCGCGGGTGTAGGTGGGAAACCAATACTTGTTGTCAATCTGCTCCCTCCAGGTGGTGAACTTGGGGAATAGATTCTCGTTACCTCGGCCCTTTTTGGCTCTTGTTTCCGGAACCATCTGGCCATAAGTCTTCACGATCTGAAAGTCGTGATCATCTACCCAGATGCGTCCCTGGAAGTAGCGCTTGTTCTTTTCAATCTGCTTGGGCGCGATGTCGAAGACGTAGCAGTGCAGTTCATCTTCCTGCTGCTGCCCGACGTACAGCACGCTGTACTGATTGATGTCGTCGCTGGTGAGCACCATGGGGAAGCCGTTTTCCAGGTCATCGTAATCCTCGCGGGTCATGCCCAGCCGGACCAGGGTCGGCAGCGGGGCAAAGACGACATTTTTCACCCGGCGGCCGTTGTCGTCGAAGCTCACATCGAAGACTTCCTGGAACTCGCCATCGACGGTGTTGCCATCCAGGGTCTGCATCTTGGCCGACTCGCGATAGCCGTACTGGTCGTAGGCCTCCTTGAATTCCTTTTCTTTGGCGGCGAAGCGCTGGATGATCTCATCCGGCGTAATGCCCTTGGGCTGCGAGGTATCGAGCGGACCCTCATCGGCGCGCGCGCCGGGCGGTAGCCAGCAGCAGAGTGCCAGCAGGCCGACCAGTGATGCGAGCCAAAGCCGTTTCATAACAATAGTGTACCCAAATTGGCTTCGAATAGCAGGCGAAACCCCTTGCCAGGAGGAACCCGAGATCCCATTTCTTTAGATTGAGAACCGGTCCGCGCGGTTGCCGCGGCTCAATCCTCGTCCAAGCCTCAGAGCCAAGCCCCGGCGAAGCCTATCGCGTCTACACTTGCAAAACTCTGAATCTGCGACACAGGCCCGTTGTAAGATGACCCATGCCTGTCGTCCGCCGAGCTGACGCTTCCGGAGCCGATTCCACCGTCCACCGGGAAGTTGCCCGGCTGGCGGAGCATCCCGGGGTGCGGCGGGCGGCGCTGCAGTTTCGGTCGCAGGAATTCCGTCACATCCAATGGCAGCTGGAAATGGCCCGTATTCCGGCTCCGCCCTTTGGCGAAAATGCCCGCGCGGAATGGCTGGCCAAGCGTTTTCGGGAACTCGGACTCGAGGACGTTCACACCGACGAAGTGGGCAACGTCTTCGGAATCCGCGGCGGTTCCGCGCAGCCATTCGTCGCTCTCAGCGCCCACATCGACACGGTTTTCCCCGCTGGAACTCCGTTAAATATCCGCCAGCAGGGAACTCGTCTGTTCGGTCCGGGTGTGTCGGATAACGGCGCCGGGGTGGCCGCGCTGCTGGCGGTGGCGGCGGCGCTGCGGGCGGCCGATCTTTCGCTCGCGGCTCCCATTCTTTTTATCGGCAATGTTGGAGAAGAAGGCGAGGGCGATTTGCGCGGCATGCGGCACATCTTCGCCGAGCCGCGCTGGAAAAATTCCATCCGCCAGAGCCTGGTGCTGGACGGCGCGGGGTGCGACACCATTGTGGCCGAGGCTCTCGGCAGCCGCCGTTTCGAAGTGATCGTGCGGGGGCCGGGAGGTCACTCCTGGAGCGACTTCGGTGCCCCGAATCCGATCGTAGTGCTGGCCCGCACCATTCAGGGTTTCACTCAGACCCGGGTGCCCACGGCTCCCAAGACCACGTTCAATATCGGCGTGATCCGCGGCGGCACTTCGGTAAATTCCATCCCCGAGTCAGCCAGCATGCGGGTGGATATACGCTCCACTTCGATGGCCGAGATGGAGCGCCTGGAAGCTTCCCTGCGGCGCGAACTGGATCTGGCGATAGCGGAAGAAGCACGCGCCAGCGAGCAGCGCAACCCGACGCAGCGGCGCTCCTCCGGCCTGAGCGATGAAGTGGTGGTCATCGGCAGCCGTCCCGCGGGTGAGCTGGACCCGGACGCCCGGATGCTGAAAGTGATTCGCGCCGTGGATGCGCACCTGGGCAACGCCGCGCAAATCCAGCGCGCCTCGACCGACGCCAACATTCCCCTGTCGATGGGCCGCGAGGCCATTGCGATCGGCGGTGGTGGCACCGGCGGCGGCGCGCACACCCTGCAAGAGTGGTTTGACAGCAACGGGCGCGAGCTGGGCTTACAAAGGATCCTTTTGACGGTGCTGGCCCTGGCTGGATTGGCGGAGTAGGGCCGTGTTGGCGTGGAGGGTCTCGTCTGCTTGCGAAACCTGGCGAGCTTTCGTTCGCCTGCCCAGACGGGGGAGTCTGGGCCTACGTGGTATCTGCCTAGAATCCTTTGCGCATCGGACGGAAGGGAATCATGACCACGGCTTGCAGGGGCACCGGACTGCCGTTTCTCAAGGCGGGCAGGAATTGCCAGCGCAGCAAGGCGGCCTGGGCATAGGCATCCAGCTGATCGTCGATGCCGTTTAGAACTTTCACCTCCGCGATTCGCCCGTCACTATTAATGACCGCCGAAAGGGTCACCGTGCCCTGCACATTCTTGCGCATCAACTCCAGCGGATAGCCTGGATCCACCGCGTGGGTAGCGACCGGCGCCATCAGGTCGCCCGTGGGTTTGCCTTCCGTCAGCTCGCTGAAGTGCATCACCCAGCTGCCCCCGGATGAGTTCAGGTTGGGGACACTCAGCGTCATACCGTAGGATCTGCGTCCGGCAAATACTTTGCGTTCGTCCTCTGTCTGCGCATCGCTCGAGAGCACTGACGCCACTTTCCGTCCGGTGGCGCTGGTTCGCGGCGGGTTGGCACTGGCGACGAGAGTCGGATCGCTTGCCGAAGCGTGGCCGCTTCCTGACCCGCTAATCGTCGATGTACTCGCGGATTTTGGCGCGGCTCCCACCATAAGCCCCGGGGGAATGCCATTCGAAGCGCCCTGCGATCCGGAACCTGCGGCAGAAGTCGCAGCGTGGCTATTTCCGGCGATGTTGGGCGTGCCCGCTGCGCCTGCCTTGCCATCAGGATTCGCAGCGAAGGTGCCACGCCGGTTTCCATTCGGCGGTTGCACCGGCGCGAACTGCGCCGGGTGAATGCTCAGCGCGATCAGCTGTCCACCCTTGCCGGCCACACCCGTTCCCTGGGTCGACGGAGGCGGAGGCACTACTGCGGCACTGCCCAACGTTGGCGCGCTGACACTGGCCCGCGTGTGCTGCTCTCCCACCGGCAATTGTGGAGCCGGGGCCACGACCTGCGCATGGCCAATGTTGATGTCGCCCAGCCTGCGCGTCGACGCGGTGGCAACACTCGGCGGCGGTTCCACCACCGCCGGTTGGGGCATGTGAATGTCGCGCTTCGAGACCGCGGTGTTGAGATCGGGCGCGGGGGCGACAACCGACTCAGTGATCGACGGCGCCCGGTCCATCTTGCTGCGGCTGATTTCTGGCGGAGGTGCAATCACGGACGTGGGCAGCGTGGGAATCTTCAAGTCAGAGGGACGCGCCGCCGTCGCTGCCAGCGGGACCGTGGGTGCGACGTTGTTCCAGGCGACTACGTTCGGCAGCGGTACATCGTGGTCGAGTTTGAGATTGGGCGGAGCCACGATGGTCTGCTTGCGGTTGTCCGCCTCCGGCGGAACGGAAAGGATGGGCTGCGTGGAATGTTCGGGATCGCCCTTCTGTGGCAAGGATACTTTCTTGCTGGCGGTGTCGAGCGGCGGCAGATATTCCGAGGCCTCGTAATAGATGACATCCGGCCTTTGGAAGGCTGGCTCCGCGATGACCCTCGGTCTCTCCGGCCAGAGGCGGGTTCCACCCCACAACAGCCCGACCAGCGCTGTCTGCAAAACCACAGACTGCACGAACCTGCCCCAGGGCAAATGGGATGTGACGAAGACATCCGTCCAGAACGGCGCCAGCGGAGTAGAGAGCCTGAGAGCGGGCTGACGTCGCGGCCTCAGATGGTCGCGCAAGTTGTCGAAAAAGACTTCGTGCCAGGGCTCCAGAGTAAGCACCAAGGCGGGAGGCGCAACCGGCCTGGGTTTTAACGCGGATTCGATGAGCCTCAACCCCTGTTTCATGCTTGCCTGAGAACCGGCTGGAATCCACCAATTATATCTGGCGGGAGCCCCCAGACTGGCGGTGTGCACGGGCTAGCCGGCTTTCCATGCTCTAATACCTGTATGAAATGGATCGGGAAAGTCTTCTGGGTAGTTCTCTTCAGCGGTTCGACGCTGCTGCATGCACAAAATGCCTCGGATCAGACTGCGGCAGATGCGGAGAATTATTCGGGAATGTATTCCTTCCTGAAGGAAGGCGAGTTCCTGCAGATTACGATCGAAGACGCCGGCCAGGTCACCGGTTTCGTCTCACGTTATGGCGACGACGCCAGCGATCGCGGCACGTTCATCGACCAGTTTTTCAAGGAAGGGAAGCTCGCTGGCGGCAAGCTGACGTTTGCTACTAAGACCGTGCATTCAGTGTGGTACGAGTTTCAGGGAGCTTTCGAGCGGGGAAGCGGAAAGACTCACGCTGACGAGGCTTATTATCTGCTCAAAGGGACGCTCACCGAATTTCGCGAAGCCGCGGACAAGAAGGTGACAGCGAATCCGCGTGCCGTGACGTTCAAGTCCTTTCCTCAGGACCGGGGAGCGACTTCAGGAGACTAAGCCCGGCACCAATCATCCACCCGCGCCGGCGGTCAGGGCCCGGTGCAGCGGACGGGTAGCCATCACGCCGTTGCGCCACACCACTTTCATCACCCGCGAGCAGTCCTCACACAGCCAGAAGTATTCGGTGCGTAAAACCGGTTGCGACGGGGTGGAAGAATCGGCTTTCCACTCGGTTCGGAAGAGCTTTCCACGCCGCAGAGTGTGAAAACGGGCGAAACAAAGCGGGTTCGCACATTTGGAGAGCACGGGTAATCCTCCGGCGTATGGTGAAATGGCGCATCTCCCAGGCTCGACTCCCCCATTGCCTGGCTAATGCGCGGCGGGAGGTTGCGCCGTCGCTTTCTCTTTGGCCTCAGCCGCGCGTTGCGCTTCAATTCGCTGGATGGTAGTCCGCAGCCAAACCTTTACCGCTTCTTCGGTCTCCGGCTGTTCCGCCTGCCGCTCCAGGCTATGCACCGTATCGCCTTGTTTGTTCAACGGAATGTGGTGACACGGAATCTCTTCTTCCAGGAATCGCTCCGGAACCAGATCGGTAAGCAGGCACTCGCTGCACGGGTTCGGCCGCCCCGAATCGTTGAAGTTCAGACACGAGGGCGAATCCAGGAAAATCGAGGTCGGCTTCCATGGAGTCTTGACCGAGCGGCCATAACCACCCTGCTCAAGGAAGTTGAGTTCGAATTTCAGGACCTCCAGAATATCTCGCTTATCGTTCGACATTGGCTTTACTCCCGTTCCGGGTTGGAACGCCCACCCCAGCAATCGTCCTTATTTTCGAACCCGGGGCGAACTTGGGGCTGTGACTGCTCTTACCAGCCCTTGTGACATCCATCACAAGGCCAGAGCTGATCCGGCTGCGGCACTTGGCACCAAGGTCACCAATCTTCGTGACTGGCCTCACATCTCCTCCGTGGCAGGAAAGCTAGGCTGGAAACTGGTAGGAGTGCAATTCGAGATGTAGCTCGCCGAACTGCATTACCGCTCGACACTGGAGGACAACATGGAAGCGAAATACAGGTACGCTGCCAGGGCGCAATTTCACCAGCATGATCGCAGCTTCGTGGAATTGGAGCATGCGGCGCCGCGGATTATTCATTTTTCAGCGCCGCCCGAGTTTGGCGGCGAACCCGGCGTCTGGACTCCTGAGCACTTCCTGCTGGCGGCGGTCGCCTCCTGTTTCGTCGCTACCGTGCAGGGTGTGGCGCGGGCGTCGAAGCTGGCGTTTCAGGGAATTGAAGTCTCGATCGATGGCGTGATCGAAAAAGATAGCGGGGGTTTGCGCTTCACCAAGGTCATGCTGGCACCGGTGTTTATTATCTGTGCGGAGGAGGACCGGGCACGCGCCCAGCGAGTGCTCGAAAAGGCCGAAAAAGGCTGCCTGATCGCGCGCTCACTCTCGAGCGAGATTCAGACGCATGCGAAGATCCTGGTGGAAGCGCCCGTCCTGGTGTAGCGCCCGCCCCGTCTCGTCCCACTTTGGCGAAAGGCGTCCCCATGGGCGCCTTTTGCCGCTACCCTTCTGGTTGGCCGCGCATCCAAATAATTTGCTCACAAACGATCAAGCTGACGTGCGGCTGGCTGCGAGGCTGATTCATTGCCGCTGGGCCCGAAACGGTATAATGTCAAAGCGTTGAAAATATTGGAGGAAGTGAAAGCTATGGATCCGCAGATAAGCGGCTTCTGGGGGCGTTTGAAAGGGAATCGCCCGGTTTATACGGTTACGATTCTGGCCACGCTGGCAGTGGGCATTCTGATTGGCACGGTGATCTCGAAGGGCGTCAAGGGGCAGGAGAGCAAAAAAAGCGCCGACGCGCCGACACCCTTGACGATCCCCTCGCCGCAACAGCTATCCAACCAGTTTACGCAAATTGCCAAGCAACTGGAACCGGCAGTGGTCAACATCAACACCGAATCGATCGTGAAGAGTCCGCGCCGCCGCCGGGGCGCAAACCCGGACCAGGGCGGCGACGACCAGAATCCCTTCGATGACTTCTTTGACCACTTTTTTGGCGGACAACAGAACCAGGGTCCGGTACGCGAACACTCTCTGGGGTCTGGCGTGATGGTCGATGCCAAGGGCTACATCATCACCAACCGGCATGTGGTGGAAAAAGCCGATCGCATTCGCGTCCGTCTGCAGGATGATCCGCCGCTGGTGCTGCATGACGCCAAGTTGATCGGCAGCGACCAGGAAACCGATCTCGCTGTTATCAAAATTGACACGGAAAAGCCTTTGCCCA
>Ga0335078_10018641_pt1 | contig 10318 bp, 8 predicted proteins | sample Lox_Sample_32_FD_206711 | JGI IMG/M metagenome (GOLD analysis project Ga0335078, IMG submission 206711) | Soil microbial communities from Loxahatchee National Wildlife Refuge, Florida, United States - Lox_Sample_3.2 | ecosystem: Environmental > Terrestrial > Soil > Wetlands | place: USA: Florida...
GACGCTATGGCCGTGGACTCGCTGGATAAGTGCGGCATCTATTTCGGCACGACCGGCGGGCAAGTGTACGCCTCAGCCGATGCGGGCGATAGCTGGAATGCCATTGTGCATGATCTGCCGGCGGTGCTGAGTGTGGAGGTGCAAACACTCAAGTAGCAATTTGACACTATGTTCCACGTGGAACATAGTGTCATGTCATAATTGTGATGACGATTCAGTGATGGCATGTAAGTAGAAGAATCCAGGTGGTTAGTTCCGATGAAGGGCGGGCGGCTCGCTGGCGTCAATGCCCGGAAGCGGGTTTTGCGTGTGAAATGGTACGGTTCTGGAGCGCGAGAGGAAGAAACAGGTTGCGACCATGGGAGGGGCACGACTGCAGTGGTTGCGGCCCGCGGGCGCGTGAGTCAATATCGGGGGGATGTGGCACGGCTGAAACCGTGCCCTAACAGGAAACCTCCGACGGTTGCCGAACGGTCCGAACCGCTTCCCGATTACGTTGTGTTCGCAGTTATGTTGTCTTGGTAGTCTGATAGCACTCCTTTATTGAGTTGTGGCTATCCGGAGCACAACATAAGTGAAGGTGCTAGAAGTGGCTGCGATCAAGGGGACATGACGAGTATGCATTCGTTCCTCGGTCGCATTCTGGCAGTGGTTTGGTCCGGTATCCTGGGCTTTGCGATCATCGTGTTCGGCGCAGGCACCTGGGCAGCGCTGGTCACCAGCAATCTGACGACTAGCCCCGCAGTCCCGTGGGCAGTCCCAACGATGGCGCTCATTCTATGGGCGATGTGGCGGTACCTGGGCGGCAAGTGGTGGCCGCGCAGTACATCGGAAACGCGGCACCGCTATATGCGCGCCGGGCCGGTGTCACGGGAGGCGTTTGTCTGGGCTTTGCTGGCAGGCATGCCGTCGATCGTCGCTTTAGCCGGGTTCTGGATCGTGATGTTCCATCTCGTGAAGATGCCTGGGAATGCCCTTCCAGACTTCTCCAAGTATCCGCCGTTGACCGTGGGGCTAATGATCGTTATGGGCTCGTTGGCCGCCCCTTTTACTGAGGAGCCGGCCTTCCGGGGCTACTGCCAGGTGATTCTGGAGCGCGAGTTTCGTGGTCCGATCGCAGTCGTGATCTCATCGGTACTGTTTGCGCTGGCGCACGGTCCGACGCAGGGCTTCCTGTGGCCCAAACTTCTCTTCTACTTTATTGTAGGCATCGTGTTCGGCGCGACGGCCTACCTTACCAAATCGATCCTGCCCGCTATCCCGGTTCACGTCATCGGTCTACTGGTCTTCTTCACCTTGGTGTGGCCGCACGACGCAACCCGAGGGCTGATCTGGGAAGGTGGAGCTGATGCATGGTTCTGGGTCCACTCCGCCCAAGCACTCATCTTCACTGCACTGGCGGTTGGAGCCTTCTTCCGGCTGGCGAAGGTCAGCGAGCGCAGTGCATCCCATGGGGATAATCGCGTTGCCGCCGATTCAGCTTCCGAGCCGGTCCGGTGAAAGCGGTTGGTGGCCCCGGTTTTCAATCGATCGTTCGTTGAGGCAACATAAGTAAAGGTGTCACGTTGCCGTGTGCCGTCTAGCATCGGTCGCGGGCATGGGGGCCCGCACAAATGCTAGACGCGTTTCTTGAACATCCCTTTTTCCTGAATCGTCATTCACTAGATACGTGCGGCGTTCATTCCGGCACAAGCGGCGGCCAGGCACGCGCTTCGGCCCGACGGGGAGATAACTGGAACGCGGAGGACGCCGACGATGAAGCCGTCCCCTTCCATCTGGATGAGCCGAAGTAGACATCTTCTGCCAACTGAACCGGCTGGTTGAATGTTGACCGCCTATGGCGATCGTTAGGATTGATCCTCTAGAACTGCCCCGGCCGTGGGCGGACGGATACGTTTTTGAACGTCAGCATACCCTGAGTGCCGAATTCTTAGGGCACGATTCATTCGGCCATGCCCAATTCGATACGATGTACAGCGAACTGGGCAACTCATATTTCGGCTAAAGAAGCGGAATGACAAAAATACGCTCGATTCAATCGCTGATGCAGCGGTAGAATTTCTAAAGGGATGGGGGATTGCCTTCGATCTGATCGTACCGATGCCGCCATCTCGCAAGCGTGTGGCGTACCAGCCGGTACCGGAGATCGCTGCGGCTATCGGAACGCGGCTGTCGAAGCCTAGTAGCGCAATCCCCATATCAATAATGATCCGCGTCGTCCTCCCATTCCACCTCCGCACTCTGGCGCATGCCGACGCCGAAGTGAAGCTGGAAATCGAAGGCCCGGTCACGCAGCGCTCGGTGCTGGACGCGCTCGAGGCCCACTATCCCATGTTGCGCGGCGCGATTCGCGATCACGAGACGCAACAGCGCCGGCCATTTCTACGCTTTTTTGCTTGCGAGGAAGATTTGTCGCACGAGCCGCAGGATGCGCCGCTGCCGGAGGCAGTCGTATCCGGAAAGGAACCTTTTATTGTGATCGGAGCCATCGCCGGCGGATCGCAGTAACTGCACCACGGGTGCAGAATCCTTCGCTGCGCCCAGGATGGCCAGAGCGAAGAGGCCGCATTCCGCGGACAGGAATGTCCGCGCCACACAATTCGAAAGCAACGGGCGAGGGCGCCCGCGCTACACGTCCCACCAGTCTCAAAGAGAAACACGCCGACGCAGAGGCCTTTTACGGATTCCGCGTTTCGCAGCGTCCTGCTTTGTTTTCGCAAGGCCAAGTCATAGAATAATGGCCCATGAATGCAGCCATTGCGAGTATGACGCCGGACCCGATCATGGTGCGCCTGGAAGACCAGATCAGCTGGTACGACGCGAAAAGCCACTCGAACATGCTTTGGTTCAAACGAACCAAAATGACGGAGATCGTGGCGGCGGCCATCATTCCGTTGCTGGCGGCGTCGCGGCTTCCGCACACGATCTTCGCTACCGGAATACTCGGCGTGTTAGTTACAGTATTTGAAGGTATGCTGCAGCTGAATCAGTATCATGAGAACTGGATCCGGTATCGTTCAACCTGTGAGTCGCTGAAACACGAAAAATATATTTTCCTGGCCAACGCCGGGCCTTATGCGGACGCGGAGAAGGCCCGCGCTCTGCTGGCCGAGCGGGTTGAATCGCTGGTTTCGCAGGAGCACGCGAAGTGGGCGTCTGTCCAACAACAGGAGCCGCAGGGTAAAACAGCCTGAAGCTTCGCTCACCTGAGCATCGTCACATTACTTAAGGAAGACATTGGCCGGCATTTTCGTCAGTTATCGGCGCAATGACTCGCAGGGCGAAGCGGGCCGCCTGTTCGACGATCTGGCCAACCACTTTGGCGAGCACACGGTGTTCATGGACGTGGCCGCCATTGAGGCGGGGCGCGACTTCCGCAAGGCGATTGAAGAAGGCGTCACCAAGTGTGGCGTGCTTCTGGTGGTAATGGGCCCGGAATGGCTGACGGCGAAAAATGAACAGGGCGCGCGCCGTCTGGATGATCCTGCCGACTTCGTTCGCATCGAAACTGCCGCTGCTCTGAGGCGTGATATTCCCGTCATTCCAGTTCTAGTGCGTGGCGGAACCATGCCCGCCGCCGATAAGTTACCGGATGATCTCAAAGAGCTTGCGTACCGCAACGGTGTGGAGTTGACCCATGCCCGATGGAGATCAGATGTGCAGTTGCTTGTCGCGGCGCTGCAGCGCCTGCTGGGAGGGGAAATCAACGTTGGAGGGAGCGAAGTATCCGACGCTGCGCGAGTAACTCCAGTTCAAAGGGTCAGTGATTCGGCCAAGTTTCAAGCTGGGCAAATAGAACCGGCTCTTTTGCAGCGCGTCAGCCGCGAGCTAGCGGTTTATATCGGGCAGATTGCTGAGGTAGTGGTAAGGCGTGCGGCGCAGCAGTGTACTTCGGCCGAGAATCTGTATCTTAAGGTCGCAAAGGAGATAGATAGCCTGGAAGATCGAGAAAGATTTCTTCAGAGACGACTGGTACCTTCACCGGCTGGGATGTCGGCTTCAGTCGCCGATGCCGCAAAGACGATTCCCGCCACAAAAGGCGCCGCTGAGTCGAGTGCTTCGCCGGAAAAGCCAATACCGGTCGAGGCATCTCATGAGCCGACCGCGAGCGGAGCAGCAAGCCGGCGGAAGTACCTACTTTTCGCAGCGGGTGGAAGTGTTCTCTTAATTGTGCTCGTCGTTGGCGAAGCACGTTTGATGCTCTCGAAAGGAACCCGCTCGCCTGGAACGCAGCAGACCACGCCAACAGCACCTTTTGCGGCACAACCGACGGCACCAATCACCGCGCCTTCGTCGCGAAAGCGACAGCAGAGTGAAACTGCTCCGCCGTCGCCTTCACCCGCTGCTGGTTCCGCTGAGCCACAAGCTCCCGGGTACATCCGTCTGCCAACCGATGTATCGCTCGGACTAGTAAGCACAAAGGTAGAACCAACTTATCCGATCATCGCGCAGCAGGCGCACGTCCAAGGCGAAGTAGTTCTCGATGCCAATATTTCAAAAGAGGGCACGGTCGAGTCGCTTCGAGTCATCAGCGGGCATCCCTTGCTGGCGCCCGCGGCGATGGACTCAGTGAAGCAATGGCAATTCAAACCATACATGGTCAATGGCAAGCGGGTCGGGTTCAGCACCGAGATCACCGTGAGGTTCACGATTACCGCCAAATAACTTGCTTGTCGGGAATTATTCGAGCATTTTGAATGCTTTCGCCAGACTGACCTGCATCCGGTTAAAGGATGTGGTTACGGTGGCGATTTCGTCCTTCCCCTTTACCGGCAAGGCAGCGGGATTCGTTTCACCCCTGCTGATGCGGTCGGCGGCATCCGAGACGAGCTTCAGCGGCCGAATCACGATGAAATAAACCCCGACGTCCAGCAGGATCATAGTCGCGATCAAAGTGACGATCAGATATATAAGCAGAAGATGAAAGGCTTCTTTCGCGTTCTGCACCGGGACGGACATCGGGATAGAAACAATTTCTGCGGCCACGATCTCGCCGGGTTGCCAGCCAAATCCATTGTTGGAGCCGTAGGTGGCGATCATCTCACGAGGAGCGGCTGCGGGGCGGCTGTGACATGCCATGCACGTCTGGCCGGCGGCGATAGGCGTAGCCACGTAGAGCGCGGGCCCCATCGCAGTCTGACGTACCCTGGTCACGCGCTTCTGATCGGGATGATCGCGAAGATAGTGGATGACATCAGATTCCCAGTCGGCGGCGCGATGCTCAGGATTTGTCGGGTTGAGAGCGGCTTCGCGGAACGTATAGTCAGGATATTTTTCTCTCAGGCGGTCGAAAGTAGTGGCCGCTCCGAAAAACGGTATGGTCTCAGGCAAGAATCTTTTCTTTTGCTGGGGATTCTGCTCGAGCAGGGGAGCCAGATCGGAATCAGTGTAGTCACGCACGGCCCGTGCGCTGGCCATCATCAACTCCGCTTCCTGCAGGACTTCACGGCGGGCGTTATCAATCAGAAAGCTATAGACGACCTGCGAGATAATCACGCCGCCGGTACCAAATACCAGCAATAAGATGAGATTGAATTTGGTTAGCAGCTTCATTGTGGGCTCCTTCAAGGCTAACCGGGACTGCGAACGAGTTTGACCAGACCGATCGTTTATATCAGAAGGAGGGCGAGTGTAGAATTTAAGCGGTGGATTGTTCGAAAGGCCGGCGACAACGGGCGATTTTCAATATTCAAGTGGCTGGATCCCCAGAGTGGCGGTAGTCGGATGACATTTTCAGGAAAATCTTCACGCAGACAATTCTTGCGTTCAGCATCGGCGATGACGGCGGCGATGGCGTTCCCTGGACGCTGGCTGCCAGACCTCTCTGCCGCGGAATCCGAATCGCAACCGCTCGAGCAGTTTGCATACGGCGACGTCACACTCACGAGTGAGATTCACGAACAGCAGCTGCAGGAAACCCACGCCGTGCTCATGGGACTAAGCGATGACAGCCTGCTTAAGCCGTTTCGTCAAATGAGCGGACAACCCGCGCCCGGTGAGGACTTGGGCGGATGGTACCACTACAATCCCGACTACGAGTGGGGCAAGGATGAAGATGGTTTCGCTCCCAGCTGCACGTTTGGCCAGTGGGTCTCGGCGCTCGCGCGCAGTTACGCCATCACACGAGACCGTGCGGCGCGTGAGAAAGTTCTGCGGCTCAATCGTTTGTATGCGCGGACGATTTCTGGCGATTACTACGAGAAGAACCGCTTTCCGACTTATTGTTATGACAAGCTGGTGTGCGGATTGATTGATTCGCACCTGTATGCCGGCGATCCGGAGGCCTTTGCCATCCTGGAGCGCACGACCAACACCGCCTTGCCGCATTTTCCTCCGCATGCGGTAGAGCATGGAAAAGAATGGCGGCCGAATAAAGATATTAGCTGGACGTGGGACGAGTCTTACACGATTTCCGAAAATCTCTTCTTGGCCTATCAGCGCGGCGCGGGAAAACGATATCGCGAACTGGGCCGGCGGTATTTGTACGACGAGTATTATGATCCGCTGGCCGACGGGCGCAGTGTGCTGGCCGGCAGGCACGCTTACAGCTACGTGAATTCGCTGAGCTCGGCGATGCAGGCGTATTTGACGTTGGGCAGCGAGAAACATCTTCGCGCCGCGAAGAACGCGTTTGAAATGCTCTCGCAGCAGAGTTTTGTGACCGGAGGGTGGGGACCGGATGAGACGCTGCGCGCGCCGGGCAGCTCGGACATTACCGACAGCCTGACAAAAACCCACAGCAGTTTTGAAACACCATGCGGATCGTATGCGCACTTCAAGCTGACCCGCTACCTGCTGCGCGTGACGCGCGACGCGAAGTACGGCGACAGCATGGAACGCACGATGTACAACACCGTGCTGGGCGCGAAACCGCTCATGGCCGACGGACGGACATTTTATTATTCCGACTATAACTTCAGGGGACATAAGGTTTACTCGAAGACGCAGCATTGGGCATGCTGTTCAGGCACGCTGCCCCAGGTGGCGGCGGACTATCGCATCAATGCGTATTTTCGCGACAAGAGCGGCGTGTGGGTGAATTTATATATTCCTTCGAGGTTGAGCTGGCGACAGGATGGAGCGCAGATCGAGTTGACCCAGAAGGGCGCGTATCCCTTCGACAGCGTGATCCAGTTCGAGATCACCAGCTCGCAGGCGAGGGATTTCACGCTGAACTTTCGGATTCCAGCCTGGACAAAAGAGGCCTCCATTTCTGTCAATGGCCGGCGCATACCGGATGCGGTAACTTCCGGGAGCTTTGCGGCAGTTCGCCGGGCGTGGCGCACGGGCGATCGGGTTGAAGTGAACCTGCCTTTGATGATGCGGGTGCAGCCCGTTGACCGGCAGCATCCGCAAATCGCGGCGCTGCTGTTCGGACCGCTTGTTCTGTTCGCCATTACAGAAGATCAGCCGGCGCTGAGCGCCGCGGATTTGTTGGCAGCCAAAAGAATGGATTCGCACAGCTGGCAGGTCAGAACAGCCGGTGGGCCCATTAAGATGCTGCCTTTCACGGAAATTGGAGATGAGCAGTACTCGACATATTTGCACATCAGTTGAATCGTGCCGACGAGGATACATTCCATGAGCAAAATGATTTTGTGTTTGTCCATTTTTGTTGCATCTCTGACGGTAGGAATGCAGGCGCAATCGGATGATTGGCAGCAGCTTTTCAACGGAAAAGACCTGACAGGATGGAAGCACGTCGGCCCCGGCGGCGATACCGTAGAGGACGGCTTGATCCGCACGCATGGCGGCATGGGGCTGCTTTATTGGACGGGAGGCAAGCTGGGAAATTGCGTGATTCGCGTGGTCTATAAGATGAGAGACAACAACGACAATTCCGGCGTGTTCATCCGCATTCCGATCGAGCCGCGGGAGGAATGGATGCCGGTGCATTACGGTTATGAGGTCCAGATTGACAATCACCCCGAAACCTCCGGTGAGGACGAATACCACATTACCGGAACGCTGTACTCGCTCACCAAGCCGCTGGCTAAACCAGGCAAGCCCGGTCCGGAGTGGAATACGATGGAGATCACGCTGGATGGCCCGCACACGGTAGTCGTCTTAAACGGCGTGAAGGTCACCGATTACACGGAAGGTGACCCGGTGCCGGAGAGGAAATTCGACTTCGAACCGCAGCGTGGACGGCGACCGCTCGAAGGCTACATCGGCCTGCAGAACCACAGCGATAATGACATTGTTTTCTTCAAGGAGGTTGCAGTCAGGAAACTGAAATAGTGTGTCGCCGACTGCAGAGCTGTGACAAGAAAGTCCGCCTATTCCATCCCTGTTCGTTGCTTCGTTAAGTGACTGCAATCACTGCCCGACCGTGGAATTGAGAGCAGAATGCAAATGAATAAGTATGCGCTGAAACTCGGCCATAGGTTCGGAGGCCGAAATGTCAAGCCTGGTGTTACATCGGCGCCCAGAAGAAGTTTCGCCAGCTTCGGCAACGGCGGCCGACGTTCTGCCTACGCTTCTTGGCGGGGCATACGAATCGGGTAGGCGGCAACGATGGTCATTTGCCGTCTCGTTTGCCGCACACATGCTGGCAATTGTGCTGCTGCTGGGCTCAGGCAGGTTTGTCGCAACACATCGTCATGAGACTCACCAGCAAGTCATCGCTCTGGTCACCGAGGTGAGTCCGTATGTCTTGCCTCCTTCCGCCGCAACGGGTGGTGGTGGCGGCGGGGGCGACCGCGATAAGCTGCAGGCGTCGAGGGGAATCCTGCCGCGTTTCGCTCGAGAACAAATCGCTCCCCCGGCCGTGGTGGTCCGTAATGAGGACCCGAAACTAGCCGTCGAGCCGACGGTCGTCGTGCCGCCTGAAATTCATTTGGCCCTGCCGCAAACAGGTCCTTTGGGAGACCCTTTGTCTTCAATCCTGGGGCCACCCTCAAACGGAACCGGTTCAGGAGGTGGCATCGGCTCTGGCAGCGGTGGCGGGATCGGTTCCGGACGCGGGCCGGGGGTCGGTCCAGGCTGGGGAGGCGGCATTGGCGGCGGAGCATATCATGTAGGCGGTGGGGTGACGGCCCCTCGCGTCCTCTACGCTCCTGAGCCTGAGTTTTCCGATGAAGCGCGCAAAGCCAAGTTTCAGGGCACTGTCGTGTTGTGGTGCGTGGTCGGGACGGATGGACGCACGCACGAGAACCGCGTGTACCGGTCTTTGGGCATGGGACTTGACGAAAAGGCCATGGAGGCGATCCGCGATTGGCGCTTCGAACCAGGTCGCAAGGACGGAGTTCCGGTGGCGGTGCAGATCACCATCGAGGTGAATTTTCGACTCTATTAGAATCGCAGCCTTGCGCCGTCTCGGTATTCCACTTGCTCACCGGTCGGGTGAAAAGAGGCTTCTCGGCAATAGATGTCCTCGAAATCAGATCGTTGTCAGTCGGCGATCTCCTCATGGCTTTGTTTCGAAGCCTTCTCCGCCCAACGAGAACTTTATTCCGGAGCGAAAGGTAAACGGCAGCGACGGATATCCAAACGCTTCGCTGTAATGCTGGCTTGCAAGATTCTCGATGGCAGAATAGAACTGCACGAACCGGTTCAGCCGAAAACTGCCGCTCAGGTCGAGGCGTTGATATGCGGCATCGAGATTGCGGTTCGGCAACAGCATGGTATTGCCGCCATTCTTGTCGTAGAGAAAATCGCTGTCGTCGCGCCGCCCGACCAGAGTTCCAGTCAACGAGGCTGCCCAACGACGGCGGCTGCTATAGCTTAAAGCAAAGTATCCGGAATGCGGCGCAGCGCGAAACGGCCGCGCACCCACAAGCGGAGAAAACACTCCAATTGGAATTTGCGGAAACGAGGGATTGAACGAAGGCGCCAGCGCATCGCTCGAAAAGGAATGTTGGACCACGGCGTCGAGGTAGGTATAGCCGCTTCGCAAGAACAAATTGCTGGTCAGCCGATACTCCAATTCCGTTTCCCCACCCAAAGAACGCACCGAGAGCGAATTGACGTACGCGCCAAATAACGCGGCTTGAGCCACCGGCACGGGAACACCGAGGGCCACCAATCCCGTCTGCGGAACGTATTCAACGCCATGGGTAAATTCGTTGTGGAAATACGTGAAGCTGGCCCGCGCGCGGCCTCCGGCGAGTTCCTGATCCAGCCCGCCATCATAGCTGCGGGAGCGCTCCGCTCCCACCGGGGTAACCCCATATTGCGCGATAAGCTGGCTCCCGTTGCCCAAACCCGCGAGCAGCGTGTAGAGCGAGCTTTCCTGCTGAAACAGGCTCGGCTCTTTGATTCCGTTGCCGAAGCTGGCGCGGAGTTTGGTGCCGCTCAGCAGACGCGATGCGCCGGG
>Ga0335078_10018642_pt1 | contig 10318 bp, 15 predicted proteins | sample Lox_Sample_32_FD_206711 | JGI IMG/M metagenome (GOLD analysis project Ga0335078, IMG submission 206711) | Soil microbial communities from Loxahatchee National Wildlife Refuge, Florida, United States - Lox_Sample_3.2 | ecosystem: Environmental > Terrestrial > Soil > Wetlands | place: USA...
ATCTTCGGGGTCGGTTTTGCCCTGCTGGGGTTGTGTCCCGGAACGGTCGCCGGTGCGGCCGGGACTGGTGCCCTTGATGCCCTGATCGGAGGCATGACCGGTATGCTTGTTGGCGCGGGACTTTTTGTCAACCTGTATCCGGCATTGAAAACCCGGATCCTGTACCGGTTCCCGTTTAAGGCCATGACCATTCAGGAACTCCTTGGTATAAACCAGTGGGTGGTGATCGGGATCATGGAAGTAGTGATGATCGCCATTCTCGTTGCATTCACCGCGTTAGGGTGGTAACAATACTTTTTCCTGGTTTTTCCCTAACGCCGATCCCGGGAGCCGATATATTCCTGCCCGCACTCTCACCGGTTTTTATTGCCGCGTATCTCCTCGTAAACGGGATCTCCTTCTGCCTGTTTGCTTTTGACAAATATGCGGCATGCAACGGTTGTTGGCGGGTCTCAGAACGCTCCCTGCTCATTGCCGCACTCTTCGGGCCGTTCGGGGGGCTTGCGGCTATGATCCTCTTCCGGCATAAAATCCGGAATGCAAAATTTCTCCTTGTGCCGTTCTTCGCGGTAATCCATATTGTCGCTCTCCTCATCGTTACCGGTTTTATTTCCCCCTCCGGGTTCCTCTGACCCTGTTGTTTTAATACCGGGATTTTCCATATCTTTTTCTGATGCGAACCAACAGGCACCAGTATTTCCTTGACCTTGCCCAGCGCTGTGCCAACCAGGGCACCTGCCTGCGTCGCAACTTCGGGGCCATCATCGTCGATGAATACAATACAATTGTATCGACCGGGTACACCGGGGCGCCCCGGAAACAGATGGACTGCACCGAACTCAATCACTGCTGGAGAAAAGAGCACAATATCCCCTCCGGTTCCAATTATGAACGGTGCCGGAGCGTGCACGCAGAGATGAACGCGCTCCTCCAGGCCGGGAAGCTTGCCCGGGGATGCACCCTCTATCTCGCCGGGTTCGATGTAACGACCGGGGAACTCACCCAGATCTGGCCCTGCTTCCTGTGTTCCAAGATGATCGTCAACAGCGGCATCACGAAGGTTGTCATGAGGACAACGCCTGCAGATTACAAGGAAATGGATCCCATGGTCCTCTACCAGATGCGGAGCAGGGAATCCCTGGGCGAGGAGCCTGTTTCCTGAACGCCGGAGAATTCGTTCTTATAATTTTCTCTCCAACATGTCAGAAAAATCCGTTCCCGTTGTCCTCGTCCATGGATGGAAAAGCCATCCCGGGATATGGAACCGGCTCACCCCGCGACTGGAAGAGACCGGGATCCCGTCCTGGACCTTCGATTTTACGTGCCTTGACGGCGCTTCCATGCAGGAGATCGCCCGGACTCTTGGTGAGTTCATTGCGGCGAAACGAAACGAGACCGGGTATGAAGACGCCGTCGATATCGTCTGCCATTCGATTGGATCCTGCATCACCCGCTACCTGCTCGAAGTGATTGACGGGGGTTCCCGGAAGGAGCGGGTCCGGCAGCTCATCGCCATCGGACCGCCGAACAACGGCTCGTCCCTGGCGGAGCTCTTTTGCGATCCGGTGATCGGCCCGGAAATAACCGGCCGGTTGTGCGGGACGTTTGTCCCCAAACATTTTGATCCATCCGCCGATATCATCGTCCAGGAGTGCCGGCCGGGGAGTAAGACAATGACTGCGCTTCGCGCCGCCGGTGTCCGTCAGGACATCCGCTACCATCTTATCTGTGCACAAAACATCACGCAGAACCCTGCATTTTTCCCGTGTTTTGAGGGAAAGACCTGTGTTCTTGGGAGCAAAGGCGGGTGGGAAATGACCTTTGCCGGTGACGGGATCGTTTCCCTTACCGACTCAATCCTGCCTGGTACGGAGATGCATATCCTCCCGGCAGAACCGGTCCCGGGAAACGATGCGGTACAATTCTGCCATATCCACCTCCCCCGGGCCCCGGAAACGGTCCGTCTCGTTATCGATCTCCTGCGGTGTTAAGACGAACCAGTATTCTGCAAAATAAGTTCTTACTTTGCCTGTTTTGCTTCGTTATAGAGCGAAACCAGGGAGATACTGATCAAATTCAGCGTGGTTGCGGAATACCACAGGTAGGCTTCCGCCGGTTTCAATTCGAAAATCAGCCCCGACCACAGCATCGTGCAGATAATCGAAAAAGAGAGCAGGGTATCCAGTGCAAGAAAGAAGAGCGGGCGGTTCACGAAACGGCCCAGCTCAGCAAGCGTGCAATATTCGAAGGGAGTCCGGAAATGCAACAGGTCACCGGCAGCACGGATCGCGTTCATGGTAAAATCCGTCATGGCCCATGCAACCACCAGCCACCCGAGGCCCCAGAGGAATGGATTGGATACCGCTCCAGCCCGGATTAAAGCGATGCCAAAGAGCGCTTTGAAGGCGCAGAACGGCATGCCGATAGTGATCGTCAGGAAGAATGGCCGGATAAAGAACCTCTGGATACGGTCTGCGGGATCTATTGTTCCGGATGTTGCCGGGGTCGTCTCTTTTTCAACAGGGGTCATTTGCTCGTTTCTTCTCTCCTTCCGGGCGTTGTAATTCAACGAATTTTACGTTGCGGATGAATATGAATGAGATCTATCCTGTGTTGCTCCCTTATGTTACAGGCATGGGTTTATTTGCCGGCAGGGCTGAACCTTGGCTATGCCACCAATAGGAAAACCCGGGTACCCGGACCGGAAGAATGCATTCAAGAGCATGGACAAGGACCGGCATGCCGAGGATCACCGGCATCATCCCCTAACAGCCCCAGCTGTCCACCAGCCCCACCACCCCCAGAAAAAAGAGGAATTGCCGGCCCGGCACCACCCCCACACCGGCCCGGAAAATAAAGAACTGGACATCGATCACGGCACGCATGCGGATCGGCCCCGTCCGGGGAAGCTTGCGAAAAAAGAAGAACCGGCGATTTCCCTGAAGTCTCCCCGGAAGAAGAAATAGCATCCACTGAGGACTCTTTTTTTTTAAAATTTCTGACAAGTGTTAGTAAATTTTATTGGATAAAAAATGTTTTTTATGAAACCAAACCCCTGAGTTGAGGTCTCTCTTTTTCAAATTTGTCGTACCCGGCAATAGTTTTTCTGATCCGGTTTTACGAATCCCCAGCCCCGGATCTCCGTCAGAAATCCTGCCAAAATTCCGTTAAAATTTCTCCGACGTGAATTTCTATGTCCTATAGGATTATCCTATAGGACTCTTCCTTTAATTCCAATTAAAGAAACGAGGTGAAACCCGAAAATATAATGGGTGTCGATAACTTCTCGGGACTTATGATACTTTCTCCAATTCATTACATCGAAAAATTTATATTTTATTAAATTTTTTCTAGGAAGTCCCATTAATCTATTAAAACTGGATAAAAGGAAAATAGATCAGAACACATTCGCTTCCGAGTACACAGATATCTGCGTCTGCTCGATCTTGTATGGTTTGATCTCACGCGAATGGGACGACATCCGCATTTTGACGACTTCAAGTGCTAGATGTACATCGGTAAAATCTTTCACACGGACGTAGCGAAGAACAATAACAGTATCGGCGAGGTACTCAATTAGGCCGTGCCGGCTTGAGAAGGCATTATTCCGGTCGGTTTCTGACGTTATAACGACGGTGCATTTCTTGTCCCTCAATCCTTCGATAAAACGGAACATTTCACGACGTTTTTCAGCTTCGGTTTCAAAGAGATCTTCAAAGAGCGAGATCGGGTCGATATGGGAATCATTCATGTGCGTGAGTATGTGTATTGCCTTACTTGCAATCTTCAAGAACAGGTTCAACTCCCAGGATCCCTTAGCGAAGATACTGGCTAACAATTCATTTACCGTCTATCTTATCCGTCTCCTGATAATCGTCTTCTTTCAGGTTATGCTTATTGATGCAACGATTGACCCGCTCATAAAGTTCGCCATTGTCGGGGGGATAGGAATTCCATTCGCATTCGCCATCAGCCACTATGTCATAAGACGACTGCCGTATGCAAGGTACGTATTGGGTTAGGTTCCACCAAGGTGTCGGTAGTTACCGGATTTTCGGATATGAAAAGGGATTATTCCCTTGGTCACAATCGATGAGCTATGAGAATGTTATACCCGAAACGTCGGTCCCTTATCAAAAAGCCCCTGATATAAACGGGTAAAGAGGGCAGTATACTCGGCTGCCTTTTCCGTTGCGGTATAGATCGATTTTTCACCATCATTTTTCAAAGCGAGGAGGTCGCGGTTGACAAGAAATCCGAGATATTCCTGTCCTGTTTTTGAGTTGAGGTCGCACCGACCGATGATAGCAGTAAAGGTTCGCGGGTTCTTGCAGTAGACAAGAATCTCCCAGTATATCTCGTAGGATGTCCTGCGTTCTGCCATGATTACTGGCTCTCCAGCGCCTTTTTAAGGGATTCCTCGCCCTCATTAGCTAATTTCAGGCGGAGGTCCCATGCATTAGCATATCGACGGAATCGCAATGCAAAGTAAAGCGTTACAATGCCGATGCAAGAGTTTATCGGGGCACCAAAAATTGCGAAGATAGCGGGTTCCAAGTTGGCAGATGAAAGCGCCAGACTTACTTGGACAAGATTAACTATGCCGAGAGCGAGGTAGAAGATACCACCGGCAATACTGATAATGGTCATTCGCCATACTACGGTCTTATTCTCCCGATAATGGGCAAGTATTTTTACAATCCAAGCTGTAAGAGTCTCAGCTGGGACGGAGCCAGCTTTGGCGCTGTTTTTGTATTCTTTCCACGTCCCTTTTACTCCCCGAAGGATCTTCATACTTGTCACGATCCAGAAGAAACCTATGCACATTCCCGCAATACCGACTACAATGCGAAAGGTAGACAGAATGAATCCCGGATGAACATCGGTTGCTGATGGTAGGAAGGTCGCAAGGATGATCTGCATCCCGAACGCCATTGTTAGGGCACCAAATGCCATATTCAGGAGCACGAGAACAAAGAAACTCTTCAGTTCGTCACCGAACTGTTGTAAGGTATGGTCCGTCATCTAGTTTGTTCACCGGGCAATACGTATATTCTCATTACAAAATTAAAGACCATGAAACTTAGGTACGTACTTGAAATTCCTGTCATCCGGGATTTTTTGGCGAGAAATCTAAAAAAGTCCCTTCAGCGGCCACACATGATTGAATTTCATTCTTATGTAGTAGTTTAAATAATCGGATTTTCCGATCCGCTCACGTTGGTGTTCCCTGGTGCGGATAAAAATTAGTGTGTATGGGTATTCTTGATAAACCACGCAATATTCTCTCCCAGCTGTTTCATGGTGTCGATTCCTTCTTCATCGGTTTCAACATCGCCAGGCATGAATCCCTTTGCGTTATTCCAGTACCGCGATCCAGCCGCAAACATTCCGCTGATAATAAAGTAATGGTTGATCGTGTCTACGGCACAGACCGCCCCGGACCGGCGTTCGGCCGCGATTGCCGCACCCAGTTTCTGCCGGAACATGTCGTCGTTTGCCTTCCCGACCAGGAACGCACGGTCCATAAAGGCTTTGATCTCCGGGGTGACCCCGGCAAAGTAGGTGGGCGTCCCGATGATGATGGCATCGGCTGCAAGCATCTTTTCGATGCATTCGTTTACCATATCCTTATCCTGGATGCAGCGTCGATCTCTCTTTTCCAGGCATTTCCCGCACGCGATGCAGGGATGCACATGTTTTCCGCCAACTTGGATAATCTCGGTCTCTATACCGGCTTTCTCGATTGCATCGAGCGCATGCCGGATCAGGTGGAATGTGTTGCCGTCCTTGTGGGGGCTTCCATTGAATGCAATGACTTTCATGGATCTCCTCTTCTGGAAATTTTTCCTTGCAGTACCCTTTTGGTAGTCAGTATAATATAGTAACCAGTTATCATATTGTAACTGAGTACCATGCAAAGATCAAAAAAGAAATGTGCTTATCACTGTGAGATCGAGGCTGCCTTTGCGGTTATCGGAGGGAAATGGAAGGCCGGAATCATCTGGCATATCGGGAAGGAGCGGCCGCGGTTCAACCAGCTGCGCATCCCGCTGGGGACGATTAGCCCAAGGATGCTTGCAAAACAGCTTCGCGAGCTCGAAAGTGACGGCCTCGTGATTCGGACCCTGTATCCCGAGATCCCGCCCAGGGTGGAGTACAAGCTGACCGATGCGGGAAAAGCCCTCATCCCGATCCTTGAGGATGTCAGCAGCTGGGTGACGGAGTACTGCCCCGAAGTTGCGAAGAGGATCAAATAATCAGCAGGGTTCTGTTCGCGGCAAAATCTGGGATATTATCCTGTGCGACATGGTTCTGTAAAGTCAGCGAAGGGTGATATAGTTTCATCGACGCGTGCTTAATGCAACCCCGAAGACTTGACAGAACCCTCTGAAATCACATCGGAACTATAGAGAAATCATATTTTTTATTCCTTGCTGCCATGCTGCACCGCATTGCTCATGTTTATCAGTCCTTAAAGATACCCCCTTTGCTCTTGAGTGAAATATCAGGAGTAAGTAGCAGATTGGTGGCATTATATTCCACCGTGAAAGTGAGATGATATTGTGAAGAGTAACCTACTTGGGATGGGTTTATTGGTGTTGTTGGTAGTTTCGGCAATACCTGTGGTTGTAGCTGCAGATACCTCAAGAGACGCAGGTTGGCACCAAAATCAAATCGGTGCCGTTTATACAGAGGACAACGCAGCCAGGAATAATGTCTGGCGTTTCCCGAGATTCGACAATGGTACCCTCGGTTCAGGGGTTTCCTTTAGTACGGGAGGATCCGGAACTGGTTTCGCACCTCATAGTCAAGGGGCCATCGCCCTGACAGATGATGGGATCTGGCTGCTTGCCGTCAACGCCGGAAGTAACGAGATCACTGTGTTCAGGGTCACACATGATGGACTTACGATGACCGATAAAGTCAGCTCCAAGGGCACAATGCCTATCAGTCTCACGGTAAAAGGACACTTGGTTTACGTCCTGAACAGTGGCTCCCTAAACATAGCTGGCTTTACCCTGAGCCCATCAGGTCAGCTCACAAGCATAAAGGGATCTGATCTGCCTCTGAACAAATTAGCCAGTGCACCGGAGCAGATCGGATTCAGCATCAGGTACGATGATTTGATACTGGTTGTAGCAGACAAAGGCTCGAACCAGATCGACACCTATACAGTAGACCAAAGGGGCGTCCCAACCGGGCCCACTACTACTTCATCTAATGGAAACGGCCCCTACGGCTTTGCCTTCGATAACAAGGGTACTCTTGTCGACAGTGATGCCGGATCTCATGCGGTTTCATCTTATGGTGTGTCCCGCTTTGGTAACCTTTCAGTAATCAGCGGACCGGTTTCCACCGGAGTTGCTGGTGACACCCCGTGCTGGGTCGCTATCACTGGTAATGGAATGTTCGCCTATACCGGCAACGGTGACACCGCAATCTCAAGCTTTAGCATTGCCGATAACGGATTGCTTAAGCTCGTAAACGAAAAGGCAGCAACTCTCACCTCCGGGGGCTCCCTTGACCTCGGCTTCAGTAAAGGCAGTAAAGACCTCTACGTGCTTAATGCAGCGGGATCCATTTCGGGCTTCAGTGTCAATAATTCAAATGGTAACCTGACCTGGGTTACCACCGCCACTGGTGTTCCCCTCTCTGCTGCAGGAATAGCTGTATCCTAAGAATTTCTATCTTTTTTATTTTTCCAATTCGTAGGCAGTTACCGATTTTACATTCCTGATGCTCATTGCAAGTTATTTAAATCTCAAGAAATATCGACCGGATAAATCTGTTGAGGGTTCTAGTCGCGTTGTCGTGAATCCTTAAAATGCTGGTTATGTACCTCTACGAGAGAATCATTTTCATTCCGCCTCGTTAACGCGCCAAAACAGTTGTCGGGGAGTTTAAAAAGTCAATATTGTTAGATTAAAACGGGTATTATTTTTGCGGTGGCATCTTCCACAATCTGAATAATTTCCGCCGTTATTTGGCTTCATTCCGGGTATTTTTCAGACGGAAGATAAACTCAATTCCTTTGTCTCGCTGAATCGAAATATCCGCCCGAAGTTGGTGGTGGGCAAGAAAGTTCACCAGTTTGAGACCGAGTGATTTTGAGGAGAGGGGATCGAACCCTTTGTGAAATCCGCAGCCGTTATCAGAAACTCTCAACACATCTGTTCCGTCTTCGTTGGCAAGCGAGACCCGAATAGTACACGGTGCACCGCGTACCGCCATACAATCAAAACCCGGCGGGAATGCGTACTTGAACGAGTTCGTCACCAGCTCGTTGATTATCAGCCCGGCGGTTGTCGCCTGGTCGATTTTCAGGGTTCCATTTACTTCGACAACGACATTGATAACCGCACGCGATCCATAAGATTGAGCGATCTGGCCGACAAGGTTTTTCAGGTAGATCTCCATATCCACATTTGAAAATTTCCCGGTCTTATAGAGAGTTTCATGGATCAAGGCCATGCTTCGGGCCCGGTTCTGGAGGTCTTTACGAAGCGCCCGGCCGCTGTCTGAATCCTCGTACGAACCATCGAGACTCAGAAGCGAGATAAACGCAGTCAGGTTGTTCTTGACCCGGTGATGGATCTCGGAAAGGAGAACCTCTTTTTCGGCAAGGGCTTCTTTGATATCTGCTTCGCTCTTTTTTAGGTCCGCTTCCACACGTTTTCGCTCTGTTATGTCCTGACCCTGGGCAATAACAGATAAAACTGTTTTCCCATCTTCGCAGAACAAGGTGGCAGAATTCCAGAGCACTATTTTTACGTGCCCGTTTGTGTCCTGGATCGGGATCTCAACTGCTTCCCATTGTGATCCAGTGAGTGTTCCACGAATAAAATTCATCAGCTCCTCGCGTTTATTCTCTGGGAACAAGAGAGAAAGTTGTTGGCCGATAACAGAGTCAGAACTCCTGCCGGTGAGCCGTTCGAAAGCATGATTAAACCGGATGATCCTAAAACCCGGGTCCCAGACGATGATCGGGGCGTTTGCGTAATTAATCAATTTTTCAAGATACTGGCTCGTTTCACGATATTTCTCTTCACTTCGACGGATTTTTTCCTGATCCTTCGCAATGGTCTCATAAGCCAATTTCAGTTTATCGAGATCGTTACTTTTTTGGGCCAGATTTTGGGCCAGGTTTTCCTCAGCTCGTACACGATCCGTGATATCACTCAGGGTCAAAAGGACGGTTTGGTCTGTATCTTTTTGTATTAACTGGACGCTTTCCAACCGTACGTTTATAATCGACCTGTCACTTTTCCTAAGGCGCAATTCGCAGACCTGTTTTTCTTTAGAATGAAGAACACTGGCAAAATACTGGTTCCATGAATGAATGTCCTTTTTAAAAACGAACTTCCCGAACCGGTAATTGATGAGTCAGATTTCCTTTGATTATATTCGTATTTTCGTCAAGAGAAAGGTACCCGACCGGAGCATAATCATACAGGTTCGAATATTGATCACGGGATTCCTGAAGTGCAACCTGTGATTCCCGGAGTGTCTCATTCTGTATTTCAAGTTCGAACTGGTGCACGTGTAACTCGTGGAGGATTTCATCTTCGGTCAGCGTTTTGGAGTCGGCAGGGCCACGTTTTGAACGTGCAAGCTTTTTTTCAGCCTTTTCCCTGATGGAATTGCCGGAGTCAGCCATGTCAACCATCAGGAATTCCTGGTTTTGTTGAACGTATTTTCCTTCTCAGTTACCTCTTCCATCGCAAGAAGAATGAGTTGCATTGTTGATACTGTATCACTGTGCACACGCCGGGCGTTTAACATCAGAGTTTTTTGTCCTATTCCGGGGAAATCCCGTGAAACCTCGAAATTTTCAAAACTCGTATCCTTCGGTAGTACTGACTCTAACAATTCATGGAGCTCGGGAATATCCCATTCATGGTTCCCCAGCGTGAAGAGCACTTTACCGACCGTTTTATCCGGGTCTACCTCAAACAGACGGTAGAATGCCCGGCTTGCTGATATGACCTCAAACGTCTCATTAAGGACAACGAGCGGTTCCCGGACCGTATCCACGATGCTCTGTGCATATTCGCGTGCAAGCTGAATCTTGGCTTCAGCCGCTTTTAACTCAGTAATATTGGTGAATGTCAGAACGACGCCGTCTATCGAGTTTTCCAGGGTCCGATAGGGGTTGATCCGGACTAAGAACCATTCGTTGTCAATGGTACGAACTGTTTTATCTTTGGGTGTAAGGGAGTCGAGGACGGTCTGTGAATCGGCGATCAGGTCTTCCTCCAGGATGAGGGGCCGGATATCAGCAAGTGAGCGGCCTGTATCCGTGGCCTGGAGCCGG
>Ga0335078_10018643_pt1 | contig 10318 bp, 8 predicted proteins | sample Lox_Sample_32_FD_206711 | JGI IMG/M metagenome (GOLD analysis project Ga0335078, IMG submission 206711) | Soil microbial communities from Loxahatchee National Wildlife Refuge, Florida, United States - Lox_Sample_3.2 | ecosystem: Environmental > Terrestrial > Soil > Wetlands | place: USA: Florida...
CGTCGCCCTGGCGTCGTTTCCGGCCTATCTGATTGTGCGCGGCGCGCCGAGCGCAGTCGAGTTGATCGTGTTTGCCTGGCTCGTTGCTCCGATCATCACCGCCTACTTTCTTTCCCGTACCGGACGTTATGAAAGCGCCCATGTGCTGTCGTCGCTCGCCCTGACCGGACTGGTAACGGCGGTGGCTGCACTGACTGGCGGCATTTTTTCGTTCGCCGCCATCTGGCTCGTGGTCGTGCCGCTCGAGGCGGCGCTTTCGGCGTCGCGCCGCGTCGTTGCGGTCGCTTCGACCTTCGCGCTTGCCGCCGCCGGCCTGTTGATGCTGGGCGGCCAATTCGGCCTGCTGCCGCCGCCCGATCCCGGCGGACACGCGGGGTTTGTCACGCTCGGCATCGCGTCGGCCGCGCTCTACGCGGCCGGGCTTGCGCTCGGCACCGAGGTGCTGACGCGCACCAGTTTCTGGCTACTGTACGCCGAGGAAGACCGCTACCGGCTGTTGGCCCGCAACATGACCGACGTAATCACACGTCACCGCGGCGACGGCGCCGTGCTGTTCGTGTCGCCGGCCGCCCCGTCGCTGTTCGGGTGCGGCATTGCCGACCTGCACGGGCAGGGTTTGTTCGGCCGCGTCCATGTCGCCGACCGCCCCGCTTACCTGACGGCGCTGGGCGATACGGCGGCGCTGGGCGAGACCCGTTCCGTCGAGTTCCGGGTGCGCCGCGAAAGTGCCGATGCCGGCGGCCGCCCGACAGTGCAGTTCGTATGGATCGAAATGCGCTGCCGCCCGCTCGAACAGGCGGCAATCGATGCCGCCGGTCAGGATCGCCGCGAAATCGTCGCCGTGCTTCGCGATGTGACGGAACGCAAGCGGCAGGAGCAGGCGCTCGAGGACGCGCGCGCGGAGGCCGAGCGCGCCGATGCGGCCAAAAGCCGCTTCCTCGCCACCATGAGTCACGAATTGCGGACGCCGCTCAACGCCATCATCGGCTTCTCGGACATGCTGACGAAGGAGCAGGCGCTGATGCTCGATGCCGGGCGCCGCAAAGAATATGCGGGCCTCATCAATGATTCCGGTCACCACCTGCTTGCCGTGATCAACGGCATTCTCGACATGTCGAAAATCGAGACCGACAATTTCGAGATCACGCCCGAGCCGTTCGCGCCCGCGCAGGTCATTGCCGGTTGCTGCGACCTTCTGGCGTTGCGGGCAAGCGAGGCGGGCGTCGCGCTCGACAAAACTGCGACCGGCGATCTGCCGGACATGGTCGCCGATAAGCGAGCGGTCAATCAGATCCTGCTCAACCTGCTGTCGAACGCGCTTCGCTTCACCGACCGCGGCGGCAAAGTCACGATTGGCGCTCGCGGCGAGGCCGGAAGCATTACGTTCGTCGTCGAGGACAACGGCGTGGGCATCAGCGATGACGATCTCGCGCGTGTCGGCGAGCCGTATTTTCAGGCGCGCGCGTCCTACGACCGCCGCCACGGCGGCACCGGTCTCGGTTTGTCTATTGTCAAAGGCCTGGTGCGATTGCACGGCGGCGAGGTCATCATTAGCAGCCGGCTCGGCGAGGGCACGCGCGTTTGTGTGCGCCTGCCGCTCGATTGCGAGCGCGCGCCCCCGACAAAGCAGCACGCCGATCGGGATTCGACCAGTACGACACGCTATCTGCCCGCTCAGCGGCGAAATGGCCTTGCGGCTCAACCGACGAAATCTGTGGGCGAATATGCCGCGTCGCCGCTCGAAATTCGGGTGAAGAAAAGTGCGTAAGCGCCGTAACGATGGTCGCCGCACGGCGGTGCGCGCCGCCGGCGCCGCCGGGCTTGTCGCGTCGATCGGATCGCGGCTATGGGCGAAAGCCAGCTATCGCCCGGTTGATTCGCTCGCGATCGTCGGCGCCGTTGCCGCGAGCCTTGTCATCGTCGTCAATGCGGTTTTTCTGCAATCCGGCTCGCAGCCGAACCGATTCTTCGCCAATCCGACCTCACCGCCGCCTCGAACGGCCGAAAGTCGCCCCAACGCTGCCGTCATGACAGCCCCCAAGCCCGGCGACGTGGTTCCCGTGCGGCCGACTGCCGGGTTGCGCTCGCCGCAACCCGTCTCGGTGCGGCGCAATGATCCGATCGCCGAACTCATCGGTTCATCTTTTACGTCGTCATCGCGGGTCGCGGCGGTCCAGCGCGTGCTCTCCGAGTTTGGTTACGGCCAGATACGGCCGTCCGGGATTCTTGACGAGCCAACAAGCGCGGCGATCGAGAAATTTGAAAACGAACGCAAATTGCCGGTGACCGGCCGGCTTTCGGGTCGCCTGCTCAGCGAGCTTTCCGCCATGAGCGGCCGTCCAATCGAGTAAAGTCGCACCTGGCCCGCTGGCTCACAAGGATTCGAAGCTTCGCAAAACGCGCTTTCCGTGATTATGGGTTCCGGCGCCCACTCCAAGCGCACCCGGAATGATGACGATGCGCCTCAAGACCGCGCTTTGGGTTGCCGCCTATCTGCGGCGCTGCCATGTCGAGGGCGTTTTCGCCGTCGTGCGCAGGCGCGGGGCGGAAGAGGCTGGCGCCGCCTTCGTCCGCATCAGCCGACTTGACGGCACCTCGGATTTGTTCGGCCCGGCGCCGCAAAGCGCGTTTCAAGCTACCGAAGGCGCGGCGCGTTCGTTTACGCCGTGCCTTGCCACGCAGTCGGCGCCCGATGCGGTGGTCGAAGCCTATCTCGCGCGCCAGCTGCAATTCGATCCCGACGCGTGGATCGTCGAAGTCGAGGATCGCGAGGGACGCAATTTCCTCGATGTCGTTGCCGGCTGAAGTCTTGCGGCTCACGACGCGTTGCGGCGCTCGCTCGGTCGCATTGCGGCGGGCGCGTGTTGCACCGTTGCGGAAGGGCGCGGCCGCCGGCGCGCCTCGTCGTCCCACGCGAGCGGCCGATGCGCGACCCGTGCGTGTTCGTTCTGTTGCAGCGCTTGCCAGATTGCGACCATTCCTTCCGCTGCCGGCTGCGTCATCTCGTCATAAAGCGCGGCGAGCGCGTGCACGCGCTCGACCGAGTGGCCGACGGCGGGATTGACGAACATGAGGATGCGATACAGCACATCACGCCCCAGGCTGAGCGCTTTGCCCGCCACCACGACCGGTTCTCCCAGATCGTCGCGCGCGATGCGCTGTCCCTGTTCGCGCGGTATCTGCAGCGATTGCGCCAGATGCTGTGCGAAATCTTCGCGATTGCGAGCTAGCGCCGCTGCTTCCAGCCGTCGCCCGACTGCCGGGTCGCGCGAAAAGCGGATGCGATCGGGCGCCAGCGGCGCGGCAATATGCAGATTGAGCAAAATCAGCCGGCGCTCGTCCACGCTGGCCGCGAAGAAGCGCTCATTGAGCTCTCCGGCGGTCGCCAGATCGATCACGCGGGGCGAAGCCGCCAGCCGTACCGCGTCGTCGGCCACATCTTTGCCGGCGACAGGCCGGACAGCGGATCGAGGCGCCGTGCTGCCGGCCGGAGCTGGCGGCTGGAGCAGCGGGTGCGAGCGCAGCTCGGCGGCCACTTCCGGCACATCGCGCGTCAGCGATTGCAGGACGCGCAGCGGCGGCGAAAGATAACGCGCGAACCGTCTCGCCACGGCGACGCGCGTCGGCACATCCACGGCTTCGAGCAGGCGGAGTGCCAGCTCGGTGTAATGACGCTCCTCATCGGGCGTATGGCTGAGCCTGTGAACGTAGAGGTCGGTGAGGACGCGCAGCAAGGTCGGACGCATGTCGATCCCGCGGCGTAAGCGGAGGTCGCTGAGGCCGCCGAGGCCGTGAAGGTTCTTCTGAGCTTCCATTGTCCGTGACTCGATCACTGCAGCGGACTTAGGTCCGGATGGGCGACGCTGGATGGACGCCCCCATTTGAACCTCGGCATGAGTCTTAAGTTGCGGCCGTTAGCGGAGCGTTAACCCTGGATGCGGCTAATTCATATCGATACCGATGCGCGTGCATCGGGGCAGGGGGTCCGTTGCCGGGCAGGCAGCGGACATCGGCTGGCCGCCAATGGGTACCATTGTCAAGTTTCCTGACGACGGGCGCATCGTGCGCTTTGGCCGCGCCGATATGGAGGAGTCCGCCACCGTCATCATTCTTCCCGTCATCCGCATCGAGCGACATGACGAGCCGGGCGTTGAGGGTGCCGAACCTCACACTCATCCACCGGCGGACAAAGGCGGTCGCCGACGCATGAGACGCCGCTGAGCGGGCCGGCGCCGATGTGGCGGGGGATCCATTGCTCACGCGAGGCAAGACCGTCAGTGAAGCCGTCTTGGACCGTGCTCGCGTTCTTGGCCCTTTCCGCGTGCACCAGCATCGGCGATTTCGGCCGGCTGCAAAGCCCGGTAGTCACCGACGACATCCACGCCTGGGTTGGCCAAGAGGCTGCGGCCAGCGTCGGTGCGCCGATTTCGCTCAACAATCTGACCGACGAGGAGCGCACGCTCCGCGATCTTGCCTTCCCGTTGATCGAGCCGTCTTATGACCGCCGGCGCTGGGATGCCGTCGTTTACGAATATGGCGTCAGCCAAAAGCTGCAGCGCCAATTGTGGACGGTCGATGTCGCCGCTTACTACCGGCATCTGCAAGCGGCCGGGTATCGTTCGACGGCCGGCCGCTACAACAAATTGATCGACGATATCCGCGATGACGTGACGCGCCTTGGCCCGTTCTTTGACGTCGCGCACCGCGTCGTCGAACTCGACCGGCGGCGCGAGATGAGCATGAATTACCTTCCCGATCTTACCCCGCCGGATCGGGCGAATGCGCTGGCGCGGGTCGGCGAAAACAATTTGACCATCGCCTGGGTACAATATTCGTTGGCGCAGCGCTGCGCCGGCTATCGCTTTGCGCTCGACCATTTAGTCGTTGCCGAGCCGGAGAACATTGCCGCCCAAGCCGACGTCGCGCTTGGTCTGCTGCAGCAGCAGGTTGCGGCCAATCAACTGGTGCCGATACCCCGCTTCGCCGGCGTGCCGGTCCATCTCGCGGCGCGTTCGCTACCAGTCACCAGATAGGGAAGGGTTACTCCGTCGGCACCGGCTCGCTGCGGCACCGCGCGCCGGCAAGCGCGCTACGGGCCATCACCATGAGTCCGGGTTCCGGCGCCAGCGCCCGCAGCACGATCAGCCCGCGCCTGGTCGGCGAGTCAATGATCAACCGGTCGGCCGCGGTCACGTCCTCCTCCTCGGGCACTTGCGCGTGCTGCTCCGCCGTCATGAGATCGAGCTCGATCCTGCGGCGGCCGGCGGCGCGGTCGTTGATCGCGTAATAGGCGACGCTGTTGCGCGTGTAGAACGTGACCGACGTGTAGGCTTGGCTCAGCGGTGCGCTGAGTTTGAGCGCGCCCGCTGAAAGATCGTAGCGGCACACTGCGGTTGCGAAGGCCGGGTCCATGAACGGCATAGTCGCGGTCGACGCGGTCGGCGGGGAAAGTGGCACGACGGCGTTGACCGGGGTGATCGCTTCCAGCCGCGAATAGGCGTCCTGCGTCGCCGCCTTGGGCATCGCCAGGACGGTGGAAAGATGAACGATGCCGCCGAGCAGGAGGGCGCCGAGTATCCACAGCGGCAGGCGGATCATGAGCAGCTCTTTCGCACGATTGCCGGCATCGGCCCTTCCTTCGTGGTCAGCGAGGCGACGCCGATCGGCGTATCGTAGAGGCGCCAGACCAGGACGAATTGCTCGATGCCGCCGCTCGGCAGCCAATTTCCCGGCCGCGCCCGCGGGCCGACGCTGATTGCGAAGCGACCCCCGGCGTCGCGCACGATTTCTTCGCTGGTGAATCCGTGGCGGTCGATCGCATTGGCGACCAGCCGACCCTGAGCGTCATAGAGCGTCACCGTCCAATAGCGCGCCGCCGGCGTCATGCCGCTGATCACGAACGTGCAGCGTCCATCAAAAGCGTTTCCGGCATCGTCGGTGTGGGCATAGAAGGCGACGCCGTCGCCGGTACCAACCGGCAGCTGGCCGGTACGGGCGATGATGGCGCGGGCATAGGGGTCGATGTCAACCGATCCGCTCTTCGGCCACGCGGTCCACGCACCAATTGTCAGCGCCCCGAAGGCAACGCCGCGCGTGAGCGTCAGCCAGGTGGCGCCGAGCCCGATGATGGCCGCAAGCAGCAAGGTGAAACAGGAGCCGAAGAACAGGCGCACGTTCGGAGACCGCTCTTAATCGCCGCGCGAGGTTCCGGCAGACTTAAGTTCGCTCGCCGCCGCGACGGTATCGGCGCGATGCTCCCCGTCGCCGAGCGTTGCGGCGGGAGCGGGCCGGGCGCCGAGTGCGCGGCTCGCATCGTCGAGCAGCCGTTCGACACGGATCAGCGCTTCGGTTCCCTTGCGCGTGAGCAGGATCTGCTGCGGCGCTGGCGCACCGCCAAGGGCGGCGTCGGCGATGGTCGGGGCGTGCTGCGGAGGCGGCAGGCCGGCCAGCGGCCGTAATTCGATGCCTTGGTGCGCATAGGCCATGATGTTGTGCCAGGTCAGGGCCGGGATCGTGCCACCGGTCATGCGTTTGGTCGGTGTATAGTCATCGTTGCCCATCCAAACAGCGCCGACGAAGTTGCCCGTGTAGCCGACGAACCATGCGTCGCGCCAGCCGTTGGTGGTTCCGGTCTTGCCAGCGACCGAGATGCCGTCGAGCTGCGCGCGCCGGCCGGTGCCGTTTTGAACGACTGAATTCATCATCCCGATCATTTCCAGAGCGACCTGCGGGGTGATGACCTGCTCCGGCCGCTTGCCGTCGCGGTCGAAGCGCCAGACCAGATCGCCGGTGCCGGTGCGCACTTCGAGGGCGGCATGCGGCGTGACCGCCCGGCCGAGGTTCGGGAAGGTGGCGTAGGCGACCGCATGCTCGAGCACATTGACCTCGTCGGCCCCGATCGGCAGCGACGGGGTGTCGGGCAGCGGCGTCCAGATGCCGAAATTGCGCGCGGTCTGAACGATCTTGGCGCGACCGAGCTTGGGATTGCCGTCGCCGAGCGCGATCGAAAGTTTGACCGGAATGACGTTGATCGAATTAGTGATCGCCTGAGTGAGAGTCATCGAGCCCGAATAACCGCCGGAATAATTGTGCGGACACCAATTGCCGATGCAGACCGGCGAATCGACAACAATCGAGGTCGGTGTGAATCCGTTGGCCAATGCCGTGGCATAGACGTAAGGCTTGAACGAGGAACCGGGTTGCCGCAACGCATCGACGGCGCGATTGAACTGGCTCGCGCCGTAATCGCGTCCGCCGACCATCGCCCGAACGGCGCCGTCGAGATCGGCGATGACCACGGCCGACTGGCTGGCGCCGTAATCGTGTCCGTACTGGCGCAATTCCGTTTCAACCTCATGGTCGGCGTAGTGCTGCAAGTTGGGATCAAGCGCGGTGCGCACCACGAAGAAACTCTCGGTCACCGATTTCGGAAACGTGTCGACAAGCTTGCGCATCTCGTCGAACGCCCAGTCGAGGTAGTAATTCGGCGCGTCCTCCTGGCGGCGGTCGATGGGAGTGGCGGGGTTGCGGCGGGCGCCGTAGACCTGACCCTCGGTCATGAAGCCGGCATCGACCAGATTGTCGAGCACGACGTTGGCGCGCGCGCGCGCCGCCGGCAGGTTGACCAGCGGCGAGAATTTACTCGGCGCCTTGAACAGGCCGGCCAGCATCGCCGCCTCCGGCAAGGTGACGTCGCGCACCGACTTGCCGAAATAGTACTGCGCCGCGCCGTCGACCCCGAACGCGCCGCCGCCGAGATAGGCGCGGTCGAGATAGAGCTTGAGAATCTCGTTCTTGGAGAGGCGGGTCTCCAGCCAGAGCGCGAGGAACGCCTCATTGATCTTGCGCTCGATGGTGCGCTCGTTTGACAGGAATAGGTTCTTGGCAAGCTGCTGCGAAATGGTGGACCCGCCCTGGACCACGCCGCCAGCCTTGGCGTTGGACATCAGCGCCCGGCCGGTGCCGTAAAAGTCGATGCCGTAGTGCTCGTAGAAGCGCCGATCCTCGGTCGCCAGCACCGCTTTGATGAGATGGTCGGGCATCTCCTCGAGCGGCACCGAATCATTGTGCTTGATGCCGCGGTTGCCGATCTCGTTGCCGTAGCGGTCGAGGAAGGTGACCGCGAGCTCCGATTTCTTCAGCCAGTCTTCGTCCGAAGTCTCGCGAAAGGCGGGGATTGCCAGCGCCAGCATCAAGAAGAGCCCGCCGGTACCCAAGGTGGCCGCTTCCGACAGCGGCTCGACAATGAGCCACCGCCGCCAGCCGGCGATATGGAAATGGTCCATAATCGCCGTGAACCGCTCGAACAGCTCGCGCGCCCATTTGCCGCTCTGGAAAACGGCGAAATCGATCCGCGCGTCGAGATCAAGCAGCAGCCGCTTGAGCTTGCGCCGCCAGTCGTCACCCGGATCGGGGAACATGTCAGTCACGCGTTAGGCACTCCCGGAACGAGGTTCGCCCCCGTCCTTTATTTTGGCCGACGGAGACTTAGCCGAGCCGGCGCCGCCCGCCAATGACGCGAGCATGACAGTGTGAATGGAAATTGGGGGCAAATTGGGCATAAGACCCTTACCTGCGACCTACGCGCCGTCTTGACGTAGATAATAGCCAAGCACTAACCGCCCGGGCGTAAATATGGTCTCGAGGCATCCGGGCGCGGCCCCGGGAGAACAGATGGCGACCGACCAAGGCCCCGACGAGGTTCCGTTCTGGCAGCGCAAGTCGCTGGAGGAAATGACGGATTCGGAATGGGAGAGCCTCTGCGACGGGTGTGGCCGCTGCTGCCTGAACAAGCTTGAAGAGGAGGGGACCGACCGCACCTTCTACACCGACGTCGGTTGCCGCCTGCTCGACGGCCAAACTTGCCGCTGCCGCGATTACGAGCATCGGCTGGAGCAAGTGGAAGACTGCGTACAGCTGACCCCGGAGACCCTGAAAACCATCACCTGGTTGCCGCCGTCATGCGCCTATGTGCTGCTCGGGCAGGGCAAGGATCTTTATTGGTGGCATCCGCTCGTCTCCGGTGACCTGGAGACCGTGCACGCCGCTGGTGTCTCGGTGCGCTCGCATGGTCTGGCGAGCGAGAAGCATGTGCCGGACGAAGACCTCGAAGACCATATCGTCAGCTGGCCGCTGAAACTGCCAAAGGGAGCGCGCCGGCGGAAGCCGTAAGGGCAGGGGGCAACTGCCGCGACGATATGCTGTCAGTTGAGATTTGATGCTTAAGCGTCGGTTGCGCGAATCGCATGGTTCCTGGTCAGTGTGCTGAAACCAAACCCGCCAACAGCAGCCCTGCTCTGCACGGGGCACGGTTGCCCCACGGCCTGATGCAAGCCAATTGATGGCGGGGTTGGCACCCGAATTTATATCTCACCCACAGTGCACTGACTTACCATGGATTTACCTCGCGATACGACGCTCAACATGAGCCGGAACATGCCCCGCGAAATTGCTGCCAACGACGCTCATGGCATCGCCCCCGATATGGGCGGCAATGAAGCGGGACGGATGGAGGATGGCGCGGCGCCCGCGTCGGTCGAATCCGCAGCGTTTGCTCGTGGACGGCAAGACACGACCGCCTTGCCGCCGCTCGACCATGCCGCCATCCACACCATCCTCGCCGGCATCATGCTGGCGATGTTCTTGTCCGCGCTCGAGCAGACTATCGTTGCGCCCGCTTTGCCTGCGATTGGCAAAAGCCTTGCGGACCTCGACGATCTGTCCTGGGTGGTGACTGCCTACCTTCTCGCCGCCACTGCGGCGACGCCGCTGTTTGGCAAGCTCACCGACATCCACGGGCGGCGCACAATCATGCTGCTGGCGATCGGCATTTTCATTCTCGGTTCGCTCGCCTGCGCGCTGGCGCCGACGATCTGGGTGCTGGTCGTCGGACGCGGCCTGCAGGGAATCGGCGGCGGCGGCATCCTGCCGATTGCCCAGACCATCATCGCCGACTTGCTGTCGCCGCGCGAGCGCCCGCGGGTGCAGAGCTACACCGCGGTGGTGTTCATGAGCGCCAGCATCCTGGGGCCGGTGCTTGGCGGGTTGCTCACGGACTACCTGCACTGGTCGTTCATTTTCTGGATCAATCTGCCGCTCGGCGCAGTCGCGCTGGTGATGACCGCACGCGCGCTCCGCCGTTTGCCGCGGCACGATCGCCCGCATCAGCTCGACATTCCCGGCGTGGCGCTGATGGTTGCCGCCGCGGTCGCGTTGCTCCTGGCGCTCGATTGGGGCGGCACGCACTACTCCTGGAGCTCGTGGCAGATCGTGGGACTGATGGCCGCCTCGGCGGGGCTTTGGGCCCTGTTCGCAATCC
>Ga0335078_10018644_pt1 | contig 10318 bp, 8 predicted proteins | sample Lox_Sample_32_FD_206711 | JGI IMG/M metagenome (GOLD analysis project Ga0335078, IMG submission 206711) | Soil microbial communities from Loxahatchee National Wildlife Refuge, Florida, United States - Lox_Sample_3.2 | ecosystem: Environmental > Terrestrial > Soil > Wetlands | place: USA: Florida...
CGGAAGATACTTTGAGCTCGTCATAACCTTTCCTCCGTTTTGAGAAACTGTGCAGCCGCGTTCGGCGGCGATGTCCAGTGGTTTCCAAAGCGACACTGGATGATCCCTTCAGTCTAGGCCAGGTCAACTTCCCACTCTTGGGCCGCAAGAACAAGCATCAGACGCGAAATACCGCTGAAGATCATGCTGATGCCGATCAGCGCTCCAATGACGACTGAACTGCTTGCAGGCCAGGCCATCCAGACAAGAACTGCGATGACTAATGTCAGAATTGAATCAAAGAATATCCATCGCACGCCGTGGAGCTGTCTAAGCCGCCAGCACTGCACAAACTCCAGACCTGCTTCTGCACTTAGATAAGTCGCCAGGCCGACTGTCAGAAATGTGATGCCTACAGCGTGTCGAAGCAATAGGTAAATCCCTGCGGCTCCATACCCAACACCAAGAAGCAATTCCCAAATAAACCCGCCGCCTTCGCCCAGTGCATGCCGGCCGAATAGCACATGAACCAGGCCACTAAAGATGAGCAACCAGCCCATGAGTTCTGCAGCAGCCACAGCTGAGACTATGGGGAAGATGATCGCCACCAGGCCGGCGCCAATCATGAGCACGCTCAGTACGATCGACCACGCGAGCGATCGCTTGGCAATTCTCATGATTGATCCTGCGCTCACATGCCTACCTGACTGTTCCGCGAGATTCACGCGAGCAATACCTGCAAATTGCTTACCATTTAAATCGAAGAGTTCAGTCATTAGGGGGAAATACGCAATTGATCCGTTTGCGATTTGGATTGGCAGCGTGTGGTCGGTGATTAAGTGCTGTCGCGGCGACAGTAACCCATTGATGTACTAGATGGATACCGACTCCATTACGCGCGCACCCGATTTCTCGAGTCCCGCGTTTCAGATTAATTCTGTGATCCTCATAGCCTTGTCTCTCCCGAGGCTGTACGGATCGCGAATTCGTGTTCTCCTCGCAATTTTGCGAGGTCGGCAAATGCCCATGCACGCAAAATCACCTATTTACGTCCGAAATAGGCCATTGAAGACTCACGAGATGGAGATCGACAAATGGAGCCCAGTGAAGAACTCGCCTAACCCGACGTCAGTAGAAAAGCCCGTTATCCTCTCGATCCGCGAAGCGACCGAGAATGATTTGCGTCGCGGCATGAGCCTGGGCAAACTCGATCTATAGGAAATTCAAGAATCCGGAAACGATGGCATTGGCATTTTCCGAGTCTGGCTACAACCTCAAGGAAGCGAGGCTCTGGCAAGAGTGTGGGTGCGCAAGCGGTGCCTGTGCGCAGGTAAAGCAGGTTGGGTTCGACTGTGGAAGACAAACAACCCGCCGCGGTGGTGTCGGATCTCGACGCTCGGGTTCACGCGCTCAAGTATCCATTCCTCGATCTCAGTTTTCAACCAGCCCACGGCGCGCGCTCCAAGCTGCACAGGCTGGGGGAACTCCTTGCGTGAAACTGCCAGATAAATCGCGCTGCGCGATAACCCAACGCGTATCTTCACCGCAGGCAATCGGATAATTGAATTCGCCATCATCCTTCTCCATTCCAATCGAGCGTTGAAATCGCTGGAGTTAAACGCCGCCCCAGGCTGCATACTGCTCACGCAGATGGCGACCGGGAAGCATTCGCGCAAGACCGCACAGGAGTGTTTCTGCCGGGATACATGCCGACAGGTTCACAAAAGATGACGAATTCGCCGCTAACAAACGAATGTCAGCCGCACGAAAATGCGCCACAGAAAGGAGCGATGTTGCGCTATTCAGTTGTGGGTGATGCGGTCCTGCGAGTGTTTCTGATGCGGTCCAGCGGGTGATGCGGTCCTGCGGGCGATACGGATCCTGCGGGTGATTCTGGAATTTCAACCAGCTCTAGGCATGGCTGGCTAGAACAGAATCTATGTCTTATCTTCGCCAGTCATCCGAACTAGGAGCATTCTGCATGAAATCCCGTCGTCGAGTCAAAGTTATCCCGCTTGCGGTACACCAGCCCTTGCACGTCCAGGGCGTTCACATTCTTGAGAGCCCTTTCTCCAAGAATGGGAAGAATCTCGTTATCGAGACACCGCCGAATCGTGTTCGGGTCTTTCCAGCGCCTCAGCACTTGTTCTTTGTAGTACCGCTCCCCAAACTCTCTCACGGTTGGGTTCGTGCTGAGGCCCGCGCGCCTTTCCTTCGCTGCCAGAGCAGGAGACTTGCCGCTTGACACTTGCGCCGCCAACTCGTCTCGCCTCCCGCGCGCCGCTTTCAGGGACAGATCGGGATACCGGCCTAGAGTTACCCTCCCATATTTACCATCCAAGCAATACCGATAGAGCCAGGACATTTTGCCACTCGTTGCAAGGACTCCAGATGGACTTCTACATTTCATTGGACAGCCTTGGAAGCCTGGTCACTTTCCAATGCAGAACGTGGAGAAAATCAGACTCAGGATGTCGTCGGAGGTGGTCTGGCCAGTAAGCGAGTCGAGAGCCCAAAGCGCACGATAGAGATCGAGCAGAATCATCTCGTGCGGAATGCCGCCCAGGTTGGCCTTGGCGGCGTCGTCCAATGCGCCAAGCGCGGTGATGACGGCCTGATGCTGGCGAAGATTGGTCAGCATGCCGGGTTCGGCCGCGGCTCCGCCGGTTGCGAGCACAAGAATCTTTTCACGCAACGCCGGAATGCCTTCGCCGGTGAGTGCGGAGGTTCGAAGCGCGGTGAGGCCTCCGAGGTGTGTATCGAGCGCGGGGTCATGCGCACAAGAGGGTGAGCCGCTCTCTGAACGTGGTCCGTCGACGTTCGATGCATACAGACGCGATGAGTCCTGGGGAGGCGACTCGTGGCTCGTCGCATTCGTGTCCGTCAATTCCAGGCTTGACGATTCCAGCAGATCGGACTTGTTGATGGCGACGATTGCCGGACGGCTCTCGACCGCGGCCAGCAAGCGGTGCTCCTCGTCGTTGAGCGGTTGCGTGGCGTCCAGCACGACGACAACGAGCGCCGCATCGGCGAGAGCTTCGCGGCTGCGCGCAATGCCGAGCTGCTCGGCTTCCTCGCGGCCTTCGCGCAGACCGGCCGTGTCGACGAGTTCGATGGGAATGCCGCCGATGGAGATGCGCTCGGTGACAAGATCGCGCGTGGTGCCCGGCTTTGCGGTCACGATGGCGCGGTCGCGCTCTACGAGACGATTGAAGAGCGAGCTCTTGCCAACGTTAGGTCGGCCGACGATGGCGAGGGTGAGGCCGTCGTGCACGATACGGCCGCGGGCAAAGGAGGCTTCAAGCGCGGCGAGCGACGGGGTGAGCTCGGCGATTCGGCGCGCGATCTCCTGTGCGGGCGTCACGTCCACGTCGTCCTCGGCGAAATCGATGCCGGCCTCAAGGAGCGCCACGAGTCCGACAAGGGATTGCTTCACTGGCGCGACGCGGCGACTGAGCGCGCCACCCATCTGGCTGGCAGCTTGGCGTGCTTGGGTGAGAGTTTGCGCCTCAATGAGGTCGCGCACCGCTTCGGCCTGCGTGAGATCGAGCCGGCCGGCGAGAAAGGCGCGTTGGGTGAATTCGCCTGGCTCGGCGAGGCGCGCGCCGAGCTCGAGGGCGCGGCGCAACAGAAGATCCTGCACCACGGGAGAGCCGTGGGTTGCGATCTCGACGAGATCTTCGGCTGTATACGAGTGCGGAGCGCGGAACAACGTGATCAGTGCTTCGTCGATGCGCGTGGCTTCGTCGCCGTCCGCGTCGAGCACATCGGCCAAGCGCGCGTGGGCGTGTTCGAGGGGATGGCGCAGCCGCACCAACTGCGCGGCGATGGATGCGGCCTGCGGCCCGCTCAAACGCACGATGCCGATACCGCCGCGTCCCGGAGGCGTGGCGGCGGCGGCGATGGTATCGGTCGCGATTTGCGGCGCAGGCATAGGCTGCACTCAGTGTAGAGTGCGCGGGGTGCCGCGACCCCTCGCTTTTGTCGCTTCATAGAATTCCATAAGTGCATTTAGCATTTTGCGAATGCAATGACGGCCCTCGGCGAAGCCGCAAAAAGAACATTTGCGTCAGAAGTGAGGATGATCTTCGTCCACCCTCTCACCGATTCTCTTCCTCGGGCACGGCCACTCAAGTCCACAGCTGCTTATTGGACAAAATACCGGCAATCCGGAAACTTGATCGTCATTCTGCCGGTGGGTCCCGAAAATCGCTCTGATATTCTGAGAGTTACGGCACGCAAATCCGTCGTCTTCCCTTTTGGACTCAATTCTCGGAGGAACTCTCACTGCATGATCAACCTGGCGGGCAAGACGGCCGTCGTCTTTGGGCTGGCCAACAAGCGATCGATCGCATGGGGCATCGCCCAAAAACTCCACGAGGCCGGCGCCACCCTTGCCATCTGTTACCAGAATGAGCGCATGAAGGCCGAGGCCGCGGACCTGATCAACGAGCTCGGCGGCGCCGGCGGTTTCCAGTGCGACGTTTCGAGCGACGCCGAAATCGACGCTCTCTTCGCAATGCTCAAAGAAAAATACGGCAGGATCGACATCCTGGTGCACGCCATCGCCTTCGCCCCCGCCGAGGACTTAAAGGGCGAGTTCGTCAACACCAGCCGCGAAGGCTTCCGCATCGCCCATGACGTGAGCGTCTACTCGCTGATCGCGGTGAGCCGCGGCGCTTTGCCGCTGATGACGGAAGGCGGCAGCATCATCACGCTCACCTATTACGCCGCCGAAAAAGTGGTGCCGCACTACAACGTGATGGCGCTGGCCAAGGCGTCGCTCGAGTCGGCCGTGCGGTACCTGGCCTACGAGCTTGGACCGAAGAACATTCGCGTCAATGCAATTTCGGCCGGGCCCATCAAGACCCTTGCGGCGCGCGGCGTGGGCGCACTTGGCGACATGTTGAAGTCGCACCAGGAGCGGTCTCCCTTGCACCGCAACGTGGACCAGAGCGAGGTGGGCGGCACGGCGCTCTATCTCGCCAGCGACCTCGCGAGCGCCGTCACCGGCGAAACACTCTACGTGGATTGCGGCTACAACATCATGGGGTTTTAGGAAGAAGCGGGTTAGCGGAGTTGGCAAGTTGACAGAGGTAGTGCGGCTTCTCAGCGATTCGTACTTTAGGTGGAAGTTCCGAAATGCAGGTCCTTCGACTTCATTTGGCGCGCGAAGTGCGCCAGACTTCGCTCAGGATGATCGATCCATTCTGATGCGAATCTAAGACGCAGGATAGCAGCAGAGTTGGCAAAGCTGGTGGAAACTGCCCGGGCGTGTTCAGGCGGTGTGCAGCAGATTGAGGTTGTGGCGATCGGCGCCGCTCCGATTTTCTGCGGAAAGTTCCTCGGCGTCAGGCTGCGCGGAGACCATATTGCGCCCGCGCCGCTTGGCCGCGTACATGGCGGCATCCGCGCGCCGCATCATTTCTTCCCACCCACGTGCCGGATCCAGCTGCGCCACACCGGCGCAGACCGTCATCCTTATGGGATCGGCGTCGAAGGGCACTTCAAGATCAGCTACGGCCTGGCGCACGCGTTCGGCGATGGTGAGCGTCGCCGAGTCGGAGGTATCGGGCAGCAGGATCGCGAATTCCTCGCCACCCATGCGCGCCAGCGAGTCCTGCAGACGCAGCATGCACGTCAGGCGACGCACCAGGGCCTGCAGCGCCCGGTCGCCAGCGGCGTGGCCGCGGGTGTCGTTCAAGTGCTTGAAGTTATCGATGTCGACCACGATCATGCTCAGCGCGTTGCCATAACGCTGGCTGCGCGCGGTTTCGAGCAACGCGATTTCTTCCATGGAGCGGCGATTCAAAGCGCCGGTCAGGGGGTCGGTGCGCGCCTGGCGGTCAAGTTCTCCCTGCAGTTCGGTTACCAGAAACCACATCTCGCACATGGCCATGCTGGCGGCGAGAAATGCGGCCGCGGCCAGTGAATAGAGCCAGCGCGGGTCACTGTGGGCAAAGACAGTCTCCCAGGGGCGCATGTAACGCATGTTTGTGAGCGCGGCGCGGTAGAAGGCCACGCAGCCCTGCCCACAGGCGACCGCCGCAGCAACTCTCGACACGTCGACAAACGGCCCCTTGCGGTGCTTCCACAAGGTCCATGCCGAGAGTCCGCATAAACCGACAAAGGGCAGGTTGATAACGTTGCCGGTATAGGATATTTTTGCGAAAAAAGTCGAGGTGTATATAGCCAGGACCACACCGACAGGAATCCAGAGGCGGCGGCTCCTGATGGGCTTGCGCACGACAAACCAATAGAGGCCCGCCCATTGCATGGCGATGGAAACCAGGTACAGCTCGTTGGGGATCATGGCCGTCCAGATCGCCGGAGCTTTGCCCTCCAGTCCTTGCAGGATGAGCTTGATCACTCCGACCAGCTGGGCGCCCGCGAACCACCGCATTCCTCTGACCGGGCGGTTATACCAGGCGAGCACGCCGATGCACACCGCAAAAACGGTGACGGTGGCGATGTTGGTAAAGAAAAATGTCCCGTAGTCCATGCCTCGGCGCGGTTCTCCCTTAGCTCTTGCCGGTGATAAACTTATCGGCGCAATGTCGGTTTCGATCTCCCGCAATGACCCGTTGCTCCCAAAGTCATGCACGGAGGTTGAGAGGCAGCGGCCTGGGCGATCCCCATGCCGGGAATCGATGGAACTGGAAAGGACGCAGTTTCAGCGTTGGTCTTGCGCCGGGGCAGCATCTTGAGAGATTCCAATTACCTTAGGAACGCCAGAATCTCCACCCAAACTTTGGGCTCGATGGGCAGCCCCAGGCGCAGGTTGTCCTCGCGAATGCGAAGGGAATGCTCGGCGGGATAGCGCACCTTTCCATTGGGCGCAGCGGGACGGGAATTGTGCAGGGACTCGACTACGCCGTCGGCGATCTTTTCGGCCTGCGAGAGAGGGCCGAAGGCCGCGGGATTGAGGGTCAGAAACATCTGCGAGACGCCAGTCTCAAGCAGCGGATCGGGAGCGATCTGGTGCGTGGCGCGGCCCAGGGCCATCATGGCGGCAATCATGTCGAGCACCACGGCCAAGCCCGAGCCCTTCCAGTACCCGGCGGGCAAGAGCCGTCGTGAGCCCTCGATGGCGGCGGGATCGCGCGTGAGGTTGCCCTGCTCATCGAACCCACCGTCAACGGGCAGCATCTCGCCGCGCTTGCGGTAGCTTTCGAGCGCTCCATAGGAGAACTGCGACATGGCCATGTCGAGCACCACCGGCCCGGCGGCGCGTGGTACGGCAATCACGAGGGGATTATTGCCAATGACCGGCTCAACGCCGCCCCAGGGCGGCTGGTTGGGCATGGTGTTGGTCCAGCAGATGCCGATCATGCCAGCCTCGGCCGCCTGCCAGCCGTAGGTGCCGCCGCGCATCCAGTGATTCGTGTTGCCCATGGTCGCACAGCCCACGCCGTGCTCGCGGCCGAGTTCGATGGCGCGCCCCATGGCAGCCAGCGCGTTGAGATTGCCGGGGCCCCTGTGCCCATCCCAACGCTCGAGCGCGCCGAGTCGCGCTGTCGCCTCGGCTTCGCCGGTAGGATCTACGCAGCCGTTGCGAATTGTGCCGACAAAACGCGGGAAGCGATTGATGCCGTGGGTGTAGACTCCGTCGCGCGTGGTCTCGGCAAAGAGACGCGCGCAGGTGAGAGCGCGTTCGGCTGCGAAGCCGAGGTTGCGTAACACGTCAGCGAGGGTTTGCTCGACTTCTGCAAAGGGGATGCGGGTCATGGCCTTTCAGGCAGCGGGGGCTAGCGGAGTTAGGGCGCCGGCGAATTCAGTTGACGCCATCTGACGAGCGCGTGGAATCTTCGCCGGGACAGCAATGTCATTACGTTGCGAACACACAATTAACTCCGCTAACTCTGCCAACTCCGCTCACCCCGCTATTCCTTCAGCGTCACCATGATCTTGCGCGCGTCGCCGCCTTCGAAAACGATCCGGATCTCGCCCGTCGCGCGCTTGCTGATGCTTTTGAACTTCTCGCCCCACTCCACCACCACTAGCGCATCGGGAGTGAGCAGATCGTCGAGGCCGAGGGTTTCGAGCTGGCGCTCGCTTTCCAGGCGGTAGACATCGAGGTGATAGAGCTTGACAGGCTTGCCTTTGCGCGTGCCGGCGAACTCGTGAATCAGTGTGAAGGTGGGGCTGGTGACCTCATTGGGTTCGGCGGCGCCGAGGGCCTGGGCGATGCCTTTGACCAGCGTGGTCTTGCCGGTGCCCAACTCGCCGCGCAGCAGCACCAACTGCGGGGGTTTAAGCAATTCGGCGAGTTTGCGGCCCACGGCGATGGTGTCCGCGCCGCTCTGCGTGGTGAACTCGTGCGTCCTGCCTTCCGCGGCCACTGCGGCGTCGCTCATTTCTGAACCTCGCGAAGGGCGGCCTTCATTCGACCGCATACTGCATTCACAATCGTAAGACGGCTCAAACCGGCGTCAGGGTTTTGCATGGCCATGCAGCCGGTGCCATCACCTTTCGTCCGCGGCACGTGCTTTTCGGGCTGCTGCATGCGCCTTTAGTCCGCAGCACGCAGTGTCCCCTGCAACCAAACATAACCTTTCCGGCCGTTCGCATCAAAGCGATGTCGGCGCGATTGAAACGCCTGTGCAAGATGTGCCAGGAAGTCCGTGGCCAAAACGATGTGCTCATCGGCTTCGCGCACAGACAGATCCGCAGCCATGCCATGGAGATAAACCGCAGCTTCGACGGCGCGCGCGGCATCCTCAGGATATTGCGCAAGCAAGCCGGCAATAAGCCCGGTGAGCACGTCGCCGCTGCCGCCTTTGGCCATGCCGGGATTACCGCTGGTGTTCACCGCCACGCGGTCATCGGGATGCGCAATCAGCGTGCGTGCGCCCTTAAGCACCAGCGTAACAGCGTACCGCAGGGCAAAATTGCGCGCTGCCTCAAGGCGATTGGCCTGGACCTCGGCGACGGTGCTTCTCATGAGGCGGGCCATCTCGCCGGGATGCGGCGTGAGCACCAAGGTGCGCCCCTTCGCGAGTTTCGCCAACAAAACCGGTCTGGCGGCAAGAATGTTGAGCGCGTCGGCGTCGATGACAGCGGGCATCTTTGTCGCCGAGAGCAATCCCGCGGTGAATTTCGCCGTCTCCGCGCTCTGGCCCAATCCTGGGCCGATGGCAAGTACGGTCTTGCCGGCATTGAGCGCGGCAACCTGCGCGGAATCGAGGTTCTTTGCTGCGACCTGTCCTGCCTCGGTGGCGACAAGAGGCCAGGTCATCAACTCCGGCGCGAACGATGCCACCACGGGCAAGGCAGGCATAGGAACAGCAGCGGTAACGAGGCCTGCGCCGGAGCGCATCGCGGCCAGAGCTGTCATGGCAGGGGCTCCCGCTTTGCCTCCAACCACACCGAAGGTTCCACCCACCACCAGCACGTGGCCGAAATTGCCCTTGTTGGCTGCGGCCGTGCGCGGCGCTTGCGCGAGAGCGAGCGAGGAACCTGCCCAGTCGATGCCGAGTGTGGAGACGATGGCCGCATCGGGCGAGCCGATGGGCGCGACGACGATGGGCTGATCCCAGCGGCGCGTGAGAGCGCCGAAAACGTGCGCCGGCTTGGGCGCGGTAAAAGTGATGACGGCATCGGCGGGGAAGACTGCGCCGGTCGCGGTGGCGCCGGTTTCATCGGCGGGCCATCCGGAGGGCAGGTCGATAGCAAGAATGGGGGCAGGAATGGGGGCAGGAACCGTCGCGCGGCCTCTCTTGAGCCATTCGAGCGCGGCGAGCGCCATGCCTTTCATTGGCGGCTTGAATCCCGTGCCCAGCACGGCATCCACAATGAGGTCGGCGGCGAGCGCATTGTCGTGCGCAGCCAACTCATGGGCGCTCGTAACCGCATGCACGCGGCCGCGCATCGGGTTGGTCAGCTCGCTCCAGGCCACGGCCGCATCGCCGCGGAGTTTCTCCGGCGCGCCCAACAGGAGCGTGGTCACGTCGAGACCGGCTTCAGCCAGCAACCATGCGGTCATCATGCCGTCGCCGCCGTTGTTGCCGGTCCCCGCGAGTACCGTGACGCGGCGCGCGTGCGGGAACTGTTCACGAGCGAAGGTCGCCACGGCCGAGGAGGCCGCACGCATCAGATCGATGGAGGCAATGCCAAAGCGCTCCGTAGTCGCGCGGTCACAAGCCTGCATCTCGGCTGCGGAAAGAACGTGCATCGCAACCATGGTACAGCAGTGGTCAGTGGTTCGTGATCTGTGAACCATCCAGCCCGTAGCCGGTGTGTTTAGTCCCGGCATTTGATGGGTTGGATTGAGAGTAAATCTGTGCGGTTCTTTTTGCCAGCATTTAACGATGAACGCGTAGACGGTGAGACCTCCGAG
>Ga0335078_10018646_pt1 | contig 10317 bp, 13 predicted proteins | sample Lox_Sample_32_FD_206711 | JGI IMG/M metagenome (GOLD analysis project Ga0335078, IMG submission 206711) | Soil microbial communities from Loxahatchee National Wildlife Refuge, Florida, United States - Lox_Sample_3.2 | ecosystem: Environmental > Terrestrial > Soil > Wetlands | place: USA...
GCTGGTCCCCACGAACGTAGGGTCGCAATCCTCTGGCAAAGCCTTCTACACTCTCATGCTGAACGACCGCGGAGGGATTGTGGATGACCTAATCATCCAAAGGCTCTCCGACGACAGATTCATGGTAATAGTGAACGCCGCCAACGCCGAAACTGACAAGCGTCACATGACCGCCCACTCACCAAAGGGTCTCGAAATAAACGACACGACGCCATCCACCACGATGATTGCGGTGCAGGGTCCCAGGGCGTCCGAATCTCTCCAGCCTCTTACTGACCTGGACCTCACGCAGCTCAAGAGGTTCAGATGCGCAGCTACGACGGTAGCAGGGGAGCAGGCTCTGGTGTCGAGGACAGGCTACACGGGTGAAGATGGGTTTGAGGTAATAGTCTACGGAACGACCACGGAACACCCAGAAGGTGCCATGAACGTGTGGGAGAAACTGGCGGCGACGTCGACGCCATGCGGCCTAGGCGCGAGGGACTCGCTCAGACTCGAAGCCGGATTCCCACTGCACGGCTCCGACATCGACCAGAGCACCAATCCATTCGAAGCAGACCTCGCTTGGGTGGTCTCCGCGGGCAAGACAGGCTACGTCGGACACGATGCGCTGGCCGACCCTGCAGCCCGGAACCCACAGGTGATCAGGAGGGGACTCGTCCTGGACCAGGGCATCCCCAGACATGGCTTCGAGGTCACCGACTCCTCCGGCGAACTGGGGGTCGTCACCAGCGGGACCTTCTCTCCCATCACGCACAAAGGAATAGCACAATGCCGGGTAAGGCGTGACCGCTCCGAATTCGGTGCGAGGGTGAGCGTCAGGGTCAGGGAAAATCCAATCGGGGGAACGATAACCAAACCCCCGTTTTATGACGAGCAACTTTACGGCTGGAAGCGCCAGAAGAGTAATTAGCACGCCGAATCCGCGCCACCCCGATGGACGTCCAGGGCTATCACGTCCCCGACGACCTGATGTACACCAAGGAGCACGAGTGGGCGAAGAACGCCTCTGGTCTCGTCAGGGTCGGCATAACCGATTACGCAGCGAAGACCCTAAACGACGTGGTCTACGTCACGTCGCCGAAGGTCAACGCCAAGGTAGAGCAGTCGAAGTCCATGGGGACGGTCGAGTCGATCAAGGCCGTATCGGAAGTCTACTCTCCGGTTTCCGGGACAGTGACCAAGGTCAACAGCGAACTCGACAGCCACCCTGAACTCGTCAACAAGTCGCCCTATGGGGAAGGATGGCTGATAGAAGTAAGGCCGACGGATTTCACCTCCGAATCGAAATCGCTCCTGGGCGCAGGAGCCTACGCGGCCTACCTGGGCACTCTTCTGAAAAAGTAACGAAAAAGCACGCTTAAAATAGCCCAAAGGGGAATCGGGGTTCGGATTTGGGGCTACTGGACACCCTACGGTCTTCCTTGCGCAGACCCGAGGTATCGCGAAGAGCGCTGATGACCTCCATGGTGCTCTCGATCGTTTTCGCGATCGCGGTAATCATGCGGGCATACGCCGCGAAGTACGGTTTCTATCTCAACGAGTTCGACCCCTACTACGACTACTACGCCGCCCAGCACATCGTGAACCTCTTCCACGCCCAGGGGCTCTGGGCCGCATTCTTCGCCAACCCGCCTAACTGCGGGCCTACGGTGTACACCGCCTGCCACAACATGCAGGGATACTTCTATTGGCACGACATCACCACCTGGTTCCCGGTCGGAAGAAACGTAGCGGCTACCTCCCAGGGAGGGCTGCAGGTCTTCGGAGCTATGTCCTATATCGTCGCCCACGACATCTTTGGGGTCCCGATTTCGCTGTACGACTGGCTCATCGTGCTCCCGGTCTTCCTCGGCTCGCTGACCTGCGTGTTGTTCTACTTCCTTGTGAGGAAGATAGCCGGGGACGCTGCAGGACTCTTCGCAGCCCTGATCTTCGCGGTCTCCCCTCCAATCATCGAGAGAGGGAACCTCGGCTGGTTCAAGTCCGAGCCGCTTGCCATACTCCTCTTCGTCGCAGCGAGCTATCTTATGCTCACCGTCTTCGACAAGGACCGCCCACTTCGCGGGCGGGTCCTCCGCTCCCTTGCGGGGGGTCTCCTGATCGGTTACGGTAACACCGCCTGGGGAGGCGGGGACTACTTCAGCGCCGCCTTCGGCCTGATTTTCATGCTGATACCCTTCCTCAACCTCGACCTGGCAGCCTACACTCCGGCGATGATCTCTTTCACCGCCTCGACCCTACTCATGAGCGCAATCTTCCCGAGACCCGGCCCGGCCATAGTCACCAACCCGGTCGGCCTAGTAATGATAGGAGGGACCCTGTTCGCGCTCGTGGCCCAGTGGGCGAAGACGTGGGCCAAGCCCACCGAGTACCGGACCACCCTGTTCAAGCTCATCTTCGCTTTCGGTCTAGGAGGGCTGGCCCTGCTCAGCTTCGGGCTGGTGGGTGGCCTGACCCTGAGGTATCTGACGGTCTTGGATCCAGGGCTGCGCACCGGTAACGCGCTTGTGCAGTCAGTGGCGGAGCAACAACTCCCCACGGGAGCCGACTACTTCACGGCCTATGCCATCGTCATGTGTTTCGCCATGGCAGGAGCCCTAGTAGCATTCAGGCGCAAGGGGTTCGTCATGATCTTTGCCCTCGTATTCGGCCTGACAGGGCTCTACTTCTCCGCGTCGTTCTCCCGCCTCCTCGTCTACTCGTCGATATCCTTGGGCATCTTGGGAGGAATCGGGTTCGCCGAACTCGTCTATGCAATCGTGAAGCCGGGGAGCACGCAGCTCGTCAAGAAGGCGAAGCAGGCGCCAACATCCCGCAACGAGATGAAGGTCGTGTTCTCGGTAGCCGTAATCGCCCTCTTGGTCCTCCCCGCAGGCTCCTACTGGATTCCCAACCCCATCCAGTGCACGTACAGCGGCCAGCTCTTCTGCAACAACAGCCCCGCCGACAGCGGGGTGAGTCTGGTCAACGGCGCCACGATTTACAGCCGGTACGCGTTCAACGACTGGATAGATGCCTTGCAGTGGGTGCGTCAGGACACCCCCACCAACGCGGTGATAATCTCCTGGTGGGACTACGGCTACTGGTTCACCGTGATGGGCAACAGGACCACGGTTGTAGACAACGCCACGCTGAACAGCACGAGGATCGCGCAGGTGGGGCAACTTCTGATGTCGAACGCCACTCAGGCCGCCACCATGGCGGAGAGCATGGGTGGAGGGAGGCCGACCTACGTGGCCATATTCATCACCGGGAGCATCTACCCATACACCGACCAGTCGACAGGAACCACGACCAACTTTTTCGTGCTGCAGGTGCCGAGCGGCAACGGCTTCACGGCCGGCGGAGGCGACGAGAGCAAGAAGCAGTGGTTCATAAGGATCGGAGGGCTGGACGAGACGAAGTACCTGGAGTGTCCTGGCCTCGCCACCAACGAGGTGGCCTCGTCGGGGGTCGCCTGTGAGAGCGTCGACGACTTCAATCTGACCCCCTACGCCATGACGAACAGCTTGTTCGGCCAACTCCTGCCCTTCTCTGCTGCGGGTTACCTGTACAGCAGCGGCTCAGGGACCAGCGCGACAATCCAGTTCTCCACTACCTACCAGTTTAGTTCGAACGGTGCCCCTCCCTTGCAGGTGTTCAACTATCCGAGCACCTTCAATTTTGGTTCGAACAGCACCGGGCCCTTCAGGCTGGCCTACGTGTCTCCGAGCCTTGCCAACGCGGTGAACGGGGACTCGGCCTGTCCCGGGAACTCGCAACTTCAGTGCTTCAACACGGTTCTGATCTATCAGCTGGTTCAGTGAGCCTTCGTCTCATAGGCCATAGGGCTGCGGTACCTCGCATACCTGTCGTCTGGAGAGTACCTCGCCGGGTGCACCGTGACCGTGTCCCCTCCGCACGAGGGACACCTTTCAGCCAGGGTGTACCTGCCGCAGTCCGCGCACTTCAGCATCAGGCCCTTCACGACGACCCGCCGTACTTCCTCGAGATTTCCCGCTTGTAGCTGAACGCGTCGTGCTTGCCGACCCCGTCCTTGATCTTCTCGATCACTCCGTCCAACGCCTTCTCCGCCTGTTTGTAGTCGTCGGCCGTTATCCTGACGCGATACCGGGGGGCCCCGGCGTATGTGATATGGACCTCTGCAGAGGGGGCACTTGCCGCCGCCATCAGGGTCTTCTTGACCTGCTCAATGCCTTCGGGAGACCTGGATGACACCTCCACCAAAGCGCCCACTTCGTACTTAGGCGGGACTATCTTCTCGGCGGCAATTTCTGCGACCGTCTTTGCCTCTTTTTCCGAAAGACCCGTGGTCGCTAGGCCCTTCTCCCCTTTCTTGGCGGCGGCCTCTAGGCCAGCGTAAAGTGTCCCGAACTCCCCTTCGAGCTTCTGCCTCAGCTCCTTGGCGTGGAGGTCGTCCATGTTGAGTTTCTTCTTCACAGCGTCCACAATCGTGAGCGCCCGCTCCTCCCTCTTCCACTCGATCACCTTGGCACGGCGTTCCTCGTTGGTCACCTGCCTAAGAGAAAGATCGATCTCCCTCCTCGCCCGGTTGATTCGGATGACCTTCAGGATTAGCTTCTGCGAAACCTTGGCCACCCTGTCGATGTTCCTGACCCAGCCGGTGGAGATTTCGGAGACGTGCAGGAACCCATTTGTCCCATAGTACTGGTCTAGATTCACATAGATCCCATGCGACGTGATCTCCCTGACCGTGCAGACGACGACCTCTCCGGGTTCAGGGAGGGATTGCTCGGAGCTCATCTTGAATGCACCAGGCCCCTGCCTATTTGGCGTTTAGCCCAGCCGTTTGACGACCGTGGCCAAGACGACCGACTTTCCACCCTTGCTTTCGGCCAGCTTCCTGCCGCACCCTCTGCACCCGATGTCCTTCGCAGAATTGGAGAACAGAATCCTCTCCTCGCCGCAGTCGGGGCATTTGACGAGCAGAAACGCGCTCCTGGTCTTGGGTATCGGCTCGCGGTCCCGCTTCATGCTGCTATCTCCGCCTTCCTGAGTCTGATGCCGTCGCGCATGCTCTCCCTATTGCATTCTTTACACTTCAACTTCAACGTAGCCTTCTTGGTGGTCTTGGCGGTGCGGATCAACTCTGGGAACTTCTGGCCCCCGTAGCCACGCTTCCTCCCCGCCTGTCTCCTTGCTCCCCACGATCCCGCCCGCTCCTTCCCCCGCTTGTAAAGCGCCACGGAGTGGCTGGTGTGGTGCTTACACCATCTGCAGTACGTGTTGAGCTCTTTGGGGAACTTCATTTCTTCTCACCGAATCGGAGTTGGCCCGGTTCCACTCATGCATTTAAGCTTGGTCTGAACCGAACCCGTTTTGCCATGCCGAAGGTCTGCAGGATGAAGCGAATGCTAGGCCTAATCCGACGAAACTCGAGGGGCGAGGAAGTAGAACATCTTAGCGCCCTGGTCGTTCAGTTTCAGCTCGAGGCGAAGCGGCTTCTTGCTAGAGAATTCGAGTTGAACGGTGTCCGCCACGCCGCCGAGAGCCCGTAGGATCCCGGAGATGTAGTCGATGGAGTAGGTCGCCTTGCTTTCGGCGTTCGACTGGAGTTCGAGCACGTCCGCGTCGTTCTTGGCAAGGGAAATGTCCGCCTTTCCGACGTCAGACTTGCCCGAGAAGGAAAGCTTCTCCTTCGTCGAAGCAAGAGTCACCTGGTCAGAGACCACGGAAATGTCGCCCAACACTTTCTCGAAGATCGTCTTTGTCACGGTCGCCTTGGTGTCGAACTCTAGTTTCGGCAGGGGAGCGGACGCGGCCGTGCTCTCGATCAGGTGGATGTTGAACTCGCGCTTGTACCCGTTGCTGAAACGGACGGCGATGCTATCGTCTTCCCCCGCGCTAATCTCTACCGAATCTTTGGTGTCGGCCCTCCCGACCAGCTTGACCAGGTCTTCCACGCGGACGCTGAATTTGAATGGCTTGTCGCATTCGTAGTTGGCCCAGGCGGCGACCGGCCAGGCCAGGTCCACCAGCGCGACGTGAGATGGGTCCATGGCGCGAAAGGTGATCCCTTCCGAATTCGCATCGAACGTCGCCTCCTCGACCAGCGTCTTCACGGCCGCGGCCACCGCTTTCCACTCTGAGGAGGTCGCTGTCTTGGCCAGGAACAACTGAGTGCAGCCTTGTTACAGGCTTTTTGGGGACAGATAATAAGGCTTGGCCGTGTCAGTTCTTCATTACGCCAATCCGTCCGAAACTGACTAGGTTCACCCCCACCAGGCGCCGAGGTTGTGCTTCAACTCTCCCATCAGCCCGGGAGGGGGTTCGAATTTGAGCGTGTAGACCTTGCCGCTGGGATTGGGGGTTGACTGCGATAGGGCAGAATGGACGTTGGCAAGGAACCGCATTGCGGCGCCGGAGTCGCTCCTCCATCTCTTCTCGACGAGCCGGAGCTCACCTCTCCGGTGGAACGACGGCGGGATGTCCAGGATCGAGTTGAGCATGACCCTCGCCCTGACCTCGTCGTTGCTCAAGATCCCCACAGTGAAGCTCCAGCCATCCGATTCTCCTCCTTTGTGGCCGGTGTTGACTACGACATGCCCGTAGACTATGACCCCATCCTTAGGGTCGAACTTTCGAACCATGAGATAACAGACAGGTGGCCCCTCGCCATTCTCATCGGGGAGATACCAGACTCTGAACCTGTCAGTAAGTGGGTTCCATTCCCCCCTCGAAAGGTAGGCGATGTCGATGTCAAGAGGAGCGAAGGGGACCTCCACGACGAGTGAATACACCTTCGTTCCCTGGCCGCGAAGGTACGCCTCCAGTGGGACCCTCAAACAGCGCAATACGCGCAGTCGCTACTTAACGCCCAAGGTAGACGGATGCCCTTATCTGCCGGACACCGAGGGAAATACGCAAAATGGACGACGGCACCAAAGTTTGGCTCAGGTCAGCGTACAAAGAATATTATTTCAAACAAGGGGCAGACAAGATTGAATTCCCCGACGAGCTCGCTTCCCGCGAATTCGGCTACATCCCCTTCGGAGGGGGGATGGTCAGGCACCTTTCCTTCAGGAGCAGCGGCGAAGCGCTGGCCGAGATTCTGAAGCAGTCTCCCTCATCGGTCTACTGCTCGAATGCGCGATACGAGTCGCCCACGAGGCCCATCGAGGAGAAGGGCTGGCTGGGGGCCGAACTCATCTTCGACATCGACGCAACCGACATACTGACCCCCTGCAAGAAGGGCCACGACCTATGGTACTGTGAGAAGTGCCACGCCTCCGGGAAGCTCCCCCGTCCAGCGAAATGCACGAAGTGCGGCGGCCCTTCGATAGAGTTCCACGGGACCTGCGAAGTCTGCCTCGACGCCGCAAAGGATCACGCTAGGCGCGTCATCGGTTTCCTGACCGGAGATTTCGGGGTCGAACCCAGCGCAATCAGGGTGTACTTCTCTGGGAACCGCGGCTACCATCTGCATGTCTACGACAGGAGGTTCGAACCCCTAGACCAGCAGGCCAGAGGCGAAATAGCGGAGTACATGCGTGGCTCATCTCTTCCCCTTCCCCAGACAATCGCGTCTACGCTCAGAAAGAGGCTTTCCACCGGGCCGGAAGGAGCCGGATGGACTAGGAAGATCACAGGCTACGTGGATGAGCGCCGGCAGAGCTACGGGGGTACCCTCCAGAAGCTCGTATCCGAGGCGATATCCTCTCAGCGGGCGATGGTGGACGCATCTGTCACCACGGACATCCACCGGGTCTTCAGGCTCGCCGGTACCCTGCACGGAGAGACTGGGATGTCGAAGACCAGGGTTGAGTCGTTGGCCAAGTTCGACCCTCAGGAAGACCCCGTGGTGCTCAGTGATAGGGCGGTGAACGTCCGGGTCTGGTTCTATCCCCGATTCAGGATGAAGCATCGGGACTTCGGGCCGTTCCAGAAGCAGGAAACCGTCGAATTGCCGACCTTTGCAGCGGTCTCGATATTAACCCGCGGGCTCGGGGAGGTCGTGTAAATGCCTGAAAACACCCTTGAATACCTGAAGAGGAGGCTCCAATCCGAATCGCAATCGGAGACGTTGCTCCCGCTCCCTAACGATTTCTACTCGTCTCTGGCCACATATAGTCAGAAGCTCAAGAGGTCCGCCGGGTCCGGAAGCTCCGAGCTGGTCGTTCGCCTTACGGCGACGCAGTCGCGCATGATCGAGTCCATGGTCGGGCAGCTGCTCAAACTCCGGACCCAGAAGGCCACAAGGCAGAACGCGCTGTTACAGCTCCTCCCGGAGGAGAGGTACGTCTGCTCAGCTGAGCAGAAGTTTCAGAGGCGCTTCAAGACCATGGTGGAGGCCGTGTCGTCCGGCCAGCCGTCCTTCGTGGAGTTTGCGCACCTGAGCGAGTCCCAGCGGAACGTCACCGTGAAGTTCGTCAAACACATCAACGAATTGGTGGGGCTCGACATGAGGCGCTACGGGCCCTTCGAAGCAGAAGACGTCGCGTCGATACCGGCCGCGAGCGCAGACATCCTGATCGCAGGGGGCGACGCCGTGGAAGTCTACACTAGAGACGACGTCTAGCTGTAGCTACGCCACGTGTGGTTGCATTTCACACATCTGTAGAACTGAGTGGGGGGTTCGTCTCCACTCCTCGTCTGCAGGAACCACCAGAAGGCCTCCGTATGTCCGCACTTCGGGCATTCGGTCTTTGTCGTCGGGAGGGAGTTGAGTTTCGCCTCCTTGTCCCCCACCACCTTGATCTGGGGGGAGTTGGCCAGTTCCTCCTCAGTGGACTGCTTCACCGTCTGGGTGGGGGGCTTGCTCGTAAAGCCGCAGTTGTCGCAGACATATGTTATGGTGACCTCTTTCGCTCCTTTGATCTGTTTCAGCTTGAGTCTGGTCCCGCACTTCGGGCAGAACTTCAGGGTCAGGACGACCCACCGCCTAGGGCTTTCTTGACATCATCGTACAGCTCTTGGGTGGTCTCCATCGCTCTCTCTACGCTGTTGGCGAACGCCTTCTCGGGCTTTATACGCTGAGCCCTCACTTTGAGTACCAGCATCTTGATGAGAGGGTGCGGAGGCCGGACCCCGGCGAAGGTGACGCTCTTCTCCTCCAGCAGCTCATGATGGACTATCTCCGCCAGCGAGTAGTCCTCGCCAGTTATCTCCACAGTAAGGCCCTTTTCATCTTCGCTGGTCGACTGTATCTGCAATTTTACTGGAGCGCCCTCGGATTCTTGTTATTAAGCTGATAGGAGCATTGGCTTGAAATCTGGCCGTTTCGACGGGCTGCTACGGCTGGATGGGTGTCGTCCCAAAGTCCTGGGCCAGCTTCCGCTCCTCGACGTTTCCACATTCGACACACTTCGCCTTGGTGGCGTTACCTCTCAGCAGGGGTTTCCCGCAGTTCCCGCAGAGCGCAGCCACCACCCCCATATCTGGCTCGTCTATGGTCAGATGGATGATGCCGTTGAGGAGGCTGAAGACCCGGCATCTGACTATGTCCCCGAGCTTCACGGGAGTCGTCCTGCGGGCGCCGCGCCCCCCGCCGGACAGGCCCCTCAAAGAGAGCATGCCCGAGAAGTCCTTGTAGGTCTGCTTTCCGTTCAGGAAGAATATGTGGACGTTGGCGGAATTGGCCTGGGCGGTCTCGACCTGCCCAGTGACCCAGTCGTCCACCTTGATTATCCCGGGTTCGACGGCCGGTTTGACCGAAATCTCCATGTTCTTCATGTCTTTGACGACGGACCCGACAGTCAGGGCACGGATCAAACCAGAGCTGTCGTAGGTGTGCCGGCCTGGTAGGAACTCCTCCGAGACAGCCAGCTTGTCCCCAGGGAGGACCCCTGTCTGCTTCTTGGTTTCCTTCATTTCTTGACTAACCCCACTGTCAACTCTATCCACTTCGACCTTTCGAGGAACTCCCCCGGTTCCCTCCCCTCAATAAGTGCAACCAAGGCGTCCGCCTGGGGGATCGAGAGCACCGGCCTGTCGAAAGTGAACCCGTCTATCGATATCCGCGGGCATGCGGTCTGGATGAAAGCTTCTATCTCTCGGTGAGGAGCGAGCCGCTCAGCGGTGACGTCTCTCATGGCCAGCTGAACAACCTTCCTGCCGCTCATCTCGAGCCGCTTGGAAATCCATTTGCTTCTCCCGAGCATCTTCTGCCCTTCTTTCAGGCCGGTTATGACGCCGAACACCCTGGCGTCCAACGCCTTGTACACAGCCAGTACGGCCCTCTTCCTCCTCTCGTCGGCTGCCTTCTGCATGTCAGTCACTTCGTTCATGTATGGGTCCAGCATGAATGTGGGCTTCCCGACCGCCAACGCCAGCCCGACCGCGTGGAACTCGCTC
>Ga0335078_10018647_pt1 | contig 10317 bp, 10 predicted proteins | sample Lox_Sample_32_FD_206711 | JGI IMG/M metagenome (GOLD analysis project Ga0335078, IMG submission 206711) | Soil microbial communities from Loxahatchee National Wildlife Refuge, Florida, United States - Lox_Sample_3.2 | ecosystem: Environmental > Terrestrial > Soil > Wetlands | place: USA...
GTTCCAGACCGCGGCGCTGTCCGCGGCCCGGCTCGGCACGCTGGTCGAGCCGGCCTTCACCGGCCTGGAGGCGTTCGCCGCGGACTCCACGGCCAGCTCCGGGATCATGATCCTGGAGTACGTGGCGCAGTCCGCGGTAGCCGACATCCGCCGGTCCGCGGCCCCGGCCGCGCTGGGCAGCGCGGTGCTGTCCCGCGGGGTGGAGGAGCACGCCGGGTTCTCCACCCAGTCCGCCCGGGCCAGCACCGACGCGGTCACCGCCTACCGGGCCGTGCTGGACTGCGAACTGGTCGCCGCGATGCGGGTGCTGCGGATGCAGGGCCGGGCGCCCGCGAGCGGCCCGCTGCGGGCCGCGTTCGGCGCGGCGGATGCGGTGCTTGACCCGCGGACTGCCGACCGCCCGCTGGACGCCGACCTGGCCGCGGCCGAGGGGCTGCTGGACGGCTATGCCACCATATGCCCGGGATAATCGGTGCGGTGGCCGGCCGCCCCGGTGGCCGGGCCGGGACTGAGCTGATGGAGGTCTGATGAGCATTCTGGGCACTCGGGCGGTGCCGGACGCCGTGCGGCCAGATTCCGGGGAGAGCCAGTGACCGCGCGTACCAGCCCACCGTTCCGGGCCGATCACGTGGGCAGCCTGCTGCGCCCAGCCGGGCTGCTGGCCGACCGGGAGGCGTTCGCCGCGGGACGGATCCCGGCCGGGCAGCTGCGGGCGGCTGAAGACGAGGCGATCGCGGGCGTGGTCAAGATGCAGGAGGAGGTGGGCCTGCAGGCGGCCACCGACGGCGAGTTCCGCCGGGCGTCCTGGCACATGGACTTCATTTACCAGCTCGGCGGCATCAGCAAGGCGCCGGGCAACCTGGCCGTGAAGTTCCACAACGCCCAGGGCGACATCGAGTTCACCCCGGCGGCGATGGTAGTGGACGGCAAGGTCCGGCTGGCGCACCCGATCTTCGCCGACGACTTCCAGTACCTGCGGTCGGTGGTGACCTCGTCGGTGCCCAAGCTGACGATCCCGTCGCCGAATATGGTGCACTACCGGGGCGGCCCGGCCGCGATCGATCCTGCGGTCTACCCCGACGTTGAGGAGTTCTGGGCTGATCTGGCCGCGGCGTATGGCGATGAGGTGGCCCGGCTGGCCGGCCTGGGCTGCAGCTACCTGCAGTTCGATGACACGAGCCTGGCCTACCTCAACGACCCGGCGCAGCGGGCCGAGATCGCCGCCCGCGGCGACGACGCCGAGCACCTGCACCTGCGTTACATCAAGCAGGTCAACGCGGCGCTGGCGGGCCGGCCCGCCGGGCTGACGGTGACCACCCACCTGTGCCGCGGCAACTTCCAGTCCTCCTGGGCCGCCTCCGGCGGGTATGACTTCGTGGCCGAGGCCCTGTTCAGCGAGCTGGCCGTGGACGGGTTCTTCCTCGAATACGACGACGAGCGGTCCGGCGGCTTCGAGCCGCTGCGGTTCGTCCCGCCCGGCAAGATGGTCGTCCTCGGGCTGGTCACCACCAAATCCGGCGCGCTGGAGCACCCCGGCGACCTCAAGCGGCGGATCGGCCAGGCCGCCCGCTACGTGCCACTAGACCAGCTGTGCCTGTCCCCGCAATGCGGCTTCTCCTCCACCGTCGAAGGCAACACGCTCAGCTACGACGAGCAGGTAGCCAAGCTCGACCTGATCGTCAGCGTCGCGGCCGACGTCTGGGGCTGACCGCCATCCGCCCAGGGCCGCGATCAAGTCTCAGCCGATCTTGGAGTTGATCACCCGTGGGTGGCCGGAGCTGTGGAAGTAGATGCCGGGGTAGGGCCGCGTCCAGAACACGGCGCTCGGATTGCCCTGAAGCGTCGAGTTCTTGATGGTCAGCCAGCCGGTGTTGTTGTTGCTGACGTAGAAGATCGCGCCGCCGCCTTCGCGGGCGTGGCCGCCGCGGATGATGGTGCTCTCGATCCGGACCGAGTACTTGTTGCCGTCGGTGTAGATCGAGCCGCCGCTGCCGCCGCCAGCGGTGCCGGCGCTGGCCGGGTTGGCGCCGAAGCCGATGGCCCGGTTGTTGGTGAACAGGCTGTTCAGCACGACCCAGGACACCCCGATGCTGCTCAGCGCGCCGCCATTGGAGCAGCGGCCGCCACTGAACGTGTCCTTGTTCAGGTAGACCGGGTGACCCCGGTACTGGGCCAGGGCACGGATGGCCGCGCCGCCCAGGTCGGGGCCGGACTGATAGCAGCGGTTGTTCAGGAACCGGGAATTGACCACCGTGAGCTGGCCGCCCTCGTCGAACAGGGCGCCGCCGCCCCCGCCACCGAAGCTGGCATTACTCTGCCGGACCTGTGAGTTGCCGTTCTCCAGCGTGATGTTCTGCACCACCAGGCGCGGCCATTCCTGGTTGTAGCAGTTCGACGTGGTGATCCGCTGCCGCGAGTCACAGGTGTTCAGATAGATGATCTGGCGCTGCCCGCGGCCGCTCAGCGTGACCTTCCCGCCGCCGTCCAGGACGATCTTGTGACTGGTGTTGCGCACCTTGGCCGTGGCGTTCATCTTGATCGTCACCGGGGCCGGGCCGCAGTTGAAGGTGATCACCCCGCCCTGGGCCACCGCCTTGACCACCGCCGCCGAGGTGCAGCTGGCCGCGGTGCCACCGCCGACGACGTGGTCCGGATGGCTGGTGTCGGCCGCCGCGGCGGCCTGCGGGACGGCGGCACGACCGGCCGGGTTGCCGAAGCTCACCGCCACGCCCTGGTGCTGGGCGCCTGGCACCACGATTGATGCGCTGGCCGCGAGCGGGGCCCTTACCGTCAGCGCGGCTCCGGCCGCGATTGCCACCATGCCACCGAAACCCGCCATCAGCCGCATGGCGGATCATGGTAGCCGGGTGGCCCCTGCCCGTACTGGTGAATCGCCCCAGTAAGAGGGGCTGTTGCGAGCACCGAGCGAGCGGGCCGGCCAGCGCTGTCGGCAGCACGGCGCAAGATGGGACCATGCCGCTGCAGAACAGGGTGCTGCCGACCGGCGAGATCGTCGCCGATCCCAGCCGGGGGCTGATGATGGGCAACCGGGGCTGCCTGCACGGCCAGGGCCGGGAGCTGGGGGTGGCCCGGTGGCGGTCGAAGTTGTGGATCTGCTGCGTGCTGGACTGGCGGGGCCGGCGGCGGGACCCGATGCCCCCCGGCCGGTGGACCGCGCTGTTCTTCCTGGACGAGGTGACCGCGCTGGCCGCCGGGCACCGGCCGTGCGCGTATTGCCGACGCGCGGACTTCCTGGACTTCGCCGGGGCGTGGCAGGCCGCGCGGCAGCCGGGCGCACGGCCGCGGGCCGCGGAGATGGACAGCGTGCTGCACGCCGAGCGGGTGGATCGCCGCCGGAAGCGCACCTACCAGGCCCCGGCCGCGGGCCTGCCCGACGGGGTGCTCATCCGGGTGGGCGGCCGGGCCGCCCTGCTGCTGGCCGGCCAGCTGCGGCCCTGGTCGCTGGGCGGCTATGGCGCCCCGGCCGCGCCGCCCACCGTGGCCGAGGTGCTGACCCCGCCGTCGATCGTCGCGGCGATTGCGGCCGGCTACCGCCCGCTGATCCACCCGAGCGCTGTCCGCCCAGGTCATGACGCACACAGTTATACTGTTCGGCCTATCGGGACAAACGCCGCGGCGGCCGGAGGCTGACGTCATGAACCACCCGGCCATGGCCTAATGCGGGCCGCCGACCTGCGCGCTATCAGCCTGTTCGACGGCCTGACCGACAATCAGCTGGCCGAGCTGGCCGACGGCGGCACCGAGGTGCGCATCGAGCCCGGGGCCGAGCTGTTCCACGAAGGGGAGCAGGCGGACTTCTGGTGGGTGCTGGTCGATGGCGCCGTCGATCTGCTGCGCCACATCGGCCGGGAGGACACCGTTGTCGGCCGGATGGACGAGCCGGGCCGCTGGGCCGGCGGATTCCGGGCCTGGGACGAGCACGGGGTCTACCTCGCCACCGGCCGCGGTGCGGTGGCCGGCCGGCTGCTCCGGGTGCCCGCCGAAGTGCTGCGGGACCGGATCCACGCCTGGTTCCCGCTGGGCCAGCACCTCATCCAGGGGCTGTACCGCACCGCGCGGACCATCGAATCGACCGCGCGGCAGCGCGAGTCCCTGGTCAGCCTGGGCACGCTGGCGGCCGGCTTCGCGCATGAGGTCAACAACCCGGCCGCGGCCGCGTCCCGCGCCGTGGACGCGCTCGGCGAGGCGTGCCAGACACTGCTCGCGTCGCTGAGCCGGCTGGCCCGGGCCGACCTGACCGCTGAGCAGTTCACCGCGCTCGATGAGCTGCGGCTGGAACTCGGCCCGGCCGGGGAGGCGCCGAGCCCGCTGGCCCTGGCCGACCGGGAGGACGCGCTGTCGGCGTGGCTGGCCCGCCGCGGCGTGACCCGGGAGTGGACGATTGCCCCACTGCTCGCCGCGGCCGGGGCCGAGCCCTCCTGGTGTGAGCGGGCGGCCGCCGCGCTGCCTGGCGCGGCCCTGGAGCCGGGCCTGGAGTGGGTGGCGAGCGTGTTCTCCATCGCCGGGCTGCTGGCCGAGATGAAGGAGTCGACCGGGCGCATCTCCGAGCTGGTTGCCGCGATCAAGTCGTACTCGCAAATGGACCGGGCCTCGGTCCAGCAGGTCGACGTGACGGATGGCATCGAGAGCGCGCTGGTGATGGTCGGGCACAAGCTCGGCGGCGGCATCACGGTCATCCGGGAGTACGCGGCGGGCGTCCCCCGGATCGGGGCCTATCCGGGCGAGCTCAACCAGGTGTGGGCCAGCCTCATCGACAACGCGCTGGACGCGATGGGCGGGGCCGGCACCCTCCGGCTGGCCACCCGGGCCGAGCCAGACGGTGTGGTAATCGAGGTCGGCGACACCGGCCCGGGCATGTCGGCCAAAGTAGCCGCGCGGGCGTTCGACCCGTTCTACACGACCAAGGACGCGGGCCGCGGTACCGGTCTCGGCCTGGACATCGCGCGGCGCACGGTCGTGGAACGGCACGGCGGCACGATCAGCATCGAGTCCCAGCCCGGGGATACGGTGCTGCGGGTCCGGCTGCCGGCCCGGCCGCCCGGCCTGGCCGCCCGGCCAGTGAAGAGCTGACCCAGCAGCTCACCACATCGGCCGCAGTGGCCCGTGCGGGGCGATCCAGAGCAGGTCATCACGCAGCACCCGGAACCGCCGCTCGCCCAGGGCCGCGGCCCACGGGCGGAGGGTATCCGCGATGGCCGCCTCGGCCGCCCGGGCACAGGCCCAGCCCTTGTCGGTGAGCGTGATCAGCCGGGCCCGGGCGTCATCGGGATGCGGCTGCCGCCGGACGTAGCCCTTGGCCAGCAGCTCGTCGACCAGCTGGGCGGCGCCCTGCCGGGTGATATCCAGGTGCTCGGCCAGCTGGGTGATGGTGGCCCCGCCCGCGGACAGCCGGCTGAACGCGAAGCCGTGCGCCGGCCGCACGTCGTCGAACCCGCGGGCCCGGACCCCGGCGGAGATGCCATCGACCAGGGCCCGGCTGGCGGCCAGCAGCCCGAAGGCCAGCGCCTGGGCGTCATCGTCACGCATGAGGCCAGTTTGACAGATTGCGCAAGCAACTTGACAATATAGGCAACTTACTTGCGCAACCTGCTATCCGATGGGAGCGATCCAGTGCCGGTCATCCATCCGGACCAGACCGCCGTGCACGACCTGCACGGCACGAGCTTCACGTCCTACGCCAGCCCGGCGCACGGCAGCCGGGAACTCTGCGCCTGGCACATCGAGATTCCCGGGCAGACCACGGGCGTGCCGCACCACGTGTCCCGTGAGGAGGTGCTCTACGTGCTGAGCGGGACGATCCGGGCCACCATCGATGACCACACCGAGGACGCGTCGGCCGGGGACGTGATCCTGGTGCCGGCCGGCGCCCGGTTCGGCGCGGACAACCGCACCGACGAGCCGGTGACCGCGTGGGTGACCACCAGCGTCGGGCTGGCTGCCGTGCTGCCCGACGGTTCCTGGATCAGCCCGCCGTGGACCCGCTGACCGCCTGGCAGAGTGCAGACGGGCCAGCGGCCCGTGACTCACCGCCACCCGCGATGGCAGGCTGGCCGCTATGACTGGCAACTGGTCCCGGTGGGGTCCGGATGACGAGCGCGGCGCGCTGAACCTGATCGGCCCGGACGCGGTGCGCCGCGGCATGGCCGCGGCGGCATCCGGCGAGGTTGTCTCGCTGGCCCTGCCGATGATCGCTGGGCAGGGCCCGCTGGCGTCCATGCGCGCGCCCATGCAGCACTTCATGCTGCGGGACGGCGGGGATTACGCGGCCGGGCGGCCGGAGCGGGGCGGCATGGGCTGGGCCGACGACTCCATCCTGGTGGCCTGCCACGGCACCACCCACCTGGACGCGCTGGCCCACGTCTGGCAGGACAGCCAGCTGTGGAACGGCTTCCCGGCGGCCCGGGTGTCCAGCCAGGGCGCGGCGTACTGCGGGATCGAGAAAGCCGGCCCAGTGGTGACCCGCGGCCTGTTCCTGGACTTCGCCGGCCCGGCTGGCGGCCTGGGTCCCGGCGAGGCCATCACCGCGGACCAGTTGGCGGACGCGGTCCGCGCCGCCGGGCTGGACCCGGCCCCCGGCGACGCACTGCTGCTGCGCACCGGCTGGCTGCGCCAGTGGCGGGACGGCGCCGCCGGGGTGGACAGCTGCCCAGGGCTGGATGCCGGCTGTGCCGGCTGGCTGCGGGACAACGACATCGCCCTGGTTGGCGCGGACAACATCGCCGTGGAAGCGTTCCCCACCGCCAGCGGAGAGATCATGCCGCTGCACGTGGCGGCGATCCGCGACTGCGGTATCTACCTGCTGGAACTGCTGGACCTGGAGGAGCTGGCCAGCCGGCAGGCGGCCGAGTTCCTGCTCATGGTCGCCCCGCTGAAGATCGTCGGCGGGGTGGGCAGCCCGTGTGCCCCGGTCGCCGTGCTGTGACCCCGGTCAGCGCCAGGAGCGGTGCCCGCCGTAACCAGACGGCCAGCCGCGGCGCATCCGGTGGCGGAACCAGGCGGCCACCAGCACCCCGGCCAGCGCGACGAACACCCACGTCAGCAGGAAGAAGTTGACCACCCCGAGCAGCACCCAGCCGCCGTGCGGGATCACCACCGCGAGGAGCAGCACGAGCAGCAGCACCGGCAGCAGCCGGGGCCCGCGCCGGCGGGCCAGGGCGAAGGGCGGCCCGGACCGCTGCGGGCGCGGCCCGGTGGCGCCCCACGGAGCCACGCCGGGCTCGGGCAGATCCGCGGTGACCCGGCGCAGATCACCCAGTGTCTTCGCGCTGAGCGCCGCGGTTATCCGCTCATCCAGCTCGGCCTGGGTGAGGCGGCCCGCGGCGAAATGCTCACGGAGCCGGCCGGTGACCCGGTCCCGGTCCGCGTCTGAGGCGCGCATGCGGTCATCCATTGCTGGTCCCCTGCTTTCTTGATCGGCGCTATTCCTCGTCGGCCGTATCGTCGCTGGCCAGGATGTGGTACATCTTCCGCCGGGTGTCGGCCAGCAGCTGCTCGGCCGCGCGGACCTGCTCCGGCGTGCCCGCGTGCGCCAGCTGCACGATGCTGCCGCCCAGCCGGGCCGCCTGCGCGAACAGGCCGGGAACCTCGCCGGGCTCGTCCGGGGTCATCGCCTCCCACGCGGCCCGGGCGCCCTCCGGGTTCTCCTCGATGTACGCCCGGCCCGCGTCAGTCAGCGTGAACGTGCGGCGGCCGGCTGACTCCTGGCCGGCGATCAGGCCCTCATCGGCGAGCTGCTGGAGGGCCGGGTAGACCGCGCCGGGGCTGGGCCGCCAGGCCCCGCCGCTGCGCTCCTCGATCTCCGACATGATCTGGTAGCCGTTACGCGGGCCCTCCCGCAGCAGGGCCAGGATCGCGGCGCGGACGTCGCCGCGGCTGGCCTTGGGGCCACGCGGCGGCGGTCCCGGCGGCCCGGGCCACCAGTCACCCCATCCGCCGCCGGCCCGGGCGCCCTTGAACTTCCCGAAGCCCTTGTCCCACGGCGGCCCGCCCCAGCCGGGGCCGTGCATTCCGTGCAGGGCGTCCTTCAGCTGGCTGATCAGGGTGTCCATGCACCCGGACAGATCGAACAGGCTGGCGTCGAAGTCCCCAGCGGCTGACCAGGCTGCGGGCATCAGGTCCTCCCAAAGGCGATCTGCTCACGATACGATCCCGATATATCGTTACTTTACGTCAGGCCGGGGCGGCTGGCAACCGAAGGCCGGGTGGCCTGCCGGGCCGGGCCCGGAGTGGGCGGGCCGCCGCCGCAGGCTGGGCCAACCGGGCGGCCCGCACCGCCGGTGAGCTGAGATCATGAAGGCGGTCCCGGCCGCCAGGCTGGTCCCGGGACCGGAGGGGGAGTGCGATGACCGACGTGATCGTGGTCACTGGCGCGGCGGGTGCGCTCGGCCGAGCCGTGCTGGACGAACTGCACCGCCGGGGTGTGGCCGTGGCCGCGCTGGACCGGCCGGGCGCCGCGCTCGACGAAGTGGGGGCCCGGCCCGGCGTGCATCCAGTGGCCGTGGAACTGGCCGATCACGAGGCGGTGCGCCAGGCGTTCCAGCAGGTCGACGCGGTCGGCCCGACGGCCGCGCTGATCGCGCTGGCGGGCGGGTTCCGGCCGAGTTCGCTCGCGAAGCTGGACCAGGACGTGCTGGACAGCATGTGGCAGTCCAATGTGGAATCGCTGCTGTGGTGCTGCCAGCAGGCGGTGCCCCGGATGGCCGCGGCCGGCGGCGGCGCGATCGTGACCATGGGTTCCAAGACCGCGGTGACCGGGCCGGCCCCGCTGGCCCACGCGACCAGCAAGGCCGCGGTGGTCCGGGCCAGTGAGCTGCTGGCCGAGGAACTGCGGCCGCAGCACATCCGGGTGAACTGCGTGCTGCCGTCGGTCATCGACACGCCGGCCAACCGGACCTGGATGCCAGCGGACCTGGCCGCGCGGGCGGTCGCCCCGGCCGCGATCGCCAAGGTGATCGCGTTCCTGATCGGCCCGGACGCCGCTCCGGTCAGCGGCGCCCGGATCCCGGTCTACGGCGACGCCTGAGCGTCATTCGATCGGCTGGTGGGCCAGGGCGGGCGGCTCGCGCCCGGCCAGCAGCCAGCCCGCGGCCACCGCGGCCAGCGGCATGCCGATCAGGATGACCAGCAGGCTGGTGGTGGGCACGCTGGACAGCTCGGACAGGCCGTCGAGCGAATTGTCCGCGGAGAAGGCGATGACGCCGATGTACGCCGCCACCGTGCCGAGCAGCGCGCCGAGCAGGGCCAGGCCGCCCGCGGTGGCCGCGGTGATGGTCCGGCGGCTCCAGCTGCTCGCGCCGGTCGCGGCCAGCGTGCGCCGGTCGCTGGCCGTCTCGCTGCGGATCAGGCCGACGCTCATAGCCAGGATGCCCAGGGCGAGTGCGATCCCGAACAGCGTGGCCCAGGTGATGATCTCCGACGACGTGGGCTGGCTGTTCCTGGTCTCCAGGCTCAGGCCCGCGCTGGCCGCGGCGTTCCGGGCGTTGCTGATCTGCGCGGCGGTGGGCGGGTGCGGGGCCTGGATCAGCCAGCCCGCCACGCTGAGGCTGCGGCCGAGGTGCAGCGTGCGCACGGCGTGCTCGGTGATCACGGTGTTCGGCGCCGACGTGCCCGACGGGAGCGCGCTGATCTCCTGGATCACCGGGTTGGCCAGGCAGCTGGTCTTCGGGCACGGGAAGCTGTTCCCGCTCGGGCCACCGGGCGGGCCGGGATTGCCGGAGCTGCCTGGCGGCGGGCCGTAGAAGAGCTGCATCCGCGACAGGCCGGACAGCCCGGGCCGCATGGTCAGGATGTCGGCGTTCGGGTTCACCGCCGTGATCCCGAACGCGTGCAGCAGCTGCGGGGTGGCCACGTAGATGGGCCCGTCCCAGTTGCGCCCGGCCGCGGCGTGCGTCAGCGAGGCGCTGGTCAAATCGAGCTGGACCAGGCCGTGCGAACCGAGCCCGGCCGCGATGGCCCCGGCCTGCGCCGCCGCGGAGCGCAGCTTGCCCCCGGTCAGCGAGGCGACCGGGCCGCTGCCGGGCCCGCCTCCCTGGCCCACCGGGGTGTACACGATGACCTGGTTCGGCGCCAGGTTGGGCCCGGCGTAGTCGAGGACGTTCCCGTACCGCTGCGCGGACAGGATGCAGACCATCATGGCGGCCAGCACGCCGATGCTGATCGCGGCGAGGGCGGAACCCGACCGGGCCCGGTACCGGGCCAGGTCGCGCAGGGCCAGCCGGACCGAGATCGGGGCCCGGCGGCCCGCCCGGCCCGCCAGGGCCAGGCACACCGGGCAGAACAGGATCACCGCCGCGATCA
>Ga0335078_10018648_pt1 | contig 10317 bp, 7 predicted proteins | sample Lox_Sample_32_FD_206711 | JGI IMG/M metagenome (GOLD analysis project Ga0335078, IMG submission 206711) | Soil microbial communities from Loxahatchee National Wildlife Refuge, Florida, United States - Lox_Sample_3.2 | ecosystem: Environmental > Terrestrial > Soil > Wetlands | place: USA: Florida...
GTCCGGCATGACAGTCGTGTTCGACAACATGATGGACGGCACGGCCTGCGTCACCGGGAACGCGCCGTGGCGGTGGGACGACGTCATCACCGACCTGGGGATGCGCCAGGCCGACGTCGCCCACGCCGACGGCGTGCTGGTCGTCCGCACCGTGGCCGACATCGACGAGGCCTACCGCTCGGGCCGGGTGGGCCTGGTGTTCGGGCTGGAGGCCGCGACCCCGATCGAGAACGAGATCGACCGCCTCGACGTGCTCTACGGCCTGGGCATCCGGCAGATCGGGATCGCCTACTCCGACGCCAACGCGCTCGGCAGCGGCCTGTCCGAGGAGACCGACGGCGGGCTCACCGCGTTCGGCCGCCGGGCCGTGCGGCGGATGAACAAGCTCGGCCTGGCCATCGACCTGTCGCACTCCTCTGACCGCACCGCGCTCGACGTGTGCCAGGTCAGCGAGCGGCCGGTGCTCATCACCCACGCGGGCGCCCGGGCGGTGTGGGACACCCGCCGGATGAAGCCCGACGACGTGCTGCGCGCGGTCGCGCAGACCGGCGGCGTGATCGGGATGTCGGCGGCCCCGCACACCACGCTGTCCGCTGCCCATCCCAGGCACAGCATCGACTCGGTGATGGATCACTTCCTGTACTGCGCGGACCTGGTCGGCATCGACCATCTCGCGTTCGGGCCGGACACGCTCTACGGCGATCACGTCGCGCTGCACCGCATCTTCGCCCGCCTGCTCAGCCTGGGCCGGGCGACCGGCGGTCCCGCCTTCGAGCCGGTCGGCTACGTCGACGGCCTGGAGAACCCGACGGAGAACTTCGCCAACATCTGCGGCTGGCTGGTCAGGCGCGGCTTCGACGATGCCGCGATCCGCGCCGTCATCGGCGGCAACATCTACCGGGTGCTGCAGTCGATCTGGGTAGCCTGACTCGGCAGCCTGACTCGCGCCCCGGCTCAGCCGCCGGATGCCTCCTCGGCCACTTCCAGCCAGCGATCCTCCAGTGCTGCCCTTTCAGCCTTAACAGATCGCAGTTCCTCATCGAGCTCGATCAGGCGGGTGTAGTCGGCGGCGGCCGCGGCGAGCGCCTGATGCAGCTCAGACTCGCGGGCGGCGATCCGTTCTACCTGGCGGTCGAGCCTGGCCAGCTCCTTGCGAGCCTCCCGCAGCCGGCTAGCCGAGCCGGTGCGCTGGTCAGGCGCGGCAGCGCCGGGAGCCGCCGGCGGGCCGTCCAGCCCGGCCTCCCGCAGCCTGAGGTACTCGTCCACACCGCCGGGCAGGAACGGCAGCGCGCCGCCGACCAGGGCGAGCACGCGGTCGGTGACCCGCTCGAGGAAGTACCGGTCATGGCTGACCACGACGATCGAGCCTGGGAAGCCGTCGAGCAGGTCCTCGAGCTCGGTCAGCGTGTCGATGTCCAGGTCGTTGGTCGGCTCGTCGAGCAGCAGCACGTTCGGCTCGGCCATCAGCAGCATCTGGAGCTGCAGCCTGCGCCGTTCCCCGCCGGACAGGTCGGCCACCGGCGTCCACTGCCGGTCCGCGGTCAGGCCGAGCCGGTCGAGCAGCTGGCTGGCCGACAGCTCGCGCTTGCCGATCCTGACCGTGCCGCGCACCTGCTGCGCGGCCTCGAGCACGCGCAGCCCCGGGTCGACCGGCGCCGGCTCCTGGGTCAGGTAGCCGAGCCTGACGGTCTTGCCGGTCACCACCTCGCCCGAGCGGTCAAGGCCGGTGTTCACCCCGGCGAGCACGTTGAGCAGGGTGGTCTTGCCGCTGCCGTTCACGCCGACCACGCCGACCCGGTCGCCGGGCCCGAGCTGCCAGGTGACGTGGTCGAGCAGGACCCGCTCGCCCGCCCGCACGGTCACGTCGGTCAGGTCGATGACGGTCTTGCCGAGCCTGGCGGCGGCCAGCGCAGACAGCTCGACCGAGTCCCTGGCGGGCGGCTCGTCGGCGATCAGCGCGGCGGCGGCCTCGATCCGGAACTTGGGCTTGCTGGTCCTGGCCGGCGGGCCGGACCGCAGCCATGCGAGCTCCTTGCGCAGCAGGTTCCTGCGGCGCTGGTCCTGCGCGACCGCCAGCCTGGCCCGCTCGGCCTTGGCCAGCACGTACGCAGAGTAGCCGCCGTCGTAGGAGTAGACCTGGCCGTCGGCAAGCTCCCAGGTGCGTTCGGACACGGCGTCGAGGAACCACCGGTCATGGGTCACCACGACGAACGCCGTGCCGTGGCTGCTGAGGTACCCTGCCAGCCAGCCGATCGCCTCGATGTCCAGGTGGTTGGTCGGCTCGTCGAGCAGCAGCAGGTCGCGGGGGTCGCGGAGCAGCGCGGCCAGCGCGACCCGCCGCCGCTCGCCGCCGGACAGCCGCTCCGCGCTGGCCGCGAGGTCGATGCCGGACAGCAGGGCGGTGAGCAGGCCGCGTCCGCGGGCGTCCGCCGCCCACTCGTGCTCGGGAAGCGTTCCGAACACAAGCTCCCTGACCGATCCGGTCAGCTCAGCGGACTGGGGCAGGTAGCCGATCCGGGCGTCGCGTGACCTGGTCGAGCGGCCGGCGCTGAGGCCGACGCGGCCCGCGAGCGCCTCGAGCAGCGTGGTCTTGCCCGAGCCGTTGCGGCCCACCAGGCCGATCCGGTCGCCGTCCGCGACGCCGAGCGAGACCCCGTCGAGCAGCACCCGGGTCCCATAGGCCTTGACCGCGGACTCGAGGTTGACGATGTTCACACCGGGGCACCCGGCTCGATCACGCACGCTCCGGGCACCGGGCCGGCCACTACGGCGACCGCGCGGCACACCCCGGCGCCGGTGACCGCGATGGCCAAATCACGCGCGGCCTCGGCGTCGCCGGCGAGGAACGCGCAGGTCGGTCCCGAGCCTGAGACGACCGCGCCGAGCGCGCCGGCCTCCTTGCCCGCCGCGAGGGCGCGGCGGAGCAGCGGCTGCAGCGACAGCGCGGCGGGCTGGAGGTCATTGCTGAGCAGCGGGCCGACCGCGGCCGGATCGCCGGAGCGCAGCGCGGCCATCAGCTCGGTGCTCAGCGCGGGCGCCGTGACCTCGCCGTCGGCTTCGGGTCCGGTGCGGGCGGACCGCAGCCGGTCGCAGGCCGCGTACACGTCGGGTGTGGCCAGCCCCGACGCGCCGAACGCCAGCACCCAGTGGTAACCGCCTGAGGCCAGCGCCCTGGTCAGCCGCTCGCCCCGGCCGAGCCCGACCGCGGTGCCGCCGATCAGCGCGAACGGCACGTCGCTGCCGATCCGCGCCCCGATCTCGCCGAGCTCGGCGACCGACAGCCCGGCACCCCACAGCTCGTTGCAGGCCACCAGCGCGGCGGCCGCGTCGGCGCTGCCGCCGGCCAGCCCGGCCGCGACCGGTATCCGCTTGCGTATCTCGATCCTGACCCCGGCGGCGCCCTGGCCGCGGCGGCCGGTCGCCCTGGCCAGCGCGGCGGCCGCGCGGACGGCGAGGTTGGCCGGGCCGAGCGGCACCGCGGGACCGCCCTCGCCGGAGACCGAGACGCTGGTGCGGTCCGCCTGGGTGACGGTCACCTCGTCGAACAGCGAGACCGCGTGGAAGACGGTGACCAGGTCGTGATACCCGTCGGCGCGCAGCGGACCGACCGAGAGCTGCAGGTTGACCTTGGCAGGCACCCGGGCGGTGACGGTCCTGGCAGGCCCGCGGACCGGCGTCATGTGCGTGGCGATTCGATGATCGTACGCGCCTGGCCCGCGGCCCGGGCAATCCGTACGTACTGCGCGACACCGAGCGCCTCGCCGCGCAGCGACGGGTCCACGCCGGCCGCGCGGAGCAGCCGCTCGGCGGCGCCTGCGGATCCCGCGACCGGGGCGAGCGCCGACCTGAGCGTCTTGCGCCGCTGGGCGAACGCTGCGTCGACGATCGCGAAGACCTGCTCTCGGCTCACCGGGGCGCTGCTCGCGGCGCTCTCCTGCGTGAGCCCGACACCGCGCCGACGGGGCCGGCGGTCGAACGCGACCAGCGCCGAGTCCACATTCGGCACCGGCCAGAACACCGACCGGGAGACCGTCCCGGCCCGCCGGGCGGTGCCGTACCAGGCGAGCTTGACCGAGGGGACGCCGTAGGTCCGGCTGCCGGGCGGCGCGCACATCCGGTCGGCGACCTCGGCCTGGACCATGACCAGCGCCCGGCTGATCGACGGCACCGCGTCGAGCAGGTGCAGCAGCACGGGCACGGCGACGTTGTACGGCAGGTTGGCGACTAGGGCCTCCGGCTGCTCGCCAGGCAGCTCGACCTCGGCCGGCGTGCCGCCGGCCGGGGTACCGACGGCCGGGGTGCCGACGGCCGGGGTGCCGACGGCCGGGGTGCCGACGGTCATCGCGTCGGCGGTGATCACCGTGAGGCGCCCGGCGAGGCCGGGCGCCCGGTCGGCCACCGTGACCGGGAGCTGCGCGGCCAGCACCGGGTCGACCTCGACCGCGATCACCCGCCTGGCCGCGCCGAGCAGGCCGAGCGTGAGCGACCCGAGCCCAGGGCCGACCTCGAGGACCGTGCCGTCCTTGTCGAGCCCGGCGAGCGAGACGATCCGGCGGATCGTCCCCGCGTCGATCACGAAGTTCTGGCCGAGCCGCTTGGACGGCCGCAGGCCGAGCCCGGCCGCGAGCTGCCTGATCTCGGCCGGCCCGAGCAGCCTGGCGCCCGCGGCCGTCCGGCCGGCCGCCTGCTCACTCACAGCGGCCACGCTAACCGGCTGGCTCGGCCGTCACCAGCAGCGACCGGCCGCGGTCGGCGCCGGTGCCGAAGTCCGCGGCGTCCGCGGACGTGACGACCCGCCAGCCGGCGCGCGCCAGCAGGTCGGCCTGGGCGGCCGCCGACAGGATCGTCAGCCACGGCTCGGTGTCCGCGGCCTGCCGCCGGGCGTTGGCCACCTCGAGCACCCTGGCCGAGTCAAGGCCGTCGGCGTGGGTCGAGAGGCTGACTGCGAGCACGCTGCCCGGGGCCCCGGCCTCGCGCAGCCCGGTGAGCAGCCGCACCGTGGCGGCCTGGTCGAGGTACACGAGCAGACCCTCGCACAGGAACAGGCTCGGCCGCGAAGGGTCGTGCCCAGCGCCCGCCAGCACGCCTGCCACGTCGCCGCTGGCGAGGTCGACGGCGGCGAGGACCGGCCCGCCGGTCCCGGCGTCCTGCGCGCCGATCGCCTCGAGCCTGGCCCGCTTGTCGGCCTGGGTCGCCGGGTGGTCGAGCTCGAAGAACCGCACGCCGGGGGTGCGGAATCGCAGCGCCCGGTCGTCGTAACCCGCGCCCAGGATCACGACCTGGCCGATTCCGGCGGCGATGGCCCCGATCACCTGCTGGTCGAAGAAGACGGTCCTGGCCTCCAGCGAGGCCCGCATGCCGGGCAGCGGCGCCGGCCGCATCCCGGCGCACAGCCGGCGCTGCGCGGCGGGGTCGCCATGCTCGCTCTGCGGCCGGTCGAATTCGGCCCTGGTCATCGCCACGGCCTGGCCGGTACGCGACGGGCTGGCCTGACCAGACTCGTTCATCTCGGCTAGCCCCGCGAGCCGAACACGCGCTCGCCGTTGGCCATCACCGCGGCGCACAGCTCGGCCACGTCCATCCGCTTGCACGCGGCGACGGCCCGCAGCGTGTGCGCGACCTGGGCGGGCGCGTTCTGCCTGCCCCGGTTGGGCACCGGGGTCAGGAAGGGCGCGTCGGTCTCGACCAGGATCAGCTCGGGCGGCGCGACGGCGGCCGCCTCGCGCAGGTTGCCGGCGCTCGGGTAGGTCACGTTCCCGGCGAAGCTCATCACGTAGCCGCGGTCCGCGCATCGCCTCGCGAGCTCGCCGTCGCCGGAGAAGCAGTGGAACACGACCTGCTCGGGCGGGTCCTGTTCGGAAAGAAGGGCGAGCACGTCGTCGTGCGCGTCGCGGTCGTGGATCACCAGCGCCTTCCCGGCGCGCCTGGCGATCTCGATGTGCGCGCGGAACCAGTCCCGCTGGACCTCCGCCGGGGAGCTGTCCCGGTAGTAGTCGAGCCCGGTCTCGCCGACCGCGCGGACGCCCGGCTGCATCGCAAGCCTGGCGATCATCCGGAGCACCGCGTCCCGGCCCGCGCCCTGCTCGGCCCTGGCCGTCTCGTTCGGGTGGATGGCGACCGCCGCGTAGACGCCCTCGTGCTCGGCGGCGCAGGCGGCCGACCAGCGGGACGACTCGACGTCGCAGCCGACGGTCACGACGCGGGCGATGCCGGCCGCCCTGGCGTCGGCGAGCACCTGCTCCACGGGCTCGGTCAGCATGTCAAGATGCGTGTGCGAGTCGAAGGCCGGCGCGGGCAGCGGCTCGGGCGCCGGGGCGAGCGGCGCGTCGGTGATCGAGGTCATCGGCCGGTCAGGTCGCCGCCGGTCAGGCGCCGGGCTCGGTCTCGTAGCCGCCGAGCCGGTTGAGCTCGTCGACCACCACCGCGGGGTCGATCTTGGCAAACAGCGGCGTCGGGGCCTGCAGCGGCGTGCCCGGCCTGATGGCGACGCGCGCCCACGCCGCCTGGCCCGAGTAGTCGCCGGTGATCACCGGGTACGCGCGGCCGCCTTCCTCCTCCACCTCGTCGATCCGCGGCATGTCGGCCCAGCGGCCCTGGCCGCCGAGCATCTCGAACACCTGCTGGCTCGACCTGGGCAGGAACGGGGTCAGCAGCGTCTTGCCGTCGTCGACAAGCTGCAGCGCCACGTGCAGGATCGTCCGCATCCGGTCGGGGTCGGTCTCGCGCAGCTTCCACGGCGCCTGGTCGGACAGGTACTTGTTGGCCTCGCCGAGCGTGCGCATGGTCTCGGTGATCGCGGCCTTGAACCGCGACCGCGACAGCGACTCGCCCACGGCGGGGAACGCGGCGCTGGAGCGCTCGAGTATCGCGGCGTCTGCGGCGGTCAGCTGGCCGGCCTCGGGGATCGAGCCGATGTTGCGCGCGGCGAACGAGATGCTGCGGTTCACCAGGTTGCCCCAGTTCGCGACGAGCTCGTCGTTGTTGCGCCTGATGAACTCGCTCCAGGTGAAGTCGGTGTCCTGGTTCTCCGGCCCGGCCACGGCGACGTAGTAGCGCAGCGCGTCCACGTCGTAGCGGGACAGGAAGTCGCGCACGTAGATCACCACGGCACGGGAGGACGAGAACTTGCGGCCCTCCATGGTCAGGTACTCGCTCGACACCACCTCGGCGGGCAGGTTCAGCGCGCCGAGCGCTCCAGGCGTTCCTCCCTTGCCTCCCTTGCCGCTGTAGCCGAGCAGCATGGCCGGCCAGATCTCGGCGTGGAAGACGATGTTGTCCTTGCCCATGAAGTAGTAGGAAAGCGCCTCGGGATCCTGCCACCAGGCGCGCCAGGCGTCCGGGTCGCCGGAGCGCCGCGCCCACTCGATCGAGGCGGACAGGTACCCGATCACCGCGTCGAACCAGACGTAGATCCGCTTGTCCGGCCGGTCCCGCCAGCCGTCCAGCGGAATCGGGACGCCCCAGTCCAGGTCCCTGGTGATCGCGCGCGGCTGCAGGTCGCCGAGCAGGTTGAGGGAGAACTTGAGCACGTTGGGCCGCCACTGGCCGCTCTTGGACTGCAGCCAGGTGCCGAGCACGTCGGCGAAGGCCGGCAGGTCGAGGAAGAACTGCTCGGTCTCGACGAAGACGGGAGTCTCCCCGTTGATCTTCGACCGCGGGTTGATCAGGTCGGCCGGGTCGAGCTGGTTCCCGCAGTGATCGCACTGGTCGCCGCGAGCCCCGTCGTGCCCGCAGATCGGGCAGGTTCCCTCGATGTACCGGTCGGGCAGGGTGCGGCCGGTGGACGGCGAGATCGCGCCGAGCGCGGACTTGGCGAAGATGTAGCCGTTGTCGTACAGGCCCGTGAAGATCTCCTGGGTGACCGCGTAGTGGTTCAGCGTCGTGGTCCTGGTGAACAGGTCGTACGACATGCCAAGGCCGGTCAGGTCCTCGACGATCACCCGGTTGTAGCGGTCGGCGAGCTCGCGCGCCGTCACGCCCTCGGCGTCGGCCTGCACCTGGATCGGCGTGCCGTGCTCGTCGGTGCCACTGACCATCAGCACCTTGTCCCCGGCCATCCTGTGGTACCTGCTGAACATGTCGCAGGGCAGCCCGAACCCGGAGACATGGCCGATGTGACGTGGGCCGTTGGCATACGGCCAGGCTGGCGCCGCCAGGATGTGACGGCTCTGAGTTGACATGGCATCAAGCCTAGGGGCATCACGGGCCCGGTCGCCTGCCGCCCGTTCGCGCGGACGGCAGGACGCTGGGCGGTATGCGGGGATAAGCCGGAAATTCGATGGCTGCGGCGATCCGGCGTGGCGTAGCCTCACCTGAAGCGGTGGGACGAGCGGCGGCTGCGCTGTGCCGAACCCGAACCGCAACCGGCCATGACGCCCGGGACGCGTCGGCCGGCCCTACGATGACTGCGATGAGAACTTCCGGGTACATCCCTCACGCGCCGGCCTCCAATGCGGATACCGGCGGGCGCGATGCCGCGCTCGCGCTGCGTGACCGGCTGGTGCCGCCGATGCCGCCCGCCTCGCTGTGGGGCTGGGGCGGCCCGCTGCTGGTGACCCTGTTCGGCGGGTTCCTGCGGTTCTACCGGCTCGGCGTGCCGCACTGGATCGTCTTCGACGAGACGTACTACGTTCCCGACGCCTATTCGATCCTGCGGCACGGCGTCGAGCTCAATCACGTCAAGAACGTCAAGGCGCTGCTGGCGCATGGCAGCACGCACATACTGACCGGCAGCGGCGAGTACGTGGTGCACCCACCGCTCGGCAAGGTCCTGATCGCGGTCGGCGAGTGGCTGTTCGGGCTGACGCCGTTCGGCTGGCGGTTCGCCGTCGCGGTCGTCGGGACGCTGGCGATCCTGATGACCGCGCGGATCACCCGCCGGATGACCCGCTCCACGCTGCTCGGCTGCGTGGCCGGCCTGCTGATGTCGCTTGACGGGCTCGAGCTCGTGCTCAGCCGGATCGCGATCCTGGACATCTTCGTGATGTTCTGGGTGCTCGCCGCGTTCGGCATGCTCGTGCTCGACCGCGACGCATCCAGGGCCAAGCTTGTCGAGCTGACGACCGCGCCGGGCGCCGACCTGTCCGGCGGCGGGCCGAAGCTGGGGATCCGCTGGCGCAGGGTGCTCGCCGGGCTGTTCCTCGGCTGCGCCTGCGCGTCCAAGTGGAACGGCGTCTGGTTCATCTTCGGGTTCGCCGCGATGACCATCGCCTGGGACCTCGGCGCCAGGCGGGCGCTCGGCTACCGCGACCGGCTGGGCGGCGTGCTGCGCAGCGACGTCAAGTGGCTGCCGGTCTCGTTCGGCATCGTGCCGGTGGCCGCCTACGTCGCGGCCTGGAGCGGCTGGTTCGCCAGCAGCCTCGGCTACGACAGGAACTGGGCCGCGTTCAACGGCAACCATACCCCGATCTGGTCCACCCTGGACTCCTGGTACCAGTACCAGAAGTCGATGCTCGGCTTCGGGCTCGGACTGACCTCGCATGCCGGCTACACATCGGGCCCGTGGACGTGGATTTTCGTCGGCAGGCCGGTCTCGATGTTCTACAGCACGCCGGACACCTGCGGTTCCCTGCACTGCTCGCAGGAGGTGCTGGCGATCGGCACCCCGGCGATCTGGTGGGCGTCGATCCCCGCGCTGCTCTTCTGCCTGTTCTGGTGGATCTCAAGGCGCGACTGGCGAGCCGGAACGGTGCTGCTCGCCGTGGCCGCTGGCTGGCTGCCCTGGTTCTGGTTCGCCTGGCACGACAGCCGGACCGAGTATTACTTCTACGCGGTCGCGTTCCTGCCGTACCTGGTCATCGCGATCACGCTGTGCCTCGGGCTGATCATGGGTCCGGAGCTCGCCTCGCCGAGCAGGCGCGCGACCGGCGCCGTGATCGTCGGCGCCTACCTGCTGCTGGTGGTGGCCGACTTCGGTTTCATGTACCCGGTGCTGGCGGCCCAGGCCATCCCGTACGCGGACTGGCACCAGCGGATGTGGTTCAGCAGCTGGATCTGACCCCCCGCCCGATCCGAGCCACCCCGGATCCGAGCCACCCCGAGTCCGAGCCCCGCGCGACCCGGGCTCCGCCCGATCCGAGCGCCGACCCCCACCCGCTTGCCCGTGCAATCGCGACATGACGCGAGTACCATCGTGACTTAGAGTGGACGCGCACAGTCGGCTGGTCACCCCGGCGTCGGCCGACTGGTCCCGTGTACGCAGGCAAAGGACGCCATGGCCGCCGCACCTCAATCAGCACCGGACGGCTCCGACTTCGAGCAGCAGGTCGGTCCGTACGTCGGGCAGTTGTATCCCGCGGCGCTGCGGCTGACCCGCAA
>Ga0335078_10018649_pt1 | contig 10317 bp, 8 predicted proteins | sample Lox_Sample_32_FD_206711 | JGI IMG/M metagenome (GOLD analysis project Ga0335078, IMG submission 206711) | Soil microbial communities from Loxahatchee National Wildlife Refuge, Florida, United States - Lox_Sample_3.2 | ecosystem: Environmental > Terrestrial > Soil > Wetlands | place: USA: Florida...
ATCCAAGCGAGCGCCACGCCCGTCAGCTGCTCACGGCTGGCGCGCAGCGCCACCGGCACCGGCACCAGCCAGGCGGAGTCGGCCGCGCCGCGTGAGTTGGTGGCATCCACGCCGGCATCGCTCCACTCCGGACCGCTACCCTTACGGTAGAACAGCGTCTCCACCTCGCTGATGCGCCGGTCGCGCACCCTGATGCGCATCGCCATGAGCACCAGGTTGTCGAACTCGCGCATGGTGCCGACGTAGGTGATCTGCTGGGTGGTCGGGTCGGGATAGAACTGCTGCGCGGCGCCCACTCCGCTTGCGGTGTTCCAGAAGCCATCCCCGAGCTGCAGTTCCTGGCCATCCTCGGTGAAGCGCACATGCTCATCCACGGTCAGCAGCTTCGGCTCGTGCACCACCACCGCCTTGAGGTAACCGTCGGCCACGGCCTGCAGGCAGGCCCGGTCGCACAGCAGCTGCGAGTCCTGCGCCGGAGCCGGTGCCGGGGCGCTCGCCAGCGTGCCGCTGCCGGCGCTGCGGGCGCGCGCCAGGTTGCGGTCGCGCCCATGGCTCACCGCGCCACGGTCACGATCCTCATCGCCATCGGCATGGACGCGGCCCGCCGGGGCGAGGGCCAGCAGCGCCACCGCATAGGCCAACAGCTTTTGAGTCCGGTGCGGCATCACCCTCCCCCTAAGAATGCGTCACCTGAAGGATACTGTGACGCAGCTCCTCGTTGAGCACCACCTGGGCGTCGGCCGCCACATGCATCAGCACCTCGTCGAACTCGAGCCGGCCGGCCGCCCCGGCGCGGATCACCCGGCGCTTGCGCAGCAGGTCGATGAAATTCTCGAACAGCGCCCGATCGAAGAACTCCGGGGAATTGAAGCCGTATAGCAGCGACATGCGCTGCGCCATGAGGTGGCAGCGCTCCTCCAGCTGCGACTGGGTGATCTGTCCGCTGCCGGCCTGCAGCAGCAGCGAGATGGCGAGATAGTAGCGTTCGATGGTCTGGATGGTGGACTGCTGCAGCAGTGACAGCTGCATGGCCTGGGGCGAAGTCGGCGCCGAACGGCACCAGTCCCCGGCGGCGTTGCGCTCCAGGAGCCCCTGCGCTTCGAGCGCCGCCAGCATCGCCTCCAGCGCTGCCGGCACCTGCTCCTCCGGCCACACCAGGAACAGTTCCGCGGCGATGTACGGATAGATGCGCCCGGTCAGACGCACGATGTCGGCGTGGCTCATCGCGGCATTGCCGGCGAAGGCGCAGGCGATCAGCGAGGGCAGCGCAAACAGGTGCACGATGTTGTTGCGGTAGTAGGCGGCGAGCACCGCCGCCGCATCACTCATCTGCACCAGGTCCCCGAGCGGATGGCTGCGCCGGGTGATGACCTTCATCTCCTCCCCGTAGGCGATGATCTGCGCCGCGTTGAGCTGCGTCACCGTCACCCGATCGCTGTACGGGCAGGCCTCCAGCAGCGACTTGAGCAAGGTCAGCTGGCGCAGCAGGTCCGCCTGGACCAGGGTGCGACGCGGGGAGGCGAGCAGTGCCACGGCCAGCAGGCCAATGGGAGTGACGGCGGCTGCCGCGTTGATGTTGCGCATCACCCGCGCTGCCAGGTCCGCCACCGCCGCGTTGAGCCACGGCAGCCGCCCCTCTTCGGCCGTGAGGCGCGTGCGCCATTGCGGATCGTAGGCTTCGAGCAGCGCATCCAGGTGGATGGGCTCGCCGATGTTGACGTGCACCTTGCCGAACTTCTCCTTCAGCCGCGGCAAGGTGCGCAGCAGCCCGAAGAAGCTCTCCTTTTCCTTCGCCTTGCCGGAGAGCTCGCCGATGTAGGTGTCGGCCTCCATGATGCGCTCGTAGGCGAAATAGACCGGCAGGAACACGATGGGACGGGTCGGGGAGCGCAGGAACCCGCGCAGCGTCATGGTCAGCATCCCGGTCTTGGGCTGCAGCAGACGACCGGTGCGGCTGCGGCCACCCTCGATGAAATACTCGATGGAATGCCCGCGCGCCATGATGGCGGCGAGGTAGCTCATGAACACGACGGTGTAGAGCGCGTTGCCACGGAGGCTGCGCCGGATGAAGAACGCGCCGCCCTTGCGCAGGTAGCGCCCGACCAGCGGCATGTTCAGATTGAGCCCGGCGGCAATGTGCGGGATGGCGTAGCCGTTACGATAGATCACGTAGGAAAGCAGCAGGTAGTCCATGTGGCTGCGGTGGCAGGGCACATAGACGATTTCATGGCCGTCGGCCACCTTGGGGAGCGTCTCGGCGTTGCCGAAGTCGACGCCGTCATAGATGCGCGTCCACAGCCAGCTGAACACCCGCTCCAGGAAACGCACGAAGGCCGGGGAGTAGTTGGCGGCGATCTCGTAGGCGAGTTTGCGCGCGCGGATCAGCCCCTGACGCCGCGTGAGCTGCTTTTCGCGCACCTCCTGTGCCACGGCCGCGCGCACCGCGCGGGTGCGCAGGATGCGCCCGATGATGGTGCGACGGTGCGAGAGGTCCGGCCCGATACGCGCCGCGCGCTGGCGCGCATAGCGCACCCGCAGCGCCCGCGCAACGCGCCGGCACTGCACCACGGTCGGAGCGTCCCCGCCGAGCAGGCTGCGCAGCGACACCGGCTCATCGATCTCCAGCAGCGTGTTGCGGCCGTTGAAGATCACCTGGAAGAAGCGCCGCACGCGCGAAGTGATGACCCAGTCATCCACCAGCAGCAGGCGGAACCAGGAGGCCTCGCGCTGCGGCGCGCGCCCCCAGAACACCGCGGCCGGCACCAGATCCACATCCACCGCCGGATCGGTGCGCAGCAGATCCACCAGCTTCGCCAGGATCGGCGGCGGGCGCCGGTCGAGCGGCTCGGTGTCACTGCGCGGATTGAGATAGAAATACGAGCGCACGTCCGCGCGCTGCCCCAGCAGCCGCTTGCGCGGCCGCGGCAGCTTCAGCTGCACGCAGGCGCTGTTGAGGACCGCGAGATCGGTGAGGCTGCGGTGCTCCATGACGTAGCACACGGGGCGGCCGCGATCGAGCAGGCGCGCCGCCGCATCCGTCGGCAGCGTCGTGAAGCGAACCCACAGGGTCAGGATCCGTCGCAGCAGCCACACCATGGCTTATTCGCCCGCTGCCGGCATGTCCAGTGAGATCAGGAAGTACTCGAACAGGTAGCGGATCATGTTCATCTGGCCGTGCAGGCGATGATCATCATGAAGCAGATGCAGCGAGGCGCCGTAATCGCGGGCGAAGCGCGCGCTGTCCTCGTAGGAAACCACCTCATCGCTCCAGCCGTGCACCACCATCGTCGGGCAGTCGAGCACACCCTTGCGCAGCGGCGGCAGGCCCTCGCTGTAGATCGCCGGCGCCATCAGGAACACTCCGCGCGCATGCAGGTGCGAGGCCGCCGCCACCGATACGTAGGCGCCGAGACTGGAACCCACCAGCACCAGTTCGCCCTCCAGGTCCTTGCAGAAGTCCATCAGATGCGCGAGCCGCGCCTGCGGGGAGTCGATGCCGCGATAGTCGACCGATTCGGGTTCGTAGCCTTCGGCACGCGCAGTGTCCGCGAGCACGGTGATCTTGCGGCCCCAGGGGCCGCTTTGCTGTCCATGCGAGAACACTACATAGCGGTTGCTCACGGGTGGCTATCTTATACCGTTGGATGCTCAGCCACGATGCATCCGCTAGGCGTTGAGGATCGCGGTCTCGATTTCCCAGTCGACGCGCCGGGGCGAGGCAGCCTGCCGGTTGATGTTGACGGGACGCACGCGGCTGCCGGATGGATGATGGGTGACCAGCCAGCACTGCAGCACGCCGGGCTGCTGCAGGGCGTAGCCGAACAGCAGATTGACCGCGCCAGTGGCGATGGTGCTGGCGCGATTCACGCGCTCATCCCACACCGCAAGACAGCAGTCCTGGAAATCACCGCTGGCGAACGCGCCCGCGCTGCACAGCTCCTCGAGGAACCCCTGGATCTGACGGCCCGCGCGCTCCCAGGTCGGCGGCGCATTGGGCGCAGTGAGCACCCAGCGCGTGCCGCGCTCGATGCTGGTGGCCAGATGCAGCGCCAGACGATGCGCGGCGAGATAACGTCCGGCGGCCGAAGCCGATACGCCCGCACCAAGCGTGCAGCTTTGCGGTCGGCGCGCCGGGCCCGCGCGCAGCGGTTCCAGAGCATTGACCCCGGCCTGCGCCAGACGCTCGATGTGTTCGCTCTCCAGCAGCACCGCGGGGCGCAGCATCGGCCGCAGCGCCGCCTCCGGCTCCGGGGTGCGCGCGGCGGCGGCGCGGGTGTAGTCGCTGCGCGCCAGCATCCCGGCGGCCGCCGCGCCTGGCGGGAAGGCCGCGATGCGGTTGCGCAGCCGGTCAAGGGCGAGCAACCGGGGAAAGAACATGGCGGCGTTGTCGCTGCGAAACGGCCAGGCCTCCAGCCCCTCGAGCGCCTCCTGCGCCTGGCCCCACTGCTGCGGTGGATCCACGATCTGCAGCGCGTGGTGTTCGCGGCAGAAGCGCGCCGCCACCAGCAGCGTGCTCATGCCCAGATCCTGCTCGCGCGTCAGCGGCGGGATGTACAGCAAGTCGAAGGGCACATCCGGCCCGAGCGCAAATATGCCGGTGCGGCGCGGCTGCGAGCCGATGATGTCGTAGTCCGACAGCGGCCCGCCGTCATCGCCGTCGGCGTTGGCGCCGACATAGCCGGCCTGCACCCCTCCGGTGCCCACCCCGGTCACATCCGGACGTTGCGCCGGCAGCTCACCGCTCAGGCGCGCGAGCGTCGAGGACTGCAGCACATCGGCCACGAAGCGCGCGCTTCCCGGTTCCAGGGTGAGGTTGCGCAGGATCTCCTGCTCCTGCACGTGCTCGGAGCCGGGCTGCGCCAGGCGCTGCACGATGAGGTTGAAACGGTCCGGCGCGCTCACGCCATCGTAGTCGACCGCGGCACGCAGGTACTCGCGCGAGCCGGGATTGACGGCGGTGAGCTGCAGCGCCTGCCCTCCCGCCGGCAGCGTCAAGGTGGCGCCGCGCGCGCCGTTGGTGGCGCGCACCACGACGGCCTCGCGGCCGCCGTTCTCGAAATACTGATCGATGGCATAGGACAGCGGCGAGGGTTGCCACAGACCGCCGAAGATCTGCTGGTAGTCGGCAAAGCTGCGCAGGCGCACCGGTTTGGCCACCGGCCCCTTGAGCGTGCGGCCGACGAAGGCGGTGACGCCGGCGGGTACGCGCTCGATGGCGCGCCCGGGTCCGGCAACGATCTTGGGATCGGCTTCTAGTATTCCGCGCACGGCCACCCGCACCTCACGCGACCGGCGCACTCTAACAGGTTTTCGGAACCCTCAGCCGCCGGTCTTGTGGCCCGCCGTCGGCACCAGGTGGTCCTGGGGATCCGAATCGCCCATGATCTGCTGGAAAGTCTTCTCATCCACCGGCAGGTCGGACTTGCCGTCCCAGGAGGCGCCCACCGGCAGCTCGTTCGCCACCTTGGTGGCGCTCGCCAGAACCTTGTCGACGCTGGCATCGGTCAGGGTCACCGGAACGATCAGACCCCGAGGCGTATGCGCCAGCTGCGTCACCAGTTCCCAGTCGACGGTCTCGCCGCGCGCCTTGAGCTCCTTTTGCACCGACTTGCTGAGCGAGCGCGACAGCAGTGCATGTTGCGCCTTCTGCCAGTCGCGCCGGTCATCCTCGAGCGATCCGAATGACTGCATCACCAGCTGGCCCTTGTCCCAGCCGAACACATAAGGCTGGTTCACGACGTGCACCTGGGTGCCGAGCGGGACCTTGTCGAAGAGCTCATCGATGTCTTCGGGGAACAAGCGGATGCAGCCATGGCTGGAGCGAAGCCCGACGCCGGCGGGCTTGTTGGTGCCGTGAATGAGATAGCCCGGCCAGGTCAGATAGAAGGCGCGGTTGCCGAGCGGATTGTCGGGGCCGGGCCCGACCACTGCCGGCAGGTCATCGCCGTTTTCCTTGTGCTCCTTGATCACCGAGATCGGCGGATGCCAGGTCGGATCCTTCTGGCGGCGCACGATCTTGGTGGTGCCTTCCGGGGTGGCCCAGCCGACCTTGCCAATGCCGATGGGGTGGGTATAGACCACCGCGGTCTCCCCCGGCTTGTGCGGCGGGAAATAGAACAGGCGCATGGCGGCGATGTTGATGACGACGCCGTCGTGCGGGGCGTCGGGAAGCACGAAGCGGGTCGGCAGCACGATGGTGCGGCCCACGCCCGGCAGCCACGGGTCCACGCCCGGATTGGCACGCAGCAGCTCCTCGTAGCCCAAGTTGAAGCGGCGCGCAATGTCGGTGAGAGTGTCGTCCTTGCCGACCGTGGTTTCCTGCAGGTCCCCGATCACGCTCTGCTGCGCGTCGGTGAGTTCGAAGCGGGAGCTTTCCTGTGGGGCCGGAAGCGCGGGCGCAGGCGCAGGCGCAACGACCGCGGGGGCCGGCGGCGGCTTGTTGCGGGCACTCCAGGGGGCGCCGACCAGCGAGCACGCGGCCAGCGTCAGCGGCAGGGTCGCGGCAATGACGCGAAATGGCGACAATTTGGGGGTCATGGTGTGTCGATTATGACATCACCGGGCGGACATGGAAAAAAGCGCCCCGGGAATAATACCCGGGGCTGAGAATGCGGACTTTCGATGAAGGGAAGGAAGTCCGCTAGGGGATTCGGATGCTCAGTGCAGGCGGGCCCAGTGCAGGATGCGGATGTCTTCGCTCGTGAGATCGAAACTCTGCGCGAGCAAGGAGCGCAACTCGCGTGCACCGGCGCTCTGCTCGAGCGCATGCCGCAGCTCCACCACGCCACTCCACTCACTCGACTCGCTGCCGGCCTCAACCGTGGCGAGGGCCTGCTGATCTGCCGTGACGAAGTGGGTGTAGTACTTGGCGGCCATGGTTCAAAGGTTAGGTTCAACACGGCGCGGGCGCCGTGAAACGCTCCACAGATCCATGAGCTTTGATGCCGCCGGATACCAAACATAACGCGGAAGATCGGCTCTGATGACTCGTTATCGCGCCCCACAGTTACCTGGTTCACAGTTCATCACGCCGGAGGGCTTCGCGCGTCTGCGCGAGGAGCTCGACCTGTTGTGGCGCAGCGAACGTCCGCGCGTGACCCAGGCCGTGCAGGAGGCCGCCGCGCAGGGCGATCGATCCGAGAATGCCGAATACACCTACGGCAAGCGGCGGCTGCGTGAAATCGACCGGCGCGTGCGCTTCCTGCGCCAAAGGCTCGAGGGCATGACGGTGGTGGATCAGCCGCCGTCGGATCAGACACGGGTGTTCTTCGGCGCCTGGGTGACGCTGGATCGCGCCGACGGCGAGCAGGTGCGCTACCGCATCGTCGGTCCCGATGAGACCGATGCCGCAGCGGGTCACATCAGCATGGATTCGCCGCTGGGGCGGGCCCTGCTGGGCAAGACACTCGATGCCGAAGTGGCGGTGGCGCTGCCCACGGGCAGCACCACCTTCACCGTCGTCGCGGTGGAGTACCCGGCTACCAGATCACCCGCACGTTCTTGAACTGCCACGGGTCGGTCTTGTCGATGTCCTCGGGAAACAGCCGTTCGCGGTCCGTCAGCGGCGTCCAGTCGGTGTAGGCGCCGACCATCTTGCCCCAGTAGGGCTGGCTGATCTCGATGTTGCGGCGGAAGTCGATCTCATCCGGTTCGACCAGTCCGCAGTTGGGATTCTCCATGGCCCACACCATCCCCGCCAGGCACGCCGAGGTCACCTGCAGGCTGGTGGCATTGTTGTAGGGGGCGAGGCTGCGGGCCTCCTCGATGGACAGCTGCGAGCCATACCAGTAGGCATTCTTCTTGTGACCGGCGAGCAGCACGCCGAGCTCATCGCGGCCGCTGCGCACGTCCTCGCACATGATGCGTTTCTTCTCCTGCACCACGAAGTTGCGCCCGGCAAATTCATGCACCGAGGCGATGGCCGCATCGCAGGGATGATAGGCGTAGTGGCAGGTCGGCCGGTACACCACATTGTTGCCCTCGCGCACCGTCAAGTAGTCGGCGATCGAGATCGCCTCCGAATGCGTGATGCAGAAGCCGTGGAAGTGTCCGGCGAGCGGCGTCCAGGTGCGCACCCGGGTGGCCGCGCCCGGCTGGGTGAGGTAGATGGCCGCGCCGTTGCCGAAGTCGTGGCGCTTGCCGTCGCGCGGAAAATTGCGCTCGTGCGTGCCCCAGCCGAGCTCGGCCGGCTGCGCGCCCTCGCTGACGAAGCCGTCCACCGACCAGGTGTTGACGAACTCGCCCAGCTGTTTGGGCTGCGACGACACCTGGGTGTCGCGCTCGGCGATGTGGACCACGCGGATGCCGAGCCGCTGCGCCAGCCCGGCCCACTCTTCGCGCGAGTCGGGTGCGCCGGCTTCGACTCCAGTGTCGGCGGCGACGTTGAGCATGGCCTGCTTGACCAGGTGCGAGACGATGCCGGGGTTGGCGCCGTGGGTGACGACCGCGGTCGGGGCGCGCGCATTGCCGGTGCGCAGCGCCAGCGCCTCCTCGCGCAAGGCATAGTTGGTGCGCCGCGCCGCACTCAGGGTCGGATCGGTGTAACCGCCGGCCCAGGGCTCGACGCAGGTGTCCAGGTACATGGCGCCCTTTTCCCAGCAGAAGCGGATCAGGGCGACGCTGGAGACATCCACCGAGACGTTGAGCAGGAAATCCCCGCGTCCGACCAGCGGGGAGAGAATGCGCCGGTAGTTGTCACGCGTCAGCGCCTCGTTGATGCGCTTGATCCCGTAATGCTCGGCCTCGGCGCTGCCGGCCTCGTCGGCGGTCACGATGCTGATGCGATCCGGAGCGATACCGATGTGCCGCAAGATCAGCGGCAAGACTCCCTGGCCGATGCTGCCGAAGCCGACGAGGACGATGCGGCCGGGAAAATCGATATGGACCGGATGATTTGTCATGATTACCGCCAGTGTGGTGGAAAAGTACGCTCGTACCCCGGCAGGGCCGCGACGCGGCCGATCCAGCGCTCCAGAGCCGGATAGTTTGCCGCCAGGGGCAGAAAGCGGGAGGACAGCGCACGGGCCGCTGGCTTGCCAAGGGCGCGCAGCAGCAGCTGCAGCGCCGGAAAGATCACGATGTCGGCCGCCGAGAAGTGCTCCCCCACCACCCAGTTGGAGCGCGATAGCCGTCGTTCGATCGAGCGCGCCTCGTTGGCGACCACGTGCATCGAGTCGGCCAGGGCGTCGATGTGCTCCTGGGCCTCCCCGTCGAACACCGCGCGCACGATCTTCATCAGGTGCTCCTCGACGTACGACTGGTACTCGCAGATCACGCGCATGATCACGCCGCCCTCCTCGGGAGAGCGGCCGAAAATGGGCGGGTCCGGGTATTTCAGGTCCAGGTAGTACAGCACCGCGAGGGATTCGAACACCACGTAGTCGCCGTCCTTGAGGATGGGCACGCGGCCGCGGAAGTTCAGCGCCAGGATCTGCGGGGACTTGTGCTCCTGGCGCGAGAACTGCAGCAGATGGCCGGTGTAGGCCAGACGCTTGTACTCGAGCGCGAGCAGTACGCGCCAGGAATACGGGCTGCCGCTGCCCCAGTAGACTTCGATCGCCATAATTTGCTTCGCCAGGCTGTCGGCAGGATTGTACCGACAAGTCAGCCGCGCCACACTGCATCGGAATATGAGCATCGGAGTCCGCCGTGCACCTGATTGAACCGCCCGCACTGGCCGCGCTGCTGGCCGTGCCACACCATCACGACGTGGTCGTGATGGACTGCCGCCACGATCTGTGGCGCCCGCAGTGGGGGCGCCAGGAATACGCGATTGGGCACATCCCCGGCGCGCGCTTCGCGCATCTGGACGAGGATCTCTCCGGTGCCGTGACGGCGCGCACCGGCCGGCATCCGCTGCCCGAGCCGGCAACCCTCGCCGCCTTCCTCGGCGCCGCCGGCATTGGCCCCGACACCACAGTCGTCGCCTACGATCAGGACAATTCGATGTACGCGGCGCGGCTGTGGTGGCTGCTGCGCTGGCTCGGCCATGAGAAAGTCGCGGTGCTCAACGGGGGCCTCGCCGCCTGGCAGCGCGCCGCCCTGCCGCTCGAGACGCGCACACCGGCGCCCCGCGCGCGCGAGTTTCCCGTGCGCCCGGCGCGCGCCGGCGTTCTCAGCACCGCGCAGGTGCAGGAGCAACTCGCCGCCGGTCGCATTCTGCTGCTGGATGCGCGCCCCGCCGACCGCTTCGCCGGTCTCAACGAGACCCTCGATCCCGTCGCCGGGCACGTGCCCGGGGCGCGTAACCAGCCCTTTGCGCAAAACCTCGATGCCCAGGGCCGGCTGAAGCCTGCGGCCGAGCTCGGCGTTCTGTGG
>Ga0335078_10018650_pt1 | contig 10316 bp, 7 predicted proteins | sample Lox_Sample_32_FD_206711 | JGI IMG/M metagenome (GOLD analysis project Ga0335078, IMG submission 206711) | Soil microbial communities from Loxahatchee National Wildlife Refuge, Florida, United States - Lox_Sample_3.2 | ecosystem: Environmental > Terrestrial > Soil > Wetlands | place: USA: Florida...
GGAGTGATTACCGATCAACAGGTCACCAACGCAGCGGCGGTGCAGGCGTTCAACACTCCGGGCCCTTTCGCTATCTCCGATCTTTCGTCCGTTTGGATTGTCTGCGACGTGTACGAGAACGACCTGGGCACTGTCCGGCTAGGCGACGCCGCCGAGATCAGCCTGAATGCGTTTCCAGACCGCGTTTTCAAGGGGAGGGTCAGCAACATCGGCGCCACACTCGATCCCAGCATCCGCACGGCCAAGGTTCGCATCGAGGTTCGGAATCCCGGAATCATGCGGCTGGGGATGTTCGTGAAGGCCACCTTCCGCGGCCAGACCACGCACATGCACACTATTGTTCCGGCGTCGGCTGTCCTGCGCATGCACGACCGCGATTTTGTGTTCGTTCCCGCGCCCGGCAAGAAGTTTCGCAGGGTCGAGGTGGTGAGTGGAGACCTCCTGCAGGACAACTTGAGTCTCCAGGAAATCAAGTCCGGGCTGCAACCCGGCCAGCAAGTGGTCACAAACGCGCTGGTGCTGGACCACGTGCTTGCGCAGTGACTGTTAGCCCGCCGTTCGGGCACGGAAAGAATACATACAATGATACGCGCTCTTGTAGACTTTGCTCTTAACAATAAGTTCGTGGTGTTGGCTACCGCGGCGTTGTTACTCGGTTGGGGCGCCATCTCCTTTCATAACTTGCCGGTGGAGGCTTATCCCGACATAGCCGATAACTACGTGACCGTCATTACCCAATGGCCAGGCCGCTCCGCGGAAGAGGTGGAACAGCAGGTCACGATTCCCATCGAAATTCAAATGGCCGGCATGCCACACATGACCTATCTGCGGTCCGAGTCGATCTTCGGCCTGTCGTTCGTCATCATGATCTTCGACGACAGCTCGGTTAACGACTGGAACCGGCAGAAAGTGCTCGAACGCCTCACGCAGGCGGATTTGCCGGATGGCCAGAACCTGCAACCGCAAATTGGCACGGATTGGAGCACGGTCGGCCAGATTTACTGGTATACCGTTCGGAGCACAAATCCCCGGTATGATTTGATGGAGCTTCGGTCTCTCGAGGACTTCGTTCTCCTAAAACAGTTCAAGTCCGTTCCCAATGTGGTGGACGTTTCCGACTTCGGGGGCACGGTGCGCGAGTACCAGGTGCGCGTCGATCCGAACAAGCTGGTCTCGTACGGACTCAGCATCGGCCAGGTGGAGCAACAACTCACCGATAACAACATCAATGCAGGCGGCAGCTTCGTGGAAGTTGGAATGCAACAAATGAACGTGCGCGCGCTGGGACTGTTCGGCGGCGTACGCGACATTCAGCAGACGGTTCTGAAGACCCAAAACGGAACCGCGCTGCGGGTGCAAGATATTGCGGAAGTCTCGCAAGGTCCGAAGATCCGTCTGGGCCACATGGCGCGGGCCAACCACATGGAGGACGGGCGTATCGTCGATGAGCCGGACGTCATCCAAGGCATGGTTCTGATGCGCAAGGGCGCGGAAGAGGAACCCACGCTGGAGGCCATTCACAAGAAGGTCGATGAACTCAACAACGGCATTCTGCCTCCGGGCGTGAAAGTCGTTCCCATGCTGGATCGCAGCGACCTTCTGCATTTCACCTTGCACACAGTGATGCATAACCTGACCGAAGGCATGATCCTGGTCAGCGTCATCCTTTTTCTGTTTCTGCTGAATGCGCGCGCCGCTCTGATCGTGGCCCTGACGATTCCGTTCTCTCTACTCTTTGCATCGATCTGGCTGGATTTGAGCCGCATTCCTGCCAATCTTCTCTCACTCGGCGCACTTGACTTCGGAATGGTGGTGGATGGAGCCGTGGTCATGGTGGAGAACATCATCCGCCACCTGAGCCGAAGCAGCCGCCAAACCGCGGTTGGTACTCCGAAAACGGCGGCGGAGGTGATCCGCGATGCTTGCCATGAAGTCCAGCGGCCGGTGTTTTACGCAATCGCCATCATCATCACCGCCTATCTGCCGATCTTCACGCTGCAACGCGTGGAGGGACGGTTGTTCCGTCCGATGGCCTGGACGGTGGCTTTCGCCCTTCTGGGCGCCATGACCTTTTCGATACTCATCGCACCCGTGCTGGCAGCCACGTTTTTCCGCAAGGGAGTCCGGGAACGGCGCAATCCTGTCATGGATTTTCTTACGGAGCAGTACCGCCGGCGGCTGCGCTGGGCCATTCAGCATCGGTGGGTTGTGGCCATGGTGGCCATAGCCGCCCTGGCGGGAACGATCTACTTGGGCTTTGGCGGCGTGATCGGAGCTGAGTTCCTGCCGCACCTGGATGAAGGCGCGATTTGGGCGCGCGGCACCCTGGCCAATAGCACCAGTCTCTCAGAAGGCGAGAAATTCACTACCAACGAGCGCTATGTCTTCGCGTCTTTTCCGGAGGTCAAGACTGTTGTGTCGGAAGTCGGGCGGCCCGATGACGGAACCGACACCGGAGGATTCGGTAACACCGAGTATTTCGTGGACCTCAAGCCGCACGACCAATGGCGCCCCGTATTTCACCAGAACAAAGAGAAACTGATTGCCGCCATGAATCGCGCTGTGGATAGGTATCCGGGCGCGATCTGGAACTTCTCGCAGCCAATCGAAGACAACGTTGGTGAAACCATGACGGGCACCAAGGGCGCGCTGGCTCTCAAGATTTTCGGGGATGACTTGAAGGTCCTCGAGGAGAAAGGCGAAGAAGTCACAACCGTGATTTCGGCCATCCCCGGCATGCAAAATGTGAAGCTCTTGCGCGACTTCGGTCAGCCAAATCTCAACTTGAGCATCGACCGGCGCCAGGCGGCCCGTTTTGGCATTAATGTGGCGGACATACAAGACGCCGTGCAAACCGCGGTGGGCGGCAACGCGGTGAGTCAAGTGCTGAATGGCGAGCAGCGGTACGACGTGGTGGTGCGCTACCAGGAGCCATATCGCAACACGGCAAAGGCCATTGAAAACGTTCGGCTGCTTTCTCCGAGCGGAGAGCGGGTTTCGCTGGCGCAGTTGACAAAGGTCGAGGTGAAGGACGGCGCGTACGACATATACCGGGAAGGCAACACGCGCTATGTGGCGGTGACCTTCAACGTGCGCGGCCGGGATCTGGGGACCACGGTGGAAGAGGCGATCAAACGGATCGGCGAGAAAGTGAAGATGGCGCCGGGCTATCGGGTCAGTTGGTCGGGCGAATACGAGAGCGAAAAGCGCGCCGAAGCGCGTTTGGCAATAGTCGTTCCGCTAACCATCCTCGTCATCTTCATTATTCTGTATACGATGTTTCGATCGTTCAAGTGGGCGCTGCTGATTCTCCTCAACGTCGGTCTGGCCCGCGTAGGAGGCTTCCTGGCGCTGGTTATTACCGGAACGTACCTCAGTGTGTCCTCGGGCGTCGGCATGTTGGCCCTGTTTGGCGTCTCAGTGCAAACCGGAGTCATCATGCTCGAATACATCAACCAACTCCGCGCGCGCGGCCACTCGATCGTGGATGCCGCGGTCGATGGCGCGGTCCTGAGGCTTCGTCCCATCATGATGACCATGCTGGTGGCGACTCTTGGACTGCTGCCCGCGGCGCTATCGCACGACATTGGGTCGGACTCGCAACGGCCCTTCGCGATCGTCATCGTAGGCGGCCTGATTTCGGATTTGCTTCTGAGCATTGTCCTCTTGCCCACGTTTTATGTCTGGATCGCGGGGGACAGGGATGTGCTACCGACACCGGAGGCTTCCTTTGAGCACTAGACGCGCAGCATGGGCGGTTTGCACCCTGCTGGTCTGCATGCGTTCTGCGGGTCCGGCATTCGGACAGGCCACGCAGGGACCAACCAAAATCACGCTTGACGAAGCCATCCAAATGGCGCTCCGGCACAACCACACTCTGCTGGCCGCCCGGACTAATATCCAGCAGAACCAGGCGGCGGAGATCACCGCTAACCTGCGCCCGAACCCGGCGCTCTTCGTCGACTGGGAATACCTGCCCCTGTTCTCCCGCCCCGAGGGCGAGACTGTTTCGGCGTACCTCCAAGCCTCGACCGAAGGCGACATCGGGTTGAGTTACCTCCTGGAACGCGGCCACAAGCGGGTCCGCCGCCTGGAAGCAGCCAAAGCGGCCACCGCTGTGACGCGCTCGCAGGTAACGGACAATGAGCGCGGCGTGGCCTTTCAGGTGGGTTCTCTCTTCATTAGCGCGCAACTCGCCGAGTCGACCTTGGAACTCGCCGAGACGGACTTGAAGAGTTTTCAGAAAACCGTGCATATCAGCGAGATCCAGTACAAAGACGGCAGTATTAGTGAGAACGACTACCTGAAGATTAAGATCCAGTTGGTGCAATATCAGACTGACGTCCAGCAGGCGCAGGTCAACAGGATTCAGGCGTTGTCGGATCTACGACAGCAACTGGGTTACGAATCGGTGCCCGCGGACTACGACGTCGTTGGCGACTTCGAATACCGGCCGCTGGCGCTCACTATCGAGGAACTGCAAGCGAAAGCCCTGCAGAACCGGCCCGACCTGCGCGCGGCGGTGTTGGGTGTTAGAGCGGCCAGCAGCCAATACGCGCTCGCCAAGGCGAATGGCAAGCAGGATCCCACTATCTCCGCCAACTACTCGCACGCTAACGGCATCAGCGGCGCCACCTGGTCGTTCAGCATTCCGCTCGCGATTTTCGATCGGAACCAGGGCAATATTGCGCAGACGCGCATTGCCATCCGGCAAGCTGAGGAGCAGCAGAGAGCGGCCAGTGGGCAGGTGCTTACCGACGTGAAGGACGCCTATGAGGGAATGCAGGAGAACGCGCGTATCGCTCAGTTGTATAAGTCCAGCTACCTCGATGTCTCGAAAAGGAGCCGCGACATCAGCGAATACGCCTACCGGCGCGGCGCCGCGGCTCTACTGGACTTTCTCGATGCCGAGCGCAGCTATCGCGCCACGCAACTCGCCTACCGGCAGGCGGTAGCGGCCTATTTGACGGCCCTGGAGCAGCTTCGCCAGGCGGTGGGGACCAGGGACCTGCATTGATAAAGCCATGAATAAGGCAGAAGTTCGCGCCCAGATTGAAGAAATCGGCATCATTCCAGGCATTCGCGTGGCGACGCGTGAGCACGCCCGTTTCGCCGCGGAAGCGGTCAACCGTTCCGGTATTCCCATCGCGGAGATCACCATGACGGTGCCCGGTGCACTCGATGTAATTGCGCATCTGGCCAAGAGCCTCCCGGAAATGGTGGTAGGCGCTGGAACCGTCCTCGATGTCGAAACAGCGCGCCGCTGCCTGGAGGCCGGAGCCATGTTTTTGACGAGCACGGGTCTCGTCCCGGAGGTCGTGGATTTCGCGCTGCAGAACGACATCGTCGTTTTTCCGGGCGCCATGACGCCCACAGACCTGATTGCAGGGTGGAAGATGGGCGCCGACTTCATCAAGATTTACCCGTGCGGACCACTGGGCGGGCCCCGTTATATCCGCGCTTTGAAGCTGCCGTTTCCACAGGTGCCGTTGATTGCCACCGGCGGCGTAAATCAAAGAACCGCCGGCGATTTCATTCTGAACGGGGCCGCAGCACTGGGCATCGGATCGGAGTTAATCAACCCGGAGGGCCTACCCATGATGAAGGAAGAACAGATTCGGGAGCTGGCGCGTCGCTATTTGAGAATCGTAAAAACCGCCCGCGCGCAAATGAATGGAGAGTAACTACCTATGACAAACACACGGGCACTGGTTCTCGGGCTGAGTCTGCTCGGAACATTACATACATTGCCGGCCGCCGAGGGAGTGTACCAGAAAGGGCCCAAACAGTCGTTTGCAGTGACCAACACGGAGCGGGTACCCTGCGCGCCGGGCGGAACCATTCGTCTCAACAACTCGTACGGCTACTTAACGGTTGAGGGCTGGGATGATCCGGAGGTTGAGATCACCGTTATCAATTCGACCGATAGCCCCTATGAACCAAGCCAGCAGCAACGCGGAGAACAGCCCTTCGGGCGGGTCCGGGTGGTCGCCGAACGGCGTTCCGACAAAGATCTGGTGATCTCAACGATCGTTCCCGAACGCCATCGCTTACTGCCAAAGGCGAAGCACCGCGTCACGGTCGAGTATAGGATCCGAGTGCCGCGGGACTCGCGGTTGATAGTTCACCACGGCAACGGCTACGTTTGGGTGAGCGACGTGACTGGAGACCTGGATGTACGCAGCCACACCGGAGACATGATCGTGATGCTGCCGGATCTGAGTCCTTACTCGATCGACGCCAGAACCAGGATGGGCAGCGTTTCTTCCGATTTTACGGGCAAGAGTATGAACCGTGTTAGCCAATTTCTGGTGGGTTCGCACTTCGATTACGCAAGCCAGACTCCCAAGCGGCGGATCTACCTGCGCATGGGGCGCGGAAGCATCGAGATCTTGCAAGATCTGCCGGAGCGACCCACGAGAACCCGCTAGGATGTTGATCGTGTTCGGAGTTCGTGGCGCAAGCTCATGATTCGTGCGCCGGGTGCCGTGCTGGTCTATTTCGTGATGCTCGGCGCCTGGGTGGCGGTGGGTCTATTTATCGTGATCGCGCCGACGCGTTTCGACAACCTGGTGAACGAGAGCTTCGGGCTTTTCCCAGAGGTGCGGGCGCGCGACCGGGGCAAGAAGCTGTTTCTGCGGCTGGTCGGCTTCGGACTGTTGGCATTCGCGGCGCGCTTCGTGTGGGGTATACGTCAACTGTTCAGGACCGGCGGGGAATAAATTGCGCCGCCATGCCTTAGGGCGTTACCGAGCTGACCGTCAGTGAGCGGTTCCCGCCTGCATCGTTGCAAAAAGATAGCCTACCCAAGGCTCGGTCAGGATGTACTTCGGCTTGGCGGGGTTGGGCTCGATCTTCTTGCGCAACTGGTTGATGAAGACTCGCAGGTGTTCCGGCTCATCGCCATAGTCCGGTCCCCACACGGCCTGCAGCAACTCGCGGTGTGGGACCGGCTTGCCGGCTTGTGAAACAAGATAGCGCAGCAGGTCGAACTCCTTCGGCGTGAGGCGCGTCTCTTTTCCCTTGACGCGGATGCGCCGCGTATCGAAGTCGATTTCGAGGTCCGGGGTGACTACCGAGTGCGGACCGCCTTCGGGCGAAGTGGGTGACCGCCGCAGCGCCGCCCGGATGCGCGCCAGCAGTTCCTCCATGCCGAAAGGCTTGGTGATGTAATCGTCGGCGCCCGCATCCAGCGCGGCCACTTTGTCCTTCTCGCTGTTGCGCACGGAAAGGACGATGATGGGCACATCCGACCCCGAGCGCAGGTGCCGGCAGGTTTCCAAACCGCCCATGCCGGGCATGTTCATGTCCAGCAGCACTAAGTCCGGCAGTTCCGCGGAGATCTTAGCCAGGGCATCTTCGCCGTTTCGGGCGTCGATGACAACGTATCTGTGCCCGACCAGCGTGGCCCGCATCACCCGGCGGATCTGCGGGTCGTCGTCCACCACGAGAATCCTTCCAGCGCTCACGAGACCATTTCACCACGGTACACGGGCAACGAGAAGCTGAATACGGAGCCTTGCCCCGGCTCGCTGGTCACCCAGATCTTGCCGCCGTGCGCCTCCACGATGCCTTTGGCGATGGCCAGCCCCATGCCGGTGCCCGGCACGCGGAAGCGGTGCTCCCGGGCGCGGAAAAACCTGTCGAAGACGCGCATTTGCTCCTGCTCATCGATGCCGCTGCCGCGGTCGGCCACGCTGATTACGATGCGCCCTTCTCCCGCGCGCGCCGCAATCGTTAGCGGCGAACCCGGCGGGGAGTACTTCAGCGCATTGTCCAGCAGTTGCCTCAAAACCTGCTGCACGAAGTCGAAATCGGCATCCGCGGCGGGCAGAGCGTCCTGCAGCCGGACATCAACCGGCCGGTCCTGCAGCACGGGTTTGAGCTCCGCGAGCGTGGCGCCGATCATCTCGCCGACATCAAGCGCGCGCTTCTCCAGGTGCAGTTTGCCCGCTTCGATGCGCACCATCTCCAGCACTTCGGCCACCAGCCGGTTCAGCCGGTCGGTTTCCTCGTTAATGATGGTCATCAACTCGCGGTCTTGCGCCGCACGGGATTGGCCCAACAGGCTCGTGACGGCGGCCTTGATGGACGTGAGGGGCGTCTTGAAATCGTGCGCCAGCGCATCCAGCAGCGCGGACTTGAGCACCTCGCTCTGGCGCGCCGCCTCGGCCCGGCCGGCCTCTTCGAGCGTCCGCGCGCGTTCGATGCCGATGGCCACCAGATAGGCGACCGCGTTCAGCACCGCGTCGGAGGGCAAGCCTCCGGCGAGGCCCAGGTTGCCCAGCGCCTGCCCGCCCAGGCGCACGGGAACGATGGCCAAGCCCCGGCTTCGATCGATGAGCGATTCGTCGCGGTCGGCTTGCAGTTGCTCGTCGGAAAGCCGCGGATCGTCCGGCCCCCAGCGGAACGTTTCGTAACTCAGTCTGGCGTGGAAGGCGGCGGTGGTCACGCCCAATATCCGTACCACCCGGCTGACCAGATCCTGGCTGGCGGTGCGCGCGCTGCCGCTCAGCAGCAGGCTCTGGCTCAGCGCGTACAGACCTTCGACTTCGCGGCGGCGCTCCACCGCCTCCAAGGTGCGGCGCTTGGCGCGCGCCGAGAGTTGGCTGGCCATGACGGCGGTGATCAGAAACGCGGTGAGCGCCACCCAATTCTGGGGGTCTTGCACCTCGAATGTTCCGACCGGCGGAATGAAGTAGTAATTGAATCCGAGCACCGCGGCCAGCGAAGCGATGGTCGCCTCCAGCAGCCCCCAGGCGGCCGAGATCCCGAAAATAACAAGCAACAACGTCAAAGCTACCGTGGTGTTGTTGACGTGGACCAAGCGGTAATAAAATGCGACGACCAGGGCGATCACGAAGGGCGCGCCGATCAGGCGGACGGCGCGGCGTAAGTAGGGGTTAGTCATGAGTCCAAGCGCGGCGGACTGTGAGGCGGCCGCTGGCTGGGAGCCTGCCCCACTTGAGGATACACTAGACTCCGAAGACGCGGTTGAAGAATTCCCGCGTCTTCTGCCGGATCTCGCCCAGCTTCAAATCCAGCCGCTGATCGTGCAATTGGTCGGGTGTCCAACGGCGCACCAGTTCCGCCAGCGTCTCGGACTGGGAAGGCGAAGTGGGCAGGTGGCCTCCCGCGTAGCCGCTCGACACGCGCAGCCCGTGATCGATCGCGCGGTAGAACACCGCGGCGTCGCGCAAAAAGTCCGCGTCCTCGCGCTCCAGGTGGCCCATCTGCTCGATGACGTCGATGCGCGCGGGCGTATTCAGCACCTTGTAGAAAATTCCGGCGCCCCGCAGCCGCAGATACATCAAGGCGAAGTCGATATCGTAGTATCCGCCGACGGCAGCCTTCAGCGGATTGCGAGCGCCCTGTTCCTTCTCCAACCGGGCGCGCATCTGCGCCAGTTCCTTGCGCGACCGGCCACTCTGCCCGTAGCGCCGCCAATCGATCTCCTGCAATTTATGCAGGAATTCCGTGGCGCGCTCCACGTTCCCGGCCACCGCGCGCGACTTCATGTACGCGATGCCCTCCCAGGCCTCGGCGTGCTTCGCGAAGTACTCGCGATAGGTCCATTCCGGCTGCACCAGCGCGCCTTCGCGTCCGTTGGGGCGCAGGCGGGTGTCTACGGTGAACATGACGCCATCGCCGGTGTACGCGCTGATCGCGTTGATCATGCGCTCGGCCACGGCCGTCCAGAATACCAGCTCCGCGGCGTCTTCGTCGGGGATGACGAAGATCAAATCGGCGTCCGAAGCCAGGTCGAACTCGCGCATGCCCAGCCGCCCTAGCGAGACCACCATCATTTGCCGCGCCGGCCGGTAATCCGGATTGGCCGGCTGGGGAGCTTCCTCCAGCGCGATGCGGTACGCCGCCGCGATCACCGTGTCGGCCAGATCCGAGGTGCGCTCCAGCGTTTCGAAGATGGGGGCCGGCCGCAGCAGGCTGTCGCTCTGGATGCGAAACATCTGGCGGCGGAAATAGCTCCGCAGCGAGGCGCTGTCTGCAATGGCATCCTGCGGGGATTCCTCGCCCGGCGCGGCAGCAGCATCCAGGTCGGTCAGCATCTCGGGGTGCCGCAGAAGCTGATCGCCGAAATACTGGCTGTGTTCGAAGATATCCACCGCGCGCTCCACCAGCGCGGCATTCGCATCCAGGCGCGCGAAGCCGTCGGAAGTGGCCAGCACCTTCTCCAGAAACAGTTCGAAGCGTTCCCGGCCGCGATTCAGTTTGGCGCGCGCCAGCGCGGCGGCCAGTTGCGGCGCACGCTCGTCCAGAGACCGCGTGAGATTGCTCGCAGCCAATGGCGCCGGGTC
>Ga0335078_10018652_pt1 | contig 10316 bp, 7 predicted proteins | sample Lox_Sample_32_FD_206711 | JGI IMG/M metagenome (GOLD analysis project Ga0335078, IMG submission 206711) | Soil microbial communities from Loxahatchee National Wildlife Refuge, Florida, United States - Lox_Sample_3.2 | ecosystem: Environmental > Terrestrial > Soil > Wetlands | place: USA: Florida...
CCTCGACGCCGACGGCCACGAGGCGGCGGGCGAAGGCGAACTCTGCCTCACGCTCGATCCGCGGCCGACCGGTTTGATGCGCGGCTATCAGGGCGAGGGCGGCGCCGTCGAGCCGAATGCCGGCGCAACCTATCGTACCGGCGATGTCGCCGCGCTCGACGCGGATGGTTATTTCACTTATGTCGGCCGCGCCGACGATGTGTTCAAATCGTCGGACTATCGCATCAGTCCGTTCGAGCTTGAGAGCGTGCTGATCGAGCACCCCGCGGTAGCGGAAGCGGCGGTGGTGCCGTCGCCCGATCCGCGGCGGTTGGCGGTACCGAAGGCGTTCCTGGCGCTTGTTCCCGGCCACGCGGCGGATCGGGAAACCGCGCTCTCGATCTTCCGCCATTGCCGCGCAACGCTGGCGCCGTTCAAGCGGGTGCGCCGCATCGAGTTCGCCGATTTGCCGAAGACGATCTCGGGCAAAATCCGCCGCGTCGAGCTGCGCCGCGCCGAGGCGAGCAGCCGGGAAACCGACAAACGCGCGGCGCTGGAGTTCTGGGAAGAGGACTTCGCCGACAACGAGATGCGCGTGTGATGCGCGCGATCGCCGAACGATAGAGACATCGACCCGTGACAGCGCTCGGCAAACTCCTGCGCACGACGGCGTTCCAGCTGACGCTCGTCTATCTGTTGATTTTCATCGTGTTCGCCGTGTCGCTCCTCGGCTATTTCGCGCTCAATACCCGCCGCCTCATCACCGAGCAGATCACCCGCACGGTAACCTCGGAAATCGCCCGGCTGCGCGAGGAGTACAATCAGACGGGCATCCGCGGATTGGTGCTCGTGCTCGAACTGCGGGCGCGGCGCCCGGGCTCCAGCGTTTATCTGGTGACGACGCCGAAGGGGGAGGGGCTCGCCGGCAATATCGGCTCGCTCGAGCCGGGCGTGCTCGACCACCTCGGCTGGGTCGAGGCGACCTATCGGCGCATCGAGGCGCCGGACGACGTCGATCACCACGCGCTGGTCAATGTGGTCGAACTGCCCGGCGGCTTCCGCCTCCTGGTCGGACGCGACCTCGAAGAGCGCGAACGCATCTACGGCATCATTTCCAACGCCGGACGCTGGTCGTTCGCGCTCGTGGTCGTGCTCGGGCTCGCCGGCGGATTTTTTGTCAGCCGCCGCGTGCTCAGCCGCATCGATGCGATGACCGAGACGGCGCAGACCATCATGGCCGGCGATCTCGCCGGCCGCCTGCCGGTCGCCGGCACCGGCGACGAGCTCGATCGGCTTGCCAACAACGTCAACGCCATGCTCGAGCGCATCGAGGCGCTGATGCGCGGCCTCAAGGAAGTCTCCGACAATATCGCCCACGATCTGAAAACGCCGCTCACGCGCCTGCGCAATCGCAGTGAGCAGGCGCTGCGCGGGGCGAGCGGCGTTGCCGACTATCGCGCCGCGCTGGAATCGACCATCGCCGAGTCGGACGATCTCATTCGCACCTTCGACGCGCTGCTGATGATCGCGCGGGCCGAATCCGGACAGGCGCGCGACAATATGGTCGAGTTCGACGCCGCCGAGATCGCCCGCGACGTCGGCGAGTTGTACGAGCCGCTGGCCGATGAAAAAGGTCTGGCCCTGACCATCGATGCGCCGGCGGCGGCTCCGGTGCGCGGTAATCGCGAACTGGTGAGCCAGGCGCTCGCCAACCTGGTCGACAACGCCATCAAATACGCGGGACCCGGCAGCGCCGGGGCGAACGGCACGCCGGCAGCGATCCTGGTCAAGGCCGGAGCCGACGCCGAGCGCATCACGCTTACCGTCGCCGATCGCGGTCCGGGCATTGCCGAAGGGGACCGCACTCGCGTCGTCGAGCGCTTTGTGCGGCTCGAGCAGAGCCGCTCGCTCCCTGGCTCGGGGTTGGGGCTGAGCCTCGCTGCGGCGGTGGCGCGGCTGCACGGCGGCGAACTGAGGCTCGAAGACAATCATCCCGGGCTTCGCAGCACGATCGCGCTGCCGCGCGCCGGTCCGGCCACATCAACATGAAGCGGCCGTCGTCCGGGAAACGGCCCAAACGACAGAAACTCGACGATGCAGCCTTGGCGGCGCGGCTTGCCGGCGCCTTGCCGCTTTCCTCGGCGCAAGGCGGCGAGCGCCTCGACGAATGGCTGGCGGCGACCGGGCGCAGCGCCGCCGGCAAGGCACTCCGCGCCCTGATCGCCGACCGTCCGTTGCTCGCGCAGCTTTTGGCCGCCATCGCAGAAGCCGCGCCTTATCTTTGGGATTTGCTGCGCGCCGACCCGTCGCGCGCGCTGCGCCTCCTCGGAAGCGATCCGCAGGCAACGCTGACCGAACTTCTCGCCACGGCGCTTGAGGCTGTTTCGGCTGCGCGCGGGCCGGGCGAGGTGATGGCGGTCTTGCGCCGGATGAAGGCCGAGGCCGCGCTTCTCGTCGCCCTCGCCGATCTCGGCAATGTCTGGCCGCTCAGCCAGGTGATTCAAGCGCTGACCGACATCGCCGATAGCGCGCTTGCCGCGGTCGTGCGTCATCTCCTCGCCGATGCCGCCCGTCGCGGCCGTTTGCGCCCGCCCGATGGGCAGAGCCCCGAGGCAGGGTCCGGTTACATCGTCTTAGCCATGGGCAAGATGGGCGGCGGCGAACTCAACTTTTCGAGCGACATCGATCTGATGGTCTTTTTCGATCCGGCCGCGGCGCGGATTCTTCCCGAAGTCGAGCCGGCGCAGTTTTACGTGCGCCTGACGCGCGAATTGGTGAAGCTCTTACAGGAGCGCACCGAGGATGGCTACGTGTTCCGCGTCGATCTACGACTGCGCCCCGACCCCGCCTCGACGCAGATCGCCATCTCCATGGACGCCGCGCTCGAATACTACGAGAGCCGCGGCCAGAACTGGGAGCGCGCGGCGCTGATCAAGGCGCGTCCCTGCGCTGGCGATCGCGCGGCCGGCGACAGGCTCATCCGCGACCTCGCGCCGTTCGTCTGGCGCAAATACCTCGATTACGCCGCGGTTGCCGATGTGCATGCGATGAAGCAGCAGATTCACGCCTATCGCGGCCACGGCGAGATCGCGGTCGAGGGCCACAACGTCAAGCTCGGCCGCGGCGGCATTCGCGAGATCGAGTTTTTCGTGCAGACGCAGCAGTTGATCGCCGGCGGCCGCCATTTCGCGCTGCGCGGCCGTTCGACCGTGGCGACGCTCGTGCAGCTTGCCGACGGCGGCTGGATCGACCCCGCGGTGCGCGACGAGTTGACCGCCGCTTATGATTTTCTGCGCCGCGTCGAGCATCGGCTGCAGATGCAGGCCGACGAGCAGACCCATACCCTGCCGTCCGATGGCGACAGGCTCGAAACGTTCGCCCGCTTCCTCGGCTTTGCCGGACGCGACGATTTTGCCGCTACGCTGCTGACGCATCTGCGCGCGGTCGAACGCCATTACATTCGTTTGTTCGAGCGCGCCCCGGCCGATCTAGCCCAACAACAAAATCTGTCGTTCTCGACCCCGGAAGGCGAGAGCGACACGCTCGATCGTCTGGCCGAAATGGGCTTTCGCAAACCGCGCGACATTGCCGCCGCCGTACACCGCTGGCACTCGAGCCTTTATCGCGCGCTGCGCGGCGAGCGGGCGCGGGAGAGCCTGGCCGCGTTGGTCCCGGCGCTGCTGGCGCAGTTCGCCGAGGCGGAAAATCCCGACGCTGCCTTTGCCGCCTTCGACGATTTTCTCGCCGGCCTGCGCGCCGGCGGGCGTTTCCTCTCGCTGCTGCGCCAGCATCCGGAGCTTATCCGCTTCCTGGCGCTGATCCTCGGCATCGCTCCGCGGCTCGCCGACATCCTGGCGCAAAACCCGCACGTCATCGATCCGCTGCTCGACCCCAGCTTTTTCGGTGCGCTGCCCGACGAGAACGAAGTGGCGGCGGCGCTTGACCGCACGCTTGAGGAAGCACGCGGCTACGAGGCGGCGCTCGACGCGAGCCGGTTGTTCGGCCAGGAGCACATGTTCCTGGTTGGCGCGCGCGTTCTCTCCGGCACCGTCTCGGCCGCGCAGGCGGGCGAAGTCTTCGCACGGCTCGCCGACGTGCTGATCCGCGCGCTGCATGCGCAGGTCGAGGCTGATTTCGCCGCCAGGCACGGCCGCGTCCGCGGCATGCAGACGGCGATTGTTGCACTCGGACGGCTTGGCGCGCGCGAAATGACGGCGAGTTCTGACCTCGACCTTATTGTAATCTATGATTACGACGCCGAGCGTCCCGAATCCGATGGTTCGCGTTCGCTCTATGGCGCGCAATATTTCGCGCGCTTCACACAGCGGCTGATCAGCGCGCTTACGGTGAAGACCAATTACGGCGCGCTTTATCCGGTCGACATGCGGCTGCGCCCCTCCGGCCGCTCAGGGCCGCTGGCGACGCAGATCGACGGTTTTGTCGGCTATCAGGAAGGCGAGGCCTGGACCTGGGAGCACATGGCGCTGACCCGCGCGCGCGTCATCTCCGGACCGCCTGATTTTTGCGCCCGCGTCCAGGCCGCGATCCGCGCCGTGCTTTGCCGCAAGCGCGATCCGCAGGCCGTTGCCGCCGACGTTGTCGAGATGCGCGCGGCGATCGCCGCGGAGAAGGGCGACGCCGATCCGTGGGATCTCAAATATGCCGCCGGCGCGCTCGTCGATATCGAATTCATCGCGCAATACCTGCAGCTCGTCAACGCCGCGGCGCTGCCGGAGATTCTCGATACCTCGACCGCGCGCGCGCTGGAAAAGGCGGCGCGGCTCGGCGTGCTCGCTGCGGAAGATGCCGACGTGCTGCGCCCCGCGGCGCGGCTCTATCACGACTTGTCGCAAATTCTGCGGCTTTGCCTTTCCGGCGCTTTCGAGTCGAAATCCGCGCGTCCGGGCGTGCTCGCACTCCTGGCCCGTGCCGCCGACCTGCCGGACTTCCCCGCGCTCGAAGCGCACTTGAACGATACGCAGCAAAAGGTGCGCGCGTCTTTCGTGCGGATTTTGGGGCGGGCGCCTTAAGGCCGACGTTTCTGAACGCGCTCAGGTCGGCTACTTTTCATCTCAGGAGCGCCGCGCCTCAAAGGGATTAAATACGTCAGCGCCGAGGTCGGCAACATCGGCCGAATTGCGTGTGACCAGAGTCATGCTATTGACTTTGGCGGTGGCGGCGAGGAGAGCATCGACCGTTGCCAGCGAACGCTTAGCAGTCATGCGTCCCCATTCGTCGGCAACTGATCGGTCTATCGGCAACAGGCGGTCGGAAAATGAACGCTCCAGCGTCGAAAGCCACGCCTCAAGCGCGCCGGCTCGGAGCGGCTCTTTGCGCCGTGCGCGTTCGATGCCTTTGCGGATTTCGCCCAACACGAGGACGCTGAGATAGATGTCGGAAGCGTTTAGCGCAGCGTACCAGGCGGAAACGCGGGAATTGCAGCGATCGCCCTTGCGGATCTCCGAGATGATATTGGTATCGATCAGATAGCTCACAGATCGACGTCCCTGCCGACGTCTTGCTCGCGAGTGAGGTCAATACCCTCCAGCGGCGCCGCGGCCAGCAATGCCTTGAGGTCTGGCGGAGCGGTGGCGCCGAAGCGCGCGCGCAGCAACGCCCGAGCTTCCGCTTCTCGCTCAGGATCACGGAGCGCGTTAACGACGCCGCGCACCAGTGCCTCGTCGCCTTTCCGCACATTCACTTCGAGACGAACGACCCCGCGCCGCTTCAATCGGCGACGAAAGGCGGCGACTGAATTTCGTCTGGAACTCGACGTTGGCATCATGGCCTTTATTTCCGGTAACATATCCGGAAACATTCCTGAACGCAAGTTGGTCGCCTGGCGACAATGCGAGGCTGCGGATTATTCCGCGACAAACCTCTCGCTTTCGCGACTTAGCCGCCGTTCGTCTTCGCCGCCTCCACCGGGCCGTTCGCCTTCTTCCAGGCGCCAAAGCCGCCGCGGATATGGGCGACGGGCTTGAGGCCCATGCGGTGCGCGGTTTGCCCGGCGAGCGCCGAGCGCCAGCCGCCGGCGCAGAAGAACACGAAGCGCTTGTCCTCGCCGAAGACCGGCTTGAAGTAGGGACTTTCCGGATCGAGCCAGAATTCCAGCATGCCGCGCGGGCAGTGAAAGGCACCGGGCATGCGGCCTTCGCGCTCCAATTCGCGCGGGTCGCGCAGGTCGATGAAGGTCACGTCGTCACGTCCGTGCAGCGCGATCGCCTCTTCGACGGTGAGGTTTTCGATCTCGCGCTCGGCGGCGTCGACAAGGGCGCGAAAACCGGTGGTGATTTTTTGCGGCATGAGGAAATGTCCTTTGCGAAGTCAATTAACAAAATAGTCTGCACACGCGGCGGGGAAAAGGGGAGGCGGGACGGTCCGAATCCGGACGTTGCGCCCGGGTTTACGCCGCCGCGTCGGACGCGTGGTCGGTATTCGCCGTGATTTTCGCGACGAGCGGCAGCCGCACCACCACCGTGGTGCCGCGGCCAAGGACCGAGCGGATGCGCATCGTCCCGCCGTGCAGTTCGGCGAGCGATTTGGCTATGGCGAGACCGAGACCGGAGCCCTGATGGCGCTTGGTGAGTTGGCTTTCGACCTGCTCGAAGGGGCGGCCGAGTTTTCCCAGCGCCTCCTTAGGGATGCCGATGCCGTTATCGCTGATGGCGATGGTGACGCGCCCGCCGCGCAGACGGCCGCGCACGCTCACGGTGCCGCCGTCGGGGGTGAACTTCACTGCATTGGAGAGGAGGTTGAGCGCGATCTGCTTGAGGGCGCGGCGGTCGGCGCGCAGGTGGATGTTGCGGCCGATCGAGGAATTGAGCGTCAGGCGCTTCTCATTGGCGCGTCCGCGAATGACGCGCAGGCAGTCGGCCAACGCGCGGGCGAGCTCGACGTCTTCGGGGGCGAGATGAATGCCGCCCGCCTCGATCTTCGACATGTCGAGAATGTCGTTGATCACGTCGAGCAGGTATTGGCCGCTCTCGCGGATGTCGCGCGAATATTCGCCGTATTTCTTCGCCCCGAGCGGGCCGAACATTCCCGATTCCATGATCTCGGAAAAGCCGATGATGGCGTTGAGCGGGGTCCGCAGTTCGTGGCTCATGTTGGCGAGGAACTTGGATTTGGTCTGGTTCGCCTCCTCGGCGCGTCGCTTCTCCTCGCCGTATTTTTCCGCGAGATCGGCAAGTTCGCCGGTCTGCCGTTCCAACGCTTGCTGCGAGCGGCGCAAGTCGGTGATCGTGGCAGCCTGCCGCTTCTCGCCCTCGACCAGTTTCTGCTCGTGCTGCTTGATCTGCGTGATGTCGGTGCCGACGGAGACGTAGCCGCCGTCCTTGGTGCGGCGCTCGCTGATGTGCATCCAGCGCCCATCGTCGAGCTGCGCCTCGAAGGTGCGCGCGCCCGGCGGCTGATTGTCCTCGTTGGCGATGGTGGTGCGCAGGATCGGCTTGCGCCCCGCCGCCACGACCGTCTCGTAGGGGATGCCGGCCTCGACCGCGGCGTCGGGCAGATGGTGCAACTCCTGGAAGTTGGAATTGCACAACACCAGGCGGTTGTCGGCGTCCCACAGCACGAAGGCTTCCGGTATGGTCTCGATGGCGTCGCGCAGACGCAAGTCGGCGGCGGTGGTGCGCTCGACCAAGTTTTTTTGCTCGGTGATGTCGACGGCGATGCCGATCAGGTGCAGTCCGGCCTCGCCTTCCTGCCGTGCGAGCTCGCAGCGCGCCCGCAGCCACAGCCAGCGGCCGTCGGCGTGGTGCATGCGAAAATCGTGGTCGATCGATTGCAGCTTGCCGTCGGCAAGTTGCCGGGCGAGGTCATAGAGATCGATGTCGCCGTGGTGCACCAGCGCATTGACCTCGCCGAAGCTCAACAAGTCGTCCTTGGCGGGGAGGCCAAGGATATCGAACATCGAGCGCGACCAGAACACGCGGCCGCGGGCGAGATCCCAGTCCCACAAGCCGCAGCGGCCGCGGTTGAGCGCCGTGTCGATGCGGCTGCGCACCGTGTCGTGGATGAGATCGGCTTCACGCGCGCGCGTCGCCTGCCAATGGAAGGCAAAGCCGAGAATGAGCACGACGAATCCGGTCGTTGCCGACAATGTCACGGTGAGCGCGGTCGAGGAGCGCCAATTCGCCAGCGCGTCACTGGTCGTCTCGATCACGGCCACAAGACCAACCGGGTTCTTGAGCGCGCGCGCCGCGGCGAAGGCGGGGCTGCCGTCGGGAAGCGCGATCTCGCGTGTGCCGGCGGCGGCGCCGAGGATGGTGATCGGCTGCAGCGGCCCGAGAATGTCGAGGATGTGGCGTCCGAGCTTGCCGGCATCGTGCGGCAGGCTGGCAATGATCAGACCGTCGGCATTGGCAAGAAGAATGGTGCGTGGCGCGTCCGTCGCCCAACTCGGCAGTGCGCGCTCAAGCGCCTCGACGCTGCGCGGCACTCCGGAGCGCGCGTCGCGGCCGGGACTATCGAGCGTCAGCGCCAGTTGATCGGCGAGTGCGGCAATCGCCTTCTTCGCTTCGACCACCGCTTGTCGTCGCGCTTCCAGCACCTGAACCGCGGCGCCGATCGAGATGGTGACGAGAAAAGCGATGATGAGAACGGGAACGGCGCGGCGCAGCAAGGGCTCGGCGCTGAGCAGACGGCGGTAGGCCGGATTGGCGATCGATTGCGCCAGGCCCTTGATGGAATCCGATCGTATGGACGCACTCGCCGCGTCGGCGCGCGCCATCGCCTGCCTCCGGATGGATGATTCCCTGCACCCGCGATCGGAAGGATGTGCCGCATCAATTCCGAATCACCCCGATAAGAATCGATGCGAATCGTTTTGTCGAGAGTCCGGAGTCAATATTTTTTAACAATTCGTCCACGGATTCTTTGCCGTTTTTGCAGCGCAAAAGAATCCGCGAGCGAGCACGCGGCGGCGCTCTCGTGAGCGGCAGATCGGCCGTTCATCGGCTGGACGCGCCGGAGCGACGACGCGCCTGCGATAAGGCCGGCGCCAAAATGTCGACGCCGCGGCCCGCCGGGCCGAGCGCTATGTTGTGGACCGGCGCGGCGGATAGTTTGTCTTCGCCGGGCCAGAACGTGTTGTCGCCGATACGAACGAGCCCGTGTTCAAACTCGAGCTCAACGCGCCTGCACCGCAGCGACGGCCGCGCGGCAAAGCTCGTCGGCGCTCCGGCATCGAGCCAGTTGCAAAAAGCCAATCGCTCGTCGGAGCGCAGCAACAGCACATCGAGCAGCCCATCGGCGAAATCGGCGCCGGCGACGAGGGTAAGCCGCGGCCCGACCATCGGCAAATTAAGAACTTCGACAAAAAGGAAATCGCCGTCGATAGGCGCACCGTCGCACCAGATGCGCGCACGGACCGGTTGGGCGTTTTCGGCGATGGCGCGCAGTCGATTGCGCGCCGTCGCCAGTTTGCTATTCGGGCTCAGCGCCTCGGTATCCCCCAAGCCGCGCAATGCCGCAGCCGTGTCGCAAATGATTCCCAGGCCGCAGCCTTCGAGAACGACAAAGTTCCGCTCGCCGGCGGCCGCCGACCAAAGGTCGACGCGCCGCGCCGAGGCCGTGCTCCATCGCGCAGCCATCTCGTCAAGATCGCCGTGCAGTCCGAGCGAATGCGCGATGTTGTTTGCGGTACCCAGCGGCAGAACCGCCATCGCCCTGTTATCGCCCAATCTTTGCGCAACCTTGGTGACGGTACCATCGCCGCCGGCGGCGACGATCAGGTCCGCCGGTTCTCGAAGAGCGGAGGGGAAATCCTTATCCTTGGTCGATTGATAGTGGACCTCGTGCCCGCCGCCGCGAACGAGCGCGATCAACTGGTCCGCCTTGGTGGCGCCACGACCGTGACCGGACTCGGGATTGTGGATGAGGGTCACCCGCATGGCAGGCAAACTTCAGCCGCCGGTCCCGGTTCCAGCACTGATTTCAAACTTGTACCGATGAAGCGCGCGGCGATCAGCTCGCGGCGAGGGTACGGCCGACGATGTCGGCGACGTCTCGGGAGAGGGAGGGTGCCGCCGCCACGCGCCGCAGCGTCGCCTCGGCGCGCGCGCGCCGCCCGGCCTCGAGCGCGCGCCAGCTGCGAAAAGCGCCCATCAGGCGCGCCGCCACCTGCGGGTTCTTGGCATCGAGCGCAAGCACGCTGTCGGCGACGAAATCGTAGCCCAAGCCGTCGGCGCGATTGAACTGGGTATGATTGACCTGCGCGAAGGCGCCGATCAGCGAGCGTACGCGGTTGGGATTGGCCATGGAAAACGCCGGGTGCTTGGCTAGTCCGCGCACGCGCTCGAGCGTGGCCGGCTCGGGGATCGCCGCCTGCAGCG
>Ga0335078_10018653_pt1 | contig 10316 bp, 13 predicted proteins | sample Lox_Sample_32_FD_206711 | JGI IMG/M metagenome (GOLD analysis project Ga0335078, IMG submission 206711) | Soil microbial communities from Loxahatchee National Wildlife Refuge, Florida, United States - Lox_Sample_3.2 | ecosystem: Environmental > Terrestrial > Soil > Wetlands | place: USA...
GAAACTTGACCCATCGCAGAGAAGATACGGCGGGACGGTGCAGCCGGAGACCCATGAAGGCACGGAAGAGCCGGCATAGTCCCAATAGCCGCCGATCCGGTCCATGTTCATAAACTTGAGGTTGGTTCCGTCATTGAGAACTTGGATGGTGTCGCCCGGAGGGCAGCATACGACTTGGCCGCTTGCCGTTGTCTTCAAGGTAATCGTAAACGCGCTGCTGCCCGTGCAGACGTTGGAGACGACATAATCCTTCTTGAAGCTGGTCGGGAACGTAATCTGCACCGAGCCAGTCAAGGTCGAGTTGAACGTAATCGTCCGGCTCTGAAATTGCCCCGCGGAAAGAGTGACGTTGGAGTTGTTGAGGCTGATCGTCGCGAGACCGCCGCAGACGAGGTCGAGCAACGTCATGTTCGCATTGACGGGCGTATCCCATGTGCCGACGTCGTCGCCACGCGCCGGCTCTTCTAGGTTGATATTGGAGGTGAATGTCGAAGCCATTGGTTACCCCTTATTGCGGGTAGAAGGGCACCTTGACGGTGGCCCCCGAGGAGGTTGTCACGAGAAGGAAGCCGCTCGCCTCCGATGAGGTGAAGGTAATAGAGCCCGTCGTTGCCGGCGCCGAGGTGGACGACGTCGTCACCTGAGGGAAGATACTCTTAATGGTCGTATTGATCGTTTGGACACCCTGGACGAGCTGCTGAAAGCTCTGCAGGATATCCCCAACACCAAATGGCATTAGACCCTCCCCGAGAGGCCGAACCGAAAACGAATCCGGCCTAGCCGCCAGAACTCGCTGCTCGCATTGCTTTGGATGAAGGCGGAGAGAAGCCGGTTGCGGGCACGAACGTTGATGAGCTGCGTTGCCGACGTGACCGTATACGGGCCGTATGTCGTCACCGGACCGCCGGGGTAATTCGCTCCAAAGAAGGTAATCGCGATTGAGGCGTTCTGGCTGCCGCTCCGTGTCCCGAAGATGAAATCCGGAATGATGAAATCGACAAACGGGATTTCCTCGCCTTCGGCGACTGTCCACCATCCGGTTTGAAGCGTCGGAAGGCCTGCCCCGGTGATCGAGGTCCCCGTTTCATGCTGCCAAACCTGCCCGCTGGAATCCGCCGCGAGCGGCATGCCGAGGATTGACACATCGGTCCAGGCGGTGCGGTTTAGAGAACCGTAGTCCCACTCATATTCATTGCCTTCAAGATGCACCTTAACCCAGCTATCATTTTCGCCGGTCGAGTTGGCCGATGGGTAGAACCATCCGATCTCGTTGAAGGCAGAGTTGACCGCGACGCGGACCTTGCTCTGGAAACTCGTGTTCAAATTCTGAAAGACCTGATCCCATACCGAGCAGGGCAACGGAGTGACACCGCTTGCCCCAAGGGTGAAGAAGTTATTGGTCGCCATCCAGATTGGGTTGCCGGAGAGGATGCCGCAGGCATGCGAGGAGATGAAGCCGCAGCCGGTGCCGACCCGCGTGAAGTTAAAGATGACGACACCGTCGATATCGGTAGAGATCAGACCATACTGGGGGCATTGGAGTCCCCCAACGATCTTGCTGCCCGTAGGAATGTGGAAGCTGCCGGCAGCGGTCTGGCTCGAAACCGTCCAGTTCGTATAATTGCCGGCATCTGACCAGCGCACCACGAGCGGGTCTTGAACCCCGGTCGATTCAACGCTCCGCCACGCGACGAGGATCTGCTGCGGCATCGAAATGAAAATGCCGCCGTTGAAGAATGGCGCCTGATTAATGACCTGCGCGTTCTGGAATCCGAAGTCCGGTGCCCATGCATAGATCGGCCCATCTTGCGGGCAGGCGAGCAGGATCTCGCCCCAGTTATCCTGCGTCCAATCCGTCGCGGTGATCGGCGTTCCCGCGGTGCCGGCCATCGCCGTTCCCGTGCCGAAACCACCGCTACCGAACCCGCCAGCGCCGAAGCCCGACCCGGCTGCCTGCGGGCCGAGGGTGACGTAGTAGACCAGCTGGGCCCGGCTGGCATTCATCGTCGCCGTTGCCGTTGCCGATGCCTGCTGCGTCGCCGTGATGGTGAAGTTCGTTGAGTCGGCGACGCTTGTGATCTGATATGGGCCTTGGACCGTCAGGCCTCCAACCGACGTCGGCGCAATGAACTGCTGGAAGAGCCCGGTGATCGCCTGAAACCCGTTGTTGGAAAGGGTAACGGTAATCGTGCCGGAGCCCGACGACGTATTGAAAATCGGGAGCTTGCCGCTCGATGCTACCGTGGTTGTCGACTGTGATGGGAGCGCGATGGCATAGGACCCGGTACTCAATGCCGACACGATCGGATAGGCGCCATTGAGAAGGAAGGTGCCGATCGCAACCGGCGTGTTGAAATAGACGGTGTTGAAGAGCGAGACGTTGGCGTTCGGGTCGGCCACGGTAACCAAACTGCTCCCGCTCGAAACCGAGAAGTTCGGGCTTGGGTTCGTGGTGGTCGTTTGAGGCGTAATATCCTGATTGCTGCCGGTCGTGATAACCGCAAGGTTACCGGTTGCTCCAATGCCAAGGTGCTTTACCCCGGCGATATCCTGCCACGGGTGGAGATCCCGGATGGTCGAGCCGATCGTGAAGGACACATAGGCCTGCCACCCTCCGATGGTTTGGGTGAGGCCCTCCTTGAACCGAAGCATCTGGCTCTGGCTGATGCCGGCTTCGTTTGCCGACATCGTCAGTTGGGTATCAACCCCAGGCTTGAGCTGGATTGCCGACCAGGGCATCAGACCCTCGGGCTTGCGAGTGGCGATGGCTGCTTGCTGGTCCACCCGGCGGATTCGAAGCTCATCCGGAGCGCATCAACATCCATCGATTTGATGAGATTTTGGTATTGGCTTTCCCAGCTCTGCGCGAGCTTCGGGTCATCCGACTGAGACCCGTAGTTGCGCATGTAGCCGGCGAGAAAGATCATGCTCCCCGCGATCATCAGCTCCGGCACGTTTTGGGTGAGCCATGTCGAGCTATTCGAGGCAGAGAGCGGCGCCGGCCGGGTCGTGACGATGCTCTCGATGCCATAGGCCTGATCAGGCGTTGGCCCGAACATGAGCTGCAGATTGGAGACGCGGGCGTAGTATTGCGGCTGGCCGCAATTCGATGATGTCGCGGAGGGATAGATCGCGTCGACTACCGCCTTGCTTGTCGGAATGAGAGGAACCCGGGTGGCATAGGATGACGTCGCGCCGGCAGGCGTTAGGAGGTTATACGTCTCGATGTTGAGCGGCTCACCCAGCGCGGTCGAGAGGTTCGTTGTTCTCACCCCGGAGGAGAGAATAACCGAGGTATCGGTAACGCTCGCGATCGGAAGATCGAGTTCGCGCCAGAGGCGGCCTTCGACATAATCGATCGTCGCCGGAATGATGCCGCCAAAGTTGACGTCGCCGGTTTCTAGTACCGTCGAGGAGATGACCGTCAACGTGGCCAGCTCGGAGACATAGGAGGAATAGGTCAGGCTCATATGTCGTTCGGTGCCGCGTTTGAGAGAGTGAACCGGACCTGCCCGATGCCCACGGACCGCACGCCATCGCCGAGAATCGCAACCCGGTGATATTGGTATGGAGCCGCCGACGTCGGCGTGAAGCTGATGACCTGACCGGCAGAGGCCGCGGTCACACCGCTATTAATCGTCGTCCATGTCTGGCCATCCGCGCTCCCGTCAAAGGTGTAGCTCGTCGCCGAGTAGGACCCGGTCGAGGCAAAGAGGAACGACGTATCGCTCGGTGAGGTGAACGTGACGGAAGAAACAACCGAGGTCTGGATCGCTACGGTGCTCGGATTGATGAGGGTGAAGCCGGAGACGTTCTGATTCCAGTTCTTGCCCACCCAGTTGCCGAAGGATGACGACGAAGTAACCTTGAGGGCACAGAATGGATAGCGCTTCACCGCCGTTCCGCTTGACCCGACAACACCGTCAAAGGCGGCATCAAGGCCATTGCCGGCCGTCAAGGTCCCAACGTTCTGGCTTACTGTCTGCGGCGGCTGCGGCGAGAAGTAGTCGGCCGGCGAGAAGCCCACGTTGGATTGCGGGGCATCCGCGAGGGCGTAGTTCTCTGGCCGCGCGTTCGCGACGGGGATCGGATCGGGAGGCAGAACAATCGTGCGCCCGCTCTCCTGCGGCTTGTCCAGGCAGGGCATGCACACGAGCTTGTAGAGGTTCTTGAGCCGCGGCCCCTGCTGCCAATCCCACTGCCATTGCAGGTCGCCGAGGTTATACATGAACTGGCAGCGGTCGCAGAGGCCGAGGGCCTCCGGGTAGCGCGCGCTGATCCTCGCCTTTCCATGCGGCCTCATCGGCGATAGTACCCCGTGAGCCCAGGCGTGAGATAGAGCGGCGTCCATTCAGTGTCGTCGGTCGCAGCGAGCAGCCATGCCTCGTCCCGGTCCGCCTTCCGCTGCATTTCGAGTTCGGGGCGGTAGATGCGCGCGAGCCGGTGAGCGAGGTCCGCGGTGATCGCATCGAAGAACCGGTATGGGATCTCGATGTTCTGGCCGTTGACGATGGCCGCGTCCTGAATCTGCCGGGCGCCGTAGTAGAAGAAATCGTAGGTATAACCGCTATCGGGCGTGAGGTAGAACGTCACGGTCGGTGCGATGAGCCGATCAAACCAATACTGGCTTGGGAACCCCTGCTGGCTCTTCGTCGTGATCGCAGCATATTCATCGCGGCCGATCGGGTAGACGTATCGGTCCAGCGTCGGATTGGTCGAGTAGCGGATATAGGCCGAAAGAATCATCCGAATTTCGGCCGGGATCGAATAGGTCGCCGACCCTGCGACGAGCGGGATCGAGTTAAGCTCGATGGTCCAGAGGTTCTGCCCCGGCATGGTATTGAACCGCACGAGGGCGAGGTTCAACTCCATCACGGCGCGCTGCATCTGAGTCTGCTCAATCTCGGTTGGGCGGATCTGGATGCGGTCGAAGGCGTTGAGGATGAACTCACCGCCCGATGGGGAGAAGTTGAAGTTGCCGGAGGTGACGACAACCGGATTAAACGGGTTGGTCACGACGTTATCCTCCAGCTACCCGTGGTCGGGCTCACCTGCCCTGCTCCGGCGATCGAGTAGTTGACGATCCCGAGCGCTGCGACGCCGGTCCCCCAGGTCGCAATGAAGGTCGAGTTGTTCGCGGTCATCCCGATTGCGCAGGACGTTGTTACGAGGCTTCCCACCGGGGCATAGGTGATCGTCAGCGTCGCCGAGGTCGGGACGGTCAGAATGCCCGCCGAGCTAAAGAACTGCACGGCGATCTCTAGGGTCGATCCGTAGGAAACGTTGATCGGCATATCCGCCAAGCTCTACCTTATAAGGTCTAGCATATCAGATAATGCGGATTGAAACACTCGCCGTCGTTGGTGGCAGGATTTGCGACCCGGCGCTCACGGGGTTGTCTGCGACAATGGTCCCTGAAACGCCCGGGCTCACCGCCTGTTCAACAAAGCCTATCCGGCCGCCCGTGAATGCATCCTCGATGGTGCCGGCTTCTCCGGAGAAGATGCGGTTCCAGAGACGGGCGCCGGCAAGGAAGGTATCGCCCGTCTCGCTCGCGGCCATGGTGCCGGTGATGTTCGGCGTCGGCAGAAGGCGCGACGGCGCGGCGAGGAACTGCTGCCGCGCCGCGGCCAAGCCCTGCTTATATCGGACCGGCGTCGAGAGCGGTTGATACCAAGAGTTCTTAAGGCTTGCCGGAATGACCTCCGGATCGGTTGCAAAGAACTGTTGGGCCGCAGGCTTTACCCCGATCTTGGTCCGTGTCGGCTCACTAAGCGGCATGAACCAGCCGGTCTTAATACTTGCCGGGATGACCTCGGTATCCGCCGCAAAGGCCGGATCAAGATGCGGGCGCAAGCCCGGCTTCTGCCGGACTGGCTGGCTAAGTTCCGCGAACCAACCAAACGAAACGACGATGGCAGGCGGCATAACCGCGCCACTAGCCGAAACATGCGCCAACATTCCCGGCTTGCGCCGTTGCGGCTCCGAAAGCGGCATGAACCAGTTGGCGCTGGTAACGGTGACCGGCGTGTAGCTGATGATGATAAGGCCGTTGGTGCCCGCGCCGCTTGTAACGGTGCCGACCGTTGCTACAGCCCCGCCCCCGCCAGCGCCGAAACTGCCGCCAGAGCCGGCGGTTGCGTTACCCGTGCCGTTGACGGCCCCTCCACCGCCACCGCCAGACCCATGGCTTGCATCATATTCGGTGCCGTTCCCACCGGTACCGCCAGTCGTGCCACCGGCCGTTCCCCCGGCTCCGCCGAGGCCAGCATCACCGGCTCCGCCAGCCGTTGCAGAAGCGATGGTCGTATTGTTAACGCCATTCTGGCCGGAATTGGTTGTCCCGCCGGCGCCTCCGCCGCCGCTTGATTGACGAGTGGCCGCGTTGGTGGACCCTCCGGAGCCGCCCGCATCGAGAGAGTCGCCGTTGCCGGTAGCGCCCCCAGCCCCGCCACTCTGCGCGACTGTGCCAGCATTGCCGCCTTTGCCGCCATTGGCGCTAACCGAAGCACTGGCAACCGACGTGCCATTGAACCACGAATCGCCGCCAGTATTGCCGGCCGCGCTCGTGGTCCCACTTACAGCGGCCCCCCCGGTTCCTACTTGGACGTTAATAGTCGCCCCAGGGACGAGAGTGAGATTGTTTTTGCGGCCCCAGCTTCCACCGCCGCCCCCCGTGGCCGCAGAAGTGGCCCCTACGGCGATGGCGCCCGAGCCGCCGGCCGCGATCGTATCGATGAAATTTGAGCCGTTATTCCAGTCTGAAGGAACAACCCACGTTGTCGTGCCGGCCGTTAGGAAGATGACCGTCGCCACGGATCAAACTCCGAGGCACCGCAGGCGATAGGCCCGCTCTTCCTGCTCCTCAATCTTCTTCATGAATGGAATGCAGGGATGGTCGGCGCATGGGTCGCAGATCCGCGCCATGCACTGCCGGCAGAAAAAATATTCGGTGTCCTTCTTGATGACAGGCGCGTGAACCAACCGATTGCAATGGTTGCAGGTCCAAGTATCCGCCTCGTGCTGATCGGAATCGACCTTGAACCATTTCCCCGGCTCAAAGGCAGCGGTCGTCCCGCTGCCCCCGAAGATGATTCCTTGGCCGGTTGCATTCCGCATTTAGGCCGTCGCCTCCGGCGGCAGCATGATCGGCACCTTCGGCTTGCGGCCCCGCTTCTTGGGAATGATGACCGGCGCCGGGTGCCTCAGATTGTCCATGAGCTGCTGCGTCACCGCGGCGAGCTTCGCCTTGAGCTGTCCATTCTCATATTGGAGGCGGCCTAGGTCGTTCGACACGCCCGACCAGATCGACTCGAAGTAATCAAGATCCTCCTGCGCGCCTTGCAGGTAGGTGATCTGATGGTTGAGTTGATCCCGCTGCGCGACCATGCCATTGACGCGCCCCCCAACCTCCTGCCGGCGGGCCATGATCTTCCGACCGAACGGCGTTGAATCCGAATAGGCATAGAGTGGGGGCGACTGCATGATGTCGCTCTCATGCGGCGCCGAGACCTTGATCCCCTGCCGCTCCGCCAGATGACGGAAATAGTAGAACCCAGGTCGCTGCCGAATGTACTCATCGCGGCTGGCCATATCGATGCCGTAGAGCGCGATCTCGACGGCACCCATCTTCATGGCGAGCGCCATCATCCAGGCAAAGGATGAGGTGAAGAAATCGCTCCCGAACTCCGCGACCAGCCCATCCTTCGGGAAGGTCAGCGCAGCAGGAACAAGCGACTGGTCCTGCATGTAGATCGGGAACTTCTGCTGGCGGAGCCACTCGACATAGGGCTTCCCGTAGCTCTCATGCTCCGGCCAAAGCAGATTCGAATGGAGTTCGAACCAGATATTGACGCGCGGCAACGTGTTCATGTTGCCGGGCGAGCATGCCCAAATCTGCCAGCTATCGTCGTTGAAGGGGGCCAGCATCCGCGACGATGGCGCGGTGCCGATGAGGGCTATCTTAAGTGGCCCCGGCGGCGCGGTGGCCGCCGCCGGGGCCGATACGGCTGCCGCAGGAGAGAGGACAGCAACCGGATTCTCGCCCTCGCGGGTAGGTTCGTGGGCAGCAACAACATGAGGGCCCGCCTGCCCGTTCGTCAAGACAGTCGGCGAAATATGAGCTTGAACATATGTCGGAGTCAGAATGGTCATCAGTGTCCCGTTATGGTGGCAGAAGTTATTGCGATCGTTTGTCCGGCAACGATCACGTTGGTCGGCGAAAGAAGGATGTCGAAGGTAGCCCCGGGCGATGCCGTCCCCACCGTCAAGCCGGAGATCCAGACCACGCCGAGCGAGTCGGTGATCTGGGCCGTCGACGCGGCCCCTGACCTGGCAGCCGCCGGATCAACCAGCGACATTCCCGTGAAGGTAAGGACGCCATTCGAGACGATCCCGACCGGGTCGGAGAGAGCCAATGTAGAAAGAACATTGCCGCTCGCGTCGAGCAGCTGCAGGTTCCCGGCCGCGGGCCCATCATCGATCGCGGCGACAACGTCGCCGAGACGGGTATTGATCAGGGAAAGCGGATAGATGACCGACAACCGCGTTACTCATCCGGTGAGCGATCGGTCATAGCATCGGAACTTAAATTAGCCAATGCCCGCCTGAATGGCCGTAACGTTCACCGACCCGGCAGAACTGCTCGACGATGTTATGGTCAACCGCCATGCGGCAATCGGGACATAGCCGCCCGGGTTAACCTGAATATTAATGGCATCCCAATTGTTAGCGGTTATGCTCTGCCAGTGCGTCGACTGGAAAACAGTCGGCACCGCATTGGTCGGGGTCGGGAGACCGCCTGCCCCGCCAAATGGCCCATAAGGATTATCCAAGGTGACATCAAGTTGTGCCGACATGCTGCCATTCGAGGCTGCCGTCGACACAAACGTCATGGCCGCGCCAACAATCGGCGGGGTCACATGCAGATTGACCGATTGCCATGGCGTGCCGCCGACCGAGGACGTCCCGACGAGAACCGGCACGTTCGCATTCGAGCTGATGGCGATCGAGGTCACCGTGAGGAAGTCGCTCGTCGTTGTCGCATTCGCGCCGGCACCGGCCGTCGATCCCTTGACACTCTCGACTACCGTTCCGCCACCCTGCCGGGTACCGGTGATCGTCAGAGTGAGCGAGGATGTATCCGCCGCCGTGCTGGTAAAGACAATCCGCCGTTGAGTATCGAGCGGCATATTGGACGAGTTCACGGTAATGACGGAGGTCGCGGCGGTCGAGACCGAACCAACGAAATTCGATGAAGCAGCGACCAGTGCCTTCGATACATAAATCTGATTGGCCACGGTTTACTGCTCCGATGCCAAAACCGTCCCGGTCGCGGTGCCGGTATAGGTCGCCGACCGAGCGCGGAGAGTGAGGCCGTTCTGCACGGTGCCCGAGACGGCGGTCATGATCTCGCTGCCGGGCTGGCATACCCACCTGTATGACGCGCGCTGGTTCAATCCGAGGTACCAGCGCTCGATTGCGGTCGTGACGCCCGCCTCGCCGGTTGAATTGATCTGCATCGCGGCCTGGAAGGTGACATCCGCCGGATCGACGCCGAAGTTGCTCGAAACCGAGGAGACCAGGGTGCCCGTAATGCCGGTCAGGGACGACGTGAACGTGATGAGCGCGACATCGAACTCCATCGGGTTGTCCGCTGGAGTTCCGTTGGTGCCGACCAAGATGTCGTAAAGCTTGTACCGGCGGTTGCCGGCGAAACCTACGTTCGCCGTGGTGTTCGACGAGTTGCCGAACACAACCAGGCTCTTGTAGGTCGTCGCCATGCTCTGCTGGACGTTGCCCGCGCCGATGGCGGTTGAATTTGCGAGCGCGAAATTTGCCATGTCAGCCGATTCCTACCTGCAAGGCCGTCGCGGTCGCGCTGCCCGTGCTGCTGTTGAGAGTTAAACGCCACGCCGCAATCGGGCAGGTCGAGATGCTGCCTATCTGGGCAAGCGACGACGTGGCCGGGCCGCCGACTTGGCTCGCCTGCCACACGGTTTGAACCGAGGACGTAAAGGTCGAGGACGGATCGAACAAGGCAACATCAATCTGATAGGTGCCGTTCGCGGTCGAGGAAAAGCCGGACACCGCGACGGAAAAGCCTACCTGCATCGGCGTCGTGCCGTGCCAATTCGTGAGCTTCCAGGGCGAGCTACCCGACGACGATTGCGTAACTGATACAGGCTGCACGGCGATCCCTTGCCGAAAACGTCAACGCTGCTATGTTATACCCCTCTAACTTAGTAGTTGGCAACGTGGAGACGCCATGACGTATCGCAGCCAATCCGATGTTCGCGCGCAGGCAATCGAGGATG
>Ga0335078_10018654_pt1 | contig 10316 bp, 8 predicted proteins | sample Lox_Sample_32_FD_206711 | JGI IMG/M metagenome (GOLD analysis project Ga0335078, IMG submission 206711) | Soil microbial communities from Loxahatchee National Wildlife Refuge, Florida, United States - Lox_Sample_3.2 | ecosystem: Environmental > Terrestrial > Soil > Wetlands | place: USA: Florida...
TGCGGGGTAAGGATGGACTCCGGGTGGAACTGCAGGCCCTCGGCCAGATGCGTGCGGTGCCGCAGGCCCATCGGGATGCCGCCCGGGCCGCGCGCGGTGATCAGCAGGCTGGCTGGCAGCGTGGTCCCGTCGGCGATCAGCGAATGGTAACGGGCCGCGGCGAAACGGGGCGGCAGGCCGGCCAGCACGCCCTGGCCGTCGTGGTGGACCGGGGCGGCCACGCCGTGCACCGGTTCCGCGGTCACGATCCGGGCCCCGTAGGCCGCCGCGATGGCCTGGTGCCCCAGGCAGATGCCGAGCACCGCGGTGCGGGCCGCGCAGGCCTGGACGGTGCCGACGCTGATGCCCGCGTCGTCCGGGGTGCCGGGGCCTGGTGAGATGACGATGCCGTCCGGCGCGAAGCCGGCGATGCCGTCCGGGGTCACCTCGTCGTTGCGCACCACCTCGACCTGAGCGCCGTGGCTGAGCAGCAGGTGGGCCAGGTTGTAGCTGAACGAGTCGTAGTTGTCCACCAGGACGATCACCGGGCCGGTCCGGCTGGCCTGGCCGGCGGCCAGGATCCGCCCGGGCCGCGCCGTGCTGGGCGGAGGCGGCGGCGGCGGGCTGGCCGGCCGGTGGGCCAGGGCGTCCCGCAGCCGGCTGGTCACCGGCCCGGCGGCCCAGCTCACGGCGCCCAGGGACCGGACCGGGACGATGCCGTGCATCGAGTTGGTGACGAACACCTCGCTGGCCTGCCGGAGCTGCGGCTCGGTGACCGGCGTCTCGGTGGCCGCCAGGCCGTGCCGGCCAGCCAGCCGCAACACCGTAGCCCGGGTGACGCCGGGCAGCAGCCGGCCGTCGGACGGCGGTGTCACCAGCACGCCGTCGAGCACCGCGAACACGTTGCTCCGGTCGGTCTCCAGCACCTCGCCGGTGCCGTCCTCGATGAGTAGCTGGCCGTCCGGGCCAAGACCGGCCGTCCCGGCCAGGGCGGCCAGCAGGCGGCGATCGGACCATTTATGGCCGCCCACCCCGCCGGGCACGGTGACCGGGTGCAGCGCCACCGTGTCCAGGACCGGGCCGCCCGGCACCACCTCGATGCGGGCCTGGAGCGGCCCGCCCACCGGCCGGGCCGTGATGCGCAGCCGCCCCGATGGCCGGGTGGCCAGCCGCCCGGCCAGTTCCCCGCGCAGTCCCGGCGGCAGCGGCTTGCCGAACAACTGGCGGCTGCTCATGTCCAGCCGGGCCAGATGGTGGTCCAGGTCCGGCGCCGCGCCGTCGGTCACCCGCAGCGACGTGAACACACCGGCGGCCGCCCGTGGCCGCAGCGCCGCCTGACCCGCCACCCCGGGCGGCCGGGTGGGCGGGTGCGGCGAGCCGGGGGCATTGGCGTTCAGTGCGTGAATGAGGGGGTTGGCCTTGACCAGGCACTCGTGGTACTCGGCCGCGACGACGGAGCGGGCGGTGATGCCGCCGCCGCTGCCCAGCCAGACCCGGCCGGCCGCGAACTCGAACGTGCGGATGGCCACGTTCAGTTCCAGGCCGGCCACCGGGCTGCGGTAGCCGATCGCCCCGGTGTAGACCTCCCGGGGGGTGGCTTCCAGCTCGTGGATGATCTCCAGGGCGCGCACCTTGGGCGCGCCGGTCACCGACCCGGGCGGGATCGCCGCGGCCACCAGCGGCCCGTCGCCCGTCCCGGCGGGCAGCGTGCCGCGGACCTCCGAGACCAGGTGCCACACCCCCGGGTGGGCCTCGGCCCGCAGCAGCGCGGGCACCCGCACGGTGCCGGGCAGGCAGACCCGGCTCAGGTCGTTGCGCATCAGGTCGACGATCATCATGTTCTCGGCCCGGTCCTTGGCGCTGCGCCGCAGCGCCGTGCGCTCCCGCCGGGCGGCCTGGTCGCCGGCGGGCCGGGCCCGGGTGCCCTTGACCGGCCGGGTGAGCACCTCCAGGCCGCGCCGGCGCAGGAACAGCTCCGGGGACAGGCTGGCCACCGCCCCGTCCGCGGTGCGCAGGAACGCGGCATACGGCGGGTCCAGCTGGGTGACCGCGTGGCAGAAGCCGTCCAGCGGGTCCCCGCGGAACTCCGCGCCGAGCCGCAGGCAGATGTTGGCCTGGAAGATGTCGCCGCGGCGGATGTAGCTGACCGCCTGGCGGACGGCGGCCCGGTGCTCCCCCTCCGGCGGGGTCAGCCGGAACGTGCCGCACGAGTAGGCCCGGGGCGGGCGCGGGCGGCGGGCTAGCTCAGCCAGCCGGTCCTGCAGCGCGATCGCCCGGTCCGGGGCGCACAGCGCCTCGAACGTCCACCGGCCGGTGGCCCGGTCCCGGCGCAGCACATGGTCGTAATAGCCGAACCACCAGACAGGCAGCTGGCGCGGCGGGCCAGGCGCGGGCGGCACCGGCAGGAACTGCCCGGCCAGCCCGAAACCCAGGTAGCCGATCCAGCCCCCGCCGAACGCCGCCCCGCTGGGCTGCGGGCCGGGCAGCGGAGCGTCGAGCACCTCGGCGACGGGCCCGGACGCGCCGCACACCCGCACCGGGCCCGCGGCCACGATGTCGCTGCCGCCCGCCCAGGCCCCGAACAGCGCCACCGGATGCGGGTCGTCCCGCACCAGCCGCAGTACATCGACCGGGCTGAGCTGCCAGTCCAGCTCCCGGCAGACCAGCTGGTCCGGCATGGCGCGCCCCCCATCACGACCGCCGGGCCGTCAGTGCTTGTCCCAGAAGAACGGCCGCCGGGAAATGGTGGCCCGGATAGTGGTCTGCGTGTGCTGTTCCACGGTGGGGTTGGCGGACGTTCCGCCTGGTTCACCCCACACCAGCTCGACCTCGTCACCGTAGCCGAGGTCATCCTCGTTGATCATGCAGACCGAGATCCAGCCGCGCACGTTCGACGAGTAGGAGCACAGCGTCGACACCCCGATGAGCCGCCCGTCCTTCTCCACCCGGTCGCCGTGCGCCCCGGCGTAGAACGCGGCGGGCATGTCGATGTACTTGAACCGGCGGCCGACTGGCTCATACATGCTGGCGAAGATCCGGGCCACGTCGTCGCGGTGCCAGGACAGCCATGCCTTCCTGCGGTGCTTGCCCTCCTTACGCTGCTCCAGCGCGCGGCGGCCGATGAAGTCATGATCGAATTTCACGATGTGCCCGTAGCCGAGGTCCCACGGCGTGGTGTAGAGATCCTCCACCCGGCCGGGGCTGAAGCTGCCGCCCAGCGAGAGGTTCGCCTCGAAGCCCCGCCCGGGCAGCCGTGGCTGGTCAGTAGCGAACTGACCGCGGCCACGATGCCGGTCCGGTCTGTGCCGTGCACGATCAGCACGGCTTGATTACCGGACGGCCCCGTCGAGCTGCGGCGCCGCGCCGCTGCCTGGGTGAGTGTCACGCGGGCCGTCCCCCGGTCGTGAACTCGGCGATCCACTCCGCGGTGGCCTGGAGCCCGCCAAACGGGTAGAAGTGCAGCTTGACCGGGCCATGCCGGCCCGGGTCGTAGCCGTCGGCCAAGTCGTGGATGAACCGGTCCGGCCCGGCCGTGCCGAGCAGGCCGGCCAGCGACAGGCCGTACTTCCTGGCGATCCCGGCGCTGGTGCCGACGCCGAACCGCGCCGCATAACTCAGCAGCCGTTTGACCCCGGCCGGCCCGGGCACCCCGATCCGGATGGGCAGTCCGATGCCGCGCGACCGGACCGCCTCGATCCAGGCCAGCACGGGGTCCGCGTCGAAACCGAACTGGGTGATCACGGTGCCCGGCAGCCGATGCCGGCTGAGCGCCGTGGCCTTGGCCGTCAGGGCCGACCACAGGACCTGGTCAGGGATGGCCGGATGGCCTTCCGGGTAACCGCTCACGCTGACGTGCCGTACCCCGTACCGGTGCAGCAGCCCGGACTCGATGATGGCCAGCGAGTCGTGGTACGGGCCGTGCGGAGTGGCCGGATCCCCGCCGACCGCGAACACATTCGCGCTGCTGCCGTCGGCTTGCAGGGCGGCCAGGAACTCCTCGAGCATGGCCTGTGACCGCAGGCGGCGGGCCGAGATGTGCGGCACCGGGACGAAGCCGAGCCGCCGCACGGCCTGGGCCGCGCTCAGCCGCAGCCCCGCGTCCTCGTGTTCCAGGAACGTGACATTGATCCGGGTACCGGCGGGGATGACGCCGCGGGCAGCTTCCAGGTTCGCGGTGTCCTTGCCGGTCATCTCGAGCGAGAAGCCGGCCAGCAGGCTGGCCGCACCCGTGGCCGGGACGGCGCGGACGGACCTCATCGCGGGCCTTAGCCGTTCCGCCGGTACTGCGTCCGGGCGTGCCGGTCGTACGGCGCGGGCTGGACCGTGGCCCGGATGCGCGGGAAGCCGAGGTCCGCGTCGGGCGCGGTGCCGGGTCCCGGGTGCTCACCCCACAGCACGGTGACGGCCGTCCCTGGCTCGGCGTACTGCTGGCCGACGATGGCCAGTGACAGGATCGTGCCCACCGGGTGGATCGACGCCGTCTGGTAGGTCAGGCCGGCCAGCCGGGCGCCGGCCTCCACCCGGTGCCGGGCGTAGGTGAGCTGGAACCCGGCGTCGGCACCCAGGACGGTGCGCACGTCGGCCGGGTCGAAGACCAGCGTGACCTTGGCTCGCGAGACGTTGTCCCGGGCCTTTTCCAGGGCGGCACGGCCAATGAAGTCGTGGTTGAAGAAGATCGACCGGCCGTAGCCCAGCTCGTACGGTGAGCAGTAGTAATCCTCGATGTGCTCGGAGAAGAAACTGCCGTTCAACGGCCGCTGCCCCTCGATGCCATACAGCGGCAGGTACTGCCGGTACTCCAGCAGTTCCGGGTCGGTATAGACGGCTGGGATCGGAGACGGGATCCAGCCGCTTTCCACGCTCGCGCTGGCGTAGGCGTACTGGCCGACATGCACCAGGCCGAACGGCTCGCCCGCGGTCATCAGCGCGTCCTTGACCGCCGCGGCGTCCGGCCAGGACCCGATGAATTCGTAACCGTCCTGCCCAGCCATGTTGTGCCGGAGCGCGCGGAAGTTCCGCCCGGCCAGCGTGACCGGTATCGAGTGGAAGAACTTGGCCGGGGGGAATGGGGCGCCGAACGCGCGCCCGACGAGATCAGCCGCCAGTGGTCCCTGGACCTGGTACCGGAACAGCTTGGGGTCGGCACCGCCGCGGAACGCCGAGGAGGGGTCGGTACTGAACGAAACGTCGTAGCCGCCCCTGTCACCGTGGTACTTGACCCAGTTCTGCGCGGCCGGGATCCCGCTCAGCGTGTACTGCTCGGCCGCGTCGCGGTGCAGGATGCCATCGGTGACCATGTTCCCGTCGCTGGTCACCGGGATGAACTGTTTGGCCTGGCCGACCGCGAACGACTCGTAGTTGTTGCCGCTCACCGCGGCGAGCAGCCGGGTGGCGTCGGGGCCGGTGATGACCGTGTCGGACATGTGATGCGACAGGTCGGAAATGGATACGCCCGAATGCCAGGCCGCCTGCTCCTGGCGCCACCCGGCGTATTCAGGCTCGATGAACTCGGGCAGCCACGGCTCGGGGTCCGGCTGCCAGAGCAGCTTGATGGGCGACCCTGCCTGGTCGATGCCGTCCTGAAGACTCGGTGCCGCCACGGCCGTCCTCCTTGTCGCCCGCCGGGTGCTACTAAATCGTTATTGTGCTAAATCGATCTACTAAATCGATCTAGCGAACGGTAACAGGGCCCCGCGCAGCCCGGCAAGGCCGGATTGCGAAGGATAGGGTTGCGTCCGGTGACTGATTCAAGACGGGTGACGCTGCGCGATGTGGCCGCGGCCAGTGGGGTGTCGCGGGCCACGGTGAGCTTCGTGCTCCGCGACTCGCCGAACCAGGCCATCTCGGCCGCTACCCGGGAACGGGTCCGGCAGGCCGCCCGCGACCTCGGCTACGTCCCGCACGGCATCGCCCGGGCGCTGCGCGAGGGGTCGTCCCGGGTCGTCGTGCTCAACGTGGACTCCGGCCTCGAAGGCAACTACTCGCGCAGCTACATCCGCGGCCTCGACGACGAACTGGGCACGCACGACCACGTGCTGCTCGTCCGGTACGGCCACGCCGCGGCCGAGTCGGCGCAGCAGGTGCTGGACGCGATCGCGCCGCGGGCCGTGCTGCGGCTGGCCGAGCCGTACCTGACCGCGCACGAGTCCGACCAGAGCAGCTGGAACAACGGCTTCGCGGCCAACGCGGCGCTGCAGATCCATTACCTGGCCGACCGGGGTCACCGGCACATCACCATGGTGCTGCCGGACGGCCAGATCCCACTGGGCGAGTTGCGGGTGCGCTGGGCCCGCGAGACCGCGGACCGGCTCGGACTCGCCCCACTGAGCCGCTTCGTCGTGCCTCGGCCACGGCCAGCCGGAGCCCGCGCGGTGCAGGCGTTCCGTGCCGCCCACCCGGATGTGACCGCGGTGGCCGCGTTCGACGACGACTCGGCCATCCGCACCCTGACCGCCCTGCACGACCTGGGCCTGAGCGCACCCGGCGACCTAGCCGTCATCGGCTACGACGACACCGAGTACGGCGCGCTGACCACGCCCGCGCTGACCACCATCCACATCAACGCGGAAGCGCACGGCCGCCAGGACGCCCGGGCCATCCTCGGCCTGGAGCCGGCCGACCTTGCCCACGCCCCTGGCCAGGTCATCGTCCGCGACTCCGCCTGACGCAAATAAACCGATATACAGGTATTTGGCCGCTGCGGGTGGTGTATTGAAGCCAGCCGTCGGCGGCCCGTGGGCCTGGGGTGATGACTGGGGTCATTGGTATTCAAGTTTGATGATCACCGTGTTCCCGGCCTCATTTTCCCTGGTCAGCGGCGCAAGCCAATCGGCACCTGGAGAACATGCGGGGAAAATCACCGGCAAACACTCGATTGCGTTGAACTGCGAGTCATGCTCCGGCAAGATGGCTGCGGCGGGGCCGCGACCGCCTGCATTACCCGCGCTGAACATCTGCCGTACGGCATCGCCGGACCAGACTGCGCGTTTCGCCTGGGTCAGGCCAACCAGGCTGTCTCAGGGGGTAAGTGTCATAGATTCGGGGCCGGGCGTGAGCCTGGCACCGCGGCATAGAAAGCACATGATCATTTACGCATGGAAAGATCACTCGAAGTTGCCCGGCGTCGAGGCGGCCGGTTAAACACGAACGCGCCCGGGACTGCGGGCCCCAGCTGATGGCTCACGAAGAACCCGCCGGGGAGACCGGCGGGGCCGCCGCGACGGCCGAAAATCAGCCCGCGGAGCCCCGGTCCGCGAACATCTACGTCGACGGGTTCAACCTGTACTACGGCGCACTGCGGGATACCGAGTTCCGCTGGCTGGATATCCGGGAGTTCTGCCAGCGGCTGGTCCCGCGGAACACGATCAAGCGCGTCCGCTACTTCACCGCGCAGGTCTCCACGCGGGTCAGCGACCCGCATGGCCCGGCCAAGCAGGACGCCTATCTGCGCGCGCTGCGGGCCGTCGGCGGGATAGATATTCATTTGGGCCGTTTCCAGCAGTCAAAAGTGCGCCTGCCCTTGGTGGATGAGTCCAATAATGACCGGCCGCAGTTGGTTCAGGTGTACAAGACCGAGGAGAAGGGCAGCGACGTCAACCTGGCCTCATACCTGCTGCTGGATGCCTTCCGGAAAGAAAGCGACATCGCTGTCGTGGTAAGCAACGATTCCGATCTTGAAGAGCCCATCCGGATCATGATTCAGGAGCTGAACGTCCCGGTGGGCCTGGTAAACCCACATGAGGCAAAGCACCGCAGCCACGACTTGATCAAGCTCACGCCACTGTTCTACAAGAATGTGCGCCCAAGCGCGCTCCGGGCCTGCCAGCTGCCCAACTCGGTCTGGGATGGCCAGAGTGAGATACGCCGCCCGGCAACGTGGTGATCTTGCGGCCAAAGCAAAGGCCCCGCCACCAGGACGGGGCCTGCACCCACCCACCGAAGCGAGTGGGGGAGTCAAGAGCATCAAATAACGTGAACGCGCTCACGTCAATTAGACTCCGTAAAATTTACGGTTACGTTTCGCTGCCGTCCCGGCCAGCCGGCCGAACCAAGCGCCTGGTAAAGCCGGAAAGCCCAGCAAAACGGCTGCTTGTGGACGAACCGGGCAGGTTAAATGGCGGGTGGACCGGCGGGCCGGGCACCAGCCCGGCCCGCCGATCCGGCCGGTCACCGCGAAGCGCACCGCACACAACGGAAGATCCGCGCGTACGGGCTAAGTGTCTGCGCTGGCTGGGGGCGGCCCAGCCGGGGGCCGGCGTTCATCGCGTGTTCTCGATCTGTTCGAGCACCTCGACCACCTCGCTCGTGCGGCGATGGTAGGCCTCCACGGCCTTCAGGTAGTCGGGGCCGCCTACCTTGCTGGCCAGGAAGAAGCTGCAGGCCTCACGGATGACGCCATTGGGCGTCATCTCCAGGATGGTGGCGTAGGCCTGGATCCGGCGCAGCTCCTCGGTGCTGAACCGGACAGAGACGATCTCCTCCAGCTTCCCATCTGGCCGATCGTTGAATGGCGCGGGACCGCGGCTGGCAGCGGAGCGCGCCCTCGGCTTAGTTGTCACAGACCACCTTTCACCAAGGAGGGTTGGGCGGGAATGGCGCGGCCAGATCCGGAGGGCTCCGGCCCGGCCCGGGATGCCTGGACGCGGCACCCGGTCCCGGCCACCTGTCCGGCACGTTGATCACCCCCTGTGGGCGGCATGCGGGCTGTCCGTGACGTCCCCGGAGGGCGCTCGGCGGCAGAATCACGCAGCCAGTTTGCATACGGTAACACACAGCAACTTCTGCCAACAACTATCTCCTTCCGGGATGTATTACAAGTTACGTTTGCCGGTGTAACCCTGTCTTTTCGTAGTAACGTAAACATTCTTCCAGAGGTGATGAAGGCCCACACTCGGCCAGGAGGCAAAGGGTGGCCAGGAACAGGTCAGCGGCTCGTCTCGTCCGCGTGGCTGCGCTGCTGACCGGAAAGAGCCAGCCCGAGGCCCGTCACCTGCAGGCGTGTCTGGGCGGCAACGCCGGGCTGACCGGCCAGGAGCCCGATCCCGCCAAGGGCGGCATCCCGGTCGACGACAAGCCGAATCCGTTCCAGGACGGCACGGACGATCCCGACGTGTGCCTGCGCGGCCCCTGGCTGGACAACGTCGCGTCAATGCACACCGGGGACGATCTCCCGGCCCGCAGGCTGCTTGACCGGGTGCGCGGGAGCGGCAGCGCATCACCCGCCTGACCACGCAAAGGAGCACTGCTATGGCAGCACCGCAACCCATCGGCCCGGCCGGGCAGATGTGCGGGCTCTTCGCCATCGACATCGCCGCGTTCACCGACCAGCGCCGGGACGAGTACGTGCAGCTCTACCTGCGCGACTCGATGTACCGCATGCTGGACCAGGCGTTCACCGGGGCGGGCGTGCGCTGGCGGGCGTGCCGGCACGAAGACCGCGGTGACGGCGTGCTCGTGGTGCTGTCCCCGGCGCTGCCGGTGGACCGGCTGGCCGACCCGCTCCCGGAACGCCTGCGCGGGCTGGTCCGGGTGCACAATCGCGTGTCCAGCCGGGAGGCCCGGATCCAGCTCCGCGCGGCCGCCCACGTAGGCCCGGTCTACCGGGATGCGCACGGCTACGCGGGTGACGCGGTGAGCCAGCTGTTCCGGCTGCTCGACGCGCCGCGCTTCAAGCAGTCGCTGTCCGCGTCCGGTGGCGAGCTGGGCTTCATCGCCTCGGAGTACCTGTACCGCAACGTCATCCTGCGGCACCCGACCCTGGTCGACCCGGCGGACTTCCTGCCCGTTCCGGTGCCCGCCCTGGGCCCGGATGCCAGCGGCTGGGCGCACATCCCCGTGAGCGCCGCTCAGGGCGGCGGCAGCATCCTGCCGTTCGACCGGGCCGGATGAGAGCGCGCGGGCCGCGCCCCCAGGCACTGTTCTGGCCGCTGCTGGACGGCGGCCAGCAGGCCACCCTGACCGCGCTGGGCCGGCCGCACCGGTCGGCTGGCGGGGCCGCGCTGTGCCAGGAAGGTGAGCCGTCAACGCACGTGTTCATCCTGATCTCGGGCTGGGTCAAGATCGTGTCGGTGAGCGGCGGGGGCCGTGAGATGCTACTGGCCCTGCGCGGTCCTGGCGACATCGTCGGCGAGATCTCGGGGGAAGCCACCGGCTACCGCACGGCCACCGTCCGGGCGGCGGGCACGCTGGAGTCCCTCACCGTCGCGGCCGACCGGTTCGAGCAGTTCCTGGACGAGCATCCGGCGGCCGCGCACGCCTACCGTCGGGCCATGGCCGAGCGGCGCCGGGCCGCCGACGAGGTGCAGCGCGGCCGCGTAATGACCAACGGGAGCCAGCGG
>Ga0335078_10018655_pt1 | contig 10316 bp, 8 predicted proteins | sample Lox_Sample_32_FD_206711 | JGI IMG/M metagenome (GOLD analysis project Ga0335078, IMG submission 206711) | Soil microbial communities from Loxahatchee National Wildlife Refuge, Florida, United States - Lox_Sample_3.2 | ecosystem: Environmental > Terrestrial > Soil > Wetlands | place: USA: Florida...
TCCAGCGGCTGTGGCGGGACGCGCACGCCGGGCGGGTGCACGCGATCAACGACCCGGAGCGGGCGCTGACTATGTTCGGCCGGGGTGAGTTCGGCCTGCCGCCGGCCGCCGACGCGATGCTGTGACGGAGCCGCCCCGATGACCGACCCGGTGCGGACGAGCAGCCCGGCCCCGACGGCCGGTCAGGGTGAGACCAGCCGGTTCGCCGACACCGCGATGATGCGGACGCATTACCACGAGGCGGGACCGGTCACCGATGCGATCCCGGTGGTTCTGCTGCACGGCGGCGGGCCCGGCGCGTCGGCCTGGTCGAACTTCGGGCCGAACCTGCCGGTCTTCGCCGGCCGGTTCCGCACGCTGATGCCGGACCAGCCGGGCTTCGGCCGGACCGACGCCCTGCCGGTGGAAGGGAATTACTTCACCTTCTCCGCCCGGGCGCTGGCCGCCCTCCTCGACCACCTCGGGATCGACCGGGTGCACCTGGTCGGCAACTCGCTCGGCGGCGGCACCGCCGTCAGGTTCGCGCTCGATTATCCCGACCGGGCGGCCAGGCTGGTGCTGATGGGACCGGGCGGGCTTAGCCTGAACGTGTTCGCCCCCGACCCGACCGAGGGGGTCAGCCGGCTGGCCGCCTTCGCGGCGCCACCCGGGCCGAGCCGGGAGAAGATGGCGGCGTTCTTGCGCACGCTGGTGTTCCGGCAGCAGCTGATCACCGACGAGCTGGTGGAGGAGCGGTACGGCTACGCGAGCACGCCAGAGGCGATCGCGTCGATGCGGGCGCTCGGCATGTCGTTCTACGACCCGAGATATGCCGAGGACGGCATGCTGTGGCGGGAGGCGCACCGGCTGCGCAACGAGGTGCTGCTGATCTGGGGGCGGGAGGATCGGGTGAACCCGCTCGACGGTGCGCTGGTCGCGCTCAAGCAGATCCGCAAGGCACAGCTGCACGTGTTCGGCGGCTGCGGCCACTGGGCGCAGCTAGAGAAATTCGACGACTTCAACCGCCTTGCCCTGGGTTTCCTGTCAGGAGAGTGACACCGTGAGCGAGATCAGGTCGCTGGGGTACCTGCGGATCGAGTCCGCGGACACCGCAGCGTGGCGGGAGTTCGGCACCAGGATCCTTGGCATGACCGAGGGGCGCGGCCCCGAGCCCGGGGCCGTCTACCTGCGGATGGACGACTTCCCTGCCAGGTTCGTGATCGTCCCGGGGGAGACCGACCGGCTGCTCGCCTCGGGCTGGGAGGTGGCCGGCGAGGCTGACCTGGCCGCGCTCGCTCGCCGCCTCGAGCAGGCCGGCGTCGCCGCGAAGGCCGGCGCCGGGGCCGAGCTCGCGGCGCGCCGGGTCGCCGGGCTGCTCAGCTTCGACGACCCCTCCGGCCACACCCTGGAGGTGTTCTGGGGTGCCGCGCTCGACAACAGGCCCGCGTTCAGCCCGTACGGGATCAGGTTCGTCACCGGCGACATGGGCATGGGGCACGTGGTGATCCCGGCCGCGGACGACGAGGCCGCGATGGCGTTCTGGACCGGGCTGCTCGGTTTCCGGCTGCGCGACAGCATGGCTCTGCCGGGTGAGCTGTTCGGCGGCCCGCCGGGCGGGCCGCCGGCGATGATGCGCTTCCTTGGCTGCAACCCGCGGCACCACAGCCTCGCGCTCGCGCCCATGACCAGCGCGTCCGGGGTGATCCACGTGATGGTCGAGGTAGCCACGCTGGACGACGTGGGCCGGGCGATGGACCGGTGCGCCCGGCGCGGTGGCACCCAGAGCGCGACACTCGGCCGGCACGCCAACGACCATATGGTCTCGTTCTACCTGCGGACGCCCAGCGGATTCGACATCGAGTACGGCACCGACGGGCTGTGCGTGGACGACGGCACCTGGGTGAGCAGGCGGACCACGGCGGTCAGCGAGTGGGGTCATGTGTTCGCCGCGGGGGCGGCACATTAGGCTTGCCTAACATCCGGTGCGGACCTGCCGGGTAGCCGGGAATGAACGGAGCCGGAGGGACGCTTGCCGTGGTCGTGAGGTCCGGGACGAATCCGGTGAGCTTCCGGCCGGAACCGCAGAAGTTCCGCCAGGTGCTCGGTCATTTCTGCACCGGCATCACCGTGATCACCGCGGTAGACGACGGCGAGCCGGTCGGTTTCTCCTGCCAGGCGTTCGCCGCCCTGTCGCTCGACCCGCCGCTCGTGGTGTTCTGCCCGGCGCTCACCTCGAGCAGCTGGCCGCGGATCGCACGGACCAAGACGTTCGCCGTCAACGTGCTGACGGAGGCCCAGCACGACATCGCGGGGAAGTTCGGGCGCAGCGGGCCAGGCAAGTTCGACGGGATCTCGTGGGCGCCGGACGGAGCCGGCTCGCCGGTGCTCGACGGCGTGCTCACCTGGGCCGGCTGCGAGGTGGAGGCGGTCCACCCAGGCGGCGACCACAGCATCGTGATCGGCCGGGTGCGGGAGCTAGGGGAGTGCGGGAGCGAGCGGCCGCTGCTCTTCTACCGGGGCAGGTACGCAACGTCGGCCGAGCAGGCCGGGCCGCCCGAGGTCGTCGAGACCCTGCTCGCCTGGCCGCGGCACGCCGACTGGATGTGACCCGCCGCCCGGACGGATCGAACTCGGTCCGGTCGGAGAATCTGGACGGCAGGGCTCTGGCCGGCGGTGTCGGCAATTCAGCCGCCGGGCCGCTAGTCGTCGATGACGGCGGCGGCGATCCTCGCCAGGTGGGTGGACGGGGCGCCGAAGAGCTGAGCCGAGCCGTGCGCGCGCTTGAAGAAGCGGTGCGCGTCGTGCTCCCAGGTGGCGCCGATCGCGCCGTGCAGCTGGATCATCTCGGCCGCGACCGCGGCGAGCGCCTGCGAGCAGTACGCCTTCGCCGCGGCCGCCATCAGCGGCAGCCGGGTGCCGTCGCTGTCGCCGTCGTGCCCGTGGCCCGCTTGCTCAGCCGCCACGCTGGCGGCCCGGTACGCCAGCGACCGCGCCGACTCGACCAGCACGTGCAGTTCGGCGAGCCGGTGCTGTATCGCCTGGAAGCTGGCGATGCTCCGGCCGAACTGCACCCGCTGGCCGCTGTAGCCGACGGTCAGCTCCAGTGCCTCGGCCGCCGCGCCCGCCTGCTCTGCGGCGAGGGCGACGCAGGCCAGATTCCTCGCGTGCGCCAGCGCCGCGCCGTGGCCGGCCGCGTCCGCTCCGGCGCCGGATAGCGGCACGCCGATGGCCGCGTCGAGGCCGACGACCGCGAGCCGCCTGGTCTGGTCCATCGTCGGGGCGAGCGAGCGGTCCGCGCCGCGCTGGCCGGGATCGACCTCGAAGAGGCCGATGTCGCTGTCCGGCAGCGCGGCCGCCGCGATCACGATCCCGGCGCTGTCGCCGTCGAGCACGTAATGCGCGGTCCCCGACAGGGTCCAGCCGCCACCCGCCCGAGCGGCCGCGCGAAACGCCGCGACCGCGGGATCCCAGCGCCCGTCGCGATCGGTCCAGGCCAGCGCGCCGGTCGCGGCCCCGCTGGCGAGCGGCGGCAGCAGCCGCTCGCAGGCGCCCTGGTCACCGGCCGCCAGGATCGCCTGGGTGGCCAGCACCGCCGAGCCGAGCAGCGGCACCGGGGCAAGCGCCCGGCCAAGCTCCTCGGCCACGATGCTCACCTCGACCGGCCCGGCTCCGGCACCGCCGAAGCGCTCCGGCACGGCCAGCCCGGCCACGCCCATCTCGCCGAGCAGCCGCCAGGTCGTCGCCGGGTCGCACCCAGGACCGGCCGGATCGAGCGCCGGCCGGTGCTTGCGCAGCAGGTCGCGGACCGCCTCGCGGAGCGCCCGCAGCTCCCCGGTCAGCTCCACGGGCCGGTCCGGTCAGGATCCGATGTGAGCGCGGCTAGCACCACGGACCGGTGCTCGGCCTGGCTGCCCCAGACCGACGACAGCGCCCGCACCTTGGCGAGCCACAGCGAGACGTCGCACTCGCTCGTGTAGCCGATGGCGCCGTGCACCTGCAGGGCGGTCCGCGCGGCCCGTCGAGCGGCGTCGGCGCAGGCGACCCTCGCGGCCGAGACGTCGCGGTCCGCGGTCGGCGCGCCCGACCCGAGCGCGATCGCGGCCGCGTAGGCGAGCGGCCTGGCGAACTCCAGGCCGATCAGCACGTCAGCCAGGGCGTGTTGCACCGCCTGGAACGCGCCGACCGGCCGGCCGAACTGCTGCCGGGTCTTCGCGTGCGCCACGCTGGCGTCCAGCAGTCCGCGCCCCGCGCCGAGCAGCAGCGCCGCGCCGGCCAGCGTCCCGTACGCGCGGGCAGCGGCAGCGGCCGCGGAGGCGACCGCCCCGGCGCCGGCGAGCGGGTCGGCGCGCCCGACCTCGAACAGTCGCCTGGCCGGATCCGCCGACCGCAGGCAGGTCCCTGGCCGCCCGCGCCAGATCCCGCCCGCGTCGGCAAGCAGCACCAGCCCGGCTGCGTCGGCGTCGAGTGCGTACGGCACGCCTGGCGGCATCGCGAGCGTCGCGATCAGGTCACCGGATCCGAGCGCGGCCAGCCAGCCGGCCGGGCCGGCCAGGCCGCCGGGATCGGCGAGGCCCGCGGGGCGGCCGGAGTCGGCGAGCTCCGCGAGCAGGACCGGGACGGCGGCCACCGACTCCGCGACCGGGCCGGGCAGCGGGTGATGGCCGAGTTCCTCGCAGGCGACCACGAGATCGACCGGGCCAGCGCCGAGCCCGCCGCGTGACTCCGGCGCGGTCAGCGCGGTGACCCCGGCGCCGGCCAGTTTCCGCCAGATCGCCAGTCCTGGCCCGTGGTCGCCTGCCGCCCAGGCCCGGGCAGCCGCCGGGACGCCCGCGTCGGCCAGCAGGTCATGCAGCGCGGTGCCGAACTGACGCTGCTCGGCGGTAAGCATGAACGTCATCGGGGCAGCCCGAGCAGCCGCTGGGCGATCACCGAGCGCTGGATCTCGTTCGTGCCCGCGTAGATCGGTCCGGCCAGCGAGAACAGGTAGCTCCCTGCCCACTCGCCGTCCGGCCCCGGGGCGCCGAGCAGCTCGGATCGCGGACCAAGCAGGTCGAGTGCCGTTTCGCAGATGCCGACATCGAGCTCGGACCAGAACACCTTGCCCAGGCTCGACTCCGCGCCGAGCGTGCCGCCTGCCTCGAGAGCCGCCACGGTCTGCAGCGTGTGCAGGTGATAGGCGCGCGCCCCGATCCAGGCATCGGCGACCCGGTGGGATGCCTCCGCGCCCGCGGCGGTGCTGGCCCGCCAGAGATCGACCAGCCGGTCGGCTGCCGCGATGAACCGCCCCGGGCTGCGCAGCGACAGCCCGCGCTCGTGGCTCGCGGTGGACATCGCGATCCGCCAGCCGTCACCGGGAGCGCCGATCACGTCCTGGTCGGGAACGAAGACGTCGTCGAGGAAGATCTCGGCGAAGCCGGCCTCGCCGTCCAGCTGTGCGATCGGCCGGACCGTGACGCCGGGCGCCCGCAGGTCGAACATCAGGTAGGTCAGGCCGTGATGCCGGGGAGAGGTGCCCCCGGATGGCAGGCCGGACCGGAACAGGCCGAAGGCGCGGTCGGCGAACGCCGCGCGCGAGCTCCAGGTCTTCTGGCCGGTCAGCCGCCATCCCCCGTCGCACGCCGTGGCCGTCGAGCGGATCGCGGCGAGATCGCTGCCGGCATCCGGCTCCGACCAGGCCTGCGCCCAGACCACGTCGGCCGTCGCCATCGGCGGCAGGATCCGGTCCCGCTGCTCGGCGGTGCCATGCGCGAACAGCGTCGGCGCGAGCAGGAACAGGCCGTTCTGGCCGACCCTGACCGGTCCGCCTGCCCGGTAGTACTCCTCCTCGAAGACCAGCCATTCCGCGAGCGAGGCGTCCCGGCCGCCGTAGCGTTCCGGCCAGGAGACGACGGCCAGCCCGGCGGCGGCGAGCATCCGCTCCCAGTCCCGGTGCCTGGCGAAACCGTCCGCGGTGTTGACCGAGCCGAACGCCCGGCCGGGCAGGTTGGCGGCCAGCCAGGCCCGGACCTCGGCCCGGAACGCCTCGGCTCGGGGGTCAGGATCCAGGTTCACGGCTGGGTGGCGGCTGACTTCATCGACCGCGCGTTCATCCCGGCGAGCGAGTCAGCCCCGGTCTCGGCGTTATGCGCGTGCGCGACGTGGTGCAAGCCGAAGACCGAGTCCATGCCCGGCCGCATTCCCATCAGGTCCTCGCACTGGTTGACCGCCCGCTTGGCAAGAGCCAGGCCGAACGGGGGCATCGTGGCGATCCGCTCCGCCAGCGCGAAGGTCGTCTCGGCGAGCTCGGCGCGCGGCACCACCCGGTTGACCATGCCGAGCTCGTAGGCCCGCTGGGCGCTGAACCGGTCGCCGGTGAACAGCGCTTCCTTGGCGAACCTCGGCCCGAGCATCCACGGGTGGGCGAAGTACTCCACGCCCGGAATCCCCATCCGCACCACCGGGTCGGCGAAGAACGCGTCGTCCGAGGCGACGATCAGGTCGCAGACCCAGGCCAGCATCAGGCCGCCGGCGATGCACGCGCCGTGCACCATCGCGATCGACGGCTTGGGCATCTCCCGCCACCGCCGGCACATCCCAAGGTAGACCTCCATCTCCCTGGCGTACCGTGCGTCGGCGCCGTCCTTGTCGGTGTGATCCCACCAGATCACGGCCTTGCGGTCGTAAGAGACGTGCACGTCGCGGCCGGGGGTCCCGATGTCGTGGCCCGCGCTGAAGTGGTCGCCGGCCCCGGCCAGCACGATCACCTGGACGTCATTGTCGTCGGTCGCCCGGCGCAGCGCCTCGTCCAGCGCATAGGTCATCACCGAATTCTGGGCGTTGCGGTACTGCGGGCGGTTCATCGTCACGAGGGCGGCGCCGCCGCGCCGCTCGTACAGCACGACGGGCTCGGCGCCCGGCTCGGCATCGGTGTGATCGGTCACGTGGCTGACTCCTGTCTGAGCAGTCGCTTGAGCGCCTTCCCTGCCGGGTTGCGCGGCAGGTCGGCGCGGAACTCGATCTGGCGCGGCACCTTGTAGTTCGCCAGCCGGCCGCGGCAGAACTCGATCAGCTCGTCGGCCGTGGCCTGCCCCGCGGAGGGCCTGCGGACCACGAACGCCTTGCCCACCTCGCCGAGCCGCCCGTCCGGGACCCCGATCACCGCCGACTCGGCGACCGCCGGATGGCGGGCGAGGACCTGCTCCACCTCGGCCGGGTACACGTTGAAGCCGCCGCAGATGTACATGTCCTTCAGCCGGTCGGTGATCGTCAGGTACCCGCGCTCGTCGAGCTGGCCGACGTCGCCGGTGTGCAGCCAGCCGTCGGCGTCGATCGCCTCGGCGGTGGCGGCCTGGTCGTCCAGATAGCCGAGCATGACGTTGCGCCCGCGCAGCAGGATCTCGCCGGTCGCGGGCTCGTCGCGGCCCTCCGGCGATTCGGCGTCGCGCCCGGCCGGGGCGATCGCGACCTCGAATCCCGCCGTCGCCCGGCCCGAGGTGGTGGCCACGGTCGCCGGGTCGTCTCCCGGCCGGCACATCGTGGCCACGACGGCCTCGGTCAGCCCGTAGGCGGTCAGCACGGTATCGAAGCTCAGCTCGGCGCGCATCCGCTCGACCAGCGCGACCGGCACCACGGCGGCGCCGGTGACCGCCAGCCGCAGGCTGGACAGATCGTGGCGGTTCCGATCCGGGTGATCGAGCAGCGACACATAGAGCGTCGGGGCGCCAGGGAGCACGGTGATCCGCTCTGCCTCGATCAGCTCCATCGCCCTGGCCGGGTCGAACACGAGTTGCGGGACCATGGTCGCGCCGGTCAGCAGGCAGGCGAGGATCCCAGCCTTGTAGCCGAAGCTGTGGAAGAAGGGGTTGACGATCAGGTACCGGTCGTCGCTGGTCAGCTCGGCGCATTCGGCCCAGGCCCGGGCGACGTCGAGCGCCTGGCGGTGCGCCGACATCGCGCCCTTGCTGCGGCCCGTGGTTCCCGAGGTGAACAGGATGTCGCTGACCTGGTCAGGGATCACGTCCGCGGCCCGGGCGGTGGCGGCCGAGGGCGGGACCCCGGCTCCGAGCCCGGTGAAGTCCGCCCAGCTCAGCGCCTGCACCGCGGCCGTCTGGCCGGTTGCCTGGCCAGCTTCGACCGGGATCTGCACGACCAGGCCAGGCAGTCCGGCGCGGGCCTGCGCCGCAGCCGCGGCGAGCAGTTCCAGCCGGTCGGAGCCGAGGAACGGGCCGGCCACGAGCAGCCCCCTGGCGCGGCTCCGGCCGATGAGGTCCAGCGCCTCGGGTCCGGTGTACCTGGTGTTCACCGGGACCAGCGTGGCCCCGGCGCACAGCGCGCCGAGCGCGCCGAGCACCCAGTGGCTCGTGTTCGGCGACCAGATCGCGACCCGGTCGCCGGGTTCGATGCCCGAGGCGATGAACGCGCGGGCCGTCGCCATCGCCAGCTCGGCAAGCTCGGCATAGGTCAGCTCCGCACCGGCCGGCTCGACCAGGGCAAGCGCGCCGCCGAACTCCCTGGCGGCGGCCGCGACCGCTGCGGGGATCGTGTCAGCCAACGGAGCCCTCCGGGCAAGCAAGTGCTTGGTAGGGCGAGCTTAACCGGTGATCACAGGACCGGCCAGGGCCGGCCAGGACCTGCCGGGGGTCAGGTGGCGCGCCGCAGGAAGCAGGTCAATCCAGAACAGAATTGCCGCAAGGGAATGCCGGGAGTTGGCAAATTCTGCGCGTCAGGTATTGCGCCCGTCCCGCCGGGCTCTACTATTGGCCGTCAGGCGAACGGCAATCCGGGGGGCTTGCCTTTTCGCCGGTAAGAGCCAATACGGCATGTGTCTATTTGCCGGGCTTTTCGTCACAGATGCGGGGGGATCTGGTGTCGTCTCGGTTGCTGTTTTCACGTCGTCGCCGCGGACGGCGCCTGCTCTGCGGGCTGGCTGCGGCCGCGGGCCTGGCCGGCCTGGTCGTCGCCTCGCTCGATGCGGGCACTCCGGGGTCAGCGCAGGCTGGCCAGACGAAGGCCGGGGGCGCCGCGGTCCGGGCAAAGCTGACGGCTGCTACATCGAGCCACGGGCGGATCGCCATCTCCAAGGTCGCCGACAGGTCGCAGGTCAGCGCCGGGGATCCGATCGGCTACGAGATCACGGTCACCGATCACGGCCGCTCGACGGCGAAGGCGGTGACGATGACCGACACGCTGCCGTCGAACACGGGGACATCGTGGACGGTTGGCAAGGTCACCGGCAAGTGGGCCTGCGCGATCAAGACCGGGAAGCTGACCTGCGGCGGAGTAACGACGACCGTGGATTCAGGGGATCATCTGAGCGTTCACGTGACCTCGACCACCTCGACCGGGACGTGCGGGCCGGTGACCAACACCGCGACCGTCAGCACCTCCAACGAGGGCAGCGCCTCGGCGACCGCGAAGATCGAGGTGGAGTGCGCGCGGATCGAACTGACCAAGGTGCCCGACCGTTCGACCGTCGCGGCCGGAGATCCGGTCGGCTACGAGATCACGGTGACCAACCGCGAGGCAGGCACGGCGCACGGCGTGACGATGACGGACCCGCTGCCGACCTCGCCGGCCGGGTTGACCTGGGGCTTCGGGTCGGTCTCGCCAGGGTGGACCTGTCACGTCAGCACGGGGACGCTGACCTGCGGCGGGTCGAGTACGACCCTGAGCCACGGGGCCGGGCTGCACGTGCATATCACCTCCGGTACGACAGGCGCGTCCTGCGGGACGATCGACAACACCGCGCACGTGGCCACATCGAACGACGGGTCAGACAGCGCCTCCGGCCGGATCGTCGTGGAGTGCGCCGCGATCGAGGTGACCAAGGTCGCGGACAAGTCCGTGGTGTCCGAGGGCGAGTCGATCGGCTACGAGATCACGGTGTCCAATCACGGCACGGCGACGGCGCGCGGCGTGACGATGACGGACCTGCTGCCGACTACGCCGCCCGGGCTGTCGTGGACCTTCGGGTCGGTCTCGCCAGGATGGACCTGCGCTACCAATCTCGGGACACTGACCTGCGGCGGGTCGACGACGACACTGAAGCACGGCGACAGCCTGCATGTGCACATCTCCTCGGGCACCAGGAGCTTTGACTGCGGCAGGGTGACGAACACCGCGCACGTCAGCACCTCGAACGACGGCTCGGCCACCACGAAGCCGGAGCATATCGACGTGCTGTGCGCGAGGATCAAGGTGATCAAGACCGCGGACGCGCCCGTTGTCGACGCGGGACATCAGATCGGTTACGAGATCACCGTGATCAATGACGGGCCAGGAACGGTGCATGGCGTCCTGCTGAGCGATTCGCTGCTCGGCGCCGGGACGACATGGGCCGTCGACTCGCATTCGACGGA
>Ga0335078_10018656_pt1 | contig 10316 bp, 6 predicted proteins | sample Lox_Sample_32_FD_206711 | JGI IMG/M metagenome (GOLD analysis project Ga0335078, IMG submission 206711) | Soil microbial communities from Loxahatchee National Wildlife Refuge, Florida, United States - Lox_Sample_3.2 | ecosystem: Environmental > Terrestrial > Soil > Wetlands | place: USA: Florida...
AATACCCGCCTCGATGCCAGGAATTTTTTCGATGCCACGCGCGGCGCCTTTCGGCAAAACCAATTTGGCGGCGTGCTTGGCGGCCCGGTCCGGAAAGATGCGGTTTTCTTTTTTGTCGATTATCAGGGAACGCGCACGGCCGAAGGGGTCAGTTCACCATTGACCTCCGTCCCTTCAGTGCAAGACCGCGCGGGAAATCTCGCTGACGTCGCCAGCACGCTTTGCGGGACAGTGAGCGGACCTTATATCGCTAGCCTGCTCACGCAGAAGCTCGGTTATGGGGTCTCCGAAGGCGAGCCATACTACAGCCCGGGCTGCGTCAGTCCGTCGAGTTGCGTCTTTCCCAATGCGCGGATTCCCGCAACGGCATGGGCCGCGCCAGCCGTGAATCTGCTCAAGTACATTCCTCAGCCGGATATAGGCACGAACCTGTTTGCCGCGTCGGCGGACCTGGAAACCGTGCGGGACGACAAGGGCAGCGCTCGTCTCGATGCCGGCACGCGCCTGGGACAGCTTTTCGGTTACTACTTTGCCGACAATTACCGCCTGGACAATCCCTATCCCGTTGGTCAGGGCGGCGCGAGCATACCCGGCTTTGATGCACTGACTATCGGCCAGGCTCAGATGCTGACTATTGGTGACACTTACGTTCTCCACGCGGACACGGTGAACGAGTTTCACGTCGGCCTTTTGCGAAACGCGAACAATATCGGCCAGCCGCGGGGCGGCCTTGGGGTGACTTTGCAATCGCAGGGTTTCGTGACCGGCGCCGGTACCCCCGGGATCGTTGTGCAGGCGCCTCAGTTTGAGGGCATCGAGAACATCGTATTTCCCTCGTTCGTGATGGGCGTTCCGGTCACGAACCTCAACCAGTGGAACAACACGATCTACATAAGTGACACGGTATCGAGAGTGATCCGGAAACATACTTTAAAAATCGGCGGCCAATTTCACTACGACCAGGTCAATGAGGTGCCGAACGCAACTTTTAATGGAACGTTTAACATCAATGGAACCGAAACCGGCTCAGCCTTTGCGGACTTCCTGTTAGGGTTTGCCAGCAACTTTACCCAAACCTCAGGGCAGCACTTCAATCTGCGGAACCGGTATCAGGCGGTCTTCGCGCAAGATACGTGGCGGGTAAGTAGCGGCCTCACGCTGAACTTCGGTGTACGTTGGGATGTCATTATGCCCTGGTGGGAAAAGTATAATCAAATCCAGACGATCGTTCCGGGTGAGCAGTCCGTGCTTTATCCAAACGCGCCGAACGGCCTGGTGGTGCCCGGCGATCCTGGGATTCCTTCCACTTTGTCGCCAACGCAGCTTCATAATCTCGGTCCCAGGGCCGGTCTTGCGTATTCCCCAAATGTGGAAACTTCATTCCTAAGGACTCTGCTGGGAGGGCCGGGGAAAAGCAGTATCCGCGCCAGCTACGGCATTTTTTACACCGCGTTTCCCGGTCTGAGTGCGGGGATCATGTACGGTGTCCCGCCGTACGGCTATACTTATTTAAGTCCGAAGCCGCCCCTCCTCACGACCCCTTTCATCAGCGCGGGTGACGGCGAGCAGAATGCCGATCCATTTCCGCTGAACTTTCCGCCGCACAGCGTGACTGCATCGGAACCTTACACCGGATTCAATTTTGCGGCGGTCACTCCAATCAGTGGGGATCCGTTTTTCTACCACCGCAATACCGTGCCGTACGCCGAGAACTACATGTTTTCGTTTCAGCGCCAGATCGCCAGCAGCACCCTATTGACCGTGAGTTATGCGGGCAACGAGGGCCATCATTTGCTGGTCCTCGTGCCGGTGAACCCGGGCAATCCTGCCCTCTGCCTCAGCCTCAGCCAGCCCGATGAAGTAGCGCCGGGCGGTTCGACGTGCGGCCCTTTCGGCGAAGACGGCGTTTACCGGTCCGCGTCGGGTCAAACGCATCAGGGCACTCGAGTCGGTTTGGGCCCGAATTTCGGTTCGGTGACCGCGCAGGAAGCGATCGGTAATTCGGATTACAGCGCTGTCGAAGCTACTCTACGATTCGCCACGGGCCAGCGGGGTACGGCGCTGATCGGGTACACCTATTCGAAATCAATCGACCAGGCGTCTAATCTTGGTGAGCAAGTCAACCCTTTCAACGCGAGGCTTACCCGCGTAATCTCTTCGTGGGACATGACTCAGAACTTCGTCGCCAGCTATACTTATTCCTTGCCACTCGATCGGCTGCTCGGGCGCAACAAGGTCACAGAGGGATGGAGCCTCTCGGGAACCACGCGATTGGGCACCGGATTCCCGGTGACCCTGGCCGACGATTCGGACCGTTCCTTGCTTGGCACTTTTGGCAACGGAGTCAACAACGGACTGCTCGACACTCCGCGGGTGGCGGCGGGGTGGCTCCAGGTGAATACAAATCCGCGAAATGGCCGGCCCGAATTCAATTCCAGCCTGTTTGCGCCGGAGACGCCAGGGCAGTTGGGTAACGCGGCGCGCCGCTTTTTCTATGGCCCGGGAATCGAAAATTTCGACATGCAACTCAGCAAAACGCTCTTGGCCACCGAATTCAAATCGGTGGACGTGCGCGTGGAAGCGTTCAACGTTCTCAACCATGCGCAGTTTTACGGGCCCTCGGCGGTGGATGGCGAGATCAACGACCCGAATTTTGGCCGAGTCGTCAGCGCGGCCGCTCCCCGGTTGGTCCAGCTCGCAGTCAAGTTCCATTTTTGAGCCAGGGCGCCGCTAACGCTCAACCGAAGCGTCCGTTGGGCAACCCACGGAAGTCAACATTCTGGGATATGCTGGTTTCGCGAGAAGATAGCCCATGCTCACGCGATTCTCCGCGCTGCTTCTGCTGGCCGCTGCGGCGGTTGGACAGCCAATCATCATCCAGACCACCGAGCTATTTGACGGCACGGGCCGCATGCTGAAGAACCAGCAGATCAGCATCGAGAACGGCCGCATCACGAACATCGCACCCGGTATTGGCAAGCCTGGAATCGACCTGCGTGGCCTCACCGTGATGCCGGGCTGGATCGATACGCACGTTCACCCGACGTGGTTCTTCAACAAGGATGGCCGCTTGGAGCTGGATGGTTCCGGCGCCAAATCGACGGCGCAACAAGCCGCTCTTAATGCGGAGGCGAATCTATATGCCACGTTGATGGGCGGCTTCACAACGGTGCAGAGCGTCGGAGCGGCTCTGGACGGCGACCTCCGCGATTTGATTGCGCGCGACCGCATACCCGGTCCACGCCTGCTTACTTCGCTGGCGCAGATCACCGACAAAAGCGGCGATCCGGAGCAGATCCGTGCGCTGGTTGACAAGCTGAAGGCCGACGGCGCCGATGTGATTAAGCTATTTGCCACGGCGAGTATACGGGACGGCGGCAAGATGACCATGACCGCAGCTCAAATCGAGGCCACTTGCGGCGAGGCTCGCAGAATCGGCCTGCGCGCGATGGTTCATGCACACGCTTCGGAAGGAGCGCGGGCAGCTATCCTGGCAGGCTGTACTACGATCGAGCACGGCACTTTCCTGGATGACGCGACCCTGGAGATGATGGCGGCGCGCGGTGTGTACTTCGATCCCAATTTCCTGGTGCTGCACAATTACCTGGATAACAAGGCGAAGTTTCTGGGGATCGGCAACTATAACGAAACGGGATTCGCATACATGGAAAAGGCGCTGCCGCTGGTGGCTGATCTGCTGCGCCGGGCGCGGAAGGCGCATGTGAAAGTGGTGCTGGGCACTGACGCCGTGGCCGGCGCGCATGGCCGCAACGCCGAGGAGTTCATTTATCGGGTGAAGGAGGGTGGCGACAGCCCCATGGCTGCGCTGCTGAGCGGAACGTCGGTGGCGGCGGAATCGCTGGGGATGGGCGATCGAATTGGCTCGCTAGTGCCAGGAAGGGAGGCGGATCTGGTGGCTATAGACGGCAACCCACTGGAAGATATTACCTCGGTTCGGCGCGTGGTGTTCGTGATGAAGCATGGAAAGGTGTACAAGGAAGCACTACCTTCGCGGCAGGCTGCGGCCACGGATCGAGAAGGACACTAGCCTCTCTTTGAAGGATCACTCATCCGGGAAGCTGCCGCCTTCCGCTGACGCGCCGTGGCTAGCGGTTTTACTCCCAGGTGGAATGAGCCGCCGCTCGGAGGCTGCCGGGCGATCCGTTCTCGCCTCACTACAAACACGCTCATTAGGCTAATCTGGTGTGAGATTGCGAGGATACCATCCTGCCTCACAACATAGGGTCACGGACCTGGTTCGAGACCGGGAATCGGCAAGGAGCGAGGATCAGTTGAAGGTGAACCGCCGGGGCGGCGCAGTGGATTCACTTATGACGAAGGCCTGGGCCGTGGCACTCGCTGCTGTCGTTTTCAGCGGGTGCGCTCACAAAACGCATGCGCGAGCGGCTCCCGCGGCTCCGACTCCAGCACCCGTTCCTGCGCCCATAGTCGGGGACACGGAGACAGGGCTCGCCAGCTGGTATGGGCATCCTTACCACGGGAGGGCGGCGGCCGATGGCGAGATCTATGACATGGAAACCATGGTAGCGGCGCACCGCACGCTGCCATTCAACACCTGGGTGCGCGTGGTGAACGCGGTCAATGCGAAATCGGTGGACGTGCGCATCATCGACCGCGGGCCCTTCGTGGATGGGCGGGTGATCGACTTGTCGCGCGCGGCGGCGCGCGCCATCGACCTGCTAGGCCCGGGAGTGGGCCCGGTGCGCATAGAGGTGATCCGCCTGCCGGAGACGATGGAAGCGGCGGTCTTCGCGGTGCAGGTGGGCGCTTTCCATAGCCGCGAGAACGCGGAGCGGATGCGCGCTGCGATGGCCGCGCGATACGGCTCGGCGCGCCTGGTGTTACGCCAGGGGAATCCGGATGTGTGGCGGGTGCTGGTGGGCGCGGAACCGACGACGGACGGCGCCAGCGCACTGGCCGAACGCATCCGGGCCGAATCGGGTGAGAATAACGGCTTCGTGGTGCGACTAGATTCCGAATAGCGCTCCGCGGCAAGCTTCGAGCCATCGCGGCGGCCAGCCAGAGACTTCCATGAATTGGTCCGTGCCGGGCGCAGCCCACGGCCTGGTGGGCCAGACGCCCGCAATCGCCAATCTTCGCCGCCTGATAGGGAAAGCGGCGCGCCATCGTCTGCCGGTGCTGCTGCTGGGCGAAAGCGGCACGGGCAAAGAAGTCGTGGCGCGCGCGATCCATGAGGCGAACCCGCGCGGGCGGTTCGTGCCCATCGATTGCGGCTCGCTGGTGGGTACGCTGATGGAAAGCGAGCTGTTCGGGCATGTGAAGGGGTCGTTCAGCGGCGCGCAGACCAGCAAGAAGGGCCTGGTGGAGATGGCGGACGGGGGCACGGCGTTTTTCGATGAGATAGGCGACCTGCCGCTCGAGATGCAGGTCAAGCTGCTGCGGCTGATCCAGGAGCGCGAGTTTCGCGCAGTGGGAGCGCTGCAATGGTGCCCGGTGGACTTGCGCATCATCGCAGCGACGCACCGCGATCTGAAAGCAGAGATTGGCAGAGGCAGGTTCCGCGAGGATCTTTACTTCCGCCTCAACGTCTTTCCCGTGAGGCTTCCGCCGCTGCGCGACCGCAAGGCCGACATCCCGATGTTGATCGACCACTTTTTGGAAACAGCGCGCGCGGCGGGCCTGCCATGGTTCGACCCCGGTTCCTCGATGCTCGCGCGCCTGACCTCTTATGACTGGCCGGGCAACGTGCGGGAACTGAAGAACGCCATCGAGCGGATGGCGGCTATGCACTCAGAAGATCCTTCCAGCCTTGACGCCGCGCTGCCATCGGCGCTGATGAACCAGAGCCGTTCGACTGCGCTGGAGCGGTTTTCCAGGGCGGTCGCTGCGGAATCTTCACTGGCGATGGAAGACGCTCCGGGTTGCGAGTTTGTGATGCGGCCAAAATCCCCGGTATTCACAATCAGCGAAAGCGAGAAGAATGCGATCGAGCGCGCGCTTGAGGCCGCGAACGGCGCGCGCGGAGAAGCCGCACGGCTGCTGGGCATGGGCCGCACCACTTTGTATCGAAAGATGAAAGAATACGGACTGGATTGAGAATCGCGCTCGACGCCACTTATGCCATCGGAGAGGAGCTTAGCGGGGTTGGACTGTATTCGCGTGAAATCATGGCTGGGCTGGCGGCGCTGCGGCCCGAGACGCTTTTCGAATACTGGGTCCGCCCGCACCGTTTTTTTCGCTCGTCTGATCTGGCGGCGAGCCCGAACACCGCGCGGCGGCTGTTGGCCGGGCCGTTCGGACCGCGCGGTGCGGCGCTCTTTCATGGCCTGAACCAGCGGCTGCCGGCGATGCGCCTGCGCGCCACGGTGGTGACGTTTCACGATCTGTTCGTGATGACGGGCGAGTATTCTACGCCGGAATTTCGCACCCGCTTCACCGCCCAGGCGCAGGACGCGGCGCGCCGCGCCGAGGCGGTGATTACGGTTTCCGAGTTTACCAAATGCCAGGTGGTGGAACTGCTCGGAACGCCGGCAGCCCGCGTGCGCGCGGTGCATCACGGAGCGCGGCGGCTGGCCTTTCCCGATGTTGCGCGCGAGCCGGTGATTCTGCACGTCGGCGCCTTGCAAAAGCGCAAGAACATCGTTCGCCTGGTGGAAGCATTCGAAAGGCTCGACAAAGAATGGCGGCTGGTGCTGGCCGGCGCGCCGGGTTTCGGCGCGGCAGAGGTTCGGGAGCGGATCGCTCGCAGTCCGGCTCGTACGCGCATCGAACTGCCGGGCTACGTTACATCGGAGGAATTGGCCGGCTGGTATGCGCGGGCGACTGTTTTTGCATTCCCCTCGCTCGATGAAGGATTCGGCATGCCGCTGTTGGAGGCGATGGCGGCGGGCGTGCCCATTGTGACGTCAAACCGTTCCGCGCTGCCCGAGGTGGCCGGCGATGCAGCGCTGCTGGTAGACCCGGAGGACAAGGCTGCGCTGGCGGACGCGCTGCGGCAACTAACAAGCGATGAGGGGTTGCGCAACGAGCTGGCGCGGCGCGGCAAGGAGCGCGCAAGGGGTTTCACTTGGGAAAAGGCGGCTCGCGAAACCTGGGATGTCTACCGGGACCTGCTCGGGCTGGCGGTAGAGTAGCTTACCTAGATATGTTCCGTTGTGGACGGTCGGCCCAGCCCAATGGCACTCAGTCGCACCAGCACTCTGCGCCCGCGGAAATTGTAGGGGAGACGCGCAATGCAGCGCACCGGCCCAATTGGCGATGGGCGCGGCGGAGGGCTTCGCTGATAGCACCGGGCGGCAATCGGTGACCAGGCGCATCAACCCGCCCCACAGCGGGGCCTGGTAACAGCGTTTGCCGCGGCTGGAGAGCTCGACCTGAGGGCCGCCCGCAAGCGAGGGCGTCCGCCCAGCAGCCCGGCGTAGAGACTAGCGTGCGGCGCGAGCTGCGGCAATCACAGCGTCGAATGCCGGTTTGGGTTTCCCCTCGCGATCGAAAAGAAGAGGATAGTTCGTCCTGCCGCGCGCGGGAAAATTGTTCAGCCAGGAACCTTTGTCGGTAACGCCCCAGAATGTTACGCGAGTGATGGCGTCGCGATGTTTCAGAAAGACGCCGAAGAGGGCCGCATAGCGATCCGCCAATTCCTGTTGCTGCGCGCCCGGCAATCCGGCGGTGTACGGGTTGGAATTAGCGCCACCTTCGGCTTTGGCGGAGACGTCGGCGGTGTGGCTTTGCGTGACATGGGGCAGCACATCCACGTCGAGCTCGGTGATGTTCACCTTGATGCCAAGCGCATGGAATTGGGCGATCGTCGAGTCCACCGCTTCGACGCTCGGCCAGTCGAGGTGGTAATGCCCTTGCAGGCCGACGGCCGCGACCGGCACACCCTGGGCGAGCAGTTTGCGGATCAACTCGACACCGCCTTTTCGCTTCGCCTCATTTTCGAGCGAGTACTCGTTATAGTAGAGCTCGGCCTTGGGGTCGGCTTCATGCGCGTACTCGAACGCCTTGGCGATGAAGTCCTCACCGATGATGAGCCGCCAGGGAGATTGACGCAGCGTACCGTCATCGTTCAAGGCTTCGTTGACCACGTCCCAGCCGCTGATGCGGCCCCGGTAGCGGCCGACCACCGCGAAAATGTGGTCGTGCATTCGGCGGAGCAACTCCTCGCGAGTAGCAGGATTGCCTTTGCCATCCTCGAATACCCAGTTGGGTGTCTGGCTGTGCCAGACGAGACAGTGGCCGATGATGAACATGTGATTTCTCTCGCCGAACTCGACGTAGTGGTCGGCGGGGCCAAAATTGAAGCCGTCCGGAGTGGGATGAATGCTCGCCCACTTGAGAACGTTTTCTGGAGTGATGGAATCAAACTGAGCCCTGACGAGAGCGGCTCCGGCGGCATCGGTTTCGTTGAAGTATACGGGGCTGAGCGCCGCGCCGATACGGAAAAAGTCGTGGAAGGCACCCTGCAGGGTGGGTTGTGCATGGAGGGGCGTACACAGGCGTGCCGCCACCAGGATCGAGAGGGCAAAGGACTGGCGAGACATGATTTCCGGACTTCTCCTTTTGCAGGGCCGGTCAGGCCCGCGGTATCTCGTGGCTTGCATATGTCTTGCGGCGCGCTATCAGATCGTCCGCAATCTTCCGATTGAATTCTTTGGTGATCCCGTAAAAGAAGAGGCAGACGACGGTAGCGACGAAGGCCAGTCCGGCATAGACGCTTGCGGTCAGCCGGATGCCCAGCAGAGAGTGCGCGGTCTGAACGGCGTTCGCTACATAGCCATAAGACGAGAACAGCCACCCGGCCATTGCTCCGCCCAACGCCAATCCAGCCCAGAGCGCAAACACGACGGCCGAAGTCACGGTTCCGGTCGCGCGGCGTCCCGTCTTCCACTCGCCGTAATCGGCGACGTCGCCGATCATAGCCCAGAGCAGCGGACACGACCAGCCAAAGGCGAACTGGCGGAGGATTTCCGAGGCGAAAATGGGGACGGTCTCAGTTGCCGGAAGGAACAGCAACGCGACCGTGAAAGCACTGCTCAACGCCATGCTCGCGATGAACAGGTTGCGCTTGCCGACTCGCACGGCGATTGAATTGGAGAGGGCGACGCCGATCAGCAGTGCGGTCAGCCCGAATCCGTTGAACCAGCTGAACAGTCTTTCGTTACCAGCACAATACTTGAAATAGGGCAACATCACGCTGCCGCGTATCGAGATCGCCATGAAGTAGAAGATGGTCACGAGAAACAGCGCGATCAGCGGCCCGTTTCCAAAAAGATCCTTCAGATCCGTGCCCACGGAGCTTTTCTGCGCGGGATCGGGCTGAATCCGCTCTTTCGTGGTGGCGAATGCGATGATAAAGAAGATCACGCATAACACCGAGAAAAGCCCCATCGTCATCTGGTACCCTTTTGCGTTGTCGCCTTTCCCGAAATAGTCTCGCAGGGGGATAGCCAGGCTCTGTACGATCAAGGCCGCGCTGTTGGCAAAAATCTGTCGGTAAGTCGAGATACTGGTCCGCTCGTCCGGATCGTTTGTGATGACACCCATCAGGGACGCGTACGGGACGTTGTTAATGGTGTAGATCAGCCTCAGCAGGAAATAAGTCACGTAGGCGTAGACAATCTTGCCTGCCATGCTCATGCTCGGAGTGCTGAAAGTAAGGACACCAATGATGCCAAACGGCAGCGCTGTCCAAAGAAGCCATGGGCGGAATTTGCCCCACCGCGTGACCGTCCTGTCCGCGATGAAGCCCATCACCGGATTGAGCGCAGCGGAGACCAGACCAATGATCAGAAAAAGCGTTCCCGCCTCGGCCGCCGTGAGCCCGAAGGTATCGGCATAAAAGCTAAGCTGCAGCGCGATCATCGTCTGGAAGAATAGGTTCGCGCCCATGTCCCCAAGGCCGTAACCCACCTTCTCCCGGAACGAAATCCTTTGCGTCATGATGGTCTCGTTTCTTCCCATCCGCTCAAATCTTCGCCGCGGCTGGTTGCGCGGATGAACTACTTAGTCACCTGCAGAGTCAGCTTCTGAAGATCGGCATCCTGCGAAGAAGTGCCGACCATGATTTCGAAATCGCCCGGCTCCACCTGGTACTTCATATTCACGTCCCAGAATGCCAGCGATTCGGGAGTGATCTGGAAACTGACGGTCGCGGTTTCACCCGGTTCCAGGGCGACCCTGCGGAACCCCTTCAACTCTTTCACCGGCCGGGCGACCGAACTCACCAGGTCGCGGATATACATCTGCACCACTTCGGTACCAGCGCGCGCGCCGGTGTTGGTTACGTCGGCCAGCATTTCGGTTGAGCCGGTAGACGTTATGCGCCGCTTCGA
>Ga0335078_10018657_pt1 | contig 10315 bp, 9 predicted proteins | sample Lox_Sample_32_FD_206711 | JGI IMG/M metagenome (GOLD analysis project Ga0335078, IMG submission 206711) | Soil microbial communities from Loxahatchee National Wildlife Refuge, Florida, United States - Lox_Sample_3.2 | ecosystem: Environmental > Terrestrial > Soil > Wetlands | place: USA: Florida...
CTCGCCCCCCGCGGGGGCATGACCGTTGCGGGACAGCGCCGGGCTCTCACCGGACTTCGCTGGGCTGAACGCCGCCCCGGTTTCCCGGAGCCAACACGGAACTTACGGCAGATGGCCAGATAACGTCAAGCCTGATCAGTTGATCAGATGTTTGGCTAGCCGTCTGGCAGACTGGCGGCATGCACCTGGTTCCAGCGGAGCGGGCCCAGCGCCGGATCATCGACCAAGAGAAGGTCTGCGAAGCGATCGAAGGCCTCGGCGACCTCACGGCGGGAAGGATGTGGGCTCAGCGCTTTGCCGTGCTGGGCGACCCCACCCGCCTGCGCCTACTGGTCTGCATCAAAGCGGCGGGTCCGATCAGCGTCTCCGACCTCGCCGTCGCGGCAGACCTCAACGACGACACCGTCTCCCAGACCCTGCGGTTCCTGCGCGCCCACCAGATTGTCCGTGCTGAGCGCGACGGCAGGGTGATCCGCTACGAGCTCACGGACGCGGTCATCGATGAGCTTCTTGGCCGGGTCACGTCGCTTCGCTGACCGCTCGGTCCCGATCCCCTGCGCGTCGCGTACCCCGGCGACCGGCTTGACCAGACGGCCTCGACCGGTCCCGGCCGGGACAGTATCGCTGATCTCGCCCACATGATTGCCGCGCTCACTCAACAGACAGTCACTTTCCGGAATGACTGGCACATAACGCGCTGGACAGCGTCCAGGGCACGGGCTACCCGAACGAAGCACCTCGCGACGCTCTACAGCGGGACCGTCCGTGTCCGCGGCCCGGCGCGCAGCACCTGGGACGGCAGCTTGTGCCCGACGATCCGCTCCGCCTCGGCGGCCACGCCGATCAGCCGCTCGAGATCCACGCCGGTGGCCACACCCATGTCCTCGACCATGTGCACGAGTTCCTCGGTGGCGATGTTGCCCGTGGCGCCCGGCGCGTAGGGGCAGCCGCCGAGCCCGCCCACGGACGCGTCGAAGTCGGCCACCCCCATGTCGAGTGCGGCGAGAACGTTGGCCAGGCCGGCCCCGCGGGTGTTGTGGAAGTGCAGGTTCAGCGGCATCTCCGGGTGCGCCGACCGGAACGTCCCGACCAGCGCCCGCACCCGGCACGGTGTCGCCATCCCTGTTGTGTCGCCGAACGACGCCGAATCGGCGCCGTCCGCCACCGCCCGCCCGGCCACCGCGGCGACCCGCTCGACCGGGACGTCACCCTCGTACGGGCAGCCCCAGGCGGTGGAGACGACCACTTGGCAGGTCGCGCCGCGGCCGTGCGCCAGCTCGATGATCTGCGAGATCTCGTCGAGCGACTGCCCGGTGGACCGGTTGACGTTCTTGCGGTTATGGGTGTCGGACGCGGACACGACCGCTTCCAGCTCGGTGAATCCCGCGTCGAGTGCACGCTGCGCGCCGCGCAGGTTCGGCACCAGGGCGGAGTAGGTGACCTGGCCCGCCCGGCTGACCCGCCGCCACACGTCCTCGGCGTCGGCCATTTGCGGAATCGCTCGCGGATGCACGAACGACACCGCCTCGATCCGGCCTACGCCGGTCGCGGAAAGCGCGTCGATCAGCGCAACTTTCGCGCCGGTCCCCACCGGATCCTCGTTCTGCAGGCCGTCCCGCGGCCCGACCTCGCGCAGCGAGATCCGGGCGGGAAGATCATTCACGGTGTCACTCTCCTGGCCAGTTCGGGCGCCTCTTTTCGGTAAACGCCGCGATGCCCTCTTCTCTGTCCGCGGAAAGCGCGGCGGTCCGCCACGCGGAATCCTCGATGTCGAGGCCGGCTTCCAGCCCGGCACCCCACGCATGCCTAAGGGCACGTTTAGCGGCCTTAACGGCTATCGCGGAGTTACCCGCGATCTGCCCCGCGAGGTCCACCGCGGCGGTGCGCGCCGTCCCGGCTGGCACCCGCCTGTCCACCAGGCCGAGCCGCTCGGCCTCGGCGATATCCACCCGGCGGCCGGTGAATATCAGGTCGGCGGCCCGTGCCGGGCCGAGCCTGCGCAGCGCCAGCTGGGTGCCACCGCCGCCGGGGACCAGGCCGACCGTCGTTTCTGGCAGGCCGAACACGGCTGTCTCGTCCGCGACGATGAGGTCACAGGAGAGGGCGATCTCGCACCCGCCGCCGAGCGCATAGCCGCTGACCGCGGCCACGGCCGGCTGCGGCAGGCTGAGCACGGCGCCGAACATCGCGCGCAGCACCGTCCGCTGCGCCATGATCTGCCGGTCGCTCATGGCGTTTCGTTCCCTGAGATCCGCGCCCACGCAGAACGCCCGGTCACCCGCGGCGCTCAGCACGACGGCACGGGTGCTCAGCGCACCGTGGGCAACGTGGGCAGCGCTGCCACCGCTGCCACCGTGTTCGCCGGCCACCTGCGAGCAAGCATCGACGAGCTGGTCTGCCATCTCGGTGTTGATCGCGTTGAGTGCGTCCGGCCTGTTGAGGACGATCTCGGTGACGCCTGGGCGAGCGTCGTCAGCGCCGCTGACGTGCCGCCGGATGGTGACGAGATCCATAGGCGCAGGCTACAAGGCGCGCTCTGGTGCCGGTCCCGTGGTGCGCGGCGGGTTCCGCATCCAGGCCGGTCGGCCGAGATGCGGAACGCCGTACCGCGCTCGGTACGCTCGCCATCGTGGACGACGACGAACGCGGCCGCCAGGCGCCCGACCAGCCGGGCCATCCGCATCTGGCGAAACTCCGTGAGCAGATCGAGCGCGGTGGCGCACCTAAGTATCACCAGACCGCGGCCGCACGGGGCAAGATGTTCGCCCGCGACCGCGTCGCGCTGCTTGTGGACGAGGGCAGCTTCACCGAGGACGGCCGGTACGCGAACGCTGCGGCAGGCGACCTGCCCGCCGACGGAGTGGTGACGGGGACAGCCACCATCGATGGCCGGCCCGTCGCGCTGATGGCGAATGATTCCACGGTCAAGGCGGGCTCGTGGGGCGCCCGCACGGTCGAGAAGACCATCCGCATTATCGAGAGGGCGTACGCCAACGGGATCCCGATGGTCTACCTGGTGGACTCAGCCGGCGCCCGGATCACCGACCAGGTGGAGATGTTCCCGGGGCGGCGCGGCGCGGGGAAGATCTTCCACACTCAGGTGCGGGCGTCGGGTTCCGTGCCGCAGGTCTGCGCGCTGTTCGGCCCGTCCGCGGCCGGCGGCGCCTACATCCCGGCCTTCTGCGACTTCGTCGCGATGGTGGACGGCAACGCCTCCATGTACCTGGGCAGCCCCAGGATGGTGGAGATGGTGGTCAAGGAGAAGACCACGCTTGAGGAGATGGGCGGCGCCCGGATGCACTGCTCGGTCTCCGGCTGCGGCCACTACCTGGCAAAGGACGAACTCGACGCGATCGGCGCGGTGCGGCGTTTCCTTGCCTACCTGCCCGCCAACTGGGAGGGCCGGCCGCCTGGCGCCGCGGCGGTCGGGCCGAAGCCGGCCGACCTGCGCGCGCTCGTGCCCGCCAGCGAGCGGCAGGCCTACGACATGCGCAGGTACATCGTGGGACTTGTGGACGCCGACTCGCTCTTCGAGGTGCATGCGCTCTGGGCGAAGGAGCTTGTGACCGGATTCGCCAGGCTCGCCGGTGAGGTCGTCGGCATCGTGGCCAACAACCCGATGTTCAAGGGCGGCGTGCTGTTCGTCGACTCGGCCGACAAGGCGACGAGGTTCATCCAGATATGTGACGCGTTCAATGTGCCGCTGATCTTTCTCGCCGACGTTCCCGGGTTCATGGTCGGCACCGCGGTGGAGAAACAGGGCATCATCAGGCACGGCGCGAAAATGATCAGTGCGGTGTCCGAGGCGACGGTGCCGAAGTTCTGTGTGGTCGTGCGGAAGGCGTATGGCGCGGGTCTGTACGCGATGGCCGGGCCCGGTTTCGAGCCGGACGCTACCCTGGCCCTGCCCACCGCGAAGATCGCGGTGATGGGCGCCGAGGCCGCGATCAACGCGGTGTACTACAACAAGCTGGCCGCGCTCCCCGGCGAGGCCGAGCGCGACGAGGAGACGCAGCGGCTTCGCGCCGCGTACGAGGAGGACATCGACGTGCTCAGGCTCGCCAGTGAGCTCGTGGTTGACGACGTGGTAGAGCCCGCGGACCTGCGCGGCGAGCTGATCAGGCGGCTGGCCGCCGCGCGCGGGAAGAGCAGGGATTTCTCCAGGCGCAGGCACGGCGTTACGCCGGTGTGAACCACCGGGCCGGCGGGAATGTGCCACGCCGCCCGGGCGGTTCTGCCTGACCGGTGGTGCCCGGAGGAGACCCCGGCACGCGCTTTGTCAACGTCACGTCACGGATCAGCCGCCGGCACCTGACGGTCGTAGATCCCGCCGGACATGGCGTGCTTATGCGGACCGGCTCAGATGGACCGGCCGTAGTATCTGGCCATGACATCCGTTCTGCTGGCCGAGGACGACACCTCAATCTCCGAGCCGCTCGCTCGCGCTCTGCGGCGTGAGGGGTACTACGTTGACGTCGCGCCCGATGGCCCCCACACGCTCGACCGGGCGCTGGGCGGCGGCGTCGACCTGATCGTTCTCGACATTGGCCTACCAGACCTGGACGGGCTCGAAGTGTGCCGCCGGATCCGCGCCGAGGGCCATGGCGTGCCGGTGCTGATCCTTACCGCCCGGGCCGACGAAGTAGACACCGTTGTCGGCCTCGACGCCGGTGCTGACGATTACGTGACAAAGCCGTTCCGGCTCGCCGAGTTGCTGGCCCGCGTGCGTGCGCTGCTGCGCCGTGGAACCTCCGAGACACCAGTCGTGCAGGGGGTGCGCATCGACGCGGACTCCCGCCGCGCCTGGCTAGAAGGCGAGGAGCTCCAGCTCACCACCAAGGAGTTCGACCTGCTCCGGGTGCTTGTGCGTGACGCCGGAAAGGTGATTACCCGTGAACAGATCATGCGGGAGGTGTGGGATACCAATTGGTGGGGGTCGACCAAGACGCTCGATATGCACATCTCGTGGTTGCGTCGCAAGCTCGGTGATGACGCCAACGACCCGCACTTCATCACGACCGTGCGCGGCGTCGGCTTCCGTTTCGAACGCAGCGACTGAGTCACCCTGGACGCAGACACTCCGCAACTCGGATCACGGAGGCTAAGGCATGCGGCGCCGCCTGCTGTTCTCGACGCTGGCCGTGGCGGTCGGTGCGGTCCTGCTGCTCGGCCTGCCGCTTGCGGTGGTACTGAGCCGCTTGGAGCTGAACGAGGCCGGGCAGCAACTTGAGCGGGACGCGACCATGGTCGGCGAGGGCATGCAATATCGGCAGGAGGCGGGCAAACCGACCGATCCGACGGAGATCGCGAAGACGCTGCCTGACCGTTACGTCATAATCAGCCGCTACGGCCTGCCGACCATCACGCTCGGCCGCGAGCCGCCGACCGGCGACACCATCAAATCGCGCGCCGCCACGGGAGATTACGACGTCACGGTGGAGGCGGACGGTGCGATCACCGGCAACAGGCTGACCTCGGCACTGGCGCTGATCGGCGCACTGGCAACGCTGGCGATCGGGGTGGCGGTCGGTCTCGCGTTCATTCAGGCGCGCAGGCTTTCCATGCCGCTGGTGGAACTCGCCGAGGCCGCTGAGCGGATCGGGTCGGGTGATGCACGCCGGGTCGGCCGTAGGTATGGAGTCCGCGAGCTCGACCAGGTCGCGGAGGGCCTGGACCGTTCCGTCCGGCGCGTCGCCGACCTGCTCGCTGCCGAGCGAGAATTCGCCATGGACGCCTCGCATCAGCTGCGTACCCCGCTGACCGCGCTGTCGATGCGGCTGGAGGAGATGATCGGGGCGGCGGACGACCCGGAGGTGGTCCGCGAAGAGGGCGCGGCGGCCCTCGCCCAGACCGAACGGCTGGCCAGCGTGGTGAGCCAGCTACTCGGCCGGACGGTGCCGAAGGAGCCAGGCACAGCCGAGCTAACCAGCATCGATGACATTGTCGCCCAGCAGGTCGCCGAGTGGGACCCCGCGTTCCGCCGTGCCAACCGCAAGCTCGAGGTCATCGGGACGAAGGGACTGTATGCGCTCGCCACCCCTGGAAGCGTCGCCCACGTGATCGCTACCCTGGTGGACAATGCGCTCGTGCACGGCGCGGGAACGGTCGCGATCCGGACGTGGCAGACACCGAAGTCGGTAGTCGTGGAGATACGCGACGAGGGCCGGGGCGTGCCGGCCGAGCTTGTGCCGCGGATCTTCGAGCGCAACGTGAGCGGCCGCCCAGGCGGGACCGGCCTGGGGCTGGCGCTCGCGCGCGACATGGCGGCCGCCGATGGCGGCCACGTCGTGCTCGTTCGGCCGCGACCCGCGGCCTTCGCATTCTTCCTGCCGCGGCCACGGCGGGCGGGCGGGGAAGATGCGCGCGCGGTCAGCGGACCCGCGTGAACCGCGCAGCCGTTCGTTGTAACCGGCTGGCGGTCGCTGCGGCCCGCGCGGCAGGACCGCCCGGCAAGGTCGGCGGAAGACCGCCAGCCGGGGAGCCGTTCTCCCGCGACGCCACCCGCACGACCGTTCGTCGCACGTCGTAAGCTTGCTGGCCGTGACGGGACAGCGCGCCTCCGCGCCCGTGGTCGGTATGGTCGGCGGTGGCCAGCTGGCACGGATGACCCACCAGGCGGCGGCCAGCCTTGGCGTCCGGTTGCGGGTCCTTGCGGCGTCGCCGGGCGATAGCGCTGCGCAGGTCTGCCCCGACGTCTCGGTCGGCGATCATACATCCCTCGCTGACCTGCGGGACTTCGCTGCCAGGTGCGACGTCCTCACCTTCGACCACGAGCACGTGCCGATCGAGCATGTGGCAGCGCTCGAGCAAGCTGGTGTCAGGGTCCGCCCGGGTGCCTGGGCGCTGCACTACGCGCAGGACAAGCTGGCGATGCGCGGGCGGCTTGCCGCGCTCGGCCTGCGGTGCCCGCGGTACCGCCCGGTGCGCACCCTGGACGAGGTGCGGGAGTTCGCCGCCCCAGGCGGCTGGCCGGTGGTGCTCAAGGCGGCCCGTGGCGGCTACGACGGGAAGGGTGTGTGGGTGTGTCACTCGCCCGGCGAAGCCGGTGAGATCCTCGCCCATGACATCCCGTTGATCGCGGAGGAGCACGTGCAGTTCCGGCGGGAGCTGGCCGCCGTGGTCGCGTGCTCGCCACACCGGCAGGGTGCCGCCTTCCCCGTCGTGCAGACGGTGCAACGGGACGGCATCTGCCACGAGGTACTCGCGCCCGCCCCTGACCTCCGACCCGGTGCGGCGGCCCGGATCCAGGAACTGGCGCTGCGCGTCGCCGCCGAGCTTGGCGTGACCGGACTGCTCGCGGTGGAGCTCTTCGAGATCACAGACGGGCTGCTTGTGAACGAACTGGCGATGCGACCGCATAACAGCGGGCACTGGACGATCGAGGGCGCGCGGACCTCGCAGTTCGAGCAGCACGTGCGCGCCGTGCTCGACCTGCCGCTCGGCACGCCGCGGATCGCGGCCCCAAAGGTCGCGATGGCGAACGTGTTTGGCGGCGGGTGTGACGCGGTGGGCGACGTGTTCGCCAGGTATGGCCACGTGATGGCCTCCGATCCTGGCGCGAAGCTGCACTTCTACGGTAAGGAACCGCGTCCGGGCCGGAAGATCGGGCATGTCACTGTGCTTGGCGACGCCGGCGACGACATTGCGGTGCTGCGCCAGCGGGCCCGCCGTGTGGCCCGGTACCTGGGCAGCGGGCGGGAGGACGAATGACGCCGCTGATCGGCATCGTAATGGGGAGCGATTCGGACTGGCCGGTCATGCGCGCAGCCGCCGAGGCCGTGGCCGGGTTCGGGGTCGCCTACGAGGTGGACGTGGTGTCGGCGCATCGGATGCCGCACGAGATGCTCGCCTACGGTTCGGGGGCGGCGGCCCGGGGGCTGCGGGTGATCATCGCCGGAGCGGGTGGAGCCGCACACCTTCCCGGCATGCTCGCATCGGTCACCCCGCTGCCGGTGATCGGCGTGCCGGTGCCGCTCAAGAACCTCGACGGGCTGGACTCGCTGCTTTCGATCGTGCAGATGCCCGCCGGCGTGCCCGTGGCGGCGGTCGCGGTCGGTGGTGCACGGAATGCCGGGTTGCTCGCGATCCGCGTTCTTGCCGTCGGCGATGCGGCGCTACGCGACCAGATGACCCGTTTCCAGGCGCAGCTGAGGGAACAGGCTATGGCTAGGGGAGCCGCACTGCGTGATGTGGCCCGGGGCTCGCCTCCCGAACAGCCGGGCGACAGCTGAGCGGGCCCGGTGTGCCCAGCAGATGGCAGAGCAGGCACAGCCCCAGTGGCGAATTACGTGATCGCCGACACCGGCCAGGATGCAGTTTGGTCGTCAGTATGGCTTCCTGCAGTCGCGGCTCAGGGGCGGCCGAGGGCGCGGTAGTGCCAGCTCGCCGCCCGCCAGCGCTCCGGGTCCAGGGCGCCGCGGCCGTCGACCATATTCCGCTCCGTCACCACCTTGCCGAGCACCTCCGGATCGGCGTTGGTGAATTCGGGCCATTCCGTGAGCAGCAGCACGATATGCGCCGCCCGGGCGGCGTCGAGGGCCGAGGTCGCGTACTCCAGTTCCGGGTGCGCCTTCCTGGCGTTCTCCACCGCGGCCGGATCGTAGACGGTGACGTGCCCGCCGAGACTGTGGATGGTCTGCGCGACATCGAGCGCGGGCGAGTCGCGGATATCGTCGGAATTGGGCTTGAACGCGGCGCCGAGCACGCCAACGACGCGGCCCTCGAACCCGCCGCCAGCCAGTTCCCCGGCGAGATCCACGGTGCGGGCGCGACGGCGCATGTTGATCGCGTCAACCTCACGCAGGAAGGAAAGTGCCTGGTCAACGCCGAGTTCGTCGGCACGGGCCATGAAGGCCCTGATGTCCTTGGGCAGGCAGCCGCCGCCGAAGCCGAGCCCGGGGCGGAGGAACCTGCCGCCAATCCGGTCGTCATAGGACAGCGCCTCGGACAGCATTGTCACATCCGCCCCTGTGGCCTCGCACACCTCGGCCATCGCGTTGATAAACGAGATCTTGGTTGCCAGGAACGCGTTCGCGGCAACCTTGACAAGCTCCGCGGTGGCGAAGTCGGTGACAAGAAAAGGGATATCGTCCGCCAGCGGCCGCGCGTAGATCTCACGCAGCACCTCAGGGGCCCGGAGCGATTGAGTCCCTACCACGATCCGATCCGGGTGCAGGGTGTCACGGACCGCGTACCCTTCGCGGAGGAACTCCGGGTTCCAGGCAAGCTCCGCAGCTGATCCGGCGGGTGACAGTTGTGCTAGCCGTTCGGAAACCTGCTCCGCGGTACCGACCGGGACCGTGCACTTGCCCACGACGACGCAGGGCGAGCGGAGCAGCGGTGCGAGCGCGTCGATGCAGGCGTGCAGTTGGGAGAGGTTGGCGGCGTTGCCATCGCTGCGCTGCGGCGTGCCGACACACACGAAATGCGTGTCGCCGAAGGTCGCCGCCTCTTCGTAGGAACTCGTGAAGCGGAGCCGGCCGGAATTCAGGCCGGCGCGCAACAGGTCTTCCAGCTTGGGCTCGAAGAAAGGCAGCCTGCCCGCGTCCAGCCGGCTGATCCGCACCGGGTCGATGTCCAGGCCGAGCACGTCGAAACCGAGTTCGGCGAGGCATGCCGCTTGCGTCGTGCCCAGGTACCCGGTGCCGAGAACCGTGAGGCGGCGGGCCACGGCGTCTCCTTTCCCGGTCAGCGCTACCTGATCGGCGTTCGCTGGCCGACGTTATGCGTCACCGGCGGCGGGTGGCCCGGCCGCCCGAACTTCCCGCCCTTTACTCTCGCCGGGGAGCATGGTGCTCCGCGGATGCGCGCCGTCGCCCGCGACAAGATCGCTCTCCCGGCCGCTGAGGTGGATAAGACCGGGGAGTTCCGCTGGGACGTGTGTGGCGCGCTTGTGCGCGCTGACCTGCACGCCGTGCACGTTCCTTAGCGGTACGGCGGCGCAGGTTGCCGATCCGATCGCCACCGCGATTTCGTCGCGGAGGTCGCCCGGGCGTGCGCCGCATGTCGCTCATCCCGGTCGTCAGTAACCCGGCTCGTTGCCGCTGCTGATCACCTGGTCGGATGAGCTTAAGCAACGTTACCTTCCCCCGCTCGCACCAGGCGAGGGGATGTTAACTCACGCCCTGCCAGAACCCGCGGCCGGGACACGCGCTAGGGCCGAAGGGCCTACCACCGGTTCACCCGGCTCCATGCTGCCCTGGCCGCCGCGCTGCTCTTAGAGTCTGTAGATAAACCCACCAGGCCCAGGGGCTACTGGCGTAACTGATATCAATCAGGTCACACACGGCGTGTCGCCCCGGAACGCAAGGGGACT
>Ga0335078_10018658_pt1 | contig 10315 bp, 6 predicted proteins | sample Lox_Sample_32_FD_206711 | JGI IMG/M metagenome (GOLD analysis project Ga0335078, IMG submission 206711) | Soil microbial communities from Loxahatchee National Wildlife Refuge, Florida, United States - Lox_Sample_3.2 | ecosystem: Environmental > Terrestrial > Soil > Wetlands | place: USA: Florida...
CAGCCGGCCGCCCCACGCGCCGCTGGCCGGCCGCCGGGCCGGTGCACTCCGTCGCGGTGGCGAACGACGGCGCCGTGTATGCCGGCGAGAGCCGGCAGATCGAGATCTTCGACCCCGCCGGCAAACTCCTGCATACCTGGCGCGACGACGCGCGTCTGGGCCGCGTGACCGCCATCGGATTCACTCAAGACGCGGTGCTCGCCGCCGATGCCGCCGGCCGCGCCATACGCCGCTTCGACCCGCACGGGAACTTCCGGAACGATATCGGCAATAACAACCTCGTGAACGGATTCCTGATCCCCAACGGCGTCCTCGATTTCGCGGTGGACGGCCACGGCATCATCCACGCGGCGAACCCCGGCAAACATCGCGTCGAGCGCTACACCCCCGCCGGCGAATTGCTCGGCCACATCGGCCACTTTCACGGCGTCGATCCGGCCGGCTTCGGTGGATGCTGCAATCCCACCAACGTGGCGGTCGGCGGCCGCCTCTACGTCACCGAGAAAGCCGGTCCGCGCGCCAAGGCTTACGATTTCGACGGCAACCTGCTCGCGGTGATCGCCGCGGATGTCTTCGACGCCAACTGCAAAAACATGAGCGTGGCGGTGGACCGGCGCGGGCGCGTCTACGTCGCCGATACCGTCAAGCTCGCCATCTTCGTATTTGAACCGGTGACCGTATGAGCGAAGACTTCACCCGGCGGGACTTGTTCCAAAAGGTCGCACGCGGGACCGTCCTGGCAACCATGGGCGGCGGCGCCGCATTCCTCGTCCAGAAAGCCCACGGACAAGTGGTCTGGCAAGTGGATGCGTCGCGCTGCATCAACAGCCGGCTCGGCGAGACCGGCGTGGAAGCGTGCAATCTCTGCACCACCGAATGCGTAGTCGCGCTCTCGGCCGTGCGCGCCGTCAATGAACACGCCAGATGCGGGCGCTGCAACATTTGCCCCGCGTACTTCAACATCACCAGCGCGGTCGACGAGCGCGGATATCCCAGCCAGAAGCTCTGCCCGCGCGATGCGATTACCCGCCGCCCCATCGGCAAGGTGGATCCCGAGGATCCCGCTAACAATTTCTACGAGTACCGGATCGACGAGCAGAAGTGCGATGGCTGCGGCAAATGCGTCATCCAGTGCAAGGAGCCTCTCGGCCTGGGATCGATCGTGCTGCGGGTGCGCTACGACCGTTGCGTGGATTGCAACCGCTGCGCCATCTCGAAAGCCTGCCCCAAGGACGCTCTGATACGGGTTCCGGCATGATCGGCGCTGCGGCAAAGTGGGGCCCGTGGCGCAAGCTTCAGCTTGCTGCGGCGAGCTTCAGCTCGCCGTTCCCGCGTGCGGAAGCCTGCCGCAACCCGCGTGCGGAAGCCTGCCGCAACCCGCGTGCGGAAGCCTGCCGCAACCCGTGTGCGGAAGCCTGCCGCAACCCGCGTGCGGAAGCCTGCCGCAACCCGCGTGCGGAAGCCCGCCGAAACCCGCGTGCGGAAGCCCGCCGAAACCCGCGTGCGGAAGCCTGCCGCAACCCGCGTGCGGAAGCCTGCCGCCACCCACGTGCGGAAGCCCGCCGCAACCCGCGTGCGGAAGCCTGCGGCGGCCGGCAAAAGCTCGCGCCACGCGCCCTCCTGGCCATCCTCTTCCTCTTCCTGACCTTCCTCCCCACCGCACGCGCCCAAGCCATCCCGTACCAGCGTCCCGTCGAGACGGCCCCGCAGGAAAAGACCATCGGCGGGGGCTATAAGACGCCGGCGGTACAGAATCCTCTGCCGCGCGATTCCTGGCTCCAGGTGCTGGATGTCGTCGTCATGGCCGCCGCCATGGGAGTCTCAGTCTGGCTGGTCCTGAAGCGGCGCAGCCGGAAATGGCTCCTGGCGCTAACCGCCGGTTCACTCGCCTATTTCGGCTTCTACCGCCAGGGCTGCGTCTGCCCGGTCGGCGCCATTCAGAACGTAGCGGTGGCGTTGACGGATCCCAGGTACTCCATCCCTCTGGTCGTGACGGCGACGTTCTTCCTGCCGCTGGCGATCGCCGTGTTTTTCGGACGCGCGTTTTGTGGGGGCGTCTGCGCCTTGGGTGCGATCCAGGAGTTGGTGCTACTCAAACCGGTCCAGGTCCCGCGGCGGCTCGACCGTACGTTGGGCCTGCTGAAATACGTCTATCTCGGGCTTGCCATCTTCGGCGCCGTCCGGCCCGCGCTCGCACGCGACTTTCTCATCTGCCGGTTCGACCCGTTCGTGGGACTCTTTCGTAGAACCGGCGCGCCGCATATGCTCCTGCTCGGCGGCGCATTTCTCGTGGCCGCTATGTTCGTAGGACGTCCCTATTGCCGGTATCTGTGCCCTTATGGCGGGTTGCTCGCCTGGTGTACCCGGCTGGCGCGCCGTGGCGTGACCATCACGCCGGACAAGGAGCTGGATTGCGGCCTTTGCACCGAAGCCTGCCCCTATGGCGCGATCGACAAGATGCGCGCGGTGCGCCGGAACTGCCTGTATTGCGCCCGGTGCTACGCCGCGTGTCCCCGGGACGGGGAACTGGCGCATGCCAAGGCGCAATTGGTGGCCATCACCCCGGGTGGTAATCCGTCATGAAAGGCGCTCGCATCGCCGGATTCGCCGCCGCCGCGTGTGTGGCGATCCTGTTCACCGACTACATCGCGGCGAGCATAAGCGCGCCGCGAAACGACAAACTCATCAAGAATTTGCAGCAGCAGGTGAAATCGGACGCCGCAAAAGCCCCCGTCCTGGCGGCCGTACAGAGCAGAATCACCGCCGCCCGGCGCGCGCGGAAAACCAGGGACAACCGGGTGGCGTGGGCCCTGATCCTGTCAGCGGCAATGTTCTTCATAGCCCGTGGCGCAGGCACTCCTGCCCGGTCGTGGCGCACGCTTCAGCGTGCCGCGGCGAACTTCAGTTCGCCGTCCCGGCAAGTCCGCGCAACGGCGGCTTCGCCGTCAGAGGTGGACCTCACCTTCGTCGATGAACTAGTCGCCCAACAAGGCTGCACGCGGGAATTCGCCATCATTCTCCTCCAAGCGATTCAAACTCACTATCGCTACCTTCCGGACGAAGCCCTGCGGCGCCTGTGCGAGTTGACCGAAATCAAGCCCGCGCAGGTTGCCGGCACGTCGTCTTTCTACGGACAGTTCCGCCGCTCCCCCGTCGGCCGGCACGTGGTCCGCGTCTGCCACGGCACGGCTTGTCACGTCGCGGGCGCGCGCCAGGTCACTGAGGAGCTGCGGCGCTACCTGGCCATCCCCGAAGGCGCCGACACCGATCCGGAGCGAATGTTCACCCTCGATGAAGTCGCCTGCCTGGGTTGCTGCAGCCTGGCGCCCGTGCTGATGGTGGACCAGCACGCCGCCGGAAAGCTGACGCCGGCGGCCGCTTGTGAGGCGCTTCAGGCTGTCGAGGCCGCGGAGACCGCATGAGGTCCCCCGTTGTCGAAATCCGGATCGGGCTCGGCTCGTGCGGCGTCGCCAGCGGCGCGGAGGCCGTGCGCGAAGCTCTGGCGCGGGCCGCCGAACAGGCCGGCGTTCGGGGCGTTGTCAAGACCGTAGGCTGCAACGGCATGTGTCACCGCGAGCCGCTCGTGCAGGTCGTCGAACCCGGCGGCCGCGTCACGCTCTACGGCAACGTGACCCCCGCCGCCGCGCAAAAAATCGCCCGCAAGCATATACGACCCGCCCGGCCCGCCACCTGGATCCGCTGGAGCGCCGCCCGTCTGTCGGAACCGTTCGCGCGCCACGGCCGCCGCTGCGACCTCGCCGCCTACCGGCTCGCCTCCTCTGCCACGGCCGCCTATCTCGAAAAACAGAAGCGCATCGTGCTCGAAAACTGCGGCGAGATCGATCCGCTCAACATCGGCGACTACCTGGCGCGCGACGGCTACCAGGCCCTGGCCACCTGCCTCGGAGCGCGCGCCGGCGCCGGACGCCAGTCGCCTCAGCAAGTGATCGAAGCCATCTCGCAGGCGGGCCTCCGCGGGCGCGGCGGCGCGGGTTACCCCACGGGCCGGAAATGGAAGCTCGCGCGGGCGCAGCCCGATCCGGTGAAATACGTGATCTGCAATGGCGACGAAGGCGACCCCGGCGCCTTCATGGACCGGCTGGTTTTGGAATCCGATCCCCACCGCGTGATCGAAGGGCTGGCGATCGCCGCTTACGCGGCCGGCGCCGCCGAGGGCTTTATGTACATCCGCGCTGAGTACCCGCTCGCGGTGCGGCATACGCGCGCGGCCATCCGGCAGGCGGAAGCCCGCGGCTTTCTCGGGCGCAACATTCTGGGCTCGGATTTCTCCCTGCGCCTCGAAGTACGCGAAGGGGCCGGCGCATTCGTCTGCGGCGAGGAGACCGCCTTGATCCAGTCGCTCGAAGGGCAACGCGGCATGCCCCGGCTGCGCCCGCCTTACCCGGTGGAGCGCGGCTTTCGCGGCAAGCCGACCATCATCAACAATGTCGAAACGCTCGCCTGCGTCCCCTGGATTATCCGCCATGGAGCGGATGCCTTTGCCTCTCTCGGCGTCCCGGCGAGCCCGGGGACCAAAGTCTTTTCCCTGGCCGGCAAGATCCACCGCGGCGGTCTGATCGAGGTTCCCATGGGCATCCCGATTCGCGAGGTCGTCGAGGATATCGGCGGCGGCATACGCAACGGACGCCAATTCAAGGCCGTCCAATTCGGAGGGCCGTCCGGCGGTTTCATCCCGGCACGCCTCGCCGGCGCCCCCATCGACTATGACGCGCTGGCCCAGACCGGCGCCATCATGGGCTCGGGCGGACTGGTGGTGCTCGACGACCGCGACTGCATGGTCGATATGGCGCGCTTCTTCCTGAAATTCACGCAGGCCGAATCCTGCGGCAAGTGCACGTTCTGCAGAATCGGCACGAAGCGCATGCTCGAAATCCTCGAGCGGCTCTGCGCGGGAAACGGGCGGCGCGGCGATATCGAAAAACTCGAGACCCTGGCCGATTACGTCGGCCGCGCCAGCCTTTGCGGATTGGGTCAGACCGCGCCCAACCCCGTGCTGACTTCGCTGAAGTATTTCCGCGAAGAATACGAAGCCCACCTCGACGCGCGTTGTCCGGCCGGCCGATGTGCGGCCCTGATCCGGTATCGCGTCACCGGTAACTGCATCGGATGCACCCTCTGCGCGCAAGCCTGCCCCGTGGGCGCGATCAACTATCGCCCCCACGAGAAGCACGCCGTCGACGACCTGCTTTGCACCCGCTGCGATATGTGCCGCCAGACGTGCCAGGACGATGCCATCGAGGTCGTGTAATGGTCACCTTGACAATCGACGGCCAGCGGGTGAGTGTAGAGCCGGGGACCACCGTACTCGCCGCCGCGCAATGGCTCGGCATCCGGATCCCGACCATGTGTCACGTGCCGGGTATCGAACCGGCGGCCTCGTGCTTCGTCTGCGCGGTGCAGATCGAAGGAAGGCGCACCCTCTCGCCTGCTTGCGCCATGCCGGCTGCCGAGGGCATGGTGGTAGCCACCAACAGCCCGGATGTGCGCGCCGCACGGAAAATGGCCATCGAGCTGCTTTTGTCCGATCATGCCGGCGAGTGCGTGGCGCCGTGCGCCGCCCGTTGCCCGGCCGGCCTGGATATCCCGGGCTTCGTCTACGGCCTCGCCGCGGGCGACCATCGCCGCGCAATCGAGGTGATCGCCGGCCGCCTGGCTTTGCCCGGTTCTCTGGGCCGCGTTTGCCCGCGCTTGTGCGAACAGCAATGCCGCCGTTGCGATCTCGACCAGGGCTTGGCGATCGGCGCGCTGCACCGCTATGCCGCCGATCGGGACCGCACCGCCGCCGCGCCGTACGCGCCGCCCCGCGCGCCCGCGACCGGAAGGTCGGCCGCCATTGTGGGAGCTGGTCCCGCCGGGCTGGCGGCCGCCTGGAGCCTGCTGCAGCGCGGACACGCCTGTACCTTGTTCGACGCGCACCCGCTGCCGGGCGGCATGCTGCGTTACGGCATCCCGGCCTACCGGCTGCCGAAGGATGCGCTCGATGCCGAGATCGACGCCATCCGGCGGCTCGGCGCCCAATTCCGCATGGATTTGCGGTGGGGCCGGGAGTTCACCATCGCCGAGTTGCGTGCCCAGCACGACGCCGTGTTCCTTGCCATCGGGGCGCAGTTTTCAAAAAAGCTCGTCTGCGAGGGCGAGGAACACGCGCTCGCCGGCATCGGGTTCCTGGAACGCACGGCCCAAGGCATTCCGCCGCCGCTGGGCCGCGACGTGGTGGTGGTCGGCGGCGGCAACACCGCGATGGATTGCGCCCGCACCGCGGTCCGGCTCGGCGCCCGCAACGTCCGCGTTCTCTACCGCCGCAGCCGCCAGGAGATGCCCTGTCCCATGAGCGAGGTCGAAGCCGCTGAAGCCGAGGGCGTCGAAGTCGAGTTTCTCCTCGCGCCGGCGCGGTTGGAGCGAAACGCGCATGGCCTGCTGCTGACTTGCCAGCGCATGATGCTGGGCGCGCCGGACGCCTCCGGCCGCCGCGGACCGCTGGCCCTGCAGGGCTCCGAACTGGTCATCGAATGCTCCACCGTGATCGCCGCCATCGGGCAGTCCGTCGACCGCACCCTGCCCGAGCGCGAAGGACTGCGCGTCTCCGGCTGGGGCATTGCCGTCGACGAAAAAACGCTGGCCACCAACCTGCCCGGAGTCTTCGCCGGCGGAGACGCCGTGCTGGGACCGGACCTGGCCGTGCGCGCGGTGGCCGCCGGACGGATCGCCGCCGCCTCGATCCACCAGTTCCTATCCGGCGCGCCAGTGACCGGCGAACACGCCATGGCAGGTATCGCCATGCATCCGGTAGACGACGCCGAACGCGCCTCCATTTTTCGCGCCATCGAGAAGACGGCGCGGGTGCGCATGCCGGAGATCCCCTTGGAGCGGCGCACCGCCAGCTTCGACGAAGTCGAACTGGGACTGCCGGAAGATGCCGCCGCGCGCGAAGCCCGCCGCTGCCTGACCTGCGGATGCCGCAAGCAGGACGGCTGCCGGATCCGTTCGCTGGCCACCGTGTACGGCGCCGACGTGTACGCGTTCGCCGGCGCGCGGCGCCGCTTCTCGCAGGATCTGTCCCACCCGGAAATCGTCTACGAGCCCGGCAAGTGCATCAGTTGCGGCGCGTGCGTGCGCATCGCCGCCGCGGCGGGCGAACCGCTTGGGCTGGCGCTCGTCGGCCGCGGCTTCGATGTCGCCGTCGCGCCGCCCTTCGGCCAGCCGCTTTCCGAAGGCTTGCGCCACGCCGCTCAGCGCTGCGCCGAAGCCTGTCCAACCGGGGCCCTGGCGCTGCGCACGGCGCGCGCTTGCGACGCCTGCGCCTCGTCCTGCCCGGCATGAGACGCGGCATCCCGTCGCTCCCGCGTCTGCCGGCGCAGTTTCCGCCGCGCCCTCGTCCGGGGCGATCGATCGCGCACGCACGCTCGCGAAGGGCCGCATCGATTGCGGTTAGACTGGTAACGCGCCATACGACCGGCGCGTCGAAAGGAGCGGTATGTTTTCTTTGCGAGCTCATCGAGCCGTAAAGAGTTCGATTGGCTTTTTGCTTTGTGCATCGCTACTGGTTGCGCAGCAGCCGCCCGCCGTAGCTCCAGATTCCCCGGCGCCCGAAGTGGTATTCAGCGTCACGACGTCGCTGGTGCAGGTGGACGCCGTAGTCACCGATTCCAAGGGACACTACGTCACGGATCTCACGCCGGACGACTTTGCGGTCTACGACGACGGGAAACCTCAGAAAATCACCCATTTTTCGTATGTTCGGGTGGCCCCCAAGGCGCCGGCCGGGCCGAAGCCCGAAGGCAAGCCCTCACCCAAGCCCGCGGCCTTCCCGCCGCCCGCGCCCGCCGCGCCCCCGCGCCGCGAAGACGTCCGGCGCACCATCGTTCTCATGGTGGACGATCTCGGCCTTTCGTTCGAGAGCATGGCGTTCGTGCGCTCCTCGCTGCGGAAGTTCGTGGAGCGGCAGATGCAGCCCGGCGACCTGGTGGCGGTCTGCCGCACCGGCGCCGGATCCGGCGCGCTGCAGCAGTTCACCGTGGACAAGCGCATCTTGTTGCCGGTGATCGACAGCCTGCGGTGGAATCCGAACGGCCGCCAGGGCGTGAGTCTCTTCGAGCCTTACGGTAAGTACTCCCGGCTGGCGGAGCACATTGCCGGACAAAACCTCGGCACGCCCAACGGCTCCGCCGGCGCGCTCGACCCGTCCTACGACCTGCAGCACAATACGACCTTCACGGTAGGGACTCTGGGCGCGATTAATTATGTTGTCGGCGCGCTGCGCGAGATGCCCGGACGCAAGTCCATCGTGCTGTTTTCCGACGGACTGGAACTATTCACGCCCGGGCAGGGCCCCGTGCTGCATGCCGGCATGGGCAGTGTGCAGATCATGGAGAGCAACAGCGAGATTCTCGAAGCCTTGCGCAGACTCGTGGACCGCGCCAACCGGGCCGGGACGGTGATCTACACGATGCACACGGCCGGTCTGCAGCCGCTCCAACCCGACGCCGCGGATCGCATCGACTTGAGCTCGATGTCCGGACAGCAGGTCCAGAGCGCGTTGAGCGCCTCCACCGCGGCTGGCGTGCGCGGAGGCAGAGATGCGTCCTTCAACGCCGGCCAGCAGGGACTCGCACATCTCGCGCTGGAGACGGGCGGAATTCCGTACGAGAATGGAAACGACCTCAACTGGGGACTCGATCGCGTCCTGGAAGATCAGCAGGGATATTACTTGATCGGGTTCCGCCCCCCGAGCGCCACCTTCGAGGTGAAGCATGGCGCGCGCAGCTATCATCACGTCACGGTCAAAGTAACGCGCTCCGGATTGCGCGTACGGTCGCGGTCGGGATTCTTCGGCGAGACCGACGACGAAACGCTTCCGAAATATGCGACACCCCTCGAGCAAATCCGCGCGGCGATGGTGTCGCCGTTCCGTTCCTCGGACCTGCGGCTGCGGTTGACCGCGCTTTATTCCGAAGTTTCCAAACGCGGACCGGTGGTCCGCAATCTGGTGCACATCGACGCGCACGACTTGACCTTCCGGAAGACGCTCGACGGTGCGTCGGCCGCCGGCGTGGAGATCGTGGCCAGAGCCACCAGCATGGGCGATCTGCCGGTCGCCAGCGTCGCCCGGGCTTATAAAATCGAGGTGGCGGCGGAGCATTTTCAGCAGGCGCTCGACCAAGGTGTGTTGTATACGCTCGATGTACCGGTCAAGAAACGCGGACCGTACCAGATCCAAGTAGCGGTGCGCGACGCGGCCACCGGCAAGGTGGGATCGGCCAGCCAGTTCCTCGAGATTCCGGAGATCAAGGGGGGCCGGCTCGCGCTCACCAGCATTGTCCTGCAAGACGGCGACCGGCCGCCCGGCGCGCCGGCCTTCGCCGGCATGTCGCCCGCGACGCGCCAGTTCCGCCCCGGCGCAGAGGTCGAATACTTCTGCCTCGTGGAGAATGCCGGCAACAAGTTGCCCGCAGCGGATCTGGATTCGCGGATCCGCATCGTGCGCGACGGTAAGGACGTCTACCAGGGACCCGCGAAGCTCGTCCCCATCGATGGCGGCGCATGGGCCGTCACCGGGACGCTGAGACTGGGAGAGCGAATGACGCCGGGGGATTACTATCTGCAGGTCGTCGCCGCGGATCGTACCGGGCACAAGAACTCCATGACCGCCCAGTGGACGGATTTCGAGATCATGCGTTAGCGCAGCCTGAACCCGGCCGGCATGCTCTGCGTCCCGGTTCGCACGTCTCCTCCGGCTCGTGGCCGGCTGGCTATTCCTTTTTGGCGGCCGGCAGGCGCACAAGCGGATCGCATCGACTTCGCGCCGTGTCCCGGCAATCGCTGTTCACCCGCCCGATCGGCACTACGTCACCGGCTTCGCGAGGACGCCGAGCGGCCCTGCAGAAGATTGCCGGCGTGCCGGAGAGCCGCACCTTTCGCTGCCATGAAAAGGACAGCTTCTGGCAGATGGGCGATACCGGGTCCCTGCAGCCCTTGTTCCGGGATCCATTACGATCCCGGTCCGGACGCCCCGGCCCGGCCATGAAGACGAAGAATTCCCCAGCCACGCCGGCGGCCCTTCGCCCAAAATCGGAAATCATGTTCATGATATTAAGATAAACAGATGTTGAAATCAGTATCATATAATGATATGATTCTGGCTGATAAGTCGGAGTTTGCGTCTGCCGTAAGGAGTCCAAGATGAAAACCTCTCAGATCCTCACCCTCGTTGCCGGAGCCGCCTTATGGCCGCTGGCGCCACCCGCCGCAGGGCAGGCGACCTTCCGCACGCTCTACACATTTACCGACGATTCGC
>Ga0335078_10018659_pt1 | contig 10314 bp, 10 predicted proteins | sample Lox_Sample_32_FD_206711 | JGI IMG/M metagenome (GOLD analysis project Ga0335078, IMG submission 206711) | Soil microbial communities from Loxahatchee National Wildlife Refuge, Florida, United States - Lox_Sample_3.2 | ecosystem: Environmental > Terrestrial > Soil > Wetlands | place: USA...
TGGCCGGATTCGAGAACGGCCGGCTCCAGACGGCGGCGCGCGCCCTCGGCGTGATGCAGGCCGCCTACGAGGCGGCCCGTGCCTACGCCGCCGACCGGGTGGTCTTCGGCCAGCCCATCGACCGCTACCAGCTCACCCAGGTGAAGTTGGCGCGCATGGCGGTGCTCATCCAGGTGGCGCGACAGTTCTCCTACGAGGTGGCCAGGCTCATGGCCGAGGGCCAGGGCACGCTCGAGGCCTCGATGCTCAAGGCCTACGTGTGCCGGGCCGCCGAATGGGTGACGCGTGAGGCCATGCAGATCCACGGCGGCATGGGCTACGCCGAGGAGTTCCCGGTGAGCCGCTACTTCGTCGACGCCCGGGTGCTGTCGATCTTCGAGGGCGCCGACGAGACCCTCGCCCTCAAGGTGGTGGCGCGCCGCCTGGTCGAGCAGGCCGCCGGTCGGGCCTGACGGCGGCGGCGCCGTCGGGCGGCGGGCGGGCCTCAGGTCTCCGAGCGGCGCAGCCCGGCGCGCTCGCCGCGGGCCACGAACTTGATGGCCATCTTGCGACTGGCCTCGTCGATCATCTCGTCGCCGAACATGACCGCCCCCTTGCGCTCGTCCTCGGTGGCCTTCTGGTAGGCGTCGAGGATGTCCCAGGCGTGGTCGAACTGCTCCTGGGTGGGCGAGTACAGCTCGTTGAGCACGGTGACCTGGTCGGGGGTGAGGGCCCACTTGCCGTCGTAGCCGAGCACCCGCGTCCGCTGCGTGAAGTCGCGCAGGCCGTCCATGTCCTTCACCTTCAGGTACGGGCCGTCGATGACCTGGAGCCCGTTGGCGCGCCCCGCCATGAGGATCCGGCTGAACACGTAGTGGAAGTGGTCGCCGGGGTACTCGGGGATCTGCACGCCCCCGGTCAGCACCGGCATCTCCATGGAGGCGGCGAAGTCGGCGGGGCCGAAGATGATGGTCTCGAGGCGGGGCGAGGCGGCGCAGATCTCGTCGACGTTGATGAGGCCCCGGGTTGTCTCGATCTGGGCCTCGATCCCGATGTGGCCCGGCGGCAGGCCGTGGCGCCGCTCCACCTGCGACAGCAGGAGGTCGAGGGCCACCACCTCGGCGGCGGACTGCACCTTGGGCAGCATCACCTCGTCGAGGCGCTCGCCGGCGTTGCCCACCACCTCGATGACGTCGCCGTAGGTCCACTCGGTGTCCCAGGCGTTGATGCGCACGCACAGCACCCGCTCGTCCCAGGGCTGGGTGCGGATGGCCTCGACCACCTTGGCCCGGGCGGCTTCCTTCTCGAGGGGGGCCACCGAGTCCTCGAGGTCGAGGAACGACATGTCGGCGGGCACCGTGGGCGCCTTGGCCAGGAAGCGCTCGTTGGACCCGGGGGTCGAGAAACACGACCTGCGGGGCAGGCTCCGGCTGCGTGAGGACATGGCGACGAGCCTAATCCGAGCCCGGCGCCCGCCCCCGGCGAGGCCGCCGGCCCGGTCCGGCGCGCCTCAAGCGGCGAGGTCGGCCGGGACCAGCTGCTCGGTGAGCAGCTCCCCGAAGCGCGCCGGGTCGCCCGCCACGAAGCGCCGGCACAGGGGCAGGCCCTCGACGTAGCAGGTGACGTAGGCCCGCCACGTGGGGTGGCGCAGGAACTCGACGGCCTTCTCGGCCCTGGCCCGGGGGAGCATCCCGAAGCGCGCCACCTCGTCCACCACCACCTCGGGATCGGCGCCCTCGGCGTGCAGGCGCCAGGCGGCGTTGCCCCGCACGGCGCCGAGGACCTCGGCGGCCTCGGCCACCGCCGCCACCACGTCGGCGTCGTAGCGGATCCCGAGCGGGCCCAGCACCTCGGCCACGACCGGCTCGGGCCGCACCCCCACCACCACCTCGAGGCCGAGGTCGGCCAGGCCCTCGGCCAACAGGCACTGGGGCGTGCCCACGAGGAAGATGGTCTCCTCCAGCCACCGGCGCCGCCGCACCAGGCCCACCTCCTTGCGGCAGTGCTCGGTGTGGTGGCCGGGGTAGGCCTCGTGGGCCACGAGGTGGGCGAGCGAGGTGGACAGCACGGGCAGGTCGGTGTTGACCGCCACCGTGGACCGCAGGCCACCCAGGTAGGTGTTGAAGCCCGCCCACGGCTTGTCGGTGACGAGCTCGAAGTCGATGCGCTCGCCCTCGGGGAGCCCGAACAGCGCCTGGGTCCGGGCCCGCAGCACCTCGGCCAGGGCGCCGATGGCGGGCCGCAGCCGCTCGGGGTCGACGGCGTGCGCCTCGCGCCAGGCGATGAGGCGCGGCGCGGGCGGTCCCGATCCGGGGAGGACCTCGTCGAGGCGGCGCTGGGCGGCGACGAAGTCGTCCTCGGGCACGGGCCGGGGCCGCACGCCGTAGCACGCCTCCACCTCGTCGGCGTAGGCGATGTCCTCGCCGGCGAGCTTGCGCGCCGTGGTGAGCAGGCCCACGGCCTGCGCCCGCAGCCAGCGGCGCCGGCGCGCCGGGCCGTCGTCGCCCGCCCCGTCACCGCCGAGGACGGCACCGCCGTCGAGGTCCGCCACGAGCGACCTCGCCGCCGCGGCCAGCTGCGCCGGCGCGGCCGGGGGGGCCGACGCCACCCGGGCGGCGATCTCGGGCGGACCGTAGTAGGCGTCGACGAGCCCGTCGACGTGGCGGCCGAGGGCAAGGCCGAGCTCGAGGTAGCGCTCGACCACGCCGTCGGGCTGCCCGGGGGCGCTCACCCCAGCCGGGCGTGGAGGAAGTCGACGGTGCGGTCCCAGGCCAGCCGGGCCGCCCCGGCGTCGTAGACCTCGGGCCGGGTGTCGTTGAAGAAGGCGTGGTCGGCGCCCTCGTAGAGGTGGAACTCGGTCTCCTTGCCGAGCTCGTGCAGGCGCTGCTCGAGCTTCCTGGCCTCCTCGGGGGAGAAGTAGCCGTCCTCCCCGGCGACGTGCGCCTGGAGCGGGGCGGCCAGGGCCGAGAAGTCGGGCTGGGCGTCGGGCCAGGGGATGAGGCCGTAGAAGGCGACACACGCCCCCACGGCGTCGGGACGCTGGGCGGCCAGCACCATGGCCAGCCCGCCGCCCATGCAGAACCCCACCACGCCCACCGTGTCGCCCGCCGAGCGCCGGCGGACCTCGTCGACGGCGCCCGACATGTCCTTGGCGGCGCGCCCGAGCTCGAGCGCCATCATCTCCTTGCCGGCCTCGTCGGGCTCGGTCACCGCCACCTTGGTGCCGTGGTAGAGGTCGGGGGCGAGCGCCACGAACCCCTGGGCGGCGAAACGCTCGCACACGTCCTTGATGTGGGGAACGAGCCCCCACCACTCCTGGATCACGATCACGCCGGGGCCGCGCCCCGACGCCGGGGTCGCCAGGTATCCCCCGGCCTCGGCGCCGTTGCTCGGGAAGTCGATCATCTCGCCCATGGTGGCCGACCCTATCCACGGGCGGGTGCGCTCACCAGCGCGCCAGGAGCTCCCCCGGCTCGGGGAAATCGGTGCACACGAGGGCGACGTCCAGCGGCTGCAGACCGGCCGGCCCGGCCACGCAGGTCACGCCGGCCAGGTCCACCACGGTCCCCGCCCGGCCGGCGGCGCGCTCGATGCGGCGGCCCATGGCGTCCCACAGTCGCGCCGGCACCACGCGACCGACGCCGCCCTCCACCCACACGGGCACCTCCAGGGCGCGTGCCGCCTCGAGCAGCCCCACGTCGTCGTGGTCGAGCACCATCCCGCCGGGCCCGAGCGCCTCGACCTCGATCACGACCACCTCGGCGCTGGCCACGTCGCCCACCCCGCCGTGGCGCACGGCGCGGGCCACCGTGCTCAATTCCTCCTGCAGCAGGTCGGGTGTGGGGTCGTGCTCGAGGGCGTCGGCGCAACGCTCGGCCTCCTCCACCGGGTCACCGGCGGTGAGGATGCGGGCCGCCACCCACCACAGCGGGCCGCAGCCGGGATGGCGGTCGAGCAGGCGCCGGCACGCCGGCAGCACCGCCGGGTCCTCGCGCACGGCGAGGTCGCCGAGGGCCCAGGCCGCCTCGGCGGCGAGCACCGCCGGCGGGGCCCACCCGGCGCGCGCCACGTACCGGAGCCGTTCGATGGGATGCACCGCGACCGACGCTACCGGCGTGGCGCGCCGGCGGGCCCGCGTGGGCGCTCCGGGCGGGCGCGGCCGCAAATCCTTGAAGCGCGCCGTGCCGGTTGGTAGACACGACGCGCAGTGACCCGGCTGGCCCACACCGGTCGTCCGGCACCGGCACCCAGATCACGGGGGCCGCGCCGGACCGGCCGTCTCCTGCTCGGGGCGCTCGTCCTGGCCGCTCCCTCGCTCGTGGTGGCCACCACGGTGTCGGCCCCGCCCGCCGCCGCCGACCAGCTGGCCCAGGCCCGCGCCGAGGCGGACCAGATCGTGGCCCAGATCCAGGCCCAGGGGACGCGCCTGGCCGCCCTGTCCGAGCAGTACGACCAGGCCCAGCTGCACGTGGCGCAGCTCGACCACCAGGTGGGCGCCACCCAGGCCCAGATCACGGTGACCGAGGCGCGGGTGGCCGCCGACCGGTCCCAGCTGCGCACCCAGGCGGTGCAGGAGTACACCTCGGGCGGCTCGAACTCCGGCCTCGAGGACCTCTTCACCTCCGGCGGCGTGCGGGCGCTCGCCCAGGACGAGTACCAGAACGACGCCAGCGGCGACGTCGCCGGCGCCATCGACCAGCTCGACCGCTCCCAGAGCGTGCTCCAGGCCCAGGAGTCGGCCCTGCGCGCCACCCAGGCCCAGGCGGCGGGGGCCTTGGCGGCGGCCGGCTCGGCCCGCCAGCAGGCCCGTGCCGAGCTGGCCGACCAGGAGGCGACGCTGGGCAAGGTGCGCGGCCAGATCGCCACCCTGGTGGCCCGCCGGCAGGCGGCCGAGCAGGCGGCGCAGGCGGCCGCCTTCCAGGCCCAGGTGGTGGCGGCCCAGCAGGACGCCAGTCCCCTGGCCGACCCCCCTCCGGCGCCCGGCGGCGGCGGGGGCCGGGCCGTGGCGGCCGCCGAGTCCCAGATCGGCGTGCCCTACGTGTGGGGGGGCGAGTCGGCGGGCCACGCCTTCGACTGCTCGGGGCTCACCATGTGGGCCTGGGGTCGGGCCGGCGTGTCGCTCACCCACTCGGCGGCGGCCCAGTACGCCGAGATCGTCCACGTGCCCCTGTCGGATCTCGAGCCCGGCGACCTCCTCTTCTACGACGAGGGGGGCACCATCGGCCACGTGACGATGTACGTCGGCGGGGGGAGCATGGTCCAGGCCATGGAGACCGGCACGCTGGTGCAGATCACCGGGGTGTGGACCACCGGGCTGGTGGGCGCCGGACGCCCCTGAGGGCGCCGCCCCGCCCCGGGCGGGCCCGGTGGCGGAGGCGGTCCCGGTGTCACCCCGCCGGTGCGGCGCGCCCCGGGTCGGCCAGCCACGAGGGTGGGAGCTTGCCCTCGGCCCCCGGCTCGCGGGGCCCTGGCGGGCGCCCGAAGCGGTAGGCCACGGGCTCGCGGCCGAGCTGGACGACCACCGCCTGTCCGCTGTCCTCGCCCAGCACGCACCCGAGCACCGCCTCGGCCACCGACTGCGGCGAGATGAGCGGGAAGCCCGACGAGGCCAGGGCGTCGCGGATCTCGCCGTCGATGAGCGGCGTGTCCACGAGCCCGGGGCAGATGGCGTTGATGCGGATGTTGCGCTCGGCCAGCCGCGGCGCCGCGCTGCGGACGAACCCCACCACGGCGTGCTTGGTGAGCGTGTAGATGGGATCGCCGGGGAAGGCGACGATGCCGGCCAGCGAGGAGGTGGCCACGATGGCGCCCCCGCCTCGGGCCTCGAGCTCGGGGACCACGGCGCGGGTGCCGAAGACGATGCCGTCCACGTTCACCCCCAGGATGCGGCGGTACTGCTCGTCGGTGAGGGCGGCGATGTCCTCCTGACCGGTGGTGGTGCCGGCGTTCAGGTGGGCGATGTCGAGCCCGCCGAGGCCGCGGGCGGCCTCGAGGATGGCGTCCCAGTCCCCCACCTTCGAGACGTCGGCGCGCACGGCCACCCCGCCCACGGTGGCGGCGGCCGCCTCGGCGCCCGCACCGTTGGCGTCGGCCACCACCACGGCCGCCCCCTCGGCGGCCAGGAGGGTGGCGCTGGCCAGGCCGATCCCCGACGCGCCGCCGGTGACCACGGCGACCTTCCCCGTCAGTGCTCCCATCACGGCCTCCTGTGACCCGCCCGCAGCGGCGCCGGCGTGGCGTCCGACGCTACAAGCGCGCGCCGGGAGCGTCGAGCGGCGCCGGGGCGCTCGGGGTGGGCGCTACGCTCGTCGGGGAGACGGCCCCGCCGGGCCCCCGGACTCAGGACCTGTCAGGACCAGCGACCAGCCGTGAAGCCCATCCCCGTCGCCTTCCACATCGGCCCGCTCGAGATCCACACCTACGGCATCGGGCTGGCCGTCACCTTCTGGTTCGCCTACCGCTACTTCGACCGGCGCCTCCAGGCGCGCGGCTACCGCACGGAGTGGCTGGCGGGCGCCTTCGTGTGGATCATCGTCACCGCCATCGTGGGTGCCCGCCTGCTGCACGTCCTGGCCAACCTGTCCACCTACACGGCCGATCCGGTGCGCGTCTTCCAGGTGTGGCAGGGGGGCCTGTCCTCCTTCGGCGGCCTGCTCGGCGCGGTGCCCACGGGCGTGCTCATCGCCCGGCGGCGCTGTCCGGAGCTCGGGACCGTCGAGGCCCTCGACATCGTGGCCCCCGTCCTCATGGCGGCGTGGGGCGTGGGCCGGCTGCTCGGCCCCCAGCTCATGGTGGCCGGGGGCGGGCACCCCACCCACGCCTGGTTCGGCATGTACTACGCCGGGCAGCAGGGTAAGCGCCTGCCCGCCCCGATCTTCCAGGCCGTCGACAGCTTCCTCATCTACGGCGCCCTGCTGTGGATCGAACGCCACTACGTCCGGCGCCCCGTCGGATTCGTGCTGGCGGCCACCATGTCGCTGTGGGGACTGACCCGCTTCTACGAGGAGCGGCTGTGGCTGGGCGAGATCGGCAAGCTCGGCTCGGACCTCGTGCAGGTGGCCGGGCTGGCCCTGTTCGCCGCCGGGGTCGGCGCCATGGTGGCGCTGCACCGGCACCAGTCGCGGGACCGGCCTGCCCCGTCCGGCGCCGAGGACGACGAGACCGAGTCGCTCGAGCCCCTCAGTCCGGCCTGACCCACCCGCTGCGCCCCCGGCGGCGAGGGCGCCTGGCGGCCCTCAGCGCGGGGGACGGCCCGGTCCGGGGGGCCCGGCGAAGGCCTGGGCGATGGCCAGCCATTCCTGGGCCCCGTCCCCTTCGACGTGCAGGGCCGTGTCGTCGGGGTGGCGGCGCTGGGTCACCACCAGGCAGAACTCGAGCGCCGATCCCGTCACGGCATCGGTCGTGGCGGCGTCGGCGTCCCACGACCAGTGCTCGCCACCGGGACCCTCGAGCTCCACCCGCACCGGCGTGGGCGGCACGGCGAGGCCCCGCACGGCGTAGGAGAACCCCCGGGCCCGCACCCCGAGGTGGGCCACGTGGCGGAGCCGGGCGGTGGGCGGGCGCACCACCCCGAGGGCGTCGGCGACGTCCTGGCCGTGGGCCCAGGTCTCCATGAGACGCGCCGACACGAACGACAGGGGTCCCATGGGCGGCCCGAACCAGGGGATGCGGGCGCCGGGTTCGAGCGCCGCCACCTGTCGCACCATGGCCCCCCGCGCCCGGCGCCACCAGGCCAGCACCTCGTGGCCGGCCAGGGCCCGGCCCCGGCGCAGGTGCTCCTCCATGGGATCGCCCTCGGCGCCCACCAGGGCCTCGGCCAGGGCGGCGAAGCGCCCCGGGTCCCGCATGGCCAGGTCGGCCGCCTCGTCGAAGAAGGCCAGATGGCTGACCTGGTCGCGCACCGCCCAACCGGCGGCGGGGGTGGCCAGGGCCCAGGCCGCCTCGTCGAGCGGGGCCAGCAGGGCGTCGAGCTCGGCGTGCTCGGCCTCGAGGTCGGCCACGGTGTCGCCCAGGGTCACCGGGCCCGGCGGGGGGGCTGCGGGAGGCGACATCGGCGTCAGGTTAGGGGAGCGCCCGGTCCCGTCCCGGCCCGGGGCCGGGGCCGCCCACCCCGTCATTTGCGCCCGCAAGCAACTACGCCTCCGGTACGCTGCGAGCATGTCCGCGACGCCGTGGCTCGACGACCTGGAGATGCACGCCTGGCGCTCGCTGCTGCGGGCCCACGCCCGGCTCATCGGGCGGCTCGACGCCGAGCTCCAGGCCGCCCAGGGCATGTCGGTCACCGACTACGGCGTCCTCGTCAACCTGTCGGAGGCCGAGGACGGGCGCATGCGCATGAGCGAGCTCGCCGACCGGCTGCTGCTGTCGCCGAGCGGCCTCACCCGCCGGCTGGACGGGCTGGTGTCGGCCGGGCTGGTCGAGCGCCACCGCTGCCCGACCGACCGCCGCGGCGCCTACGCCGTGCTCACCCCGGCGGGGCGCGGCCGCCTCGAGTCGGCCGCCCCCGACCACGTCGACCAGGTGCGGCGCCATTTCGTCGACCGCCTCAGCCGGCGCCAGCTGGCCGCCCTGGCCGACGCCCTCGACAAGCTGTGCGGAGCCGACTGCTCCTAGGCGTCGGCCAGGTCCGGCACCGGTCCGCCCGCGCCGGACCCGTCGCCCGCCGTGCCCCCGGCGCCCAGCGTGCGGGCGGCGTCGGCGACGGCATCCGCGGGCCGGGGGTCGAGGTCGAAGATCTCGGCCCGCAGCCGCCGCACGGTCTCGTCGAGCTCGCCGACGGCCTGGTCGATGCGCTGTCGGACCTCGGGGCGCCCGGCGAGCGAGGAGGTGGCCTCGAGGTGGAAGCCCACCCCCACCAGGCGGTGGATCGTCGACTCGTAGAGGCGGCGGGCGATGCGCTCGCGGTCGTCGAGGAGGGCGAAGCGCCGCAGCTGGGCATGGGCCTCCTCGGCGTCGCCTTGGGCGCGCGTCGCCCGGTCGCGCAGCCCGTGGACGGCCAGCACCACGAGGAGGCCGAGCACGGCCCAGAACACCACCCGCCGGGCGAGCACCGAGTCCGAGACGCCCCCGGGCACGAGGGCGCTCACGATCTCGACGACGACGACCGCCCCCACCACGCAGATCGACTCCCACCGGCGGTGGAACAGCGCCGTCCACAGGATGGGCACGAGGACCACGATGCCGATGCCCGACGCGCTCTGCCCGGTGGCGAGGACGAGGGCGAGCACCGAGCCCGTGTAGGCCAGGGGCACGAGCACCGTCGCCCATCCCGGCAGCCGTTCCCACCGCAGGGCGAAGGCGCCCGCCGCCGCCCCCAGCAGCACCAGGCTCACCACGACGCCGGGCACCGACTGCGGCCCGGGCGGCAGCGCCAGGCTGGCCTCGGCCGCCACGGCCATGGCCGCGAACGGCGCCACACGCTCGCGCCGCCCCTCGGCACGGAACGGCGACCCGCCGGCGTCGCCGGGTGTGGCGGCCCCGGCGCGCTCCGCCGGGCCGGGACGTTGCGGCCGACCGAGATGTGCCGTCATCGAGCCTCCCCGCAGCTGCCAGACACGGACGGTGTGCGCCCCATTATGTCGGGGGGCCGCAGGGTTTGGTGGGGGCGGAGGGACTCGAACCCTCACTGGGGGCGTTTTAAGCGCCCTGCCTCTGCCGTTGGGCTACGCCCCCGCGTGCGGGCACCGACCGGCCCTGCGGCGCGACCGCAGGGGCCTGCGGGTCGCCCCGCGCTCAAGGGCCGCCACGATCCTCGCTGCGCTGGAACCACGCCGTCCCGTAACGCACACCGGTGGCGTAGAGCAGCAACGTGAAGCAGAACGACGAGAAGCCCATGATCATGAACAGCGTCCCCGTCACCGCCAGGTGGTCCAGCAGCGCGCCCGCCGGGGGGAGGGAGAAGTTGTTGGCCAGCCAGTGCACCACCAGCGACCCCGCCAGGCCCAGGCCCAGCAGGAACAGGGCCACGCTGGCCAGCACCGCCGGCGTGTAGGGGAAGCGCCTGGTCCATCGCACCCGGGCCTCGCCGCTGTAGTCGCACAGGATCTGAGCCAGGACGCCGAAGAAGAAGCTCTGCAGACCGAGCACCGCCAGGGTGGCCCCGGCCAGCATCCAGTACAGGCTGAAGGTGACCGACCCGAGCGTGAAGGTCCCGAAGCTGAGCGGCACGGTGAGGATCAGGCCGATGAGCAGGAACACGAGGCCGGGCTTGAGGGCGAAGAACTCGGCGCGGTAGATGAACATGGCGCGCAGGTTGATCCACGCCGCCTGGAAGGGCGAGAACCAGCCGGCCCGCTTGTGGTGCGACAGGCGGCCCTCGCGGTCGCGGTAGAAGGT
>Ga0335078_10018660_pt1 | contig 10314 bp, 9 predicted proteins | sample Lox_Sample_32_FD_206711 | JGI IMG/M metagenome (GOLD analysis project Ga0335078, IMG submission 206711) | Soil microbial communities from Loxahatchee National Wildlife Refuge, Florida, United States - Lox_Sample_3.2 | ecosystem: Environmental > Terrestrial > Soil > Wetlands | place: USA: Florida...
CCCGGAGAAGTGCCGCGAGTAGTTCTCGATCCCGTGGCAGTAGCCGACCGACTTGATCATCTCCAGATCGAACATCGTTCGCTGGTGTACGCGCTGCGCCTCAACCACGCGCCCCTGCTTCTCCAGCTCCGCTTCCCACCAGTGCAGCTCGGCTTTGATGGATTCGATGGCGCTGGCCTTGGTCTCCGGCGACATCACGTAGTGCGTTTTGGGATAGATAGGCAGGCGCACGTATTTCTGCTTCACCGTGCCGAACAGGGGATCGATCTGCGAGAGCGACTCCACCTGGTCGCCCCACAGCTCGATGCGGTAGGCCATGTCTTCATACGTCGGAAAGAGCTCGATGATGTCGCCACGAACGCGGAATGTGCCGCGGCGGAAGTCGGTGTCCGAGCGCTCGTAGAGGATCTCCACCAGCCGGCGGGTGATGTCTTCCCGCTTAAGCTTCTGGCCTTTCTCCACGAACATCATCATGCCGTAGTAGGCATCGGGCGAGCCCAGGCCGTAGATGCAGCTCACCGACGCCACGATCACGCAATCGCGCCGCTCAAACAGCGACTTGGTTGCCGAAAGCCGCAGCTTGTCGAGCTCGTCGTTGACCGTGGCTTCTTTCTCGATGTACACGTCGCCCGCCGGAATGTAGGCCTCGGGCTGGTAGTAGTCGTAGTAGGAGACGAAATATTCCACCGCGTTGTGCGGAAAAAAGCACTTGAACTCATGATAGAGCTGCGCCGCCAGCGTCTTGTTGTGCGCCAGCACCAGCGCCGGGCGATTGGCGTTCTCCATTACTTTGGCCATGGTGTACGTCTTGCCCGACCCCGTGACGCCGAGCAGCACCTGGTGCTTCTCCGCATCGCGCACGCCGCGGGTGAGCTGCTCGATCGCCCTGCCCTGATCGCCGCGCGGCTTGTAGTCGGAGATGAGTTTGAAGTCCATGCAGATTGGCTGTTATGGGCTCACCCGGAGAGCATTTCGGCGGGCAAACATCTCTCGATTATACAGGTGGAGTTCCTGGAGAATTTCGGCCCCTTGTAGTGTCATTCCCCACCAATAACATTGTCATCCCGACCGAGGGCGTGAGCCCGAGCGGAGGGACCTTGTGCCTGGCGAGCGCCACTATTACGTCTACATGATGATGAGCAGCTCGCGCCGCGCGTTATATACGGGCGTTACTGGCCGGCTGCGACGACGAGTGCAGCAGCACAAGAGTGGTGAAATCGGCGGCTTCTCATCGCAGTACAAGGCAACTCGGCTGGTTTATTTCGAGACGTACTTTTAGGTACGGAGTGCGATTGCGCGTGAAAAACAGATCAAGCGTTGGCGGCGGGAGAAGAAAATTGCATTGATTGAATCGATGAACCCGGTTACCGAGATTTAGCAGCACACTGGTTTGAAACACAGGGTCCCTCCGCTCGCGCTGAAGCGCTCGGTCGGGATGACAATGATTAATCATGAAGCGTTGCTGCTCGCGCAGCTTCAGCGGGACTCTGCTTCTGGTGCGGGCGTGATTTTTACATCGCTGCGAAACTTCTTGTAATCCCGGTAGCTCACGTCCTCCACGACATTCAGGTTCTTGAGCAGGGCCAGGCGCGCCGAGATTTTGAGCGAGACCGATTTTGGCAACCAGACCTCGTCGTTAACGCGCGTCAGCTCGATGTCGATGCGTGAACCTTTGTAGAAGCGTGCGAGAAATAGTCCCCAGGAGACCGTGTCGATCGCCTCGATGTCAGCTTTCACCCACTCCGTCTCGGCGCTGTCGATCCAGATCCGTCCACGAAACTTGGGCAGGTACTTGGCGTCTTTCACATGCGGCTGAAAGCCGGGCTTGGGATCGGCATCGATGACGTACGTCTCGCGCCCGTCCAAGGCTTCCGTTCGCACCAGGCGAAAGGTGTAGGCATCGGCGACCTCGCGCACGAAGGCCCGCTCCTGCTCGCGATCGTGTGCTTCTTTTTGCAAGCGTTTCTCACGCTCCGCCGGCGTTTCCTGTTCGCGCTCCCGCATGACCTTCTGAATCCTGTTCTCTTCTTTGTCGGCTTGTTCCCGGCTTAGCGGCTTGCCGTTGCGCGCAACCAGCCGCCGCACCTGCTGGCCATAGAGCATCATGATCTCGAAATCGCGAGTCTGGGCCGACTTCTGGTTTCCCTGACCGTCGAGTTTGCGCTCTTCCTCATGTTGCAGATAGGTGTAGTCGCGCTGCCGGAGATCATTTGCAATGTCTTTTTCGGCCACCGCGCGAATCAAGGGCTGGATCTCATCGCCTGCCAGCGTTCGCGGCTGGTCTGGATGGGGGAGCTTGACGGGCACATTCTGCCCCCAGGCGGGAAGCATGGCTACCAGCAATAACATCGCTCCATGGAATACGGATCGCACAGACCTACTTCCACCTGTGCCCCACGAGCTCTGCCTGGTACAAGCGCTCATCAACTCGATGCAGCGCTTTCGCCTGCTTGGCCGTAACCAGCGGGCGGTGCGGGATGTCGCACAGGTACTCGGCGATATACCAGACTTCATTTTCACTGGTCATCCAGTTCAGATGGTCAAAGCGCGCCAAGTTGACCGGCTGCGAATAGCGGCGTAGCGATCGCTGCCTGGCCAGGTTGAAATAAAGATTGAAGTAACTCATAGCCAGCTCGCGCAGCGAGCGGTATACCGGCTCACGATAGCGGCAGCCGGCGAAATTTGAGGCCGCCACCGCGCCCCAGCAGCCGTTCTCTTTAAAGATGGCCATTACGTGGTCGGTATCGCGCTCGGCCTCGAGGTCCCAGAGCAGCGGCGGATACCCCAGCACTCGCAACGCAGCCACGGCGAAGATCGCGCCCTCCAGGCAATGCACGGTTCGCTCGCGCAACACTTTGCGGGGCGACCAGCAGGTCATTGCCAGGTGATAGGGCAGGCTGTTCAAAAACTTCTGTACACCGTTCGGGTCTTTCATGGCGCGGATGGTGCGCAGCTCCGCGGGCGTAAACCCGAAGGTGGAAGAGAGCAAGCGTTTAGGCATTTGTCTTGATCTGAGAATGCCGGAAGATTTTACGCTGCGCGCCGCTGCTGCTCGAGCATATTGAAGAACTGCTGCACGAGTTCGCGGTCCCAGAGCCCGGCACGGGCTTCGTCTTCCATTGTCCGCATGGAGCGCTCATGGTCGAGCGCGGGCTTGTAGGGCCGCTCGGTGCGGAGCGCGTCGTACACGTCCACCACCTGCAGAATGCGCGCCAGCAGCGGGATGTCGTGGGCTCGCAGGTGGTCGGGATACCCGCTGCCGTTCCAGTGCTCGTGATGGCTGCGGATGATCGGCAGCACCCGCCGCAACGACTTCAGCGGCTTGCAGATGTTCTCTCCGATGATGGGATGCTGTTTCATGATCTCCCACTCTGCGGGAGTGAGGTTCGAACCTTTCTTCAGGACTTCATCGGGAATGCTGATCTTGCCCAGATCGTGCAGCACGCCGCCGCGCTTCAGGGCGATCACGGATTCCTCATCCAGCTTAAGGTGACGACCCAGGTCGCTGGCGTAGCGCGAAAGGCGCTCGCAATGGCCTTCAGTATAGGGATCGCGCGCTTCTACTCCCAGGGCGAGCGTGAACAGCACTTCTTCCACGTGCTCCAGTTCGTCGGTGAACTCTTTCAATTTGAGCAGCGAGTTGACACGAGCGAACAGTTCTTCGGGAAAAATGGGCTTGTTGAGAAAATCATCGGCGCCCGCCTCGATGCCGCGAATCTTATCCTCGCGGTCGGTCAGGCCGGTGATCATCACGATGGGAATCAGCTTGGTGAAGGGATCTTCCTTCAGCTCATGGCACAGCTCGTAGCCGGACTTGCCCGGCAGAATTACGTCCAGCAGGATCACGTCGGGCTGCTGCTTCTGGATCGCCTGCTGGGCTTCCTCGGCGCTCACCACGCTCTGTACTTCGTACCCGCGCGACAGGAGCAGCTCGCGGGTGAGGATGATGTTGTCAGGGTTGTCGTCTACGATGAGGATGCGCTGCGCACGGCGCCGCCCTGGAACCTCTACGACTCCCGGTGGAGGTACTGCTCTGCCCAAGGGATACATGGCAATGGCCCGTCGTTTCAATTCTAAGCGAAATCTGGATTGGGCGGGGTTCCCTGGCTCGATGCAACAAGCTTTTACATGACCACGCCAGTTTGCGCCCCGCGCCGCGAACCATTAGGCTTTGATGCATGCGCATGGGGCCGACGCTGGTAACCATACTGGTAACCATAGTTGGAACTCTTTCGGTGGGAGCTCTGGGGGCTTCCGGCGGCCATGCCATCGGCTTCGGTCCTGCCTATGAGGTGCAGTGGTTCGTGGGCGTCGGGGAGCAATCAGCAGTTAAGATCAAGGTGCGCTCGCTCATGGTGGATGGCAGGGTGAAGGAATTCACTACCGGGCCGTCGCGCGACATCACCGACCGCGCTTTCGTGGTGCGCAAGGTCTACCGCGTCAATGACCGGTTGCCCTCGGATACAAAGGCGGTGCCGAAGTGGAAGTGGCAGCGCTCAGGATGGTTGTTGGTAGACCGCCCGACAGGCCGCGTAAGCGAACTGCACCTGCCGGACTTTGACCCCTTTTATTCGACGGCGAGCTGGTATCGCGATTATGTCGCCTATTGTGGCGTCTCCGGGGACGCCACCCGGCTCTACGCCGTCGTCGCGCAGATCGGGGTCAAGAAACCTTTGGTCCGCAAAGACTTGGGTCGCCCCCATGGCGGCGATCTGCCGGACTCCGAGTGCGATGCCCCCACCTGGGAGCGAGCGCCGGTCCGCGTGACCATCGCTCCCAAGGGCGGGCAGGCTGTGACGTTTGAAATTCACCGTCAGGCGTCGGAAGTGCCGCCGGAACAGGAGTCGCAGGAATGAAGTCGCTTGATGAGTACCTGAAGGACGCCGAGCGCGCGCACGGTCACTTGTGCGCTGGGCAGGTGCTGGGCGTGCGCATGGCTATGCTCGGGCTGGAGCGCCTCGGAATCGATGACCCCGAGGGCAAAGACCGCAAGCGACTGGTAACTTTTGTCGAGATAGACCGCTGCGCCACCGACGCTGTTGCCGTCGTGACCGGCTGCCGGCTGGGCAAGCGCGCACTCAAGTTCCGCGATTGGGGCAAGATGGCAGCCACGTTCGTGGACACGGCCGGCGGCAAGGCAATTCGCATCGCCGCCAAAGAATCTTCCAAGGGCCTTGCCCGTAACATGCATCCCGAGCTTGCCGATAAGAACCAGCAGCAGATGCTCGCCTATCGAGAGATGCGCGACGAAGATTTGTTCGATCTGCGATGGGTCAAGGTCGAACTGCCGCCCGAGGAGTTCCCAGGCTACAAGGGCGAGCGGATCGTCTGCGCGAAGTGCGGGGAGGGCATCAACTTCAAGCGCGAAGTACGGCGGGGGGACCGGGTGCTGTGCCGGGCGTGCGCGGGGGAAAGCTACTATCGGGAAATGCCGTCATGACGCTGGTGCTTGCCGCGCCCGCTCCCGCAACTTGAATCGCTGAATTTTCCCCGTCGCCGTTTTGGGCAGCTCGGTGATGAACTCCACCCAGCGCGGCTTCTTGAAGGGCGCGAGCCTGGCCGCCACAAAATCTTGAAGCTCGGTGGCGGTTTTGTCGCTCGCCGCCACATCTGCCTGCAGGACCACAAATGCCATGGGTTTCACCAGACGGTCAGAATCTTCGCGGCCGATCACGGCGGCCTCGCGCACTGCATCGTGAGCGACGAGCGCGGCTTCCAGTTCGACCGGGCTCACCCATTGGCCGGAAACTTTCAGCATATCGTCCGAGCGGCCGGCATACCAGAAGTATCCGTCGGTGTCCCGGTAGTACTTGTCACCAGTGCGGATCCAGTGGCCTTCGATGGTGTCCTTGGTCTTCTCGTGCTGGTTCCAGTAGTAAGCGCAGGTGCTGTCGCCGCGGACGAGCAAGCTGCCGACCTCCCCGGGCGGAACCGGCTGTTTGTTTTCATCGATGATCTTGGCTTCGTAGCCAGGAACCACCTGCCCGCTCGATCCCGGGCGCGCCGCGCCGCGCCGGTTCGAAATTGTAATGTGCAGCATCTCGGTCGAGCCCAGCCCGTCGAGGATTTCGACCCCAAAGCGCTGTTTGAAGCGCTCAAACACCGAGGGCGGCAGCGATTCGCCGGCTGAAACTCCATTGCGGATGGAAGAGAGGTTGAAGTCCGGCCCCTCGCGGCGGTGGGCCAGAAGTCCGACGTAGCTTGTCGGAACGGAGTAAAACAAAGTGGGCCGGTAGCGCTCGATCACCGTATAAACGTTCGACGCGGTTGGTGGGCCAGGCCATAAGATGCTGGTCGCTCCGACCGAGAGCGGAAAATACAGCCCATTCCCCAGCCCATAAGCAAAGAACAGCTTGGCCACGCTGAAGCAGCGGTCGCTGGCCGTGATTCCGAGAGTGCCTTGGCCGTAAAGCTCGCAGGCGATCACGATGTCATGGTGTAGGTGCACGCATCCCTTGGGAAAGCCTGTGCTGCCGGAGGAGTAGAGCCAGAAAGCAGCATCGTCCTTGCTGGTAGGTTCGGCCGCAAGCTCGGGGCTGGCCTGGGCCAGCAAATCGGCGAAAGAATGCGAGCCGGCGGGCGCGTTGCCGACAACAACGATTTCGCGCAGGTGCGGCAGCCGCTCGCGTGGAATTGCTTGCACCTGCGGCAGCAGCGCCTCGCTGACGATTACCGCCCGCGCCCGCGAGTCCCGCAGCATGTATTCATATTCGGCAGGTTTGAGCAGCGTGTTTGCCGGCACGGGCACCATGCCGGCTTTGATCGCCCCGAGAAAGCTGTAGGCAAATTCCGGGGTGTCCAACAGGATCAGCAATACGCGCTCTTCAATGCGCAAGCCCAGCACGCGCAGTGCGCTTCCCAATCGGTTGACACGCTCGGCGAGCTGCTGATAAGTGACGCGCTCTTCCCCGCACTCGATGGCAATACTGCTGCCGCGGCCCGCTTCCAGATTGCGGTCCACCAGCCAACCGGCGACGTTAAAGATGTCCGGAGGCGCCATTTCTCGACCTCGGCGCGGCGCATTGTCTCATAAGTGGGGGAAAATACCGGTGCCAATAGCGATGGGCCACCAGGCGTAACCAGCCGTCGGGCGAAGGTAACGGATGCAAAGCACCCCGGCCGTATTAGAATCTTATCTCCCCCTACGCGCCTCCAGATCCCCACTGAGAGCGAAGCGCATCCCCCGCGCCTGGGAACTTCCATGCCCGACGAACAGAACTTTATTCCGCCAGGGAAGATGCCCGCTGCGGCCGCCGACGAGTTGCTGCGATTGCTCAGCCAGCAGACTCCGCGCAACGGTGACGATGACATCCTAGACAATCCGGAGCTGGAGCGGCTGTTCGGCAGTTTGTCGTTTGAAGAGCCGGAGAGCGCGCAGGCGACCGCGGTGTTAACGCTGGACGACCTAGTGCTGGGAACCCCCGCCGCTCCAGCCGCCGATGTGGCTTGCTTGGATTGCGAGGCCCGCAATCCGGCTGCAGCTCGCTTCTGCGGAATGTGTGGCCATGAGTTGGGAAAATCTTCGACGGCCGCTAAGAATAGAGGCAACGGAGGCGAGGAAGCAGTTGCCGTCATGGCCGCACCTGAACTCCCTTCCCCGCCGGAGGATGCCGCCGAGCCCGTGAGCAAGGGGCACCGGGTATGGAAGATCGCATTCTTGATGCTGCTGTGCCTAGTCCTCAGCGTAGTGATGTATCAGCAACTGGACTGGCAATTGCCGGTCTGGAGCACGCTGCGTTCGCTGGTGGAAACGCCGGCTCCCCTGCCAAAAACCTCTGCTGCGCCGGCGGTGATCACGGAGCAGGCTGCGGCATTGCCCGAGTCTGAGGGACGACAAGCGAGCGCCCCTCCCAGCGTCAATAACAAGCCTGCGGCCCCCACGAAGCCGGTTGGGACTCCCGCAGCGGCGCCAGTCACTGCCGAGCCGCAAATGAAGGCGGCCAGCGAAGCCGCAGAGCCCGCCGCGCCGCCCGCCGCGACAAAGCCCGAGCCGCAGGACCACGCACCATCTATCGCGGCGCCGACCTCGCCGATCGAGCTGCCTACCATCGTTCGCTCTCCGAGTTCGTCGCCGGTACTGCAAGCCTCGCCTTTTGCCGGACAGGCAACGCCGGCGCCAAAGACTTCCGGAGGTTTTGTGCCGGCGGTGCCCATCTTCAAAGTGTCCCCGCAAGCCCCTTCCAACGTGCACCATGCGGAATGGCTGGGTGCAGTGGTGCTGCATGCGCGGATCGGAACCGACGGCACCGTGCAGGATGTCAGCGTCGTCTCCGGCAATCTCCGCTTAGTGAATGCCGCCATTGAAGCGGTGAAGAAGTGGCGCTACCGGCCCTTCATGCTGGATGGCAAGCCGGTCGAGGGTGAGACCAATATCACCCTGAACTTCAAGAGTGAGTAGGCCGCTTGCGTTTGTGATTATCGCTGGCTAAGCGACGAGCGTGACCGCAGGCTCTGATTCGGCAGGAAACTTCAGCTTGCTGTAGGTGGTGTTGCGTTCCGCCGGGACCCGTCCCAGTTCGCGGATTCGCTCCTGAAAGTCCTCCGGGCTAAGGTATTGCCCAGACGTGGCGCCAGCGAGCCGCGAGATATTCTCCTCCATCAGCGTTCCGCCATAGTCGTTGGCGCCTGCGCGCAGGCAAAGTTGCGCAACCTCGCGGTCGAGCTTGACCCACGAAACTTGAATGTTGCGGATCGATCCAGCCAGCAGCAGGCGCGCCAGAGCGTGGATCTTCAGATGTTCCGCCAGCGTCGGCCCCGGGCGAGCCAGGTTTTGCTGGTAGAGCAGAGTGTTCTGGTGAACGAATCCAAGCGGCACAAACTCGGTGAAGCCTCCGGTGAGGCTCTGGATCTCGCGCAGCAGCTTCAGCTGCGCCAGCCAGTGGTCCGGCGTTTCTGTGTGCCCGTACATCAGCGTGGAGGTGGTGCGGATGCCGCACTCGTGCGCTGTGGTGATCACTTCACGCCATTGCTCAGTGCGCAGCTTGTTGCGCGAGAGAACCAGGCGCACGCTGTCGTCGAGAATCTCGGCAGCGGTTCCGGGCAGGGTGTCCAGCCCGGCGTCCTTGAGCATAAGCAGATATTCGCGCAGCGGCATGCCCGTCAGTTCCACACCATAGATGATCTCCATGGGTGAGAAAGCATGGGTGTGCATGTCGGGCGCAGCGGTTTTGACCGCGCGCAGAATGTCGCGATAGTAGAACTTCGGCAGCCCGTGTGGCAGTCCGCCCTGGATGCACACTTCCGTCGCGCCCCGCGCCCGCGCCTCGAAGGTACGCCGGCCAATCTCTTCGAGCGGGAGAAAGTAGGCGTCAGCTTCTCGCGGCCCGCGGCTGAAGGCGCAAAACTTGCAGCCAACAAAGCAGATGTTGGTGAAATTGATGTTGCGGTTGACGACGTAGGTTATGACGTCGCCGGCGATTTGCCGGCGCAGTTGATCAGCCGCAGAGAGCAGTCCCAGCAGATCATCGCCTTCGGTGTATGCCAGCAAGCGCTGTTCAACGGGAGAGAGCGAGCCGCCGTCGGCAGTCTCCAGAACTTTCTCCAGCGCGGCGCGCACTCCCGAACTGGCGCGCCGAGCCGATTCACACCAGCCCAACTTGTGAACGCTTTCCAGCTCTGCGCAATTGAGCTTATGTGCCATCGCCCAGCCGCCTAATCTATCAATTCGTAGATGGTCATTTCCAAAGGTCCATGGTCGTGTTAATATGACCTACAAGTTAGAGGTGCAGTTTGAAGCAAATGCCCGCCGGAAAGTTCAAGACTCATTGCCTCGCGGTGATGGACGAAGTTGCCGCCACGCGCGAGGCGGTTGTGATCACCAAGCGCGGCAAACCGGTCGCCAAAGTGGTTCCAGTCGATGGGCCAAGGCCCAAGAAGCTTCTTGGGAGTCTGGTAGGAGTGCTGTTGCCGGCAAGAGGCGACCTTACGGAGCCGACCGTTCCCTTGGAGGATTGGGACATGCTCAAGTGATCATTCTCGACACGCACGTCCTCTATTGGCTGCGAATCGAACCGGCCAAGGTGTCAAAGCCCGCGGTGAGAAAGATCGAAGAGGCGGAAAGGAGCGGAGGGGTGGCCGTCTCGGCGGTCACGCTGCTCGAGTTGGCAAACATGATCGAGCGCGGCAAGATTGTCCCGCGTGGAACCGCGGAGCGCACCATCGAATTGCTGATCGAGGGGATAGTCGTCAAGCCGATCACGCCAGTGATCGCGAGTCTGTCGATCCAGTTCCCCGCCAGCTTCCCCCGCGACCCGATGGACCGGGTAATCGCTGCCACCGCCAGGGCAGAGGGTCTGCCTCTGGTCACGGCAGACA
>Ga0335078_10018661_pt1 | contig 10314 bp, 5 predicted proteins | sample Lox_Sample_32_FD_206711 | JGI IMG/M metagenome (GOLD analysis project Ga0335078, IMG submission 206711) | Soil microbial communities from Loxahatchee National Wildlife Refuge, Florida, United States - Lox_Sample_3.2 | ecosystem: Environmental > Terrestrial > Soil > Wetlands | place: USA: Florida...
ATTGAGCAGGTCCAGCTCAAAACCGCCGTTGACAATCCTGTCACCCGAAGGAACGTAAGGCCGGAACTCCGGATCGGCAACCGCCAACTGTGCCCACGCCGCTTCGGCCTGGGCTAATTCTCCCCGCCCGATCAAGGAATCAAGGTAAGGGAAGGCCAGAGTCACCGCGAAAGGCCGCTTCAGCGCGATCAGGTGGGACCATACGTTGTCGGCCGCTTGTGGTTTTTTGTTCTGCAGGAAACGGATAAAAGTGAAGTAGTCATCGGGACGCGCCGGCAGCACCTTCTCCGCGATCAAGTCAGGATCGCGCGTAGCGCGCCAGCACACATTCAGCACCTTCAGCATTGCTTCGTCATCGTTTTCCACCAAGGCGTGGAAACGGCGCAGAGCGAGTTCGGTGTCACCCTGCACCAACTCATAATTGGCGGTTTGCCAAACCACTTCGGGTGTGGTCGGATCGGCCTCCATGGCGCGAGCCAGTGCCTGCTGTGTTAGCGCTGGATTATCCGTGGCCAGATTAGCGCTGGCCAGATCGAGCCAATAGCGAGCGTCATGAGGATTGAGCGCAATCGCTGCCTTAAGGTCCGCGATTGCACTGGGAAAATCCTGCATCAGCAGGGAATAGCGGCCCAGGCGGTAGCGGAATTCGGCGTTGGCGGGCTGCAGTCGGGCGGCCGTCCTGAGGTTTTCCGGGGTGAAGTTTTCCGCCCACAGAAACGCGCGGTAGGCTCGCGACGCGGCGCGAAGGTAAAACCCGACGGCGACCAGCACCGCTAGCAGAAGGAAAATTCGCACCGGCAAAGACGCGCCACGTGCGGCCGGCTTGGCCCCCGCCTCCGTTCGCGGGTGCGCCATGGTTCCACCGGGATCAGGTGTCATGCGATCCAGAACAGCATCCCGTCACTGCTGCGGCAGTTGCTCGTCCACTTTGTCGCTCTTGTAGTAATAGCCGTACTTCTTACCGTAGTACCCGTAGTAGTAGTAGTAATCGGAGGCGTTCAGGTCCATGGCGTTGACCACTACGCCGATGATCTTGGCGTTGACGTAGGCGAGCAGTTGTCGCGCACGCCGCAGCGCCTGTTTGGTGGTCTGCCCGGAGCGGATTACGAGGATCACCGAGTCGGCCTGCACCGACAGCAGCACCGCGTCCGTTACCGAGAGCGCCGGCGGCGTATCGATCACGATGTGATCGAACTGCTTGCGCCACTCTGTAAGAACGTTGTTCATCATCGCCGAGCCCAACAGTTCCGCCGGATGCGGCGGCGACCCGCCGGAGGGCAGCACGTGCAGATTGGGGAGTTGCGCCCAGGGGGTCGTGGGACATTCGGAGATGTTGCCCGTGAGGTACTCCGAAAGGCCCGGTCTTTGCGGGACTCCGAAGGCTTTATGAATGCTCGGGCGACGCAAGTCGGCGTCTACCATCAGCACGCGCGCTCCGCGCTGCGCCAGCACAATGGCGGTGTTCACGCTGGTGGTGGTCTTGCCCTCCTGGGCCAGCGGACTGGTCACCAGCAGCACCTTGGGGGGCGCTCCCCAGGAAGAAAGCAGGATCGAGGTGCGCAGTGTGCGGTAGGCTTCCGCTGATTGCGACTGTGGCCGCAAGTAGGAGATGGTCTCTACCGATTCCTGTTGCGGCATGATCTGCGAGTTCGCTCGCAGCGGCTTCAGCGCACGTCCATAGCTGCTGTTGAGGCGCACGCCAGAAGGAATCATGCCCAGCGTCGGCAGGCCGGCCACCAGTTCTACCTGATCTGGGCTGCGCACGCTGTTGTCCAGCATCTCCAGCAGGAAAGCCAAACCAATACCGCCTGCCAGCGAGAGGAAGAAACCAGTGGTGATATTGCGCGGGATGTTGGGCTGCGCCGGCCGCAGGGGTACGCGCGCTGTGTCGATGATCTGCACGTTGCTGTTGCGCAGTCCCGCGGTGACGCCAGCTTCCTTGAGGCGCTGCAGCAACCCATCATAGAGCTGCCGATTGGATTCGTAGTCGCGCCGCAGAAGGTTGTACTGGATGGCGCTCTCGTTGAGCTGGTTGGCTTCCTGCTTCTGGGTCTCAAAGGCGGCGAGCAACATCTTCTCCCGTTCCACGGCAGCTTGATAGCTGGTCTTGAAGCGCTCAGCGCCGCCGGCGAGTTCGGCCTTGAGCGCATCCTGCACCGCCTTCAACTGGGTGTTGACTTCCTTGACCTTGGGATAGTTGGTGCCGAACTGCGTGGTCAAGGCGGCCACTTGCGCCTTCAGACTGGCTTCCTGGTTCTTGAGGGTATCCACCGGGTCCGAGGCTGAGGAGGAGGTGCGCGGCAGCAAATCGGGCCGGCCATCCAGGCTCATGCGGTATATCGACTCCTTCTGCATGCGGTCCATCTCGGCGTCGGTCAGCGCTTTGTTCAACTGGTCCAGCTTGGTGGTGATGATGTTCTGTTTCTCGTCAACCCCGACGATGCCATGCTCCTTCTGATAATCCACCAGCCGCTGCTGCGAGGTCTCTACCTTCAATTGCAGGTCGGAAAGTTTTCCGGAAAGCCACCGCGAAGTAGTATCCGTGGCCTCGAATTTGGCCTGGTAGTTCTGCTCGATGTAAGCATTCGCCAACTCATTCACGATCTGCGCCGACAAATGTGGGTCGGTGGAAAGGAAATGGAGCTCGACGATGTGGGTGCGAGGGATCACCTTGACCGACAATCCGCTGTGGAACCCGACCAGCAGGCCGTTCTCCTGAGCGGGTGTGAGCTCGACCGAGCCCAGCGGGATGGCCCGTCTGGCAGCCTTCACCGGGACTCCGGTAAATCTCGGGTCCTGGTCTAGGCGCAGGCTCTTTATCACCCGGAGCGCAATGCCGTCGCTCTCCAGGATCTTGGCTTGGGTGTCGAGGTTGACGGTGTAATCCTCCTCGTCGTAGGCCCCGGCCGCCCCCTTAAGACCGAGTTCGTCGCTCTGATGGTTGATCGCAATCCGCCCCACAGCCTCATATAGCTTTGTGGCGCGGAAGGATTGGATCGCCACCAGCACCGTGATCACCACCACGCAGGAAACGATGGTCCACTTGCGCTTCAGCAGCAGGCGCCAGTATTCCAGCAGCGAGGGTTCCAGGGTTGCCAGTTCTGTTTCGGAGTTGGCCGTTCCCGGCCGGAGTAGAGATTCGGAGGCTTCGCTGCGCACCAGATTACTAGGATCCATTCACCGCTCCATCGAGGTTTCGGAAACAGAAGAAGATCATGGGAGAATTTTTCTGGATTCTAGCATGCTGTGCAACGAGGATTGTGCAACAGAATTTTGCGGGGGAATCGAACTCGCAATCATGCGCGCACCGCCGCGAGCAGTGCCGATCCCAGCGCGACGTGCGGCATCGCGTGGGACGCGCCGCGTCCGCGGCGAGGACTTTTCCACAATTGCGGTCACATCGGAAGCCAACGGCGCGTGCGGAAAACATTTTGACAATCAAATCCGCCAACCCTATATTCACTCCATATTCCACGAGATTTTTTGGTATCGGTGAAAACGCTGCGAAAGTACATTCTCATCTTCTTCTCTCTCGCGTCCTCGAATAACCCCTGGAACTCTGCGGTCACCGGCGGCATTGCCCGGGCACCGCTTCACGGTTCTGCCTGATGGCGACGCTTTCGGGAGAAGCCTTGCGTCTGGAACCACAAGTGCCGGTCGTGGCGCCGGTTGCGGCACTGCCCCACGTCGCCATTCGGCCGGCGCGCGGCTGGATCGCGCTTGACCTCGGCGAGCTCTGGCAGTACCGCGAGCTGCTGTTGTTTCTCATCTGGCGTGACATCAAGGTGCGCTACAAGCAGACCGCGCTGGGCGCTGCCTGGGCGATTCTCCAGCCCGTCTTCAGCATGGTGGTGTTCAGTCTGTTCTTCGGACGGCTGGCCAAGGTGCCTTCCGATGGCATTCCTTATCCGGTTTTCGCCTATTGCGCATTACTGCCGTGGCAACTGTTTGCCTACGCCCTGACCGAGTCCAGCAACAGTGTGGTGGCGAACGAGCGCCTCATCTCAAAGGTCTACTTCCCGCGGCTAGTGATTCCCCTCGCCGGGGTGCTGGCCGGGCTGGTGGATTTTGCCATCGCCTTCAGCGTGCTCATCCTTCTTATGCTGCGTTATGGAATCGTTCCCACCGCGACCATTGCCACCCTGCCCCTGTTCGTGCTGTTGGCAGTCCTGACTGCCCTGGCGGTCGGCCTGTGGCTTTCCGCGCTCAATGTGCAGTACCGCGACGTGCGCTACACGGTGGGGTTTCTCACGCAGATCTGGCTGTTTCTCTCTCCGGTGGCTTATCCCAGCTCGCTGGTGCCTGAGCGATGGCGGCCCCTGTATGGTCTGAATCCGATGGCGGGTGTGGTCGAGGGCTTCCGCTGGGCGCTGGTGGGTAAGACCCCGCCCCCGGGAGCGATGCTGGCGGTCTCGGTCGTGATGGTTCTGCTTTTGCTGGCGGGCGGACTGTTCTACTTCCGCCGCATGGAAAACAGCTTCGCGGACGTGATCTGAGATGGGCGATCTCGCCATTCGTTGCGAAGGCATTGCCAAGCAGTACCGCATCGGTCAGCGGGAGAGCTACCGCTCCCTGCGCGACACCCTGACGGACGCCATAACCGCGCCCATCCGCCGGGTGCGCGCCGCGCTTCAGGGTAGCGACAGCGGTTCGACCGGCGGACCGGCCACCATCTGGGCCCTGGAGGCCGTTTCCTTCGAGGTCCGGCAGGGCGAGGTGCTGGGCATCATTGGGCGCAACGGAGCAGGGAAGAGCACGCTGCTCAAGATTCTCTCCCGCATCACCTGGCCGACTCGCGGTTCGGCTGACATCTACGGCCGGGTGGGTTCGCTGCTCGAGGTTGGAACCGGCTTCCATCCCGAACTCACCGGCCGGGAGAATGTCTATCTCAATGGCGCCATCCTGGGCATGAAGAAAGCCGAGATCGCGCGCAAATTTGACGAGATCGTCTCCTTTGCGGAGCTGGAGAGCTTCATCGATACTCCCGTCAAGCGCTACTCCAGCGGCATGTACATGCGTCTGGCATTTGCGGTCGCCGCGCATATTCAAACCGAGATCCTGATCGTGGACGAGGTCCTGGCGGTCGGAGACGCGCAATTCCAGAAAAAGTGCCTGGGCAAGATGGACGAGGCGGCGAGGCACGGACGGACGGTGCTGTTCGTCAGCCATAACATGCTCGTGCTGCAGAAGCTGTGTACGGCGGGCATCGTGCTGGATTCTGGGACCGTGGTTTCGCAGGGACGCATCGGCAGTTGCGTGCACTACTATTCCCAGCTTTCAGAATCGCGGCAAGACCTCACCGCGGCTACGGCTCTCGATGGCTCCATGGCGATCAAGACGGTGCGAATTCTCGATGAAGAAGGCGAGCCAACTGGCACATGGTTGTATGGGCGCCGATTGATCGTGGAAGTGGATGCCTCGGTCGGCGTTCCGTGCCAGCACCTGGCGTTGGACATCACCTTTTACACCAGCGAAGGCCAGAGGCTATTTGGTTTGCAGAGCGACGTGCTGAACGGCAGGACAGCGTATGACGCCGGCCTCCACACCGTCAGGTTCGAGATCGAGAATCCCGGATTGACGGTGCCAGAAATGTACCTCGATGTCGGCCTGCGCACCCAGGGGGTGGGATACGAGGCGATGCTGCCCTGTGCCGGTTATCTGGTGCTGAAGGGATATGTCCCGCCGCACGCTCACAATTTGAACCTGATCACGCCGTCGGCATCGGCGGTATGGAGCCAGGCGGTCCAGGGAGGCTGAAGCGTTGCGATCAGTCATCGACAAAACCACGTCGGTTGCGCGCGCGGCCCTGGAGAAGGTGCTGGACTGCAGAATCCTGCGCCTGCCGTCCGGAGACTGGTACCTGGCGCAGAATCGGCGGCCGGCGCTGCTCGCGGTCATGGCGAATAACAACCTGCGATGGCCGCCCGAGTTGTCGTATGTGTTCAACGGCTGCGGCACAGGCATGCTCTCGCTCTCCGTTGCCGTCGAAGGCACTGGAACCATCGTGCAAGTCAGCCGGCCAGTAGCGATGCCATGTGAATGGTGCGTGCGGATCGATTCCGAGGTGCTTCTGAACGGGGAGCGGATCGGACGCCTTCCCAGTGGGCTAGCGCCTAAGAATGGCTGGCTCGTCTCGGAGCTGGAGTTCTCTCAAGGTTCCGGGGCCGCGCACGTGCTGCGGCGGAGGCTGCGCCACCGCGTGTTGAACGGCACTCCGCAATGCGATGCTGCTTACTTCAATGGCGAAAATTACCAGGACTATGAACACGAATCCGCGAAGTATGGCATCGACATCCTGAACCGCATCGCCAAGTTTGGGAGAATCAACTCCGTCCTCGACATTGGTTGTTCGACGGGAATTTTGCTGCGCCATGCCCGGGCCCGTGGACTCCGCGTGGCTGGTGTGGATTCTTCGGAGTGGGCCGTAAGCCAGGCTAACCAGCGCTTACCCGCAGGTGTATGCAGAGTCCTAGATATCGACACCGCGACGAGCGCCGACTTCTCTGACCGCTACGACGCCGTTGTGATGAACAACGTCCTGGAACACGTCAAGGATCCAGCTCGTCTGCTCCGCCTGTCGGCTTCGCTCCTTGCCCCAGGCGGTTTTCTGTACTGCGCGACTCTGAATGCAGACTCCTGCTTCCACAAAGCGCTCGGAGATGGCTGGGTGGGATATTCCGATTATTCGCATCGTAGTCCTTGGCTCACCGCGCGATGGCTGCGCGATGAAATTCGCGCCCATGGGATGGAATTGCTGGAATTCCATGTCCCGAATGTCCTGTGGTCGGAGAACCTGTGCGACGAGGCCCTCCAGGAGTTGAGCATTGTGCTGGCACATTCCAGGGCTGGGCAGTTGCTTCAAGACGGTTGGGGAGACACCGTCGAGATGCTGGCGAGGCGAAGCTAACGGTCGATGCATAGAGAAGTTGAGGGAAGTCAGACAGCGATGAGTTCCGAACCCGTCTCGGTGGTATACGTCCTTCCTGACGCTTTCGGCGGGGTTGCCAGCCTGATTGGTAATCTTCTCAGATACCGGAAACCGGATGGGATGCAGTACCACGTCCTGCTTACGCGGGATGTCAGCGAGACTACAGCCTGCGGCATTCCGGAGCAATTTGCGGCGGATTCCCAACGCTCGATTGTTTTTGAAAGATCAACAGACAATCTCGGGAAGGTCCTGCGACGTGTTCACAAGAGCATTCCTGGAGGAGAAGGAGTGGTTGTAGCCAACGATTGGCTGGGGCTGGCGGCGCTTGCCAGGCACAACCGTGATCGCACCGTCCTGCACATACTTCACAGTGACAGAGATTCCGCCTACGAACTGGCCTTGCGGCACGATCCCGCTGTCGATGGGTTCGTCACCCACACTCGCCTGATCTACGACAAATTGCGGCGACTGCTGCCACATCGCCTTGACACGATTTTTTACCTTCCTTACGGGGTAACTATTCCACCCGAGACGCGGACGGCCAGCAGAGGGCCGATCCGGCTGTTGTTTGTTGCGCGCTTAGAGTGGGCGAAAGGTATTTACGAACTTCCTGCCATTGACGAGGCTTTGCGGGCGCGTGGTGTTGAACCCCGCTGGACAATTGTGGGTAGTGGACCGGACGGGGAGACCGTCCGTACCCGATGGTGTGATTCACGGGTGCGTTGGACCGAATTATTGCCGAACTGCGAGGTGCTTCGCCTCTATCGGGAACACGACGTGTTTGTGCTTCCGACCAGAATGGAGGGTTTTCCGGTCTCGCTGCTCGAGGCCATGGCTGCCGGAATGGTACCCGTTATCACTGATTTGCCGGGTGGAATCCAACAGGCGGTTCGGCCCGGGGTGACCGGATACCTGCACCCGTTCTCGGATGTGGACGGGTTCGCTGAGAGCATCGCACATTTGCACCGAGATCGAGCAGGGTTAGAGAGAATGGGCATGGCGGCACGACAGCTCGTGCAAGAGGAGTTCGATATCCGCCAGCGGGTATCGGCGTACCAGGATTTGTTTGCCCGTTGGCGTGATTTGCGCCGGCCAAGCTCCCGGCGATTGCCAACGTACCTCGGCGACCGTCTCGACAAGGAATGGATCCCTAATTCGCTTGTCCGGGTGGTGCGCATCATCCGCCGCAGCACCAGAGTTCGAACGACTAATGAGACCGGCGCGCGGAGCAAGCGAGTGTTGCTCTGCTCCAAGTTTCTGACGGTGGGCGGGGTTGAGACTCACATCGTTAACCTCTGCCGCCTCCTGGCGCAGAACGGCGCCGATGTAACCGTCGTAAGCCGGGTCGCGTCTCCAGGAGTACCCGCTCTAGACGAGTTGCGCCGTATCCCGGTGCGATACCTGGCAACGCCCTTTCCCCGGGGAGGGCGAGCCTCGACACTTTGGGCAATGACTTTCTGGCCCTTGCGGCTTTCCCCGACCTTCGACGTTCTGTACACCTTCGACATGAGCTGGTTTGCCGCATTCCTTTCCCGTTTTGTCCGCCCCGGGGGATACGTGCTGGGCGCCGATTGGGGCACTCCGCGTCCGAGCGAGGTGCGGGCTGCTGCCCTGAAAGTCTTGGATGGCGTGTTGCTGGAGACGGAACTGCAGGCCGAGCCCTATCGCGAGGTGCTACCGGCGGGCGCGATCCCGCACTTGGCCCAGGTCTCGGAAGCTGGCCGCCGTGAACCGCGCCGGCTGGATGAACTGCGGGTTGCTTTGCTTGGGCGGATGATTTCTCAAAAAGGGCTGTACCGTTTACTGGACCTTTGGCTTGCGCTTGATATTCAACCGGCGCGGCTGGATTTTTATGGCGATGGGCCAGAATTGAAGCGCCTGGAATCTGAGATTCGTGCCCGTGAGCTCCAGGGTGTCCATGTTCATGGCGCGTTCACTCGCAGCGACCTTCCGGCGATATACGCCGAAACCGACATGGTCGTGCTGCCTACGCATTGGCCTGAGGGATTACCCCTAGTGCTGATGGAGTCGATGGCTTATGGCGTGCCCTTTGTGGCCACCGATGTGGGAGCCATCCGGACGCTGGCCCAGGACAACCCGGACGTCTGCGTCGTCCCGCTCAGCGAACCGGCGCTGAAGCTGGGAATTGAGCGCATGGCTCGCGCCATCCGCAGTGGGCAGATTGACGGGCGGAGGCTGCAGCAGTATCACCGCGAGCGCTACGGCTACGATCTGCTTGCAAGCCGTTGGCTGCAAGCGCTCCTGCGGCCGGAAGAATTCTGGAGTGCAGAAAGCGTCTCTAGAAAGCCCACGTCGGAATCCTGTCAAGACGCGGCAGAGGAACCTGTCCGCGCATAGTTATTGTGGAAAAGCATCTTAAGAGGTGCAGATCACCTCATGCGGCGGCGGTGATACCACGCGTTCAGACGCCTGGTGGCTTTCCAGCCGATGATGCGGCGAAGCATATCGCCCTTCCAGGTTCCAAAGGCAGGAACGAAATCTGTGCCTCCCAACTCTTCTGCCTTGGCGAGCGCACGGCGCGTGACCTCCGGAAAGTCGGGATAGGCATCCACGGCGCGTGCGACAAAGCGATTGGCTAGCGCCCTTCGGGCACGCTCGGTGGCGGTGCGGGCTAGCAACAGCTCCATCTTGCGCTCCAGCGAATACAAAGCGCCCGATTGCAACTTTGCATTTCGGGTTGAGCTCCAGCTTCCTCCCGTGGGACGTTTTCTGTAATAGAAAAGGCCGGCAGCAGCGCGGCGGATGCCAGCGCTCGCCAGCACGACCCGCGTGAAGTACTCACCGTCGTCATCGGGTGAAGGCGTTTCGTCCCAAGGCCCGGCGTCCTCGGCGACAGAGCGGGGCGTCAGCCAAGCCCCGTGTGGAACCATACCGAACGGTCCTTCCGGGCCGAACAATTCAGTCAGCCACTCGACGGGGTTGTCGGTGTTCACCGCCGGCCAGCCTTCTTCCACCAAGCCTTTTTCAGGATCAGTTCCATCCTGGAAATATGTCCAGCCGCAAATGCCCAGCATGCGCGGGGGGCTTTCGCTCAAGACATTGATCTGCTCCGTGACTTTCTCCGGACTCAACAGGTCGTCGGCGTCGATGAACTGGATGTAGTCGCCCTGCGAAAGCCGATAGGCATGGTTGCGCGCCACCGCCGGCCCGCAGTTTTCCTGCCGCACGACGTTGACTCTGGAGGATTCGAACTGGCGAGCAACAGCTACGGTCTCGTCCTTTGAGCCGTCGTCCACCACAATGATTTCTTTACTCGGCCAGGTCTGGCCCACGACCGACTTCAGGGTCTCGCCAATCCACCGTTCGGCGTTGTAGGCGGGAATGAGAATGGAAACCAGCGGCGGCATCGGGATCAATTCGTGCGG
>Ga0335078_10018662_pt1 | contig 10312 bp, 8 predicted proteins | sample Lox_Sample_32_FD_206711 | JGI IMG/M metagenome (GOLD analysis project Ga0335078, IMG submission 206711) | Soil microbial communities from Loxahatchee National Wildlife Refuge, Florida, United States - Lox_Sample_3.2 | ecosystem: Environmental > Terrestrial > Soil > Wetlands | place: USA: Florida...
CGCCACCCAGCGGATGCTCGGCACCGCCGTCACCCGAAGGGCGGGCCGCAGGACCGAGCGCGAAGCGCTTGACGGCACGCCGACATCCGCTAACGCACTCGGGGGTTGACACAGGACGTCCACGGTGTCGTGAATCTCCGAGACCAGCCCATCCGACCCTTCGGTGGCGTCGCCCTCGAGCGTCACGAACGCGCAGATCGCCTGGCCGCTGTCCTCGTCGGCCTGGCCGATCACGGCCGCCTCGGCCACCCTCGGATGAGCGACGATCGCGGACTCCACTTCGGCCGTCGACATCCGGTGCCCGGACACGTTCACAACGTCGTCGATCCGCCCGATGATCCAGAAGTAGCCGTCCTTGTCCTTGCGAGCGGCGTCGCCGACGAGGTACGTCTCCTTGCCGAACCTGGAGAAGTACGTCTCGACGAACCGGTCGTCCTCCTTATACAGGGTGCGGAGCATCGACGGCCACGGGCGCTTGAGGACGAGCAGTCCCTGGCCCTCGTCGAGCCTGCTGCCGTCGCGCTCGTCGACGACGTCGGCCGAGATGCCGGGGAACGGACGCGTGGCCGAGCCCGGCTTGGTGGCGACGAGTGCGGGCAGCGGCGTGATCATGATCGCGCCGGTCTCGGTCTGCCACCACGTGTCGACGATCGGGCAGCGCTCGCCGCCGATGACCACGTGGTACCAGAGCCAGGCCTTCGGGTTGATCGGTTCGCCGACCGTGCCGAGCAACTTGAGCTTGGACAGATCGTGCTTCTCGACGTGCTCGACGCCCCACTTCATGCACGCTCGGATCGCCGTCGGCGCCGTGTAGAACTTCGTCACGCCGTAGCGTTCGCACAGCTCCCACCAGATGCCCTTGTGCGGATAGTCCGGGGCCCCCTCGTACATCACGCTGGTCGCGCCGTTGCACATCGGCCCGTACACGATGTAGGAGTGACCGGTCACCCAGCCGACGTCGGCTGAGCACCAGTAGACGTCCTCATCCGGGTGCAGGTCGAACACGTAGCGGTGGGTCGAGGCGATCCCCGTCAGGTAGCCGCCGGTCGTATGCACCACGCCCTTGGGCTTGGCGGTCGATCCGCTGGTGTACAGCACGTAGAGCGGATGCTCGGCGTCGAGTTCCTCGGCCGGACACTCGTCGGCTGCCTGCTCGACGATCTCGTGGTACCAGACGTCGCGACCGTCCTTCATCTCGCAGTCGGCGCCGGTTCGCTTGACCACGACGATGTGCTGTAGCGAGGAGAGGTCGCCCATCTCCTCGTCGACCGCCTGCTTGATGTTCGCGGTCTTGCCCTTGCGCCGGGCGCCGTCGACGGTGATCAGCGCCTTGGCCTCGGAGAACTCCATCCGCTCGCGGACCGAGCCGGCCGAGAAGCCGCCGAACACCACGTTGTGCGGCGCCCCGATGCGAGCGCATGCCAGCATCGCCACGATCACCTCGGGGATCATCGGCAGGAAGATCCCGACGATGTCGCCCTTCTGGATGCCGAGCTCCTTCAGCGCATTGGCCAGCTTCTGCACGTCACGGTGCAGGCCGGCGTAGGTGAGGTCCTCCTCCTCGCCTTCCTCGCCACGCCAGTGGAACGCGACTCGATCGCCGTCGCCCGCCTCGACGTGGCGGTCCAGGCAGTTGTAGGAGGCGTTGATCGTGCCGTCCGCGAACCACTTGAAGAATGGCGGGTCTGACTCGTCGACGTCCTCGCTCGGCTCCTTGAACCAGCGGAGCTCCTTCGCCTGCTTCATCCACCAGCCCTTCCAGTCCTCATCGGCCTCGTCGTAGACCGACGGGTCATTCAGCAGGGCGTCCTTGACGAACTCCTCCGGCGGGTCGAACTGCCGGATGTCGAGCATCTCCTCGAGCTTCGACTCGAGGGACTGCTCGGACGTGTGGGCCGTTGCCGTGTCTGCCACAGGGACCTCTCCTTCCGCGTGCTCGCTCTGGGCCTACTACCCGGGGGTCGTAGCCGACTATCGCCAGACTACCCGGGTGAGGCCGGCGGCCCAACCCTGGCCGGTCACCATCAAGACCGCGCCCGGTCCGGGGACCGGGCGCGGTGTCGGCGGTGGCGGCTCGACGGCCCGCGGCTACTCCGCTTGCCCGTAGGCGGCGATCTCCGCCTTCTCGTGCTCGGAGAGCTCGCGCGGGACGTCGCCCTTGGCCGACTTCTCGGCTTGCACGTGATGGCGGATGTCCTCGACGATCTCGGGATTGGCGAGCGTGCTCACGTCGCCGACGTCGGCGAAGTTCGAGATGCTCGCGATCACGCGCCGCATGATCTTCCCCGAGCGCGTCTTGGGCATGTCCTTGACGATCCACACGTTCTTGGGCCGGGCGATGGCCCCGATCTCCTTGACGATCGCGTCGGACACCGTCTTATCGATCCCGGCATCGGGATCGACCCCGGGCTTCAGCGAGATGTACATCTCGACGATCTTCCCGCGCACCTCATCGACGACCGGCACGGCGGCCGCCTCGGCCACCTCGTCGACGGTGATCGCGGCCGACTCGAGCTCCTTGGTCCCGAGCCGGTGCCCGGCGACGTTGATCACGTCATCGATCCGGCCCAGGATCCGGAAGTAGCCGTCGTCGGACTCCATCGCGCCGTCGCCGCACATGAACGGCCAGTCCCGCCAGTCCTTGCTGTTCGGGTCCCGGTTGAACTTGGCGTAGTACGTGTCGATGAACCGCTGGTCCTGCCCCCACACCGTGACCATCCTGCCCGGCCACGGATTGCGGACGCAGATGTAGCCCGCCTTGCCGCTTCCCCTCGGGATCTCCTGGGCGGCCTCGTCGTAGATCACGAGCTGGATTCCCAGACACTCCGGTCCGCAGCTGCCGGGCTTCATCGGTTGGAGCCCGGGGAGCGTGCTGCCGAGGAAGCCCCCGGTCTCGGTCATCCACCACGTGTCGGTGATCGCCGCCTGGCCCTTGCCGACGAAGTGGTAGTACCAGCGCCACACGTCGGGCTCGATCGGCTCGCCGACCGTGGTCATCGTCTTGAAGTGGTAGCTGTACTTGGCCGGCTCCTCCGGACCGAGCTTCCGCAGCATCCGGATCGTCGTCGGGGCGGTGTGGAAGATGTCCACGCCGAGCTTCTCGGCGATCCGCCACGGACGGCCCGGGTCGGGATACGTCGGCACGCCTTCGTACATGACGCTGGTCGTGCCGAGCGCCAGCGGCCCGTACACGATGTAGGAGTGCCCGGTGATCCACCCGATGTCCGCGAAGCACCAATACGTGTCGTCGGGATGGATGTCCTGGTAGTACTTCGAGGTGCCGGTCACGTAGCTCAGGTAGCCGCCGATCGAGTGCTGGGCGCCCTTCGGGCGGCCCGTGGTGCCGCTCGTGTACATCAAGAACAGCGTGTCCTCGGCGGCCATCGACACCGGCTCCACCTGCTGCCCGCGGTAATCCTCGAGCAGATCCTCGACGAAGTAGTCACGACCGTCGACCATCGGGCTAGCGGAGTGGTACTCGCCGGGAATCCTCCTCCAGACCAGGACCTTCTCGACCTCGATCCCCTCCTTGCGCGCCTCCTCGATCGCCTCGTCGGCCTTCGCCTTGTGATCGATCAGGTCGCCGTTGCGGTAGTACCCGTCCATCGTGACCAGCACCGTGCTGTTCGCGTCGGCCATGCGCTGACCGCAGGCGGCGCCGCTGAACCCGCCGAACACCTCCGAGTGGATCACGCCGAGGCGCGCAGCGGCGAGCATCGACACCGGCAGCTGCGGCACCATCGGCAGGTGGAATGTGACCCGGTCGCCGGTCTTCAGGCCCGCGAAGTCGCGCAGCAGGGCGGCGAACTCGTTGACCCGGCGATGCAGGTCCTCGTAGGTGATCTCCTCCGGTTCCACATCCTCGGGCTCGGGCACCCAGATCAGCGCGTTACGGTCGCCGCGGGTCGCGAGGTGCCGGTCGACGCAGTTCGCGGACGCGTTCAGCCGCCCGCCCACGAACCACTTGAAGAACGGCGGATTGCTGGTGTCGAGGAGCGTGTCCCACTTCCGGTCCCAGGTGAGCATGTCGGCGAACTCGACGAAGCAATCCGGGAAATGCTCGCTGCTGAAGCGCTCGAGGATCGCCGGGTCGTTCGCGTTGGCCTGAGCAGCGAACGCGGCCGGCGGCTCGTAGTACTCCTCCTCCCGCCAGTGAACGGCGATCTGCGCCTCCGAGACCGCAGCTTCGGAGGTCTCCTCCGGAGTGGGCGCGTTGGTCGTATCAGCCATTTCGGTCTCTCCTTCTCACGCGGTGGCAGGCGGCTGCCGGACAGCCCCGAGCGCCGGCGTTGCCGCCGGCGCTCCGCAGTTCATCGATGTAATCGATGACTCTGACGTTAGTTCTACTGCAGAACGGCGTATTGGTGGGCTTTTCTCGTTGCTAGCGGCTCAATGGAACGACTGGCGCCACCACTCGGCCGAAGGTCGAGTTGATCACCGCCGCGAACGAGGCATACCAGGCGCAGATCGCGGTCACGATGCCGAACCAGCCGCCGAGCTTGATCGTGCCGTTCGTCACATGGAGCGTGCCGACAAGCGAGGCGTTCCCGATCGCGAGGAGAAGGAACGTGATCGTCAGCAGGAAGAACACCAGCGCGACGGCACCGCTCGTGCGCAACGACGCCACGAACATGTAGACGGTGAAGATCGTCCACGTGTACAGGTACAGCGAGAACGCGGCGAAGAGGTCGCCCTTCGCCGCGACCAGATTGGGCACGCCGAGGAAGACGATCAGGAAGACCGAAATCCAGAACGCGCCGTAGGAGCAGAACGCGACCGCCCCGAACGTGTTCCCGGTCCTGAACTCCCAGATCCCCGCGATGAGCTGGGCGATGCCCCCGTAGGCGAGCGCGAGCGAGGCGACGAAACCCAGCATACCGCCGCCGACCAAACTGCCCTTCCCGACCAGGCCGGCGTTGATCATGCTCAGCATGAACGTGGTAGCGGCGAATCCGGCCAGGCCGAGCGGACCGGGATCGGCGGGCGTCCAGCCAGCCGACCGACCTCCGGTGGGATCGCCGGCCGGCGCCACGTCGGCTTCGCGCGGCCCAATGTTTGCGGCTTCCATCGAATCCTCCTCTCATGAGGTTGCCTGTCGGCACGTAAGTTGCCCAAGGGCCGCCCGCACATTCAAGTGTGAATCGTTGAGCGGATGGCGCTTCCCGGCCAGCGGTGCTGAGCGCACGATGAACGGTGGCCGCCGGACGGCGTTTTGGCCGCCCGGCGATCACCAACTCGAGCCCGCACAGCCCGGATCCGGATTCCCAACAACCCAGGCGAGGAGCCCAGGACCGGACCAGAGCTGAGTGTGTTGACGCCCCTCCAGATACGACCGGCGAAGCGAACCTGTCCCGGCCCCCGGCGTGGACAGGAGCCGGGACAGCTAGACCGATGATCGGCCGCGGGCGTGGCGGCGGCAGCGGACCGGCCGGTCTGCGGACGGATGTCTGAGCCGGTCGCGCGGAGCGCTATTTGCGGCGCTTGCGCTTGCGCTTCGGGGTCGTGGAGCGAGTGCTCCCGGGCGTCGGCGCGCCGACGGGCTCCGGCGCGGGCTCGGGGGCCGGCTTGCTCCGGCGACCGAACAGCGGGTCCCGGGCCGTGCGCCCGCCGCGCTGCGCCTTCGGCCACGGCTGGGCGCGGCCGGTGCTCCAGGCCGGTGGCACGCCGCTCGGCCAGCGCCCGCTGAACAGGTACGCGAGCGCCAGTAACCAGTACGCGGCGACGATCGGAATCGGAACCAGCGGGATGATCGTCAGGACGCCCGCGATGATCCCGAGATAGCCGAGGAAGCGGGTGAGCAAACCGACCCGCATCGCGTTCAGCGACACCATCACGTACCCGACCGCCACCAGCAGCAGGCCGAAATCGTTGGTGATCTGTGGGATGACGAGGCTCGCCTTGGTCAGGAGCGCATGGGCCTCCGGATACGTCTGGCTCCCGTGCGTGACGAAGTGGTGGGCCTGGATGCCGTAGTTGGCGACGTAGGCGACGACGCTCACCCCGGACAGGATGCAGCCGGCGACCGCGAGGATCCCAATGAACGCCGGCCTGATCTTGGGCTCGCGCGCGCGTGTGGACCCCCATAGGTACCACAGCGTCGACGCCAGCGCGAACGAGCCGAGCGCGCTGGCGATCGAGCCGATCAGGTCCCGCGTCGCGCGCCTGTTCTCGGTGACGAGCCCCAGCGTCTGCTCGTTGACCTTGACGTGCGGACCACCGAGCTGGATGAGCACGGCGGCCATCACCAGAACGCCCGCGGCGGCGGCCAGCACGACCTGCCGCGTGCTGACGCGGGACTCGTAGGCGAGCCGGCCCTCGGGATTCATCAGACGCCAGTCTATGAGGTGTCGGGCCGGCGGAGTCCTCCTCGGACCCCGCGCCGGGTACCATTGAGCCCATGGAAGGAAGTGGATTCGGAGGCCTGTTTGGCGACCCCGACGAACTGCAGCGCCGGCTGGGCGAATTCGCCGAGCAGATGCAGGGCGCTCAGCGTCTGGCCTGGGCCGATAACGCGATCAAGCTCGCGGTGGACCTGACCGTCGCGGCGATGAACCGCATCAACATCCAGGGGACTACCGAGCAGCAGGCCGAGCAGCTGCGGACCGTGATGGCGCACATCTTCCCCGAGGCCGTGACGCTCGTGCGCGAGGCGCGCGAGGGTCTCCAGTAGGCCGTCGGAGCGCTCAGGATCCGGCCAGCGCGCCCAGCACCAGCTGGTCGTGCTCGGCGGGCTTGACGTTGCGGAACACGTCGCGGATCGTGCCGTCCTCCCCGATCACGAACGTGGTGCGCTCGTTGCCCATGTACGTGCGCCCGTAGCGGTTCTTCTCGACCCACACGCCGTAGGCCTCGGCCACGGCGTGGTCCTCGTCCGAGAGCAGCGGGAAGCCCAGACCGTACTTCTCGTCGAATTTGGCGATCGGCTTGACCGCGTCGGGCGACACGCCCAGGACCACGGTGTTGGCGGTGACGTAGTCGGCCCGGTGATCGCGCACGCCGCATGCCTGGGTCGTGCAGCCTGGCGTGTCCGCCTTCGGATAGAAGTACAGGACGACGGCCTTGCCGCGCAGACCGGACATCGACACGGACTCGCCGTGCTGGTCGGGGAGGGTGAAGTCGGGGGCGGTGTCGCCGGGCTCGAGGGGCATGGGCCGGGGAATCGTATCTGAGCGGCGATCCTTGAAAGCGCGCAACGGCTCAAATCGCTGCGTCGCTGATCTAGGGTGTGGTCAAGGGCATGAATTCACCCATCGAGATCCTGGCCGCTGCCTCGAGTCGGGGTGACGTCGCGTCGTCCCCGCCCTGCCCTACGTGGTGCGGGCGCGGGCGTGGGCGGCGGAGGCCCGCGATGATCTCCGGCCGCTCGGCGTCTGCTGCTCGATGCCGCCGAGCGCATGCCGGGCATGCCGGGCATGCCCGTCTACGGAGCGCTCCTGCGGTACGAGGCGCCGCGAGCCGGGGGACGGCGCCGCGCTGTTCGGTCGCGGCCAGGACGGGATGCTGCCGCCGATCGACGGACTCGACCGCGCGGCCGTCGAGCTGACGCCACGGGAGGCGCAGGTGGTGGAACCGGCGTCCCGCGGTCTCTCCAGCCCGGACATCGCCAAGCAGCTGGTGCTGTCGGTCCGAACCGTCGAGTCGCACCTGTACCGCGCGATGCGGAAGCTTGCGGTGAGCGATCGGCGTGACTTGCGCGCCGGGCCGCGGTGAGGCCGGAGCGCTCGGCGCCTACTTCAGCAGCCGCGACAGCCGCCGGTCCTTGAGCAGCTTGCCCTCGGTCTGGCACGTCGGGCAGTAGCACATCACGTAGTCCTCGTAGAACACCGCCTCGAGCTGGTCGCCGCAGCGCGGGCAGGGCTCGCCGTTGCGACGGTGGACGGTCAGCGGCATCGGCAGCTTGTCGGCGATCGGGAGCGACAACGTGGACTCGTAGTGGGCGATCGCATCGCCGAGCACGCGTACGGTCGTGTCGCGGAGCCTGCCGGCCTCGTCGTCATCGAGATCCGACCCCCGCTTGAACGGCGAGATCATCGCCGCGTGGAGGATCTCGTCGACCCACGAGCGGCCGATCCCGGCGATCACGTGCTGGTCGCGGAGCAACGCGTACAGCGGGCGCGGCTGGTCGAGCAGCTCGGCGAACGGCGGCGGATCGGGCCACGCCTCGGGACCCAGCTCGGCGATCGTCTCCTCGGACGCGAGATCCTCGGCGCGCAGCGCCTTGACCCACGCCCGCTGGCGCGTGCCGAACTCTCGCAGCCGGAGTTCGCGACCGTCCTTCAGGCGGACCAGGAACCGGGACGTACGGTCACGCAGCGAGGCGCGCGTGTCGAACAGCTGCAGGCGTCCGGCCGACATCAGGTGGATCTCGAGCACCAGCTCGCCGTCGAGCTCGATCACGAACAGCTTGCCGCGGCGCCCGATGCGTTCGAACCGCCGCCCGTCGAGCGCGGTGAGCGGCGGGTCAAACGTCTTCAGCGCGTTGATCCCCGGCGCCAGGGCAGACTCAATCTCGCCGCCGGCGACGGCGGCGCCGATCAGGCGAGCGGTGATCTCGACTTCCGGTAACTCAGGCATAGGTCCTGCACCGAGAGTAGCCAGTGGTCGCTCACGCAAATACGCTGAGAGACCACGAGCGGGAACGCGCCCACCGCTACCCTGCCTGGGCGTCCATGACCATCACGCTCGCGCCCGACGACATCGTTCCGACCCACGCCGCCGCGGCGGCCAATTCGCGCGAGCCGCTGCTCGTGCTCGAGCCACTGATCGAGTTCCTCGGCGCCCACGGCCTCGAGGCGCCGGCGGGCCTGACCGCCTCGCCGATCGGCGACGGTCACTCGAACGTCACGTTCGCGCTGTCGACCGGGCCGGTGCTGCGCCGGCCGCCGCGCGGTCCGTTGCCGCCGAGCGCGCACGACGTGCTCCGCGAGGCCCGGCTGTTGCGCGCGCTCGCATCGACACCCGTGCGCGCGCCCAAGGTGCTCGCCACGTGCGACGACACCGGGGTCATCGGAGCGCCGTTCTACGTGATGGAGCGGATCGCCGGCGAGGTCATCACGGACTCGGTGCCCCCACAGCTCGACGATCCCGAGCAACATGGCCGGATCGCGGACGAGCTGATCGACGCGCTGGTCGAGCTCCACGACACCGACTGGGAGCGCGCCGGCCTGGAGGGTTTCGGCAAGCCGACCGGCTACCTCGAGCGCCAGCTGCGCCGCTTCAACGGACTATGGGAACACAACCGCACGCGCGAGCTGAAGCAGGTCGAGGAGGTCGGCGCGTGGCTTCACGCGAGCATCCCGGAGTCGCCGCCGGCGACGATCGTGCACGGCGACTACCGGCTCGGGAACACGATGTTCGCGGCCGGCGCCCCGGCGCGGCTGATCGCGATCTTCGACTGGGAGATGGCGACGATCGGGGATCCGCTCGCCGACGTCGGCTACATGCTCATGCACTGGACCGAGCCTGGCGACGTTCTCGGCAAGTTCAACCTGAACAACGTGACGCTGGGGCCCGGGTTTCCGACCCGGGCGCAGCTGACCGCCCGGTACGAACAACGAAGCGGTCGTTCCGTGCGGTCGCTCGACTGGTACGTGACGCTCGCGCTGTGGAAGGCGGTGGTGTTCATGGAGGGCAACTACAAGCGCGCGCTGGCGGGATCGACCGACGACCCGTACCTGAGGACGTTCGGCGACGGCGTGGTCGAGATCGCCGACCGCGCTCTGGCGGTGTCGCGACATGGCCTCTGAACCCTCGACTCCCCGAGGCCTCTTGATCGACTGGGGCGGCGTCCTGACCACCGACGTGTTCGCGTCGTTCAGCGCGTTCTGCGAGCTCGAGGGACTCGAGCCTGACGCGCTCACCCGGGTGTTCCGCGAGGACGCCGAATGCCGCGAGCTGATGCTCGGTCTCGAGACCGGCACGGTCGCGGAGGAGCGATTCGAGCCGCGGGTAGCCGCGCTGCTCAGGGTCGAGCCAGCGGGCCTGCTCGACCGGCTGTTCGACGGCGCGAAGCCCGACCAGCGGATGCTCGAGACCGTCCGTCGCGTCCGCGCCGCCGGGACACGGACCGGGCTGCTCTCGAACTCCTGGGGAACGACTCGCTACCCCAGGGACCTGCTGGCGGAGCTGTTCGACGCGGTCGTGATCTCCGGCGAGGTCGGGCTGCGCAAGCCGTCGCCCGAGATCTACGCCCTCGGCGCCCAGCGGCTCGCGCTCGCGCCGGCGGACTGCGTGTTCGTCGACGACCTGTCGGTCAACCTCGCGCCCGCGGCCGAGCTCGGGATGGCGACGATCCACCATCGCGCGGCGGACG
>Ga0335078_10018664_pt1 | contig 10312 bp, 5 predicted proteins | sample Lox_Sample_32_FD_206711 | JGI IMG/M metagenome (GOLD analysis project Ga0335078, IMG submission 206711) | Soil microbial communities from Loxahatchee National Wildlife Refuge, Florida, United States - Lox_Sample_3.2 | ecosystem: Environmental > Terrestrial > Soil > Wetlands | place: USA: Florida...
GTACGTGCGATGTTGGCCGCCGGACCTGAGCCTGGCACTTAGCGTGGGCGACGTCCAGGGCCGTTGCCCTGCAGACCCGCGGCCGTGCCGTGCAGGCACTAGCCGAGGGGATGCCCGGCGAGTCCCCGCGGGCAATCCACCCCCAGCGTGAGGCTGCGGCGCGCCCGGACCGGCAGCAGCGGGGGCAAGCCCCAAGAACAGTTCCGCCAGTCCGGCGATCTCCAGGTCACCGGGCAGGCCAACACGCCCTTTTGACAGAGAAGGCCCCCCATGGGTGGCTGATCTGGGGTGCGGACGCGCCCATGGTCGAGGCGGTTCATATGCCCGTAATCGGCACTCGGCATCCCTGAGGTGAGATGCTTCGTCTCACCCTGCGTGATCGGCCCTGACCTCGGAGGTTCACATCTTCTCGTCCCGGCCAGTCCTTAAGCGGTTTGCGCGGCGGCGCCGACCGGCGCATACGGATACTTCCGCTCGATCAAGGCGTTCAGGCGGCCCCGGTCCGGGGCGAGCAGGGCCTTGACGCCTTCCGCGCTCACATCGGCGACGATGACGTGGCCGACCTCGTCGTGGACGTCGCTGAAGAGGCCGTGGGTCTTCATCTTCTGGGCCTGGTAACGGTTGTCGTCGGTAGGGCTGACGTAGTGGACCGCCCAGATCTTGTAGCGGTGGATCAGGAACAGGTGGTTCAGCGTCATCAGGCGCTTCTGGCGCAGGGCGCTGTCGAAGGTGTTCTGGTCGCGGACCGAGAGGATGTTGCGCCCCCGGCGATCCACGATCGCGGCGAAGATGACGTTGGCGACCTTTTCCCCGCTTGCGTTGGACAAGGTGAGCTCCAGCAACTCCGAGCCGGCCGTGTGCGGCCGCAGCCCGACACGCAGCGGGCCCGGGATCTGGTGGTAATCCGTCCACATCGCGAGCCATTCCTCGAGCAGCTTGACCGGCACCTCGGTCTGGACCAGGTGCTGGTGCTGCGTCGAGCCCTTGCCCATTGCCTTGGTGGCCGCCGTGCCCCCCGAGGAGGCCATAAGCGCCGCATCCAGCCGCGGCCCGCCCACGAGCGTCTGGGGTGTGCGGTAGGGCGATTCGACCAGGCGGAACTTTCGCTGCAGCCGGGCCAGGGAGAGCATGCCGTCCTGCTTGAGGGCAGTGGCGAACTCCTCCGCCGCCAGGCCGTCGATCTGATGTCCGCCGTAGGTGATGAAGTTGAAGACGAACCCCAGCTTGCCGAGCTCCTCCGGGAATCGCCTCATTTCCTCCTCGCTCATCCCGGTCGTGTCCCAGTTGAACGATGGTGACAGGTTGTAGGCGAGCATCTTGGAGGGGAACTCGGCGTGGATGGCCTCGGCGAAGCGCCGGGCGTCCGCCAGATTCGCGGTCTTGGTCTCCATCCACAGGAGGTCGGCGAACGGAGCGACAGCCAGCGACCTGGCGACCGCGTACTCGATTCCGCTCTGTATCTGGTAGTAGCCCTCGGTGGCCTTGGGGATCTCGCAGTCCCAGGCGATGTCGATGCCCATCGACTTGGCCATGGCCCGGGCGGCGTGGAAGGAGGTTCGGTTCGCGAAGGCCAGCCACTGCCCGGCGCTCATGTCGAAACGCTCGCCCTCGCTGGCGCGGAACTCGATCACGTCCGCCACCGCCTGGGGATAGCTCAACAGGTTGGCCTCGGACTGCCACGCCTCCAGGTACGCCGTCTCGACACCCTCCAGCAGCGCTTCCACCGGCGCCCCGCCGGCCTGCTGGAACGCCTTCGCGCTCTGCTCGAGCACCCGCATAACGCCCGCCTGCTTGAGCCAGGCGCTGGCCTCCTCATACTCCGCGGCGGAGATCTTGTACAGCAGATGACCGCGCGCGTCCTCGATGCCCAGCTCGCGGAGCTTCCTGAGGATGGCGAGGTAGCCGACCTTGTAGGTCGGCAGGTCAATGTTGGTGGCGCCCAGGATGAACGGATGATCGCGCTCGTCGCCGCGCCCCTCCAGGAACGTGGCCGCTTCGGCGTCGGTTCGGGCCACGATGAGACCGGGCACCTTCATGACGTCAAGCTGGAAGCGCGCGGCGCTCAGCCGCTTGATCTGCTCGTCCACGCCGACGAGCACCTTACCCCCCTGGTGCCCGCACTTCTTGGCACCGGGCTTCTGGTCCTCGATGTGGTAACCCGGGACCCCGACCTCGACGAAACGACGGATCAGATTCCGCACGTGCGCGTCGCCACCGTGTCCGGTGTCGGCGTCGGCGATGATGAACGGCCGGTAGTCGATCTCAGGAGAGGCAACACGCTGCGCCTCGCTCAAGCGCGAGCGAGCAAAGCGCTGGTTCCGGTCCGCCGTCAGCAGAGCGCGCACGATCAGCGCGGCCTCGTCGGGCACCTGGGAGAGCGGATAGCTGGCCAGGTCGGGTCCCGGGTCCTCCGTCACCGATCCCCGGGCCGACGTGGCCCAGCCGCCCAGATAGATACCCTCGATACCCATCCGCTTCAGGGCCACCGCCTGACCAGGTGAATAGGGCCCGAAGGTGGTGATCTGCTTACGCTCGGCGAAGAGCTGCCGGAGCCGATCGTAGAGCTGCCCGGCCGCCACCCTCGCCACAGTGTGGTCGGTGGGGATGGTGCCCCGCTGCTCCACCACCTGACGCGCAGAATACAAACGCGTAATGCCCTCGAATCGAGGACTGGCAAACCATCTTGCGGTCTCGCCGATCTCCGACTCGAACGAGCTCACGGCTGGCTTCTCGGCGACTTCCGATTCGAATGACCTCATGACTGGCTCCTGCCGCTCCTACAGTGCGGCGCTTCTCGCGACCTCAAAATCCAGGCTCTGTGTGATGGGGTGCCGTCCCGGCCGGACGCATCCACCTACTGGCCCAGCGGCTGCCTCGCCTGCACCCAGGTCCTCGTTGCCGAGGCTGGTGCTTGGCCCACTGCGCCCTAGAAGGAGCGGCGACCCGAACCTGTACCCATCAGATCCGGGCTGCGGGCACACCAGGTAGAGGCGAAGGTCCCAGGCCCACCGGGCCGATGCGCTGGAGCAGGGTCATCCGGCTGACCTGCTGAGCCGCCTGGGCACACCGAACGACATCACCGGCCGGTGGTACCGCTGTGCATCAGGGGGAAGTATTTGGCCCGTTCAGCATCAGGTGCCAGGCTGGGCGGCCTTTGGGGCGGGTCTGGCCAGCGCAGCCGACCCTGGCGCCGGGGCGAGAGGGACGCAGGGGGCAGCCGGAATTCAGCGGTCGCCAGCCTGGCGGCGCCGCCAGCGCTCCTCCAGCCGCCCCATCAGCCCCGATCCCGCCTGCTTGCCAGGCCGCCCGCCCTTGGCGGCGCGCCGCTCCATGCCAGAGCGCCTGGCCTGAGCGGGGACGCGCCCGGTGGTGATGCCGGTCATCCGCCGGTAGCTGGTCACCGCCCACAGGCTGCAGGCGAGCATAACCATAAAGCCCCCCACTGCCACCGGGATGACATTGATCACGACCCCGGCGAGCAGCAGCCCCATACCGATCACGAACCCCACCGCCGCCGCGATGACCCGGCGCCTGTAGTGCACCCGCGGGTCGGCCGCGTGCACGGCCTCAGCAAACCCCGGGTCGTCGGCACGGAGCGCCTGCTCGATCTGCTCGAGCTGGCGCCGCTCATGCTCAGAGAGCGGCACAGTGCCCTCCGGTGGAATCCAGGTGGGCGACCCCTTCCCTCACCGGGATCGCCTATGTCACTACCAGCGTGCGCCTGCCGCCCCGGCCCAGGGAAGAGTCATTAGTCCCCACCGTGAAAGCGAGTTCACCCACTGGCCGCAGGGCGTGATGGCAGCCGCAGAACACAGCGGCAGACATCACATGCCACCCGTACGTTTTCACGCTGATTTTCCACCGTCATCGGCTACCCCCGGCGCAGGAGCGCATTCCTGCCAAGGGCTATCACCACTCTCACGACGTTCCCCACATGCGGGCAGGGTACCTGGGCCGCTAGTCCCCCAGGCAGGGGCCAAGGTCCCCTACTGCCTGCGCGGTGATCTGCCCACAATCGGCATTGTGAGCGCTCAGCACCGGGCCAGCGAAGTGCCCGTCTATAACCGTTCATCTTCACATAACCCCCGCACCGGCTGTGCGGCTCAGGCCCGGCATCTGCCGGTCATCAATCGCCCGGCCAGCCGCGATGTGCGCCTCGTTTTGAGACGCTTCCGTTTCTAAGAACGGTGATCGTTCCGCTCGTCGCCAAAAGAGAAAGAGAACAAGCCATGACTGAAACACCACATGATCTACACGGAGAGGCCGGCGCGCATCCCCCACCCAAAGTGCCCGTCGCGCAACGGGACGGGCACGGGACTGGAACCGCCCCAGGGCGCGGCTTTGGCCTGCCGGTGGCGGTCGCGCTGGTCATGGGCAGCATCATCGGCGTCGGGATCTTCAACCTGCCGACCTCGCTGGCCTTCTACGGGCCGATCACGCTGGTCTCGATGGCGCTCACGACGGTGGGTGCCATCGCGCTGGCCTTGCTGTTCGCGGCGCTGTCGCGCCGGCTGCCAGCGGACGGCGGGCCGTACGCGTACTCACGGGTCGCGTTTGGCAACCGGCTTGGCTTCTTCAACGCGTGGTCGTACTGGATCACCGCGTGGGCCGGCAACGCGGCGATAGCCGTCGGCTGGGTGCTGTACGTCGAGGAGTTCATCAACAAGGGCCAGAACAAGCTATTCACGGTGCTGCTCGTGCTGGTGGGCTTGTGGCTCCCCGCTGTCATCAACCTGTCGGGCGTGAAGAACATGGGCTCGGTCCAGATGTGGACCACGGTCCTCAAGTTCGCAGCGCTCGCCTTCATGTCAACCGTGGGCCTGTTCTACATCAGCAGCGCCAACTTCACGCCGTGGAACATCAGCGGCGGAGGCGCGGTGGGAGCGATCGGCGGCGGCATGGCGATCGCGCTGTTCAGCTACCTCGGCGTCGAGGTCGCCTCCGTCGCCGCAGGCAAGGTGCGCGACCCCGACCGGAACGTCCCGAAATCCACGGTGTGGGGCACACTCGCCACCGCCGTCGTCTACATGCTCTCGCTGACGGCCGTGTTCGGCATTCTGCCGTCCTCCACGCTCGAGAAGTCCAACGCGCCGTTCTCGGCCGCGGTCAACGCCATGTTCGGCGGCACCTGGGCGGGCTACGTCATGGCCGTCGTCGTCATCATCTCCGGCTTCGGGGCACTGAACGGCTGGACCATGATCTGCGCCGAGATGCCCCTCGCGGCGGCCAAAGACGGGCTTTTCCCCGAGCGGTTCAAGCACATGTCGAAGAAGGGGGTGCCCGCCTACGGCATTATCGCCTCCACTGTGCTGGCCTCAATCGCGATGGCGATCAACTACATTGGCTCCAGTGGTGCCACCGTCTTCACCACCCTGATCCTGATGACCGGCATCACCGCCGCAATCCCGTACGGCTTCTCGGCGCTCGCGCAGATAAAGTGGCGCTGGATCGACCAGCGGGCCGTCCATACTCCACGATTCGTGCGCGACATGGTTGTCGCCGTGCTTGCGCTGGTGTTCTCGATCCTTTTCATCTGGTACTCGCGCAACACCGGCCACAGCTTCTTCGTGTACTGGGCCCCGTTCTTCCTGGCCGGAGGCGCCCTCCTGCTCGGCATCCCCGTCTACGTGGCGCAACGGGGAAAGATGACCGAACCCGAAGCCGTACCGGAGTACCGCTAAGGAGAAGGCCAGCCAGCCCAGCACCGCTAGCCCAGATCATTCACGCCGACCGGTCGCCGTCTGCGGGCGGCAACTGCCCGCTGATCTGGCCGGCATTGGACGCATCGATGTGGCCCGGAAGCGTCACCACCACCACCCGCCGGCCCGTCCACCGCTCCAGGCAGGTGTCCTCAGACACCGCAGCCGTCCCGGCCGGCCCGTCCCGCAACCGACATCCAGGCCGGTGACCGGGCGGTCAGGCAGCAGCTGGCAGATCCTGCGCACCGGCGCCTCATCGGTGGTGCGCAGCGATTCGTAGACGCCGGCTACCCGCTCGAAATGCCCGCCCACGGCCACGTCCGGCACCTCCCCGCGCTGGGCCGGCTGGCGACATCATGCGCTCGCCTTGCTCAGTTCACACACTGTTCACCCGCACGACAGACCAGTAGCGAACGTCGTGGTTGTGTAGGTGATGGGACCGAGGGGTACCCGGCTCGCGCGCCATATCGCCGCGCCCGGGCAGCGCCGGGAACCGCGCGGTGGGTTCGATGCGGATCTGTCTTGTGCGCGCCTGGGCGGGTCCGTCAGCACACGACGCGTTGTGGCCAGCGCCGGCGGCCTGCCCGCGTGTCAGAGGTCTTTCGGCCCTGTGTTCCGCGGGGAGGCCGCAGGATGATGATCTTGTGGTGGGAACGAGGAGGAACGATGCGAGCAAATGTTGGCGATGAGCTGGTGGTCAGGGGACATCACGTAGGTGATGAGAACCGCGAAGCCGTGATCATCGAGGTGCATGGCGAGGAAGGCACGCCGCCTTATCTCGTCCGCTGGCGCGATGGCCACGAGAGCGTATTCTTCCCCTCCTCCGACACGACGGTCGAGCACCATCCCCGTGGCAGCAAGCCAGGCAGCCGCACGCCATAGCGGGCGATTGCGACGCTGGCCTGGCAGGCAACTGGATGACGAGCTATCTTGGTGCGGCTTGAAGCCCCGGCTATCATTGTTACCACGTGGCAGCGGACACCGAACGCGGCGGCTAGGGCCGCCTCGGTGGCCTGCCCGCCAGCGGCGCGCACGCTGACCCGGACGACCAGCGCACCGTTGTGGTCGCCGCCGACCCCGGAGTGCGCAGAGCCGGCCGGACCCAGAGGATGATCCGCACGAGACCAGTGTGCCGTGCCGCCCGCCGGGGCGGCATCCCGCACCCGGGGGACCTGGCGGCCGGTCTGCTCCCGATGCCCGGCCCCGATGACAACATCGGTCTCCACCGAATTTCCGCTTCTGCCGCATAGGGCGCGCACTTGTCGGGCAAGGTCTTGCCGCCACGGCCGCGCCGTACGCCCGCAGCATCGACGGGCACCTCGCCCAGCACGACCTCCGGACCAGTCACGCCGCACCGGCTACGTCGAGAGGGTGCTGAGTGATGAAGAAGGTCCGGGAGAACACGCGCCTACCCGCCGATCTGCACGGTGACCTTGTCGCCGTCGTTAGCCGCTTGTGCCGCGCCTGGAGGGTTGTTCTGGGCGGCTGGTATTACAGCGATGTCAGGGCTCGCCTGCACGTAGTGCAGGTGGGCCGCCATTCCGCGTCTGTAACAGCGCTGGGTGTGAGACGCCGGACTGACGTCGCGCGAGGGCCCGCCGTTCTGCTCGCCTAGATGCCGCTTGCCACTGGCATGGATGTCCCGCCGTTATCCGCTCCCTTTGCTGGCGACTGATGGCTGGGGGCTCGTGTTTGCGGTGTGCTGATGATCGCCGCTGGTGACGGCGCGGTGGGGGAGGTATCCGGTGATAGTGGTGCCGTGGCTGGGTGCGGACTGGACTGCGAGCTGGCCGCCGAGGGCGGCGATCCGGTCGGCCATGTTCCGCTGGCCTGAGCCCATGGGGGTGTGCCGGGTGTCGTAGCCGGTGCCGTCGTCGGTCACGGTGAAACACAGGGACCCGTTGGCGGCTTGCAGGCAGATCCGGGCCTGGGTGGCGTGGGCATACTTGGCGGCGTTCTGCAGCGCTTCCAGGCAGCAGAAGTACACGGCCGCCTCGGTGTCCTGGCCGAACCGGCCGATCCCGTCGGCTTCCACCGCCACCAGCAGCGGGGACTTGTTGGCCTGGGCGCCCAGCGCGGCGGCCAGGCCCAGGTCGGCCAGCAGCGGCGGGTAGACGCCGCGGGCCAGGTCACGCAGGTTCTCCAGCGCCGCCGCGGCGTCGGCTTGCAGCTCGCCGAAGATCTCCTTGGCCTGCGGCAGGTCTTCGGCGGTGGCCCCGAGGCGGACCTTGATGGCCAGGGCTACCAGGTCTTGCTGGGCGCCGTCGTGGATGTTGCGCTCGATCCGCCGCCGTGCCTCGTCCTGGGCGGTGACCAGCCGCTGGCGGGAGGCCCGCAGGTCCTCGATCAGCCCGGCGTTGGCCAGCACCAGCCCGGCCTGGGAGGCGACGTCGGCGACCAGCTGCTCACCGGCTGGGCGCAGCGGCTCAGCTTTGGGCATGGTGACCGAGATCGCGCCCAGCAGCTCGCCCTGGTGCATCACCGGGGCATTGAGGCCCGCATCCGGCAGCACCGGCAGCTCGTGGCCGTCAACGCGCAGTGTGGCCATGGGCGGGCTGCCATCCGAAGAGGCGGCGGGGTGGAGCTCGTCACCGACCCGTAGCCACACCACGACCCGCTCGGCGCCGGTTCCGGCGGCCACGATGTGCGCCATCTGCGGCAGTACGTCCCCGGCCGCGTAAGTGCTGCCGATGCGCCGGGCGAAGTCCGACAGCACCTGGTAGGGGGTGGCGCGCCGGCCGTAGACGACCCGGTTGGCCAGCCGCCCGGCCCACTGGCGCACCGGCTGGAACGCGACCGCCACCACCGCCGCCGCCAGCGCCGCCAGCAGCACGCTGTGCTGGTCGCCTACCAGCGTCCCGATCCCGGCCACCAGGGCGGCGTAGACGGCGGTGATGAACACCGCCAGCGACCCGTACAGCACCGCCTTGCTGATCACGATGTCGATCTCATACAGCCGGTACTTCAGCACCCCGATGGCGATGGCGGCGTACAGGCCCAAGAACGCGATGCTGTTGAGCACACTCGTGATCACTGAGTCCGTCAGGACCGACCCGATGAACGTGGCGACCACAAGGACCGCCGCCGCCGCGAACCACTTCAGCTGCAGCCGCTCCTCACCCACCGACCGGGCGAACCTCACCACCACCGCCGCGACGCTGGTCACCAGCGCGGCGGGAAAAAGGATCAGAAGCACCACCAGCACCGGCCGGGTGACCGCCATGCTGAATGAGCCGTTGAACGGGTGCGACCAGACGCGGGTGGCGCCCACCAGCACAGCCACGGTGCTCAGCGCGAAAACAGCGCCCACAAACCACGCGGCCGGGCGCCACCGCCGCGAGCGCAGCTGCCCGGTCGGGAAAAGCAGCAGCACAAAAGCGAAGAAGCCGATGGGGAGCACAAAGGTCCAGTTGGACAGCCACATGGCGGCCCGGCCCGCTGGCAGGGACCCCGGCGCCGCGAGCAGGGCACGCAGCCCATAGGCCTGCGTGAAGACACTCACGCCCAGCGTCAGGCCGGCCGCCAGGAGCAGCCAGCCGATGCGGTTACCAGGCCGCCGGGACGCAACGACGAAGCCGATGACCGGGATGGCCAGCTTGATCACGTCGGTGAGAACATCGGAGAAGTCCCAGGTCGTGGTGCCCGCCAAAAGCAGATGCCGGTCCACGTACGCCAGGGCCATCCCGCCCGCTATCAGCGCGATCGATCCCGCTGCCAAGCCGCCAGCCACCCAACGGGCGGCCCGGGCTCTCATCGGGATTCCCCCGCGCCGACTCTGGCTGCGGACATCTCAGTATGGGCGATCCGTGCACGGATCATCCGCCGCCCCAGATCGGAACCTGACCTCATGCGCACCATCGACTCCATCCGGCGCCCGCCGGGGCCACCCCTAAGCCTTCACCCTGCAGTGTTGCCTGGCCAGCGGCCGCGGGCAAGGAGGCCACCGCGTAGAAACACCTGGTGCCACCACCCCCGGCCACATCCGTTGCTGGGCCACCTGCACGATGAGCGCTCCCGCGCCCCCTTAGAGGAGGAGGGTGGGTGGCCAGGACACCCGGCGCCGCGCCCAGCTGCCCGGGGATCACCGGGCCACGCCCGCGAACCGTAAGCCTCGCGGGTGTGGCGGCACTGGCAGATCGCCTGGACCCGCGGTCGTCGGTACGGCGCCGGCCGCCGGGTCGGCCCGTCCGGGTTCGCCTACGGTGTGGACATGACCGCTGAGATGCTCGACCTGGCCCGGCAGAACGCGGTCAAGGCCGGGGTGGTCAACGTGGAGTTCCGCAAGGGCCAGATCGAGGCGCTTCCGCTGGCTGACGCGTCGGTTGACGTGGTGATCTCCAACTGCGTGATCAACCTGTCCACCGACAAGCCCGCGGTGCTGGCCGACATGTTCCGCGTCCTGGTGCCGGGCGGCCGGGTCGGCGTCTCCGACGTAGTGGCCGAAGATCACCTGTCAGTCGCCGACCGGGCGGCGGCGGGCTCGTATGCCGTGTGCGTCGCCGGGGCGCTCTCCCGCGCCGGGTACCTCGACGGCCTGGCCGCTGCCGGGTTCACTGATGCATCGGTGACCTTCACGACCCAGGCGGGGCCGGGCATCCACTCGGCGATCATCC
>Ga0335078_10018665_pt1 | contig 10311 bp, 11 predicted proteins | sample Lox_Sample_32_FD_206711 | JGI IMG/M metagenome (GOLD analysis project Ga0335078, IMG submission 206711) | Soil microbial communities from Loxahatchee National Wildlife Refuge, Florida, United States - Lox_Sample_3.2 | ecosystem: Environmental > Terrestrial > Soil > Wetlands | place: USA...
TGGCCGGCTCGGGCCGTTTCATGATCTCCATTCGCAGCTCGATAACCGCGGAGTCGTAGATCCCCGAGAAGCTCGGGAAGGGCTGGATCGTGTCGGCCAGCACCTCGAGCGGGACGTGCGCGCGGACGGCCAGGGTCGCCTGCTGCAGCCACTCGCCGGCCTCGGGCCCGAGCGCGTACGCGCCGGTGAGTCTCCTGCCGTCCGAGAGCAGCGTCATGAATCCGTTCGACTCCGCCCAGGCGTGGGTGTAGGTGGCGGTCTTCGGCACCTCTTTCACAAGCGCGGTGGCGCTGTAGGGTGCTTCGGTCGCTCCCACCGCCGCCGCCTGAGGATCGGTGTAGGTGACGCGTGGAACCGCCTCGTAGTTGGCCGGGTGGTTCTCGCCGGCGATGTTCGCGGCGACCACGTCGCCCTCGTACTCGCCGACGTGGGTGAGCGGCCAGATTCCGGTGACGTCGCCGATCGCCCACAGGCGCTCGCCCGCCCGCATGTACTCGTCGACCTTGATGCCGTGCGGATCGGCCTCGACGCCGACCGTCTCGAGGCCGATCCCCTCGACCCGCGGGTGCCGGCCGGTGCACACGAGCAGCTTGTCGCCGCGCAGTTCGCTGCCGTCGGGGAACTCCAGGACGAACTCGTCGCCGTCACGCCGCGCGGCGCTCGCGTGCTGGCCGAGCTTCAGCTCGATGCCGTCGCGGCGCAGCGCCTCGCTGAGCCCGTGGCCCAGCGGGGCGGCCTCGCGGGGCAGCACACGGTCGGCGCCCTCGACGATCACCGCCTCGCCACCGAACCGGTTCACGACCTGCGCAAGCTCGGTACCGGCCGCCCCGCCGCCGAGTACGAGCATGCGGCGCGGGACCTCCTTCATGCTCGTCGCCTGACGCGTGCCCCAGAGCCCGTCGAGCTCGCGCAGCCCGGGGATGGGAGGCACGAATGGATCCGCGCCGGTTGCCACCACGACATGCTCGGCGGTGTGCCGCGTGCCGTCGACCTCGACCACGCCGGTGCCGGCCAGCCGCCCGTTCCCGCGCAGCAGCGCGATGCCGCGGCCCTCGAGCCACTTCTCCTGGCCGGTGTCGGTCCAGTTCGAGGTCATGTAGTCGCGCCAGGCGAGCGCGGCCGCGACGTCGACCTCGGCCGTCGCCGCCGCCTCCCGCGCGCCCTGTACGGCCTCGCCCGGGCGCAGCAGCGATTTCGACGGAATGCAGGCCCAGTACGAGCACTCGCCGCCGACCAGCTCTCGCTCGACGACGGCGACGCGGAGTCCTCGCGCGGCCAGCGCGCCGGCGCAGTGCTCGCCGGGCGCTCCGCCGCCGAGAACGATCACGTCGTAGTCAAAGCTGGAGCTCATCGGGTACCTCCGGTCGGTGGGTCGGCGTTGTCGTAGATCCTCACGCTGGCCAGCTTGCCGCTGGCGGCGCGGACGAAGACGGCGAGACCGGCCTCCGGCGCCGTCGCGGCCCGGCCCCAACGGACGAGGTTGTACTCCAGGGCACACGCGCGGCCGTCGTCGGTGATCGCGCAGTACTCGAGCACGGCCCCGCCGCCGTTGGAGAAGAACAGCTCGTACAGCTCGGTCAACTCTTGGTGGCCCTGGTGGATGTACCGATCGCCCGCGGGCTCGCGGATGTATCCATCGGGCTCGAACGACGCCACGGCGGCCTCGACATCGCCGGCCTCCACCGCGTGCAGGTATTGGCCGACGATATCCGGGGGATGGAGGTCGGGGTCTGGCTGCAGGAGTGGCGGGCGGTCGGTGTGCCGGCGCATCAGCGGCCACGTACCGAAGTACACGCGCAGCTCGAGGATCCGCCCGTCGTCGTCGCGGTCCGCCACCACGCAAAGCGGCACGCCGGTGCGGCCGTGGTCGCGATCGACCGTCAGCACCATCTCTTCGACACCGCGCCGCGGCGTGATGATTCGCTCCACCGGGCTGCCGGCCACGGCGTGGTGCTCGATCAGCCAGTCGCTGGTCTCGGTCACGAATCGCTCGAAGGCCCTGACGCCCTTGACCCGGCCGGAGATCGGATGGTGGAGCTCCGGCTCGCCGGCGAACGAGCCGACGAGCGCGGCGGTCTCCCCGGACTGGATCCCGTCGAAGTAGGGCACCGGCTCAGCGGCGCGGGCGTCGGCGGCGCGCTCACGAATCCGCTCGAGCAGCGGGGGCGAGAACAGCTCGGGAAGCCACGGCACGCGGCCAAGCCTCTCACAGCCAACGTGCCGGCGGTCGGAACTACCAAGGCCCCCGGGGGTCGACCAGGGAGATCCACGGGCGCGACGGCCGGCGCACCCCGTGACGATGGTCGTACCCGTTCACGAGAGTCAGGAGGCGCACGTGTCCGCCACAACCTCCCCGGGCCAGACCACCGCGGCTATCCGTCCCTTCCAGGTCGACGTGCAGCAGGAGGCGATCGACGAGCTCCGCCGGCGGATCGCCGCGACGCGCTGGCCCGATAAGGAGACGGTCGCGGATGTCTCTCAGGGCGTGCAGCTGGCGACGATGCAGGCGCTCGCGCGCTACTGGGCCAGCGACTACGACTTCCGCAGGATGGAGACGACGCTGAACGCCCTCCCGCAGTTCCTGACCGAGATCGACGGGCTCGACATCCACTTCATCCACGTTTCCTCGCCCCATGAGAACGCGCTGCCGCTGATCGTGACGCACGGCTGGCCGGGGTCGATCATCGAGCAGCTGAAGATCATCGAGCCGCTGAGCAACCCGACGGCGCACGGCGCGAGCGCGCACGACGCGTTCCACCTCGTGATCCCGTCGCTGCCCGGCCACGGGTTCTCGGCCAAGCCGACCGCCCCGGGCTGGGATCCGGTCCGGATCGCACGCGCCTGGGTCGTGCTGATGAAGCGGCTCGGATACAACCGGTTCGTGGCGCAGGGCGGCGATTGGGGTGCGGCCGTCACGCAATCGATGGGCGCACAGGCCGCCCCCGAGTTGCTCGGCATCCACTCCAACATGCCGGGCACCGCGCCGGCCGATCTCGTTCCCGGGTTCGAGCACGGCGACCCACCGCCGGCCGGCCTGAACGACGAAGAGTTGCGCGCCTACGAGCAGCTCTCGAGCTTCTACGCCCTGCACGTGGCGTACGCGAACATCATGTCCACGCGCCCGCAGACGATGTACGGACTGGCGGACTCACCGATCGACCTGGCGGCGTTCATGCTCGACCACGGCGACGGCACCGGTCAGCCCGGGATCGTCCAGCAGGTACTCGACGGAAAGTCGCCGGGCGAGCTCACCCGAGACGACATCCTCGACAACGTCACGCTCTACTGGCTCACCAACACCGGGGTGTCGGCCGCCAGGCTGTACTGGGAGAACAAGGCCGGCTTCTTCGACGCCAAGCCCATCACGATTCCGTTCGCCATCAGCGTGTTCCCCGACGAGCTGTATCAGGCGCCGCGGAGCTGGGCGGAGCGTGCGTATCCCGACAACCTGATCTATTTCAACAACGTCGAGAAGGGCGGGCACTTCGCCGCGTGGGAACAGCCGGCGCTGTTCGCCGCCGAGATGCGAGCGGCCTTCCGCTCACTGCGCTGATCGACATGGCGACGACGATTCAATTGCCGGTCGAGGGTCACCTCCCCTCGTTCGAGGGCGCCACCGGCTGGATCAACTCCGAGCCGCTCACGCCGGCGGGCCTGCGCGGACGGCCCGTGGTCGTCGAGTTCTGGACCTTCACGTGCATCAACTGGCTGCGCACGTTGCCCTACGTTCGGGCCTGGTTCGAGCGCTACCGGGACGACGGGCTCGTCGTCATCGGCGTGCACACCCCGGAGTTCGACGTGGAGCGAGACGTCGAGCGCGTCCGAGTGGCCGCGCGGGGGATGCGGATCGAGTTTCCGATCGCCGTCGACAGCGACTACCGGGTCTGGCGAGCGTTCGACAACAACTACTGGCCGGCGCTCTACTTCGCCGACGCAGAAGGCCAGATTCGCCGGCACCGGTTCGGCGAGGGCGAGTACGAGAGCTCGGAGATGGTGATCCAGCGCCTGCTCGCGGCCGCCGGAGCCGACACGCTTCAGGTCAGCCGCGAGCCGGTGTCGGCCGACGCCGAGGGGATCGAGGCGCCCGCGGACTGGGACCACCTGCGATCCGGCGAGGCGTGCATCGGCTACCTGCGCGAGGAGGGATTCTCTTCCCCCGGCGGACTCGTCCAGGACCGGCCGCACGAGTACACGCTGCCCGAGGTCCTGCGGCTAAACCACTGGGGGCTCACCGGCGATTGGACCGTCGGTGGCCAGCCGGCGGTGTTGAACGCTCCGGGCGGTGGGATCGCGAATCGTTTTCACGCGCGCGATCTCCATCTGGTCCTGGCGCCGCCGCCGGACGACCGGCCGGTCCGGTTTCGCGTGAGCCTCGACGGCGCGCCCCCGGGCGCCGGCCACGGGGTCGATATCGACGAGCACGGCGAGGGCACGGTCACCGAGCCGCGCCTGTATCAGCTCATCCGCCAGCGCCCACCCGTCGCCGACCGCACGTTCGAGATCACCTTCCTCGACGCCGGCGTGCGCGCCTACGTGTTCACGTTCGGATAGATCGAGTCTCGACGCGTCCGCGAGTAGTCACCTCGCGGATGTACTCGCCGGCCGCCTCGAATGCATCGGCGGCCTCAGGCAGGAACGACCAGAACAGCTGGAAGGCGTGGGCCTCGACGGGGTAGAGGTCGAGACTGGCCTCGACGCCCTGCTCGCGCGCGTGCGCGGCGAGCGCCTTGGCGTCGGCCAGGCGTGCATCGCCGGTGGCGGCCTGGATCAGGATCGGCGGGAGACCGCCGAGGTCGGCGCCGAGCGGATCGACGATCGGATCGTCGGCCGGGTGGCCGCCCAGGTACGCGTCGATACAGCGGCTGATCTCGGTGTCGGTCGCCATCGGGGCGTCGATCGGCGTGGCCGCGCCGGGGATCGTCGTGTCGCGGAACCTGAGGTCGACCCACGGACAGAGCAGCACCGCCCCGCGGGGATACAGCTCGCCATCTCGCTTCAACGTCAGCAGCAGCGACATCACGAGCCCGGCGCCGGCGGAGTCGCCCGCCACGATGATCCGGTCCGCCTCGACGCCCTGGTCCAGCAGCCACCGGTAGGCGCTCATTGCGTCCTGGACGGCCGCCGGGTAGGGATGCTCGGGAGCCAGGCGGTAGTCGGGCACGAGCAGCCCGGTCCGCGCCGCGGCGGCGAGCGCGCCGGCATGGGGCTGGTAGCCGAACGCCGACCCGACCACATAGGCGCCGCCGTGCAGGTACAGGACGGTCGGCTCTGGATGATCCGGCGGGGAGACGACGAGCGCCGGCACGCCTCCGGCGGTGACCGGGCGCACGGTCGTGCCGGCCGGGGGCTCGAACTCGGCCATGAGACGCTCGAACGCGGCGCGGGCCTCATGCAGTCCGTCGTCCTTCGCGACCAGCCCGGAGAGCGGCTCGAGCAGCTTCGTCACCCGGCTGAGAAGCTCGCCGCCGACCGCCATCGCAGCGGACACGGCCTCGTCGACGTCGCTCAGCAGCTTGCGAGCACGCTCGAGCAGGGCCTGTCCGGCCAGCGTCAGCTCGACCCGGTGCGTCGAGCGGCGCAGCAGCTCGGTGCCCACGAGCTGCTCGAGGGCACGGATCTGCCGGCTCAGCGCCGGCTGGGAGATGTACAGCCGTTCGGCGGCGCGTCCGAAATTGAGCTCCTCGGCGACCGCGACGAACGCGCGAAGGTGCCGTAGCTCGATGCCGTCCGGAGCCTGTGGGAAGGGCAGTACATGTCCGCGTTCGGCCACCCGGCCAGTATGGCCCTCGCGCGCGTCCTTGGTGATGCCAATCGCGCACAACTGCGATGCACGATCGGCCTTTCCCTTTTCGGTACGTCGTTGCGACTCTGCGCGGCATGCCATTGGCCGAGCTGCCCCGCATCGAGTACGACCTGGAGCACCATCGTGCCGAGCTCACGCGCTACTGCACCCGCATCCTCGGCTCGCGCTCCGAGGCCGAGGACGCTGTTCAGGAAACGCTGGTGCGCGCCTGGCGCGCCCACGAGCAGCTCGCGGGACGGTCGGCGTTGCGCCCGTGGATGTACCGGATCGCGTCGAACGTCTGCATGACGATGCTGAAGGGATGCGCGCGGCGCGCGGTGCCGGTCGATCCGGAAACCCTCGGAGACACTGCTCCGCTCTACGCCGGGCGCGACACCGACCCCGCTGAGCACGCGGTCACCCGCGAGGGGTTCCGGCTGGCGCTGCTAGCCGGCGTCGAGCGACTGCCACCGCGCCAGCGGGCAGTGCTCTTCCTGCGCGACGTGCTGGAGTGGCGAGCGAGCGAGGTCGCGGAGTTGCTGGCGACGACTACGGTGGCGGTCAACAGCGCGCTTCAGCGTGCGCGGACGACGCTCGAAAGCGACGAGCCCGTCAATCGCGAGCTGCCGTCCGGGGACTCATACGACTCGCGCCTGCTCGCCTCGTACCTGTCCGCGTTCAGCGCCTACGGGAGCTGACGCGCACGAGCATCAGTCGACGCTGAGCGGCGGCCCCAGCAGCGTCATCCCATGCCGTTTGAAGATGGCCGCGATTTCCTCGCGGTCGGGGGTCGCGCTTCTCGTGGCGGGGCCCAGCTCCTCGTAGAACGACTGGCAACCGCCCGGCGTGTACACGACGATGATCTCGGCCGGCTGGTCGGTCAGGTTCAGGAATGTATGCGGCACGCCGGCCGGGAGGTAGGCGAAGCCCCCGGTCTCGAGGGTGTGCATGGCATCGCCGATCCTGATCTTGAAGCGGCCGCTGAGGACGTGGATCGTCTCCTCCTGATCGTGATGCACGTGGAGCGGCGGCCCACCGTGCGGTCCGACCTCGACGATGAAGTAGTCGAGCGCGCCGCGGGTGTCCTCGCCAGTGAGCTTGAAGACCAGGTCTCGGCCAGGCCCGGATCGAAGGCGAAGTCCTTCGTTCGGGCCCAGAACCTTGGGGGTGCCGACGGTGGCGGTCATGCGGTTTTCCTCGCTCCCTGGGTAAAGTGTTTGCGCGACGCAAACAGTAAGGTGTTTATTTGCCCGAGTCAAGTAATTCGACGCCCGAGCCGGACCCGTTCACGCCGGAGGAGTTCGACGCCTGGCGCGGGATGCTGCGCGTTCACTCATCCGTCTTCCGCGAACTCGACCGCCGGCTGCTCGCCGATCACGGCTTTGGCGTCGACGCTTACGGCGTGCTGATCACGCTGGTGACCGCGCCGGCGCGAACCCTGCCGATCGGAGAGCTTGGACTGCGCCGCAACCTCAGCCCGAGCGGGATCTCGCGATCGGTCGATCGGCTGACCAAGCTCGGCCTGCTCGAGCGCGCCACCAACCCGGAGGACAAGCGGAGCCTGCTCGTCGGCCTGAGCGAGAACGGGCTACGTCGCCTGCGCGAAGCGCAGACCACGCACCACAGGGTCGTTCGCGAGATGCTCTTGTCCCGCCTCGATCCAGGCGACCTGCAACGGCTCGGCCAGATCTGGGAGGCGGCGATGCCGGGCGCCGTCTCGAGCGCGACTTGGCCGCTCTGATCCGCCCTCTGAATTCAGCGAGGCGCCCGCGCGGGGAAGCTCGGCCAGCCGGCGGGCATGTGCTGGCCCGAGGGGATCGTGGTCACGTAGCCCGACGGCGCGCGAAGCCACACCAGAAACGCGTTGAAGTTGCGTCCCTCGATCGACGACCCGCCACCCGGATCGCCGTGGGCCTCGTCCCCGCGCGCGGCCGCGAGCGTCCAGACGCCGCGACCCAGCGCCCAACCGATCTCCAGGTTCGGCGATCCCTGATGCAGGGTGGCGATCATTTCGCCCGCTCGCACGATCTGCCCGGCCTTGACCCCGACCGTGATGTTCTCGACCACATACACGGACCGGCCGGCGAACGGGCCGTCGAGCAACCGGTAGACGATCATCGCCCCCGGCGCCGGCACGCACGTCTTTCCCCAGCAGCTCTCCGGACCGGCGAACCGGTTGCCCGCCACCACCACCTTGGCTCGCCCGATCGCAAGGATCGGCCCCGCGCCCGAGTAGTCCACGCCCATGTCGATCCGGCTCGGCTGAAGGTTCGACACCTGACGCAGCGGGTTGACGTATCGCCAGTGGGCGCTGTTGGAACTCGCCGGGCTCGCGCCGCCACCGATCGCCACGCTGACCGCGGCGGCGATCCCCAGCACGTGCTTCATCGCACCGAACAAGCCGCGGCGAGCGTACCAGCCGCTTGTCAATTGACCCACGGATCGTCGACCGGGGCGCCGTCGCCGGGATGGTGAGGCCCCGTCGCGAGGAACTCCAGCCCGTCCGGTCCGGCCTCGAACGCTCGCGCAACGTGCGGCGCCACCCGGATGGCGTCACTCGGTCCAACATCGATGACCTCGTCGTCGAGCTTGATCTTGCCGGTGCCCCGGAGGATCACGTACACCTCCTCGGCCGCGTCGTGCCGATGGCAGAACGGCGAGCGCCGGCCGGCGCGCAGGCGAAACAGCGTGACCCCGGTCTGTTCTGCTCGAAGCGGTTCGCGAGCCACGCGGGCCTCCCACCGGTGGCCGAACCCGTTCGCCACGGCGGCGTCCTCGACGTCGTTCAGGTTGATGTGCGTGTAGCCATCAGGCACGGGCGCTCCCTCTGTCGCAGAGTGTCTGCCCAACCGTACGACACGTCTATGCTGGCCCCGTGGGTCTCGTCGTCGAGGAGTTCGCTCCCGCGCCGGCGCTCCGTGGCGTCGTCCACCGCGCCGCCGACTTCCACGAGCGCGCGGCGCCGCTTCAGCGGCTCGAGAGTCCGTTGGCCGGCGTGGTGCTGATCGTCAGCCTGGGCCCCGACATGGAGATCGACGGGCGTCTGATCGGCTCGTTCGTGGCCGGCGTGTGGGACCGCCCGACCGTCACCGGTCACCGCGGCGAGCAGGCCGGCTACCAGCTGTACCTCGACCTGATCGGCGCGCGACGCATCCTTCGCGTTCCCGGCGCCGAGCTGGGCAACCGGCTGGTCGACCTCGAGGAGGCCCTCGGGGCGTTCGGCGCCGAGCTGACCGAGCGCCTGCGGGACGCCGCCGACGCCAACGAACGCCACGACACAGCCCAGCGACTGCTCGCCACCCGACTATCCGAGGACCACGACACGGCCCCTGAGGTGGCGTACGCGCTCGCGCGCCTGCGTGCCACCCGCGGAGCGGCCCGGGTGGAGACGCTCGCCGCCGAGGTCGGCTGGAGCCGGCGCCACCTCACCGCCCGCTTCCACGAGGCGGTCGGGCTGCCGCCGAAGGCGCTCGCCCGCGTGATCCGCGTCGAGCACGCCACCCTGCGGATGCGCGCCGGCGACCCCCTCGGCGATGTCGCCTACGCGGCCGGCTACGCCGACCAGTCGCACTTCAACCGCGACTTTCGCGAGCTCGTCGGCTGCACCCCGACCGAGTTCCCAAACGTCCAAGACATGGCGGTCGCGGTCTGAGACGCTGCCGCCATGAAGCTCTATCCATCACTCCGTTACAAAGACGCCAAGGCCGCCCACGAGTGGCTGCAGGAGGCCTTCGGCTTTGAGCCGGTCGCCCTCTACGAGGACGACAACGGCGGTATCGCCCACGCCGAGATGCGCTGGGGAAGCGACCTGATCATGTTCGGGAGCGCGCGCGAGGATCGCTACGGCGAGCGCGTCGGGCAAGGCTGGATCTACGCCACCTGCGAGGACCCCGACGCGCTGTACAAGCGCGCCAAGGCGGCCGGTGCCGAGGTCACCATGGAGCTGACCGACCAGGACTATGGCTCCCGTGACTTCGCCGTCCGCGACCTCGAGGGCAACCGCTGGAGCTTCGGGACCTACGAGCCCACATGATCGGGTCGTAGGAAGGGTTCCGCACGCCAACCCACATGGTTGCCCCATTGCGGGCGCCGCGGCCTGGAGGGAGACTTCGGAGGCCCGCCGATCCTCCGCGCCCAAGGAGCCCGCCCGATGACGACTGAGTCCGCGACGTCCGCGCTCGAGCTACCGGCGACCACGCCGGCGCTCGGTGCCCAGTACGACGGCAAGGGTGCGACCTTTGCCCTGTTCAGCAGCGTCGCCGACGCGGTCGAGCTGTGCTTGTTCGACGCGTCGGATGCCGAGACGCGCTGGAACCTGCAGCAGGGCGACGGGTGCGTGTGGCAGGGGTACCTGCCGGACGCACGACCGGGTCAGCGCTACGGCTTCCGGGTGCACGGACCGTGGGATCCGGCGTCGGGATCCCGGTGCAACCCGGCGAAGCTGCTGCTCGACCCCTACGCCCGCGCGATCGCCGGCGCAGTCCACTGGCATCCGGCGGTGTACGGCCACGTCGCCGACGACCCCAACC